>Ga0137380_10004931_pt1 | contig 11821 bp, 13 predicted proteins | sample SagtaG_17_FD_104809 | JGI IMG/M metagenome (GOLD analysis project Ga0137380, IMG submission 104809) | Vadose zone soil microbial communities from Sagehorn Ranch, Mendocino, California, USA - Sage2_L_100_16 metaG | ecosystem: Environmental > Terrestrial > Soil > Vadose zone | place: USA... | reverse complement strand
TTACTTTCTAAAAGAATTGCCAAGCTTTCATCGGGTGTTGTAGTTATCAACGTTGGCGCTAAGACAAGCCTTGAGATGAAGGAGAAGAAATACCGCATAGAGGATGCTGTAAACGCTACCAGAGCTGCACAAGCAGAAGGAATAGTACCAGGGGGCGAGACAGCACTAACACGGGCTGCCCTCATCTTAGACTCTGAGGATCTTCTTTTCAAGGCTTTGTTTGAACCATTCCGAACGCTCCTTAGAAATGCAGGACTTGATGCCAAGCCCGAGAAGCATATCGGAAATTTCCCAAACGGATTAGATGTTAATGATGGACAAGTCAAAGACTTAATCAAGGCAGGAATTATTGATCCGGTCAAAGTGACCCGATTAGCTCTTCAAAACGCTTCATCTATCGCCGCTAATGTCATTACTACCGATGTACTTATCGTAGATGTACCAGAAGAAAAATGAATCAACAAATAGCCAAAGACATACGAAGAACAATGGCAGTCATGGGACTTGATTGGCGAAAGATGAAATCTACTTATAAAAGGATGAAGAAAATGTATAAGGAGGGGAAACGAGATAATGCCTAAAGTAAAAGTTCTCTATGACTTGGGAGAATATGGGGACAGTGACTTTGTTGTATTTGAATTGCCTGAGAAATTGATAAAAAGATTCTCTCTTGCATTAACATCTGAGCCTATTGCAACTGGCTCATTTACAACACATGCTGCGTTGACAGATCCAGGCATGTTTTTAAAAAAAGCACTACTACCTATAAATGGAGAGGACTATTACGCAAACTATTGGGAATCAGCGAGAAATCCTAAAGAAATATTATCGGTAAGCTATAGTGCTGCTTTTAATATTGTACATGCACTTTCAAAAGAAGAATATATCAAAGAAATGTTAAGAGTTGAAGACGGATACATAAGGATAAATAAAAATAAACAAGATTTAATTTCTGAACTATCATGAAAGTAAGCGTAATTATTTCCACATATAACAGACCTGAAAGATTAGCAAAAGCTATTGAATCGGTTAAAAAGCAAACCTTTCAAGATTGGGAGTTGATCATTGTTGAGGATGTGGACTTAATTGGGATAGCTAATCTTGTGCTTAGCACTGCTAATCCTAATATAAAAAGATATGCATTGGGTGAGCATTTTGGATGTGATACTAAGCCAAAGAACAGAGGAATACTTGCAGCAAAAGGAGAATATATAGCCTTCTTGGACGACGACAATGAATTTAGACCTGACCACCTCCAAGCCCTCGTCAACGAGCTAGACAAAGAACCAGACGTTGCTATAGTCTATGGCGACAGGTGGATAGTTTATGAAGACGGACAACCAGGAAGACGTGGCGTAGCTGAGGACTTTTCATTCGGTAAATTAGGAGACCATAACTTCATTGACACCTCTGATGTTCTCGTTAGGCGTGAGGCCTTGTTCGCTGTAGGAGGTTTCGACGAACGCTATAGAAAATACATTGACTGGAATCTTTGGTGGAGAATGGAGAAATATGGGTTTGTTTTCAAGCGAGTGCCTTTAATTATCACTGATTACCATATCCATAACGATTCAATGAAATCAAACCGACAGGAGGACAGTAAGGGCTTTATGAAGCCAGCTTGGGATGTAGTAGAAACTGAAGTAGAACTGGATTATCTAGGAAAGAAGGAAGAACCAAAAGTAGCGATATTTAGTCTCGTATATGAGAGACCAGAATACATGATTAAATGCTTTGAAAGCTTGTACAAGACCGCTGGATATGATTTTGAACACTTCATAGTAGCTCAAACTCCAGAAGATGCTAAGTTGATTGAGAAACACTACCCCAAAGCTCATCTGATTAAGAATGAGAAGAATGTAGGCATTTCTAAGGGTTCTAATCAAGCTCTTGACGCAATAGGGAATGATTTTAATGTGATTATCAAAATTGATCCTGATTGCCTCTTCTTAACCCCTGACTGGCTCAAGACAATGGTCAAGATATGGAAGTCGAACCATAAGATAGCTCTCTCCTGCTACATTCAAGGCTTACGTGATAATCCTGGTGGAGCGCCTAGAGAATTTTACGGCCACATAGACCATGAACAGCTAGGATTTGCCAGACACATAGGCGGGATTTGTGTCTTTACTGACGCCAAGGCATATAAAGATTTCAGGTGGGATGAAAATTCCTTCTTACATGGAGTCCAAGACGTTGAGTTCTCCCGACATCTTTTATCAGAGGGCTATGCGCTAGCTTATCTTGAAAATCGTTTCGCCGAGCACTACGAAGGGACAAGCGGTCAACATGAACGCTATCCTGAATACTTCGAGAGAAGAAAGCTTGAAAAGACTACGAAATATGACACTCATTAAAGCCCTAATACAAACTCATTATCCTCAGAGAGGAGACAACATCAAGATAATGGTGAACGATCTTATTGAAAATGGGTTTAAGTCTGAAGATATTATAGTCATGCGTGATTATCCCCGAAAATATGGCTTCTCTTCCAAAGAAATGGTCTCAGAAGTCCCTATGCCTATAAATTGGTGGCATGGAGTGGCTTCTGTTTTAGATTGTGATTATGTAGCCTTACTCTGTGATGACTTAACCTTAAAACCCAAAAGCATAGAGCTTCTGAGAGATGCTGCTTGGGAAAATTCAGACATAGATGTATTTGGATTTGAAGGAGGTAATTTTGCAAACACAAGTAATCCCTATACAGATGAGAAATCTCATATTGTGCAGTCTTTTGAAAAGGCTGACTATGTAATCAGATTCTACTTTGCTAAACCTCAAGCCTTTGCTAAGACATTAGAGCTTCACCACAAACTTCCCCTTACTCTTCGTGGACACGATGATATAACTCTTTCTTTGGCTAATAAATGCGGACTTGTCCCAACAACAGAAGACAGTGGATGGATTGAATTATCTGAGCATGGCGTAGCGTATTCAAAAAGACCTGAGCACTACATAGAGCGTAATGCTTTGATTAATTTAGTACGATCATGAATCAAATAGGTGTAGGGAGTTTACAAATATCAGAAACAGGTAAAAAATACTTGCTAGATGTTATCGAAACCGAAAGACTTTCCTATGGTAAATATCATAGGGATTTTGAAAAAGAGTTTGGGGAGCTTCACGATGTTCAATATGCAATGTTTTGCAACTCTGGTACGTCCGCTCTTCAGGCAGGACTCCATGCTTTGAAAATAAAGTATGGCTACACAGATGGCGACGAGGTGCTTGTTCCTGCCCTCACCTTCGTCGCTTCGGTCAATGTGATTCTTCAAAACAATCTCAAGCCAGTATTTGTTGATGTCGATCCCGACAGATACACAGTTGACCCCAAGCTGATTGAGGAAAAAATAACAAACAGAACGAGAGCAATCATGCCCGTACATATAGGAGGATTGCCTTGCGAGATGGATGAGATCATGAAGATCGCTAAAAAACACAACCTTCAAGTAATAGAAGATTCATGTGAAACAATGTTTGCTGATATTTACGGAAAATCTGTAGGTAGTTATGGGGATATATCGTGCTTCTCAACCTATGTAGCCCATATCTTAACCACAGGGGTGGGAGGCTTCGCTTGCACTAATGATCCTGAGCTCGCTGTGATTATTAAGTCCCTATTTAACCACGGCAGGGATTCAATTTACCTTTCGATTGATGACGATAAAGGGAAAAGGGGTCAAGATTTAGCCGAGGTTGTTTCTAAAAGATTCAGATTCGACCATGTGGGGTATTCATATCGTGCTACCGAGTTTGAAGCAGCTTTAGGATTAGGACAGATCAAAGATTATAAAGAAAATATCCAAAGAAGAAAAGAGATCGCTAAAAAACTAACCATAGGCTTGCTCCCGCATGTCACCAAATTACAATATCCATTGTATGAACACAACGTCTTCATGTTCTATCCCTTAGTCTGTCATGAGGATGAGCGGGATAAGTTAGTAAACTTCCTTGAAAGCAAAAGTATTGAGACACGCCAATTACTGCCGCTTACAAATCAACCCGTCTATAAAGATATCGTCAACGAAGAAGATTACCCTGTTGCTAAACATCTCAATGAGAGAGCTTTCTATATCGGATGCCATCCTGGAATGACTGATGAGGATGTAGATTATATTATTAAAGCTTTCGATGAATATTATGGCTAAGAAAGTTTGTTTTGACATACATGATGGATCAGTTCTTCGTACAAGATACGATCTTTTAGAGCAGTTAAAAGAGCACTTTCCCAATCTTAAAGTGTCCTTGTTCTGGATTCCTTGGGATTATGAATGGGAAGTATCCAAGTTTAAGATTCAACGGGAAGAGATGTTGGAGAGAATCAAGAAAAACCTTGACTGGATTCAGCTAATTCCTCATGGCCTCATGCACATACGGGGAGAATTTGGAGAGTTCGAGAAAGTAGACAAGAAACTCATGCGAGACACCCTCAAGTCCATTGATGAAGCGATGAAAAAAGACGGCTTACCCTATGAGAAGGGCTTTTGTGCTCCTTTCTGGTTATGGAATCAGGATGTAGTGGATGTTTTAGACGAAGAGGGTTGGTGGGGAGCGATTGATCGCAATCAGCCTCAAATGTTATCAACCAAGAAGTTCTATAAATACACCCATTCAATAGACGAGCCTTTTTCATTAAGCAACAATGATAAATTAGCCCTACACGCACACATGAGACCACCATCTGCAAACGATATAGACAGATGCTTTCTTAATCTGATGAAGATGGATAATTCGTGGGATTTTAGGTTTGTAACTGACTTTTTGGAGGAAAAAAATGAAAATAGAATGTAATTGCGGTTGTCAAATTTTAATAGAAGCGTTTGATAAAAGGAGGGTATCAGTATTCGCATAGTAGCTCTTCCAAATCCAAGCGGGAGCGCTCAATGGAGATTATATGATCCATTCAAATACCTTCGCAAGATGGGTATTGACGCTACTGTGACCGATCAACCGATCACTGACGAGTTAGCTATGTCGGCGGATGTTTTTGTTCTTCAGTCCACAGTAGACAAACAAGGCATAGCTTTGCTTAGGGCATACCAAAAAGAAAAGGGCAAAAAAATAGTTGCTGAGTTCGACGACTTCTTCGATGCGAATGAAGACAATCCCAATCTTTTAGAACACCAAATCTCTCAAGCCCCTGATGTGCTTCGAGTAGTAGCTGAGATAGCAGACGTCGTCACCTGTACCACAAATCACCTAGCGGATAAGCTTCGCCCCTACAATAAGAATGTGGTAGTTCTTCCTAACTTCATGGATATGGAGCGATGGGATCTACCTAAAAAGCCAAACAAGACAGGATATATAAATATCGGTTGGTGCGGAGGGATGAGTCATTATAAAGATTTAGAAATGATCGTAGAACCTCTACAGCGTATCTTAAAAGAGTTTTCTAATGTGAAGTTGTTTATCGTCGGAGAGTTACGAGCGAAGAAATGGTTTGAAGGATATAAGAATGTTGAATGTATGCTTGCTGTGCCTTTTGAGGCTTATCCTACCCGCCTTCATGGGTTAAGTCTTGATATTGGACTGGCTCCTCTTATTGATAATGAGTTTAATAAATGTAAAACAAACATCAAATGGATGGAATACTCTATCGCCCAAATTGCTGGAGTATTCTCACCAACTGTTTACAACAGGCGAGGATTTGAACCTAAGTTTGGTTTCATCGCCAAAACCCCTGATGAGTGGTATTCGGCTATCAAGCAACTGATTCTTCATCCCGATATTCGCAAAGAGGCTGCTATAAATTCCTATGATTTGGTCAAACACAATTACAATCTCCAAAAGCAAGTACATAAATGGGCTGAGACCTATACAAACCTTTTCGTTTAGGTGCCCTTTTTTGTCACTTGACTTGAAGTAAAACAGGTACTACTATCACGTTGGTAATCAAGTAAATCACTTGCAGCCCCACTCCAAATAGGAGGCGGGGCTTTTTTAATAGAATATGAGCAAAGTAACACCAGCTAACGCAAGATCAGGAAATGTAACCTTTCAAGATGCGATTGTTTCAGCTTTCGATCAGAATACGGATTGTATCGATGTCGGATCTTCAGCAACACCTACGCACACAGCCTACAATGTCACCAATGCCTCAACAACAGCACTAGCAGCCAATGCTACGAGGAGATTTATTCTTTTGGTTAATGATTCGGACACGGATATCTATGTCAATCTCGCAGGAGCGACTGCGGTTCTCAATCAGGGCGTGCGTTTAAGTGCGAATGGGGGATCACTGCTCCTTGATACATATTGTCCAGTAACCGCAATAAAGGCAATTCATGGAAGCTCAGGAAATAAAGCACTATTATTCACTGAAGGATAAATATGGGATCAATAACACAACCAATTCCAACAGACGCAACAATTACCAAATCCGATTCGCAAACCTTAGCGGGTAGCAATGCTACTGTAGTTACACCCATTTTTCGTATTGTTGGTAGTGTTGAGATATATAAGCTTTGGGCAGTAATTACTACTGCCTTGGGAACAAATCATACAGCCGCATATTGGAGACTTAACGATCAGACAGCGCAGCCCGCTATAACTCTCGCAACAGGCACAACTCTTTCTGCTGCTCCTGTTGGTTCAATGATGGTAAAAAAGGGTTTAGTGAGTGCTGCTTTAACGCTTCTCAGTGGAGCAGCGGGGGTTGTCTCAGAACCCACAGCCCTAGAGACCTTCTATTACACACCTTTCACAGTGGTTGCTAAAAACGGAGCAAATACAGATATCGAATACGTATATACAACTACAGAAACCCCAACATCTGGAGTGATTCAGCATTTTATTGAATATAGTCCTAGGTCAGCAGGTGCAACGGTTACACCGCAATAATATGTATGAGTCAAAATATCTTTACAGTTTCAAACATCTGCCAAGTAATCTCTGATCTTAGAGGTGAATCAACTACAAACACCAACGCTAATCGTATTCGTGCCATTTCTAACGCTGAACAGGACTTCGCAAGGCGGAGGTTTTGGAGAATACATCGACTCATAGATCAAGCCATCGGAACGGGTGATGGAACTACCTCAGCCTTTACCATTGGCTCCTCAACATATCCCTATCGTCCTAAAGGATTATTTGAGCTTTTCGTAGGAGGGACAACAGAGGACAAAAGATATCAGGTAGTTGATGAGGGAAGATTTAAGCTTCTCTTTAATCAGGATAATTCAGTCCACATAGCCTATGAGTATTACGATGTCGCCAATGATGTTTGGAAAATTAAGATTAACCCTACCCCTTCTAATACTTTAGCAATCACAGGATCATACTATTTCATGCCTCCCACTAGAACGCTCACAACAGACTCTATTCCTTGCTACAACGATCATATTATTGCAAGAAGTGCCTTGGCTGCCATCTACCATGCAGAAGACGAATTAAGTAAAGAACAACAGCAGCTCCAAGAAGTCGAACAATTAATCGAGGAAGCTATCGGTATAGAAAACACCCCAGCGATAGGACAGACAATTTCTATGATGGCTATTGAAAATTCTTCTCGCCCCATGGGGATAGGCACTTATTAAATATGGCAAGAAAATATGACTTCAAAATACAAGACCCACCATTTCTACACGCTAAGTCCGATAAATGGATTAGAGCGTTAAACATCCTCGTTTCTGCAACCCAGATCCAAAACAATGAAGTAGCTGAAATGACTGATTGCCAGCTCATTGAAGATGGGAAGATCCAATGCCCAAGGGATGGTCAGGCATATTATGGTGCAACTAATGGATCACGAGTAACAGGAATTTTCCCGCTTTATCTTTCAAGCGGAACAAGACAGCTTTTAAGAACAGTTGGCACAACACTACAGAAATATACCAATGCGACGACATGGACGAATATAGCTGGTTATGCCTACACAACAGGACTCAATACATACGGCGCAACAACACATGATAAACTCTATCTTTGTAATGGTACTGATCCGCTCACTTATTATGATGGGACGTCAATTACCTCATTCACTGCGATAGGCTCCGCAAATACCCCTACAGTGACAAGGACGGGTACAGATGGTGCATATACTTATTCATATAAGATCACCGCCATTACTGCAGTGGGAGAATCTGCTGGCTCTACAGCAGGAACACAAACCCACAGTGTCGCAGCGCTTACTACTTCCAATTATATGTCTCTCTCGTGGTCTGCAACCACCTCAGCCGTAGGATACAATGTCTATGGAAGAAAAGATGCTAAGTGGTATTTCATGGCTTATGTTGATGGCAATACAAACACTACCTATGTGGATAAGGGGCAAGATACACCAAACGAAGCCTTTTTAGCTCCCGTAGCAGATGCCACTGCTGGACCGAAAGGTAAATACATCAAGATCTACAAAGACACAATCTTTATCGCAGGAGATCCCACCTATCCATCTCGCATTTATTACTCAGCAGGAGTCGACCGGATCAATGACTTTACAATCGGAGCTGGCGGAGGATACATAGATGTAGCCGTCAATGATGGACAAACGATCACCGCAATAGAGGTATTTAAAAATTCACTCGTTGTGTGGAAGGAAGACTCTATTTATCAGTTCACCTTCACCACATCGGGTGCGCCAACCATCGTTCTTATCAATAATTCAGTTGGTTGTATTGCTCCCCGATCAGTAGTTACTGTTGAAAACGATGTTTATTTCCTCTCAAGAAGGGGAGTATTTACCATAGGAAATGAGCCAGGATTTTCTTTTGACGTACTCAGGACAAACGAACTATCAGCTAAAGTACGGTCTGACATCAAAACGATTGATCCGGCATACATTCAAAATGTCTCAGCAACTTATACCTCAGACGCTAATAAGAACCTTGTTATCTTCTCATACACTCCTTCGGGGTCTACAACTAACTCTAAAGCTTTAATTTATGACAGAGAAAGGCTAGGCTGGTATCGATGGACAAATATTCAGGCTAATTGTTGGACTAAATTCATTGACAGTAGTGGAGCAGTACACTTTCTTTATGGAGATGACGCTTCAGGTTATGTCAAGGAGATATTAATAGGATCAAATGACTTTGGTTCCGCAATTCATGGGTACTTTTATCTTCGTGCAGAATCTTTTGGCAAAGGAAACATGAGTAATATCTCACAATGGAAAATCTTAAAAGACGTAAGCATTGTATTGAGAAAACCATCTGGCTCTATCTCTCTTTCGATAATCACCGATGGAGTTACGACGAGCTATACTAATAATGTGGGTACGGTTGCTCCTACAATCAACTTTGCGCATTATGTTTTTAAGAAATTCCTCTTTAAGACCGCTTATGGAACAGGAGTAAGTTCAGCAGACGAACTAAGTTTAAGAACTGTTAAAAATACAAACATAGAGGCTAAGACATTTCAGTTAAGATTTGACAACAATTCTACAGCCTCTTTTGTGTTGCTTGAAATAGATATGACGGCGAAGCCGAGGAATGAGAGGTATCGTCATTCTGAAGAACTTGTTTTCTAAGCCTAGCGTGTAGCTTTTGATAAAGAGATGCAATACTGGTACTTGACTTGAAGTCTTATTAGTATAAAAATCACGTTAGTTAATTAAGGTAATCTTCTAAATAAGAAGCAGCCGCTCAGAAATGAGGCGGCTTTTTTATTGGGAAGAACCTAGCTCTTTAAAAACTAGAGAATATTTGTAAAGCGTTATATTTATCCGTCGCAAGACAGGAGTAGATATAGGGTTTTTTAAGGTTTGCAAGATGACCTGGGGAATGAAGCCAAGCTCTTAAAGCTGCATCTTCAGTAGTAAATCCCCAATCAGAATTTTCAGAAACAATACTGCCTGGTGGAAGTTGGTAATAATTGCTTTTTAATTTTGCAATAAACCCAGCATGGTTATCATCGCCAGCTTTAATTCTATCTTTTGCAATAACACAAAGACGTTCATCTTTTATATATGGCTGTAAGCCTTGCGAGACTCGCCAATCATTGACGAGTGCCGTAAGTTTTTCAGCAGAGAGATATGGATGGTCAGTAGGAGTTGGAACAAATGGAGCTTTGATATTTGAAGGAGTATTGAAACTTAGCCAACCGACTACTATAAGAACAGGAAAAACGGCTATGGAAAGAAGATATTTCATAGCGCAATTATAACACATAATACATGTCAGACTTTTTATCAACATATTTACCAAATTATGCGGCAACGCAGGCTCCGTCGCAGTTTCAATCGCCGAATACATTGGGACAATTTTATCAAAACGCAGGTATTGGTGGTGGTAATCTACCAGGAACGGCACAACTAAACTCTAACACGCCAAGAGACACTACTGGTCAAGTATTAGGCTCAAACACTGGTGGCAGCACTGGTGGTTCTAGTGGAAGAGATCCCCACATAAACGATCAAGGCGTTTGGGATGACAACTATTATGCAGCAAACCATCCATCTCAAGTAGATGCAGCACAACAAGCGTATAACGCAGAAAATGGCAGGCTCAATACACAGTTTGATCAAACAGCGGCAGAATTAAACAACCAACTTGGGTATCTCGGGACTCAAAAAGATAGCTCGCTTTCTCAACTTGACAACGCCTACAATGACGCTCAAAACCAGGTCGGTACTTCAAAGCAAAATGCTCAAATGAATACAGATCAGCAAATCCAACAGGCAGGATCCATCGCTCACTCGACGCAGCTTCAAAACAGAAATGTACTACGAGCCCTAGGTATCGGTAACTCATCCTATGCAGGAGAGCTTTTGAGTAAGCCGATGACAGAGTTTGATTCACAACGAGCAAACATCAATCAGGCACTCGGTCAAAGGTTTAATGAGCTTGATAATCAGCTTAACTCAACATCGATACAGCATGCTCAAGCAGCTAAAGACCTACAGAATAACTATGCTAATTTAGTCGACAAAATCCAAACAGATCTAAGGTTCAATGACAGACAGAAAAATGACGCCCTAAAGGGAGCAAGCGCAGCATTAACCCAAAACTTAGCCGGCATTCAATCGTCCCTTCTTCAGTATCAACAGCAGGTTCAATTCCAAAAAGCACAAATGGCAAACGATATGCAGAAGATAATGGCGTACACAAACCCATCAATAGCGTCTAACTATCTGAGTCAATATAATCTGCAAAACCAATCCAATCTTCCACAGGGCTTAAACATTGTTGGCGGTGTGCAGCAGAAGAAAGATCAAACCCTATCGGGCTTAGGGCAACAGTAGCCCGACAGCCTATGTTTAGCGATTTAATTAAAAGATACTCAGACATCCTCTCACCTGTTTCTCAAGGGCTTTCTCAGATCGGACAAGCCGTGGGAAATGAAGTTCATGCTCTCCCTCAACAGATACAAAACGTCGTACCAAATCTTGATGAGTATAAATACGTTCCAGGAAACATCGCTAGTCAGTTCAATTCTCAACTTCCTCAAAGATTAAACAATATAACTGTTGACGCAGGAAATCAATTCGGCCCATTAGGAAGCGCTGCGGGCAACTTCTTTGGGGCGATGAATCAAAGCATAGCTCAAGCAGTACCACCTGCTCTAAAGCAAATAGGATATGGTCTACAAAGACAGGTTGATCCCTTACACAATCTATCTCCCATTGCGCCCAATACGCAGCCTTCGGATGTAGGAAAAATACTCGGTGGAGTTGGAGCAGTAACAATGCCTCTTACATCAGCTGCTATGGGTGCATTTAATGTACCTTTCCAGGGCGTACAAACCCTCTTACAACAACGAAGGCTCCCAACAGGCTCAGAGATAGGTCAATCATTTAATCAAGGCGTTCAACAAGGTAATTTGTTCGGGCCATTGGGAGTAGCCGCATCTCCTCTTCTCAATCCCGTAACGAGCAAACTGGGGA
>Ga0137380_10004928_pt1 | contig 11832 bp, 13 predicted proteins | sample SagtaG_17_FD_104809 | JGI IMG/M metagenome (GOLD analysis project Ga0137380, IMG submission 104809) | Vadose zone soil microbial communities from Sagehorn Ranch, Mendocino, California, USA - Sage2_L_100_16 metaG | ecosystem: Environmental > Terrestrial > Soil > Vadose zone | place: USA... | reverse complement strand
GGCTCTGGCACCCGAAAGCCGCTATGAGCCCCTGAGCCAGCACCTTGGACAGGTCCGGCAGGCACTCGCCCGCCCGGTGTTTCGTGGCGCCGCGTTGGCGCGAGAGTTGCAGGAGGAGATCGAGACCTACAGCCGCGAGTCGATCGTTCACGATTTGCGCGACTAAAGCCGGGGCCGCATGACCGCCCCCGGGTTGGTGCGCTACCAGATGGCGCTGAAAGCCGCGTGTGCACGTGCTGGGCTGGACGTGCGCGATGCGGTGGTGCTGCATGTCCGGGCCAACGCGGTTTACCACCTTCCCTGTGAGCGGGCGGTCGCGCGTATTCGTTATGCGCCTGGTGGGTCAGATGCGATTGTGGAGCGGTTTGCCGCCGCCGTTGCGGTGACCAGGTGGCTGCGGCGGCAGCGTTTCCCCGCTGTTGAGCCGCTTGACGTGGATCAGCCGGTGGCCGTGGCTGGCCACGTCGCTTCGTTCTGGAAATATTTGACCGTCACCGGTGAGGCGCGGCGCGATGCCGCAGCGCTCGGGTGTCTGGTGCGGTGGCTGCACGATTTGCCACCGTCCCCTGTTCGGCTGCCAGCCGCCAGCCTGCTTGGTTCGCTGCGCGCTGACCTGGAAAGCAGCAGCGAGGTCACCGCGGGGGAGCGAGATTGGCTGCTGGGCAGAGCCGGGGAACTGGAGCACCAGTATCAGCACAGCCGCTCGGTTCTTGGTGTTGGGCTGGTTCATGGGGACGCCCACGCCGGAAATCTTCTTCACACCGCGGATGGGGTCGTGCTTGGTGACTGGGATTCGGTCAGTTACGGTCCCCGCGAGCTCGACCTGGTGCCCACGAGCCTGTGGTACCGGTTCGGCCGCCCGGAGGCCGAATGGGGCCGGTTCTGCGCCGCCTACGGCGTCAGCCCCGCCAGCCTGCCGTCCTTGCCGCTGCTGCAGCGGCTACGGGAGCTGCGTGCGCTGGCGGCCTACGTTCGCAACGCCGCCGACCCGGCGTTTGGCATGGAACTCAGCAAGCGCATCACTGCCTTGAGAACCGGCAGCCAGGCTCAGCCGTGGCGGGCCCTGTGAGCACACAATTTCCCGTGTGGGATTCCGGCACCTGGCGTCTGGCGTTGTGGGGGGATTCCTGGCTTGTGCCTACCCGGCGGGGCCGGGTTTGCGGCCGACGCCTGCGTAGATGCCGATTTTCGCCAGCTCGCGGGGACGGGGCGGCTTGCCGTCTGGCCGCCACAGCGGCGCCTGGACCAGGCCGGGCTCGATCAGGTCCCAGCCGCCGAAATACGCGCTGACCTGTTGGTGGGGGCGCAGCACCAGTGGCGCGGTCGCGCCCTCATAGACCGCGCTGGCCCCGGCGACGACGGAGGCGTCGTGGAAGTCCCCGGTCCCATGCGACAGCGCCAGATAGCTTCCGGGCGCCAGCGCCTCCCGGAAGGTCGCGACAATGCGGCGAGGCTGGGCCTTGTCCGGGATGAAATGCAAGATCGCCACCAGCAGCAGCGCGGCGGGCTCGTCGAAGTCGATCAGCTCCCGCACTTTGGGGTGAGCCAGGATCGCGTCGGGGTCGCGCAGGTCGCCCAGCACAATGCTGGTTGTGCCCTCTCCGGTGAGCAGGGCGTTTGCGTGCACGTGGACGATGGGGTCGTTGTCGACGTAGACCACCCGCACATCGGGTGCGCTGTGCCGTGCGACCTCGTGGACATTGCCTGCGGTGGGGATTCCGGTGCCGATATCTATGATCTGCCGGATACCGGCCTCACCAACGAGGTACCGCACTACTCGCTGCAAGAACGCCCGATTCGCCCGCGCGATGTCACGCACTTCCGGTGCTGCCCGCAGCACCGCCGCCGCCGCTTGCCGGTCAACTAAGTAATTATTCTTGCCGCCAAGATAATAGTCGTACATCCTTGCCGGGTGCGGCCTACTGGTGTCCACATCGGAAGGCGCGAAACCGGTCTCCATGATGTCCTTTCCGTCAGTGCAATACATCGGCTTCCAGAATGCCCGCGCCAGAGCCCGGTATGGAAGTGAGCAGCCAAGAGCATCGGCGAGCAGCCCGCCCGCTCCGTCGTCGTCCCGCTTCAATCCTTGGGGCTTGCCGTAGCTGGGGCGTTTCTGTCAGGCATGATCAAGCGTGGGGAACGAGCTGAAGCCCCGGTGGCGGGGCGGCGGCCAGGAAGCCGGGCTCGCCCGACCTCGACCGGATCGCGGCCAAGCCGGCAGGCCGCAGAAAGTTGACCCGGGCCCTGCCTTCCAGGACCAGCAGGTTCCTAGCGCCGTGGCGTCGTTCGAGAGCACGGGCCGCGCTCGGGTCGGGCTTCTCGGTGAGGTCGGCGACCAGTCGCCTTCCGTCACATTCGACGGTCGCGATGACGCCCCGCTGGGCCGCCAGTTCCGGCTGGTAGGGGCGCGCGACGACGGCCACCTGGCCAGGTGGCACGTTGCGAAGCGCGAGCAGCGGATTCGGCCCGAACGTCGTCGCTCGCCCTCACGGCGACGTCTCCTGGGGTAGGTTCAGCGCGTGCATGTTCGGGTCACCGGAGTCGTCATTGAGGACGATCACATCCTTCTGCTCAACCAGGACACGGGCAGCGGGCGGGCCTGGTCGCTGCCCGGCGGGAAGGTCGAGGAAGGTGAGTCCCTCAGTGCCGCGCTGGTGCGGGAGATGCGCGAGGAGACCGCGATCGAGGTGGCGGTAGGCCGGCTGCTGTACGTCTGCGACTACCTGCCCGGCGCCATCCACGTCGTGCATGTCACCTTCGAGGCCAAGCGCACCGGCGGGACCGTCGGGGATGTCACCGAGGGCGCTGACACGCGGCCGATCCGGGGCGTGGAGTTCGTGAAGCTCGCCGACCTGCAGGGCCTGGGTTTTACCGAGAAGTTCGGGCAGCTGGCCATGGCCGGATTCCCCGGCGCCGGCTCCTACATGGGAGCCAAGTCCAACATCGGCTTGTGAGCCCAAAGCTTCGATCAGACCTTGGTCGAGGGCGGCGAGCGAGCGCGTCCGGCAGCCCACCCTCATGAAGGGCTGCGTGCAGGCTGGACGCCGAGATCAGGCACCACCGCGGCCAGCGCATCAACCGCAGTCTGCTGGCAGATCACGGCCGTCTCATACGGAATCACAGCGACGTCCCGCCCGGCAAGGGCCGTGGCTAATGCTGACGGCCAGGCCGGTCAGGGCGGTCGCCCACGGCCAGATCCGGCACCGCGTGGGCCAGCAATCCAGGTGGGCGACATAGAGCGCCAGTTCCCCGACGGCCAGGAACACATCAATCTCGGCGGGCCAGGACACCGCATGCCATCCGCCGAGCCGGTGGTGGACTGCCCAGTCGGATAGCCCTGCGTCGGCGACGCCGGAACGAGCTTCGTCCCGGCTGGCCCGGGAGTGTGGGAGCTCGGTACGCCCTGAGGTTCCATTCAGCCTGGTTGGTTATGGTTGCGCCTTAAATATCCGTCATCTGACCGATGTCTTGGTCTGCAATTTGCAGCAGTATTTGTCGCGCAACCGGCACCGCCAGAGTCAACAGTTTGGCCGGGGCCCCGCGGACTGCCGGGCAGAGTGACTTGCGCTCTCCCGGACCATCTCAAAGCCGGCCTGGCAAGGAAACCAGATGAACACGATGGCGCCGACCCGCCCGGCCATCCAACGCGCGCGCCGCATCTCACTGACCGCAGGACCGGCCGCACCGGCCCAAGCCCGCTGCCAGGTCCGGGCGGCCATCTACGCCTGGAATGCCCCTGTCGACCAGGCCATCGCGGTCCTGCTCACCAGCGAACTGGTGACCAACGCCATAAAACACACGGTGGGCGAGACCGTCATGCTGGCCGTCACCTGCGCCTGCGGCCAGTTTCACGTTGATGTCCACGACACGTCGTCCTCCTTGCCTGTAGTGGTGGATGGGTCGGCCGGCGCGGAGACCGGGCGTGGCTTGATTCTGGTCGCCAGCCTGTCGACCGGCTGGGGTTATTACCCGACCCCTGCGGGCAAGGCCGTGTACTTCATGCTCGCGTTCCAGGCCGGTTTTGACGAAGACGACGATCTCGGCCCACGGCGCGATCACAGGTGGGTCCGGTGAACCGTGGGCACCAGCTGGTCCACCGACACGCCCATCGCCCATCCATTCCCGGGCCGATGCTCCACCGCGGCAGCGCCAGGGCCCGGGCCGCCAGCCACGGCCGAGACCCGGCTATCCACGCCTGGGATGCCCCGGTCGACCCAGCTACCGCGGTCCTGCTCACCAGCGAGCTTATGACCAATGCGATCAGGCACGAGTGTGGCGAGACCGTCATCCTTGCCATCACCTGCGCCTGCCGCCAGTTCCGCGTTGATGTCCACGACACGTCGTGCTCGGTGCCGGTGGATGGGTCGGCCGGCGCGGAGACCGGGCGTGGCTTGATGCTGGTCGCCAGCCTGTCGAGTGACTGGAGTTGTTACCCGACCGCAGCGGGTAAGGCGGTGACCTTCACGCTCGCGTTCTAGGCAGGTCTTGACGAGGACGTCGGCCACGGCCCGCGGCGTGATCGCAGCTGGGTCCGGTGAATCGTAACCCCCCTGGCGATCCACCGGACCCGTTCTGCGTGCCAATCCCTTCCCCGCCCCGATTAAGCAGATTCGGTCGACTTCAGCCAGCGGCCCCACTGGACCGTCAGTATGGGTCTTGGTGGCCGCTTGCGCAGATCGCCCAGACGATCTTGCCGGTCTGGCTGTCGGGGATGTAGCAGCCCACTGGATGCTGAGGGTTTCGACGAGCAGGAGTCCTCGTCCGGTCTCGTCATCTAACCCGGCGCTCTGCGGCACGGGGATGCGGTGATCGCTACGAGCGGGCAGTCAGGAGACCCAGCCGCAGCCGGTTGACTTGGCCATCGGGGCCAAGGATCAGCTGGGCGAGGATTGGCTCGCACAGGCAGGCACTTCGCCCGCCTAGAACTGGCACTCTCCCTCGCTCGAATTGCCGATCGCGGCGGTTAGGGCTGGCTGGGACTCACGTAGGTGCCCGGTCCGGATGGCTCCTGGCCGGTCGCTGAAGCTCCATCGACCACCCTGCGGCTCCCAAGCGGCGAGGACATGGAGACCTTGACTCCCAGGTACTCCGCCGTTTGGGCACAGGGCTGTTTTTCCTCTGACGGGGAGGTACCCACATACACGGTGACGACGACCTGATCTGTTTCCTCGGCCAGTCCCACGTGATCGACGTCGATACAGGGCTCCGACCAGAAGACCACAGTGAGCGATCGGTCATCCGGCCGTGCGGCCACCTTGGCCCAGCGTATGGGGTGCACATCCCGCAGGCCTGGAACAGGGGTTAGGAGCCGTGGTTTATCCGGCGCTCCGGCCGGCTCGCCGGCAGGCAATCCACGGGGCAGGCCCTGGAGCCTGGGATTTGGGTGGCCCGCGGTAGCCGTTTTGAGAAATTGCCACCAAACGCCTGCCGCGTGGCCGGTCAGGCCTACGGCACCTGGGCCCGCACGGTCACGGCTGCGGCCGCCGCTTGTCGCCGCCCGTGCCACAATGCTGGCGGTGTGCCGGGCGGCGCGAGGATCAGGAATCGGGCGCTCTGGCAGTCTGGATTGCGGTCGACCGGCCCGGGAGGGGTTCAGTGTTCATCACGGCACGGCGATTGTTCGATGGCCGGTCGCCGCAGGTCTTGGCTGACCCTGTTGTCGAGGTGGCGGATGGCCGGATCGTCGGTGTGGGGCAACATGGCTCGCCGGTCTCCGGGCCGGATGTTCTCGACCTTGGTGATGTCACGTTGCTGCCGGGCCTGATCGACGTGCACCAGCATCTGGCGTTTGACGCCTCCAGCGACCCGGTGGCCCGTCTCCAATCCGATGACGACGCCACGTTGCTGCTGAGGATGAGATTGGCGGCGTGCCGTGCCCTCGCGGCCGGGATCACCACGATCCGGGACCTCGGAGACCGGAACTACCTGTCCCTCACGTTGCGGGACTGGTTCCGCGGCGGCGGGGAGATCGGCCCGCGTATCATCGCGTCGGGCCCGCCGATCACCGTGACGGGCGGGCACTGCTGGTTCCTGGGCGGTGAGGCCGACGGAGCGGAGGGCGTCCGCCAGGCAGTGCGCGATCGCGTGGTTCATGGCGTTGATGTCATCAAGATCATGGTGACCGGCGGCAACATGACGCCCACCCTGGGACCCCGCGAATCGCAGTACACCTGTGCTGAGATCGCCGCCGTCGCCGGCGAGGCCCATGCCCACGGGCTCAGGGTCGCCGCGCACGCCCACGGCGGCCCGGGCATCGCCGATGCGATGCGCGGCGGGGCGGACTCGATCGAGCACTGCACATTCTTCTCCGCGGCCGGCGTCGACGCCGATCCCCGCGTCATCGAAGAACTCGCTCGCCGGCAGACGGCCATCTCGATGACCGGCGGAACGCTCCCGGGCAGCACTCCTCCTGCCAGCCATCGGCATGACGAACGCAGAAGCCCTCACGGCTGCCACTGCCGTGGCGGCCGGCGTGTGCGGCCTCGCAAACACCACCGGCACCCTCGAAGTGGGCAAGGACGCCGACATGCTGGCGGTCGCCGGCAACCCGCTCGAAGACATCACCGCCATCCACGACGTGCTCGCGGTGTTCGTCCGGGGTGCAAGAGCACCCTTCTCGATCTAGCGGGATGCCCGAGGGAACCCCGCCGCACACAGCGCCGCGTCTTGCTCGTGTCTGTCAACTACGAAGGTTCTGTTCTGGTCGGCTCGCTCACTTTGGCCGGGGTGGTTGTTCGGATTCGCTCCCGGGGGTCAGGAAGTCTTGCAAGGGCGGGCTAACCTTTCAGCCGTGGAGATCGATGCTGAGATCCTCGCCCACTACGCCGAGGGCCTCGAACACGGCCGGCTTACCGGCGGGCCATCGCTTGAGATGCTGCGGACCCAAGTTCTGCTGGAGCGATTCCTGCCGGTTCCGCCCGCGCGCGTGCTGGATGTCGGCGGCGCTAGCGGACTGTACGCATCATGGCTCGCCGGGCGCGGCTATCAGGTGCACCTGATCGACCCGGTGCCGCTGCACATCGAGCAGGCGGCGGCCGCGGGCGGGTTCTCCGTTGCGCCTGGTGATGCCCGCGACCTGGCTGAGGCCGACAGCAGCTATGACGCTGTCCTGCTGCTTGGCCCGCTCTACCACTTGACCAGGCGCGCTGACCGGCTGCGCGCCCTGGCCGAGGCCCGGCGTGTCGCTCGCCCCGGTGGGGTGATCGCCTCGGCGGTGATCTCCCGGTACGCCAGCACCCTCGACGGGTTCTTCCGGGGCTTCATCGATAAGCCCGGCTTCACCGCGCTGATGGCCGAAGACCTGCGTACCGGCCAGCACCGCAACCCTGGCCGGGCGCCCGAGTTCTTCACCACCGCCTATTTCCATAGCCGTGACGACATCGCAGGAGAGATCATCGCCGCTGGGCTGCAACTGCACGACGTGCTGCCCATCGAAGGCCCGCTTCATTGGGCGCCCGGCGTCCAGGACCGGGCTGGCCAACCCAGCCCAGCGGCAGCTCATCCTCGACTCGCTAGCCGCCATGGAACATGACCCTTCGATGGCTGGCGCCACCGCGCACCTCCTCGCCATAGGCCGACGCCCTTAAACGCCTTGCCGCCGCACTCCAGGAGCCTTGCTGCTTACGGCGCTTGAAATACCTGATGATGCCCCGGATCAGGAAGAACATCAGTGCCACCTCCCTTCCATACTGCAGCCGTGAGTGACAAAGCGGCCCAAGCACGGAGTCGCTCAGACCACCGCATGGCTCGACTCTGCCATCCAGCCGCAGCCAAATCCTGAGCCGACTGTCATGACCTGACCATGACAGCTGTCAGGATCGGCCCAGGGGAATGACTGCGGTCACCTACGGTCTGTCGATACCCGAGGCATCCGGCCGCGGCGTCAGGGCTGGCCCGAACTGCGCGTTGTGTAATACGCGTGTGGTCAGCGGGATGCCTATTCTGGCAACGGGTTCTGGGAGAAGAATGCCAACACGGCCTCCGCGACCTGCTTTGGTTTCTTTTCGGGGCCGAAGTGGTCGAGCGCGGGAAATGCCGTGAGGGTCGCCTTCGGCAGGACGGGCAGCAGGCTCTGGCTCGCTCGGCCGGCGCCGGTCGCGGTGGCGTCTTTGCCTGCCATCAGCAGCACCTCGGCGGTGATGTGGCGATAGTGGCGGTAGGTGTTGTCGAGGCGGGCGGCCTCGGCGTGCTCCCGGATCGCCGCCGGCAGGAGCCGGTACTTCTGCTTTCGCTCGCCTTTCCTGATCGCTGCCGGCAGGATGAGTCTCAGCAGCCAGCGTGGCGCCTTGCCGGTCGTCTGCGGATTGATCCCTCGGACGAAGGTGATGAAGGCGGCCAGGTACTGGCCGCGGGCAAGCTGCGCCCGGCAGGCGGGCGCCCAGCTGACGCCGAGCGAGCCGTCGATTGAAACGCCCGGCTCATAGACGGCGATCTTGCCGAACGCCTTGTTGCGGCGGGCGGCTTCCAGCGCGATGAGTCCCCCGAAGCTGTGTCCGAAAAGCAAGGTGGCACCGGTAGCTGCCTGCAGCGCTGCCACGTCTTCGCATTCGCGTTCGATGCTGTAGCCGTCTCCCTGCGGGCCGCTCCCGCCCCGCCCTCTGCGCTCGATCGTGTGCACGGTGAACCGTTCGGCAAGCTCCCGCGCGAACGCGTCGAAGTCGGCGGCTACTGCAAGCGCCCCCGGGAGGACGAGAACCGCGGGTCCCTTCCCGACCGTCCGATAGGCGATCGCCGTGCCGTCCGCGGAGACAACAACGTCGGTTCGCGCCGGCAGCGGCCCATCGCTGGCGCAATTTCGGTCCATCCGCCCCCGTGGGGTGCGGTCTCTCTCGGTGACGTCAGGCATCGTCCTGCTCTTCTCATAAGTGTATGACATACACAATAGCGTATCAGATACACTAAGCGTGTGGAGCAACCGCCGCGAGACGAGCTGCCGCCGCCCCTGGATCTGCTCTGGGGCCTGCCCGCCCGACGGTCAAGGCAGCGCGGCAAGTCGCCCCTGAGCGTCTACCGCGTAGTGCGTGCCGCGCTCGAGATCGCCGACGCCGGCGGCCTCGGGGCGGTGTCGATGAGCCGGGTCGCAGAGCGGCTGGGCTTCACGACGATGGCGCTCTACCGCCATGTGCACAGCAAGGACGAGCTCGTCGCGCTCATGGTGGAAGAGGGACTCGGCGTGCCGAGCGAGCCCGGCAACGCCTCTCAAGCCGGGTGGCGCGCCGGACTGGAACGCTGGGCCTGGGAACTCCTGGCCGTCGTGCGGCGCCATCCCTGGGTGCTCGATCTCCCGCTCGCGCGGTTGCCGTTCGGCCCGAACCGGTTCGCATGGCTCGACCGTGGCCTGGGCGCGCTTGCCGAGACCGCGCTCAGCGAGGACGAGAAGGCGGCGCTCATCCTGCTCCTGAACGACTACGTGTTCAGCCGCGCGCGGCTCGACGTGGAGCTGGGTGGGCTCGGGCAAGTGATGGCATGGGCGAACGAAGCGGCGGCCACGCATGGGCCGCCGCCCGAACTCGTCGACGCCGCGCGATTCCCCGCACTGCGCCGTGCGCTCGATGCCGGGATCTTCCACCCGTCCAAGAGTGATCGCGACGCCGACTTCGCCTTCGGCCTTGAGCGGATCCTAGACGGCATCGAGCGTCTCGTCGCCGAGCGGATCGGCGGCGAGCGGGACTAACACGCCGCCACCCGGGGATTCGACTTGCGGGTCCTTGCAGTGCACAACACCCTCTCCCTGGCCGTCAGAAGAGGACGCGACGAAACGGAACGTCGAGGTTGGTGCCGGCGTCGCGGCGCTGCCCGGTCCGGGCAAGCCCCCCGGCCCGGTCGGGACCGCGCCCGTAACGGTCAGGTTTCGGTCCTTGTCCGTGTTGACAGCCCGGAGTCGGGAGCCTGGCCTTTCCGACTAATCAGACAGGTTTAACGCCGCTGTGCTACTTGATGCCCACGACCATCGAGTCGGGCCCGGCGAGCGGTTCGGCGTAGCTGTCGCGGAAGCCGGTTTCGGCCATCCACGAGCGGCAGTCGGCGCCGGTGTAGTCGAAGCCCTCGTTGGTCTCGATGAGCATGTTCACGCTCATCAGCAGGCCGAAGGTGTTGGCCCGGCGGTCGTCGTCGATGACGCTTTCGTAGACGATGAGCGCTCCGCCGTCGGGCAGCGCGCTGTAGGCCTTGCGGAGCAGGGCGAGTTTCTCCTCAAGGCTCCAGTCATGCAGGATGTGGCCCATGATGAGCACGTCGGCGGGGGGAAGCGGGTCGGCGAAAAAGTCACCGGGATAGAAGTGCAGGCGGTCGGCGAGGCCGTGTGACGCCACGTAGTCCTCGAAGAATTGCCTGGTTGCGGGAAGATCGAAACCGCCGCCAGTGAGCTGCGGATGGCGCTGCGCGAGCTGCACGGGCACGCAGCCTTCGGCGGCACCGATGTCGATGACCGTGTGGTAGCGGTCCCAGGGGAACTTCTCCGCGATCGCCAGCGCGGCACCCATGCTGAGGCCGGTCATGGCCCGGAGGAACTGCTTGAGGCGGGCCTCGTCCTGGAACATGGCGAGGAAATCCTGGCCAGCCTTGGCTTCGTTGTGGGGACGCCCTGTGCGCAGCGCTTCACTAAGCGATCCCCAGGAGGGATACAGCAGGGCGTTGGCCATTTCCAGGATCCCGCCGACATAGGACGGCTTATCTCGGTCGAGAAACAGGTCAGTGGCCGCGGTGTTGGCATATTGGCCGCCGGCCCGTTCGAGCATGCCGAGTGAGACCAGCGCGTCCAGCCAGTCGGTGGTGCCCCGTGGCTGCAACCCCAGCTTGGCTGTCAGCGTGTCGCCGGTGAGGGGTCCTTGGGCGAGGGTGGTGAACAGCCCGAGTTCAACCGCACTCAGCAATGCTTTGGACCCCCAGAAGGCCATCCCCAGCTGCATGATCGCATCGGGTGTCGTTGGTTCGTTGGTCATGCCTTCCTCCTTGATGCAGTCCGGCGGCCATCAGGCAGCGGGAAAACGGCCTGGTCGGCAGCTCGTTGCGTGTGCAGTTTCCGCGCGCAGGCGCGCTGGGTGGCGTCCCGGGTGGCGAAGCCCCTGGCTCAGCCGCTGGGCCGATGGCTCGACCGTAGGGAAGCGGGACGCCGGGCACATCGGGCAAACGCTTAGATCCGCAGCGCAATCGCCTTACCTGGTGCCCCGCAGGCATACTGGCCGGGTGAGCCGACGCATCTCCAGCCCGGAGCTGATCGGGAGGGCGGCGGAGGTGGCCGTACTCGGCGCAGCGCTGGCGGACGTGCGGCGCGGCCAGGGCCGGCTGGTGCTGGTTGACGGTGATGCCGGAATCGGCAAGACCCGCTTGGTGGAGGATTTCACCGCCAAGATGGACGGGGTGCGGGTGCTCGCTGGCGGGGGTATCCCGCTCGCCTCCGACACCCCGTACGCACCGGTACTCGGCATTCTCCAGGCGCTGGCCCGGCTTCACCCGCCTGCGGCTGCCGGGCTGCTGCCACAGGATGCCCCTGGGCAGGCAGACCCTTATGGGCCGACGCGGTTGCTCGCCGCTGCGGCGGACGCGGTGCACGCGGTCGCGTCGGGAGGCCCGCTGGTCCTCGTGGTGGAGGATCTGCACTGGGCGGATGTGTCGACCCAACGCCTGGTGTCGTTTCTGGCCCGGGGGATCCGTGCGGAGCCGGTGCTGCTGGTGATCACGGTGCGCACGGAGGAGCTGGACCCGGCGCGGCCGGTGAGCGTCCTGATCAGCGAATTGACGCGGATGCCACACGCCGAGCGGCTGGATATGGCGCCGTTGGACCGGGCCGGTGTGGCCGCGCTGGTTCAGGCGATCACCGGGGTGGCGCCGTCC
>Ga0137380_10004921_pt1 | contig 11838 bp, 9 predicted proteins | sample SagtaG_17_FD_104809 | JGI IMG/M metagenome (GOLD analysis project Ga0137380, IMG submission 104809) | Vadose zone soil microbial communities from Sagehorn Ranch, Mendocino, California, USA - Sage2_L_100_16 metaG | ecosystem: Environmental > Terrestrial > Soil > Vadose zone | place: USA... | reverse complement strand
GCCTGTGTTTCCGCCGCTCGTGATGCGGGTGAGCCGAGGGAAGAACGGGGTCACTTCAAACGGCATCTTGTCGCGCGCTGACGTAATTGCCACCGGTGCGGCTTTGATCAGCTCCACTTTGTCCTCCCAGGTATTCAGCTTTACCCGGCCGCCGAGGGGCAGAGCAGCAATCTCATCACGTTTGTTCGGTTCCAGAGCCCGTCCCACGTTCATGAGAGTGGGCATACGCGCTACGCCACCTTTGTTGTCCGTGAAATTGTTGCCCAGGTGCGCGGTCAGAAGCGCTGACAGTTGCGGTCCGCGGACCGCCAATTCCTTCAGGAACAAGGCCGCGGTATCCAGTTTCTGGTTGTAAGGCGAAGTCTTGAGCATGTCCATCGCCTTCTTGTCGGCAGCGATTTCTTCTTCGGGAATGTGCCGGAAGCCAAAATTCTGGTAAGTCGATTCGTCAGTAAAGAGCATGCGATCGTTGAAGGCAAACTTACTGCCCAGATTGTGACCCAGGACAATGTGCGAAAGTTCGTGCGAAAGCACCATGGCTAAGCTGGCTTCGTCAGGAAGCACGTCGATCAGCCCACGGCTGACGATGATGGTGTTACCCACGCTGAAAGTTTCCAGCGGAGAAGTGAGCATTACGCGCGTCCGAACCGGGCGCGGCAGTTCGATGTTGTTGGTGATTTGCAGATTGTTGACTACGGTCTGCAGGATCTTGTCCACCTCGCCTTCGGGCGCAAGTAAGCCGGCATTCTGCAAGCGCTCAACGACATTGTCTTCCGCCTGCTGGAGCCATTGACGCTCGGCCTGCAACGGAGAGGCGTCCGCCGCGGTGCTTTCGTCTTTCACCGAGTCCACCCGAATCTGCGTGAGTTCGCCTCCTTGCTCATTTTTCTTCAGGTCATAACCCCATATGCGAGTCTGCGCCTTGAAGGCCATCGTGTCTTTGGCGCCATAGCTGAAGTCGCCTTCTTCGCTGTAAATGTAGGCGGGAAGCCAGTAGCCGGGAATCAGGTTCAGGCGCCAGCTGTCCATATGGAAGAATTCGGAATTCTTTGGCCGCGTGGCATAGGTGCCGTTGAGCCGCACGATGTTGTACTCCTGATCTTCTACCCAGATGCGGCCAATGAACCGGCCCTTGCCGGCATCTTTTTTAGGGGTGACATCGAAGACGAGGCAGCGCACGTCGCCAAGAAACTCGCGGCGGACGTAGCGGAAATCGTAGTGATTGCGATCGAAGTCCTCGCGGTCGGCGAAGATCATCCAAGAGAAGCCCATCGGCTTGTATTCGAATTTGAATAGCTTGCTGAACCCGCCCATCAGGCGATTCTGGAAGCTTGAGTCTTTGGACAAATAGTCGCGCCGATCCACACTCTCGGCCATATCAATGCGGCCGAGGAAGTAATGATCTTGGCTGGGCACTGGTCCCAATTGCGGATCGAGCTTCAAGTTCTGAAGGTAAGTCTCGACCAGCGGCGTCCGAGTCTTCAGGAAATCCATCAGCGCATGCTCACGCTCGATGGTGCGGTCAACCACCTGATCCATGGTGGTGGGCTGAGCTGCTGCCGGCGTTGTCGAAGTCGTCGGCTGCGTTGTTTGCGGCGTCGAAGACGAAGATGGTGCCGCTGTCTGCTGCGCCACAGCGCTCAGCGTAATCAGCACGGAAGCGGCGACGATCGATTTCCAATTGCGCATAACTCTGTTCCTCTTTTCCTAAAGCCAAGTCCTAAAGCCGAGTTTAATAAGGCTGGTTCAATAAGCCAGCTGAAAAACTACATGTACGACGGCGGTGGAATCTATAGGTACACCATTGCGCAAAGCAGGTTTGAACCGAATCTTGCCGGCGGCTGCCGTGGCGGCTTCATCCAGGCCGTGGCCCATACCACGTACGACTCGATTCACGTGTATTTGCCCATTGGCTCCAAACATCAATTCCAGCAAAACTTCTCCCTCCAGCTTTAGCTGGCGCGCTTCGTTGGTATAAATCGGATTCGATTTGTAAGTGATTTCGACGGGAGTAGTAGGTGGCCCGCTCTCTACCGTTTGCTGCGGGTTCGTTCCGCCTGGCGCGACCTGCTGCGCGCCAAAACCTGCAGTCTGGATTGCGCCGCGTCCGTTACTGCGCCCATCACCTTGTCCAGCTTGGGCGATTCCATTGCCAAAACCTGCGCTCGCGATCGTCCCTTTAATCCCTTTTGTCCCGCCCGTGCCATTTCCCATATCTGCGCCGGGAGGCAGATCAAACGAACCAGTGTTGGCCATCGTCAAATGCGCGTTGGGTTTGCCTTGACCCGGGATGCCATTGGGATCGCCAAAGCCGCCGGTTTGCACCTTCTGTATGGGTGCGTTGACGGTGGGGGCTGCTGAACTGCCAAACTGGCCAGTGTGAACGACCAACGTTGGGCGAGCGCCCGATACCTGCTTCAAAACCGTGGGTTCGAAATTGTTAACTACAATTTTGGGAGGTGCGATGTCCGGCTGTTGCGGAGTGCGAATGTCTCGCGGCACAGTTAGCTTCGCCGTGGGAAACACCGGCGCCTTAGGCAGCAGCTTGGCGCGCAATACAGGGGGAGGTGTCTTCGGCTTGAAAGCTTTCGGCTGCAAACTGGGAATCGGAATGATTTCCGTCACGCGATAATTCTGCGCCAACTGCAGCCGCTCCGGCCATATAAATCCGACGTTGATTAGCAGGATGATTACGAGAATCTCGAACCCATAGCTGGTGGCCAGCGTGCCCCAGTCCATCCTGCGCTCCGGCAACAGCCCCAACGTAAAGTGATCAGGCGTAGGCATACATAAGTTCCAACGAGGAAATCCCGAGCCTGGGGAGAATGCACCGGGTGGAAGTTTTAAGTTACGGTAGATATGGCGGGGGGTAAATGTGCCTGCCGCTCGTGTACTTTGGTAACCGAGAAGAATCCGAAAGCGGAAACCGCCCAAATGCGAGCAGAGTGAAGGCGACTCGCTGACGTCAGACGGTGCGGCGATGGGCAAAAGCATAGAAAACCGGTACTCCCGCCAAAATTACCAGGCATCCGAGAAGAGAATTACGGACGTTATCGACGAAGGTGAAGTAAAGCAGCACGCCAGAAGCCAGCACAAACAGGAGCGGAACCACCGGATATCCCCAGACACGATAAGGCCGCGGGACATTGGGATCACGGCGGCGGAAGACAAAGATCGTGCTCGCGGTCAGCATATAAAAGAGCCATTCTGAAAAGATGGCCAGGGAAAAAAACTGCCGGAAACTACCTCTCAGAAGAAGCAAAATAATGGAGAGGCCAGCTTGCACCAGCAGCGCTGTAGAAGGTGTGCGAAATCGGGGATGGACGTCACCCAACGCAGAAAAGAAATAACCGTCGCGCGACATAATGAAAGGAAGCCGTGCACCACTCATGATGGTGCCATTCAATGCTACAAACATAGAAAGCGCCATACCGGCAGATACGATACCAGCGCCGATGGGACCGAGTACGAGGGCCATGGCATCCGAAGCGGGCCGTTGGGAAGCGGCCACCGCAGAAGCCGGCAGCACGTACTGCACGGCTGCATTCACCAGCACGTAGAGTGCGCCAACGATCGCGACTCCCGCGATCAAGGCGATGGGGATATCACGTTCCGGGTTGCGGATCTCACCTGCCACCATGTTCAGATCGTTCCAACCGTCGTAAGCCCACAGCGCAGCTACCAGCGCTGCCATGAATCCGGCAATGCCCCCTTTTGCCCCAGCATAACTCCCGGCAAAATTTGCCCATGTGCCTCCGCTATAGCTGAAGCCTGCCGCCACGATGGCGAGAATGATCAGCACCTTCAGCAGGGTGAATATCAATTGGAACTCGCCGGCCTTTTTGATTCCGGTGTAGTTAAGAAAAGTTATTAGTAGAGTGGCAGCGATGGCCAGGAGTTGGCCGCAATTGATTGTGAATGGCGTATGTACAGCATTGTTTGAGAGAAATGCGAATGCAGGAAAGGTTCCGAGGACGCGCACGATTCCGGTCGTCAATGTGGCGATGGACGCAGGTTTGGCAATCAGGAACCACGTCCAGGAAGCCAGGAACCCAGCGAGCGGTCCGTAGGCATCGCGCATGTAGACATATTCGCCGCTGGCTTGCGGTTTCATCGCCCCCAACTCCGCGTAGGTAAGGGCGCCGAAAAATGAAAGCAGCCCGCCCACCAGCCACACTATGTAGACAATTTTCGCCGAGCCCACCGCTTGCATCATCTCGGTGGGAACAAGAAATATCCCGCTGCCGATGACCGTGCCGACGACGACCGCGACTGCCTGGCTGACACCGAGATCGCGGGCGAGTTCGGGTCGAGAGGAGGTATTCATGCGGGCTGTCTCGGGCTGTTCTTTTCGAAGACGATGCTGGTAGCGTATCCAACCACAAAGGTCACAATCGTTCCAATCGCCACGTACCAGGTCCACGGCACTCGAGTCCCCAGCCAAATGTAGAGTTCGATAAGGAAGCCACACAACATTCCGACCATTGCTCCATTTTGATTGGCCCGCCGCGTCAGCACGCCCAGCAGGAATACGCCTAGCAACGCGCCATAAGCGACCGACGCGATTTGCAATCCCACTTCGATCACGCGCCCGACTTTGTGCAGTGATAACACTGCCAATCCGAATAGCAATAGAGCCCAAAAAAGTGTTGCTAATCGAGAAAGCTGCACACGCCTGCGCTCGTCTAATTGCGGGCGGTGTTGAAGATAAAAATCGATGATCGTAGTGGAAGACAACGAGTTCAGCGCGGCACTCAGGTTTGACATTGCAGCCGCCAAAATGGCGGCGATCAGCAGACCAGAAATCCCGTGTGGCATCTGACTGACGATGAACGTGGGATAAATCCGATCTGCCTTGCCAAACGTTGCCGACGGAACTTGGTAGAAGGCGAACAGCATCACGCCGACGAGCAAAAAGAGAGCGAACTGAAATAAAATCGCAAGACCACTGGAAAGCAGTGCCGTGACGGACTGTCGTTGGGTGCGCGCCGCCAGGAGTCGTTGCACGATCAGTTGATCGGTGCCATGGCTGGCTGTGGTCAAGAATGCCCCCCCGATCAATCCCGCGCAGAAAGTGTAGGGTTTCCAGAAGTCGGGGCTGAAATCAAAGATTCGCAGCTTGCCTGCGCTCTCGGCCATCGTGTGAACTGTGGACCAGCCACCGGGCACGACGTGCAGAACTGTGAACAGTCCCACCAAAGTGCCGCCGACATAGATGAAGGTCTGCACCACGTCAGTCCAAATCACGGCGGCCAGGCCGCCTTCGAAGGTGTAGATCAAGGTCAGTGCCGTGATGATCGCGATAGAAGCAATCTCACCAGTGCCCAGTGCAATGGCCACGACAATGGACACGGCATACACGCGCACGCCTTCTGCTGCTGCCCGTGTCAGCAGGAACAGCCCGGCAGTTACTGAACGTAGCTTTCTTCCAAAGCGGCGCTCGATCAGTTCGTAGGCGGTATAGAGCTCTCCGCGAAAATAATGCGGCAGCAAGATAAAACTTATAATGACGCGCCCCACGAGATAGCCGAACACTACCTGCAAGAAGGTGAGATTGGTGTCATATGCCAATCCGGGGATGCTAATGATGGTTAGGGTACTGGTTTCGGCGGCGACGATGGATAACGCAATTGCCCACCATGGAACGTTGCGGTCAGCCAAAAAATAATCGCGCAGCGTACGCTGGCGTTTACGGAAACGCAGGCCGAACAACGTGATGCCCGCGAGATAAAGCGCGATGATGCCGAGGTCGAGCTTATCCAGGCCCATGTATGAGTTTGTAGCGGCTCGCGACATTATGGCGGAAAACGACTGGCGAAACTTGAAACCGCACCTGCGGAGTCAATCCCCTATGGTAGAAATACGTCCGTGGCGATCTTTCTTGGCATCGATGGGGGCGGAACCAAGACCTCCTGTGTGATCGGTGACGAAACTTCTGTGCTGGGCAGCGGCACGGCTGCGGGAAGTAATGTGATCCGCTTGGGCGAGGCGAAGGCGCGAGAGGCTCTTGGCGCTGCGATCCGCCAAGCATGTGCTGCCGTAAAAATGACTCCCGCTCAAATCGAAAGAACTTGTGTGGGGCTGGCGGGAGCCGGGCGACCGGAAATCAGCAACCTTGTGCGCCGTCTGTTGGCGGAGTTGGTTTCAGGAGAAATCGAAGTGGTCGGCGATATGGTCATCGCGCTGCAAGCTGCCTTTGGCAACGGAGCCGGCGTCATGGTGATTGCGGGCACAGGATCGATGGCTTACGGACGCAATGCTTCAGGCAACACTCTGCGCGCGGGTGGATGGGGATTCTCGATTTTCGATGAAGGCTCCGGTCACTGGATTGGACGCTCCGCGATCGCTGCCATCATGCGCGATTATGACGAAACCGGTGAAGAAAACTTCGCTCTGCTGGACAGCGTTAAGAAGGCCTGGGGTCTCACCACACGCGAACAGTTGGTGTTGGCCGCGAATGCTCACCCAAGTCCGGACTTCGCCGCGCTTTTGCCGGCGGTACTGTTAGCCGCCGATTCCGGGGATGCACTGGCTCGGTCCATTCTCACACAGGCCGGGACGGAGCTCGCGCGTTTGGCCAAAATTGTAATTCGCCGGCTGTTTCCCGATGGCGATCAAGTACCGGTGGCCATGTCCGGCGGTGTTTTCAGCAACTGCGCGCTGGTGCGCCAGGTTTTCTACAATAGTCTGCGTTCCGAATATCCTAATTGCTCGGTGAATCTAACCGTGATTGAGCCAGTGCGAGGTGCGCTAGAGTTGGCCCGCAAAGGCGCGAAAGTGTAGCGAGGTCACAGAAGCTGGGGCTGATGACGAAAGAACCCACACCTGTCAGCAGCGCAAGTGACTCAGCCTCCATTCCTCTCGAAGAGGCCATTCATAACAATTCTAAGGATGTCTTGAATGCGGTTGTCACTGATCCCTCTCTTACCCTCGACCTAGCGATCGCCCTCCTGAAGCGCAGAGACTTGCCCGCGCAAGTGGTGGAACAACTCGGCAAAAACGGCACTCTGATGAAAAGCCGCAAGCTCAAGCTGGCGATGGTTGAGCATCCCAGGACGCCGCGGCATCTCTCGTTGCCCATGGTGCGTCACCTGTTCACGTTCGATCTGATGAAAGTAGCGCTGACGCCAGGCGCTCCCGCCGATATCAGGATCGCCGCGGATGAGGCGCTGGCCAATCGACTGGAAAAAATCTCCATGGGTGAAAGACTTTCTTTGGCACATCGGGCGTCGGAGAGAATTGCCAGAGCGCTTTTGCTCGATTCCGAAACGCGAATTGTCCGAGCGGCGCTGGAAAATCCTCGTCTGACCGAGGCCTCGATTATCAAAGCTTTAATGCGCCGTAATTCATCCTCAGCTTTCGTTGAAGCGGTGTGCCGCCACTCCAAGTGGTCGCCGCGACGAGAAATCCGAATGGCGCTGCTGCGCAATGAAAAGACTCCGCTGGCCCGCGCTCTGGAATTTTCACGCTCACTTCCCGTGACTCTGGTGCGAGAAAGTCTGCACGGGTCCCGACTTCCGACCAACGTCAAATCTTATGTATTACAAGATCTGGCGAAGCGAAGTGGATCGAATGGAAGATCGTGAGCTTCGCCGTTTTAGGATCGGTGGAATCCTCGGTCGAATCGCCGTCTGTTGTTTCGTTCAATTCTCGGTTGGAACCCGCCCAACCTGGCCGAGAAACGGGGGCGCGACGAGTGCCCATGCGGAAATATATGGGAGAATGCATCGAGGGAAAGGGATTCTCCACTTCAGCGACATGATAAAACACGCAAATACAGCCAGGCAGATCAGCGACTTGAGGCTCGATATATATCGCCGGTTGGACGAGTCCACGACGGCGGTGCGGAAGACTTGTACTTCGGAGGAGGCGGCAGCCTATCAAAAAGCAATTGGCCGTGTCATATACCCAATTATCTTCGACGTATTGGAGCCACTCTATGTAGAACATCCAGCGCTCAAGCCGCCGAAATGGCAATCATGACCTTGCTCCAGAATCTTGTGACGGGCCGCCATTCGTAACCTCGTCCTCCTTGGGAGTGATCCCCTAGCTCCGTCATGATCAGGACGCGGAGCGGAGGCAGCTTGATCCCGAGATCTTGATTATTTCCGGAAGTGACTAAGGATGGCCTCCGCCTGAGGACGCGTCACCACCGCGGAAAGAGCCGCGACGTCTGCCTGTCTCACCGCCTGCACGCTACCGAAGTGCTCCAGCAGCCGGCGGGTTGTACGCTCGCCCACTCCGGGGATGTCGAGCAGTTCGGTGGATCGATCGCGCATCTGGCGGCGTTTGCGATGGAAGGTTACAGCGAAGCGGTGCGCTTCATTGCGAATCAATTGGACTAGGTGAAGCACAGGTGAGTGGTGATCGAGAGCCACCGGTTCATCTTCTTGTCCAGAGACATAAATAATTTCCTCGCGTTTGGCGATTGCGGCCAGCGGCTGATTGATGACTTCGAGCGATTCCAGCGCTTCAGCGGCGGCATGTAACTGGCCCAGTCCGCCATCGATCAGCACCAGGCTCGGCATCTTCTTTTTCTCGTCCTGCACACGCTTGTAGCGGCGCTTCACCACCTCGCGCATGGAGGCGAAATCGTCCACGCCATCCACGCTGCGGATTATGAACTTGCGGTAGTCCGACTTCTTCATCTGCCCATCTTCCCACACCACCATCGAAGCAACGGTTTCAGCGCCCTGAATATGCGAAATGTCAAAGCACTCGATGCGAGAGGGCAGTTCGGGCATCCCAAGCGTATCCTGAAGCGCTTCCTGGATGGCCTTCGTATTCGGTTTCATGATTCTGAACCGCTGATCATAGGATTGCTTGGCATTGTTGCCGGCGAGATCGATGAGCGAGCGCTTGTCGCCGCGCTGGGGCACAAGGATATGCACACGCGCGCCGCGGGAGTCCTCGATCTGGTCTGACAGCAATTCTTCGAGCATCTCGCGATCTTCAAATTCGACCGGCACGTAAATATTTCGTGGTACGTAGGGCTGTCCAATGTAGAGCTGCTTGAGTAGTGCAGAGAAAAAATCACCAGGATGGAATGAACCCTGCCCCGAGTCATTGCCATCTGCGTCCTTGCGAGAAGTACCTGGCGTCGCAAAATCGGGCAAGTCTTCCCAGAAGAACTCGCGCCGATCAAGCACTCGTCCAGCCCGCATGTGAAACAAATTGACCGCCAACATGCCATTTTCGAAGTGGTACCCAAACACGTCCGCGTCATCGCCCTCGACCGAAGCGATGCGCTGCTTTTCCTGTAACAGCTCGACGGTCGAAATCAGGTCGCGATACTTGGCCGCTCGCTCATACTCCTGCGCCTCGGCAGCTTTCGCCATACGCTCACGCAAAGAGCGGTAGAGGTCGGTGGGGCGGCCTTCCAGGAATAGCTTCACATCCCGAATCGCCTCCTGATAGATATCCGGCGTAGTCAGCCCTTCAACGCACGGTCCCAGGCAGCGGCCGATGTAATACTGCAAACAGGGGCGGAGATGAAATCGGTTGAGATCGACCTTGCAGGAGGGAATCAGAAAATGACGATGGATCAAATCCACGATCCTATAAGCCAGATTGGCAGGGAAGTAAGGCCCGTAATACGAGCTGCCGTCTTTGCGTAGCCGTCGCGTGACGTAAACCCGTGGAAAGCGCTCGCCCATCGTGAGCTTCACGTACGGGTATGTTTTATCGTCGCGCAGAAGAATGTTGAAGCGAGGTTGCTTCTGCTTGATCAGGTGATTCTCAAGGGCCAGCGCCTCTTTTGAGTTCGCGACGACGATGTAATCGACGTCCACGGCCTCGCGAACCAGGGATCCAGTTTTCGCATCCTCAACACGGCCCTCGTGGAAATAGGAGGAGACCCGGCTGCGCAGGTTATTGGCCTTGCCCACATAAATGACCTGGCCGTCGGCGTTTTTATACAGGTACACGCCGGCCGACACCGGCAAGGTGCGAATTTTGGCGGCAAGATCCATTGCGTTTCTTAATTTTAGATGATGTGGTTTAAGGGACGTTGCGCTTCTAGGTGTGTTACAATATTTTATTGTGAGTCATACATTAACAATTCGTCTTACGGATGAGCTAATTGCTTGGCTCAAAGAAACAGCCCGCAAGACTGGTCTACCGGTGGGCAGGCTGATTCGTCAGCAACTCGAAACTGCGAAGGCGGGGAAAGGGAAGCAAACTTTCCTACATCGTGCGGGTGAGATCAACGGCCCGCCGGATCTCTCGTCCCGTAAAGGATTTTCGCGTAAATGAAGGGCATAGCTGATACAGGGTTCATCGTTGCCTTTGGTAATAGAGGCGATCACCACCACGAATGGGCTTTGAACATCGCCAAGATTTTGACCGAACCGCTGCTAACCTGCGAGGCGGTTTTGGCTGAATCCGCGTTTCACCTCGGGTCGAGTTCGTATGTACTGAACTTGATGGAGGAAGAGATGATCCGGCTAGCCTTCGACGTCCCTAGAAACCTGGAGCAGTTAGTAGAGCTAGCTCGGCGATACGAGGACCGCAAACCCGATCTTGCTGATCTTTGTGTAATCCGTATGAGCGAAATGTATCCTCGACACACCGTCCTCACAGTGGACGAGAGCGACTTTCGGGTGTTTCGACGGAATAAGCGGGAAACAATCCCAATCCTGTGTCCTCCTAGGACGCGCTGACTCAATTCACCGTATAAATTTTCCTCACTCCGTGTCCCGTTTTCCCGCTGCTTCTCCCGAAACCTTGGTGCCATGTTACCTAAGTTATTGGACACCAGGGACTTATGGCTTGGCGCACGAAGGTACGATTGGCACCCCTCGTGCTCAAGTACACTGCGGGACAGGAAACAAGACCGGCTCCGCCCAGCACTAATAGTACGGCCACGGTTTGATGTTCAGAGAGAAAGAAGGAGTTCGCTAAGATGAATCGTATCTCACTAACAGTTCTGCTCGCAGCCAGCATGGCGGCGACTATTGGTTGTTCCACCAAGAACTACGTGCGTCAAGAGACGACGCCGCTCATTAACAAGACCAATGAGCTGGACGACCTGACTGCAAAGAATTCAAGGGACATTAAAGACGTAGACGCGCGTGCCCAAGCTGGCATCCAGTCGGTGCAGGCCAAGGCGGCAGAGGTAGATCAAAAAGCGCAGTCTGCCAGTCAGCAGGCCGGCGAAGCACAAACGTTGGCGGACAATGCGGTTCATCGCGTAGATAAGCTGCAGAACACGGTCGCCAATCTGGATAACTATCACGTCATAACCGAGACCTCTGTCCACTTTGGCTTTAACAAGGACAACCTGACTAAGAAGGCTCAGGAAGCCTTGGATCAGCTCGCCGCAGACGTCACCAATGCCAAGGGTTACATCATCACGGTGGAAGGTGGTACGGATTCCGTCGGCAGCCAAGATTACAACTACGACCTCAGTGAGCGTCGTGCCGACTCCGTGATTCAGTACCTGGCTTCGCAGCACAGCATTCCTGCCCACAAGGTGTATCTGATTGGGCTGGGTAAAGATAAGCCGGTCGAGAGCAATAAGACTCGGGAAGGTCGCGCTAAGAATCGCCGTGTGGATGTACGTTTGATGACCAACACGGGCGAGGCAACGGCTCCTGCGCAGCAGCAGCCGACCGCGGCTAATCCGACGGCTCCGCCGTCTATGTAACGGTTTTCCCTCCTCCCCGGAGGACTTCGCCAACACAGGCCGTTCCACCCCCATGGAGCGGCCTATTTTTTTGGGGCCAGGCTTTAAAGAGGCATTGCCGATTGCCGATTTCCAATTTCCGATTTCAAGGCTAAGAACAGCCATTTATTGGCTTTTCAAATTGGCAATTGGAAATCGGCAATCGGCAATCG
>Ga0137380_10004918_pt1 | contig 11842 bp, 8 predicted proteins | sample SagtaG_17_FD_104809 | JGI IMG/M metagenome (GOLD analysis project Ga0137380, IMG submission 104809) | Vadose zone soil microbial communities from Sagehorn Ranch, Mendocino, California, USA - Sage2_L_100_16 metaG | ecosystem: Environmental > Terrestrial > Soil > Vadose zone | place: USA... | reverse complement strand
TCTGGAGTCGCACTTCGGATTACGCCCGAAAAGGTCGACTCCGGTATCATGCCTGACTATGTATGACGCGGCATATCAGGGAAGCCGTGGCGCGTTCAGTGAGGATGCCGCTTTCAAACTCCTCACTTCAGCCGCACGCCTGCTACCACAAGATACTCTAGAAGATGTTTTCAACGCAGTGACACGCGGTGAGGCCCGCTTCGGAGTCGTTCCGATCGAGAACACGCTGGCCGGATCGATCCATCGATGCTACGACCTCTTATTCGAACACGATTTGAAAATCGTAGGCGAGACGGTTTGCCAAATCGTGCATGCTCTCATTGCCCTGCCAGGCGTGGCTTTTGACGAGATTCGCAAAGCGCTGTCTCATCCCGTTGCGCTTGCCCAATGTGAACTCTTTTTCCGACGCAACCCACAAATTCAAGCCGTTTCCGTCTACGACACGGCCGGCGCCGTTGAGAGCATCATGCGCGAGGGTCTCCGGAACTCTGCCGCCGTGGCCAGCCAGCGGGCGGCGGAAGTTTATGGTGGAGTGATTTTAGCCGACGCTATCCAGGATCACGCCGAGAACTACACGCGATTCTTACTCATCACACGATCTGCTCCCGTCGTTCCACAACTGCCGGCGACGGAATACAAGACAACGATCGTCTTCGGCGTCGGCAACATTCCCGGCGCGCTTTATCATTCCCTCCGCCCATTTGCTGAGCGCGGCATTGACCTCGCAAAGATCGAGAGCCGGCCGCTACGCGGATCTCCATTTGAATACCTTTTCTACTTGGACCTGATCGGCCGCGCGGATTCTGCACCCGTTTCCGACGCTTTGGCTGAGCTGGCTGCGCAAGCTAAATCCGTTCGCGTACTTGGTACGTTTCCTCGATCTAAGGGCTAGCTCACGCGCGCCAGGAGAGTCTTCACTTCGGGGGATTGGTCTGTTTGAACGCGGACCGCGAATCGTTCCTTCGGATCTTTGCTGTAGCGACTCAGTGTGAACTCGGTTCCGTCTAGAATCCGCTTGAACAGGGCCGACAGCGCCGGTTGCAGTTCGAGGAAGGTGGCGTCCTCATTCGGGGTGTTGAGCCTGTCGTTGGCGATGATCAGGAGTTCATCCGTCCGGAAGCGAAGCCGTCGGGCGAGGCCCGGATCTGCTTCCAAGAGGCAGCAGCCTCGAAGCACGAACTTCAAAATCGTGACAAAGCCGTCATGGATTGTCACGCTGGCGGGTTGCTTGCGGTTGTAGAGAAGTCCCATCCGCCCGTCGCCCATATCGATGCTGAAATTTCCCTGGTGAGCCACCAGCAGAATACCAGGTCCATGGTGGATGTGGCTGTAGTTATGGACGTCGACCAGAAGGTGGTCTTGCACAATCTGTTTCTGGATCCAGGTATGAAAGATCGGAATGAAGTCCGTTACCTGGAGCGGTACAGGCTCGGCTACGAAGACCTTGATCCCAAGTCGATGCACGTCCATTAACGAATCCCCGCAGCTTTTTCAGTATGAACGGGCGGCCGAAGCGGGGCCACCGTGCTCCGTCGTTCCGTAAGGAGGTCGTAGCAGGCGTACGCCGATTCAATGAATAACTGCGCTTCCTCCACCGTGCGGTGTGCCTGGTCGCGCGTGTGCTCGTGGGGCGGCGACGCGTGGCGTTTGAATAGGTATTGAGCGAACCTGCTACCGGCGTACCGATCACCGAGCAATTGCGTGTCATAGAAGCGTGTGCGGAACTCGTTCACCACGGTATCGGGGGCGTCGGTAACATCCTGAAACTGAGTTTTCACAAGAGAAATGGCGGCCTGGAGCATGGCCCGGTAAGCGAGCGCGTCGGCTTGGGCATAGTCTCCCTCATCCAACCGCAGTTGACCTTCGAAAACCATTCTCTCTGCGGCCGCCAAGTCAAACTGCGCGACCGAGACGACTTCACCTGCGCACTCTCCTACTCCCAGGTCACCGATGCTGAATTCTCGAGGATCGCCCCAATCTGAATAGAAGGATGGGTCCTGTTCGTAAGCGGGGACTTGCATCAACGGCTCCAGCATGTTCCTCAGTTCCTGTTTCCCGATGCGTTTTACGAATACCTGGAACGTCTCGGTTTCCTGGCGCTCCCGGACGAAGCGGTCGGTGATGCGTTCCACCACTTCGGGAATGCGCCTGGACGGCACAGTTCCCATGGCGAGGCCATAGGCGCCGGCGTTATCTTGCCACTTGCCGCCGAGCACAACCTGAAAGTGAGGGACCTTGCGGTTGCCGATCGTTCGGCTGGTTCCATAAAAGCCAAGATCGGCGACGTGGTGCTGCCCGCATGAATTGAAACAGCCGCTGATTTTGATGCGCAGATTCTTGACGGCCTCGTCGAGGTTGAAAAACTTTCCGGCCAGCCGTGTACGGATTTCAGCAGCAAGACCACGCGAAGAGGCGATTCCCAACTTGCAGGTGTCCGTGCCTGGGCATGCGGTGACATCCACGATGGTACCGGCTCCGGCGTCACCTAATCCGATCCGCTTCAGTTCGCGGTAGAGGTCAGGCAGGTCGGCTTCCGAGACCCAGCGCAGGACAATGTTCTGTTCTACCGTGGTTCTTACGTTGTCTCCGCTGAAGCGCCGCGCAATGTCGGCGAGTCCGCGCGTCTGCCAGGCGGAGAGATCTCCCAATGGCAGAGTGATGGCAGCCACTGCGTATCCCGCCTGCCTCTGGCAATAGACATTGGTCCGATACCACTCATCGAAACCTTCGGTACGCTGCCGCCCATTGAGCGGACTGGCTTCCCGGCTTGGTTTCTCTTTGTACTTCTCCACAGCCGCAAGGTAGCCGGTCCAGCGCGGATCCACAGGCATGGTCTTGCGTTCTTCCAGAACGATTCTGCGGAATTCATCGATGCCCAGCTTTGTGACGAGGAACTTGATTCGAGCCGCCGCACGGTTCTTCTTTTCACCCAATCGCGCGAAAACTCTGGCAATCGCTTGAGAAATCGGAAGCAGTTCTTCCTCGGGCAGGAAGGAATCCAAAAGTTTCGCCTGATGGGGTACAGCGCCAAGTCCGCCGCCAACGTAAAGCTCGAAGCCCCGCTTTTCCTCGCCATTTTCGACTCGCTTTACGGCAATGCAACCCATGTCATGCATGTTCACCAGGCCGCAGGCTCGCTCCCGGCAACCCGAGAAAGCGATCTTGAACTTCCGGCCGAAGCCTTGGGCATCGGGGTGTCCCAGCAAAAACCTGGAGGAGGCTTTGGCGTACGGCGTCACATCGAAGACTTCATCGCGGCATACGCCGGCCAGGGGGCAAGCCGTGACGTTCCGGATGGAGTTGCCGCAGGCTTCCCGCGTCGTGATGCCAACGGCCGCAAGCCGTCGCATCAGCGCGGGCGTATCGTCGATATGAACGTAATGAAGCTGAAAATCCTGGCGCGTCGTGACGTGAAGGACACCGTCGGAGTATTCCTCAGCGAGCTCTGCCAGAGCGTCCATCTGGTCCGGCGTAAGACCTCCAAAAGGGATTTTGATCCGCTGCATTCCCGGCGCGTCCCACAGCGTATCCGGCCCCTTCGTCATGTCGCTAAGGTATTGAAGCTCCTGCGTACGGATTCCGTCATGCCGATGGCCGTTGTCGTACCTCTGGCCGTAGACGCCCCTGCGAAGCCGCGTCTCTGCGAAGATTTTCTCGTCCAGCTTTCCCGACCTCCGCAGCGCGATCTGCGTTTCAAACACGTCGATCTCTTCCTCAAGTTGAGAATCCATCTTGCTGGCAAGCTTTTCTTTCCAGGTAGGCATTACAACCTCTCGGTACGGCATTTTTCCTTGTTTGATCGAATTTGTCAACAATCGAGAGACGGATCGCATCTAGGTTGAGCCCGGGTTGCGTTTGGTTTGTGGAAATCTCCTGTCTTTTGATATAGATAAAGCTAAGGGCATCATGACCAGCCGCGGAATTCGCGGATTACGCGGATGGCGCGCGAGGATGTGTGCACCATCCGTGGAATCCGCGCAATCCGCCGCTGGTCTTCATCCTGTCCCGAATTTTCAATGTCTGTGTTAAAGTCCTCGGACCATGAGTCTTCCGGTGCTTTCGATTGTCGCGTTTGCGATTGCCATCATCATCAGTTGTGTGTCGCAAATCAACGTCGGGTTCCTGTCCATCGCTTTTGCATTTATCATAGGTGTTTTTTTCGGGGGGATGAAGGTTGCTGATGTGGCGGCGGGATTTCCGACAAGTTTGTTTCTCATCCTGGTTGGCGTGACGCTGTTGTTCAGCCAAGCCAGTGTGAATGGCACGCTCGACAAGGTGGCGAAGCAGAGCGTGAAGTTGGCGCGTGGAAATGTGGGTGTGATCCCGGTCCTTTTTTTTTTCTGGCGGCGGGATTGGCGACAATTGGGGCAGGGAACATCGCGACGACGGCGCTGCTGGCGCCGGTGGCAATGACCGTTGCGGGGAATTTAGGAATCAGCGGGTTTCTGATGACCGTTGCCGTCTGTTGTGGGGCCAATTCCGGGGCGCTTTCCCCGTTTGCCCCGACAGGAGTTATCGCCAATGGACTGCTCGCGCGAATCGGGATTACCGGGCAGGCATGGCCGACTTTTTTCAATAACTTCATTGCCGAAGGTTTTGTTGGTCTCAGCGGATACTTCCTCCTCGGGGGATACAAGCTCTTCTCACGTACGGCCTCGCGGAAGGCGGTACATAAGGACGATAGGCTATTGGCCCATGAGGGGCCGTTTACGTGGGAACAGAAGCTGACACTGTTGGTGATCGGCGCCCTGCTGATTTCTGTATCATTCTTTGGTATCGACGTCGGAATGGGCGCCATCATCGGGGCGGTGATCTTGACAGTTTGCCGGGCGTCCAATGAAGAAGCGGCGGTGAAAACCATGCCTTGGAACGTCATCGTAATGGTCTGCGGCGTGACGGTTCTCATTTCCATTCTCGAGAAGAAAGGTGGAATGGATCTCTTCACGACGATTCTGGCCCGCTTCTCGACGCAAACCTCAGTGACTGGTGTCATGGGTTTTGTCACGGGCCTCATTTCGGTTTACAGCAGTTCTTCAGGCGTTGTCTTGCCGGCGTTTCTTCCCACGATCCCGGGTTTGATCCAGAAGATTGGCGGTGGCGACCCGATGGCCATCGCGTCTTCAGTGAATGTGGGCGCCCATCTCGTCGACGTATCGCCTTTATCCACGCTTGGGGCGCTGTGCATCGCAAATGCTGCGGTCTCTGAGGATCGGAAAGCCCTGTTCAATAAACTGATGATCTGGGGCCTTTCCATGAGCGTTGTCGGCGCCCTGGTGTGCTGGGTTTTCTTTGGCCTTTTATGAGATTCACCTTAAGTCTGGTGTGTCTTCTTGTGGCCTTTCCCCTCCGCGCTGAAGAAATCCGCGTGGCGGCGGCATCCGATCTCAATTTCGCCTTGAAGGAGATCATCCAGGAATTCGAGCACAACACCGCACACAAAGTTCGCCTGACGTTGGGCTCGTCGGGAAATTTCTACGCGCAGATCGTCAGTGGCGCGCCCTTTGACGTGTTTCTTTCGGCCGATCTCAATTATCCGCGGCGGCTCGAGCAAGGTGGACAAGCGGTGTCCGGTTCGACCTTCGTGTACGGCGTTGGACGAATTGCGTTGTGGATCCCAGCCCGGTCCGCGCTGAATCTTGAAAAGCTGGGTATGCAGGCTCTGGTTGAGCCTTCAGTGAACAAGATCGCGATTGCGAATCCCGAGCATGCGCCTTACGGGCGGGCAGCCATTGCCGCGATGCAACATGCGAAGGTTTTGGAAGAGGCGAAGAAGAAACTGGTCTTGGGAGAGAATATCTCGCAAGCCGCTCAATTCGTGCAGTCGGGCGCGGCAGACATCGGCGTGATCGCGCTTTCCATCGTCTTGTCCGATCCCATGCGGAGCGCGGGCCGCTATTGGGTGATGCCGCCGGATTCGTATCCTCGAATGGAACAGGGCGCCGTGCTGTTGAAGCGGGCCGGAGCCCCGGCGAAGGCGTTTCACGAGTGGCTGCGGGGGCCGGAAGCACGCGGGATCTTGGACAAATACGGATTTGGCCGCTAATTACGCGAATTACGCCAATGAATTCGCGTCATTGGTGTAATTCGCGGCTGATTTCCTATGAACTGGCAGGCCGTCGCCACAACTCTAAAGCTCGCATCCGCCACATCGATCATTCTCATGATCATTGGCCTCCCGGTGAGTTATTGGGTCGCATTTTCGAAATGGCGATGGAAATTTCTGGTCGAAGCAGTAGTGGCGCTGCCGCTGGTCCTACCGCCGACCGTACTCGGCTTCTACATTCTTCTGGCGATGGGTCCGCAAAGTCCGTTGGGGCGCAGGTATGAATCGCTCGCCGGACATGGCCTTCCGTTCACCTTCGAAGGGCTTGTCGTGGCCTCGGTTCTTTACAGTCTTCCATTCGCAGTACAACCTATCGCCGCAGCATTCGGCTCGGTGGACCGCAAATTCATAGAGGCTTCCTGGATGCTCGGTGTGTCCAACCTTGAGACTTTTTTCCGTGTTATCGTGCCGCAATCCTGGGCTGGCGTGATGACGGGGCTTGTCCTGAGTTTCGCGCACACGTTGGGGGAATTCGGGGTCGTCCTCATGGTTGGTGGCAACATCCCGGGGGTTACACGTACTCTGTCTATCGATATCTATGATCAGGTGCAGGAGTTGAATTACTCGGGTGCGGCACGGACGTCCGCTATGCTGCTCATCGTATCCTTTGTGATTCTTTCTATCGTGTACGGTTTCAACCGAAAGGTGTGGCTCTTTGCTGCTGATCGCCGACATCGACAAGACGTATGATGGCGGCCCGCACATCCAGGCTTCTCTGCGGATCCCGCATGGAGCCTCGAGTACAATTCTGTTCGGACCTTCCGGTGCGGGAAAGACAACGGTTCTTCGCTGCATCGCGGGCCTGGAGAAGCTGACGGCGGGAAAAATTCTCTTCGATGGCCACGAATGGACGAGCGTCCCGCCCCAGAAAAGGCCTCTGGGTTACCTTTTTCAGGAGTACGCGCTGTTCCCCCACCTCCGAGTTCGTGAGAATATCGGGTACGGCGTCAGGCACAGAACGGACGTGGTCGAGCGCGTTGCGGCGAAATTGAACGTCCATGAGCTTCTAGACCGATGGCCATCCGAACTTTCCGGCGGGCAACAACAGCGTGTTGCGCTTGCGCGAGTGCTTGCGCGTGAGCCCCGGCTGCTTCTCCTGGACGAGCCTCTATCCGCCCTTGATGCGGCAACGCGAGATCATGTGCGGTCTGAGCTTGCTCATCTCTTGCGTGGGCTGGGAATTCCTGCCATCGTAGTCACGCACGACTGGGTGGACGCCCTGACGCTCGGCGACCAGATGGTCGTCATGAGCGCTGGCCGTGTCCTTCAAACCGGTCCACCCCGGGAAGTCTTCACGCGGCCTCAGCATCGTGAGGTTGCGGCTGCCGTGGGTGTCGAAACAGTTGTTGCCGGCCGCGTAAAACGCCGGGAAGGAGGACTCGCGATACTCGGCGTGGGTTCAGCTCAACTGGCAGCCGCGGATCCTGGCAGAGAAGACGTGGATTTCTATGTTTGTATTCGAGGCGAGGACGTCACGGTCGAGAAGGGCCGCGCCGAGCAAAGCAGCGCCCGGAACCATTTGAGCGGGATCGTTGTGGATGTTGCACCGGCAGGTATCTTAACGAAGGTCGTTCTCGATGTCGGATTTGAGCTCATTGCGCTTGTCACTCGGCAGGCGGTTGCGGATCTGGAGTTGACGAAAGGCGCTGACGTCTTTGCGGTGTTCAAAGCTTCGGCAGTGCACCTGATCCCCAAAAGTGCTTAGCCGCGAATCGTGCGAATCACGCGAATGGGGATTTTCCGCGACCATTCGCGTAATTCGCGGCCAAAACTTCATCAAATTATGTCAGTTTCACTGATTTACGATCCTGCCTACCTAAAACACGATACGGGCATTCATCCGGAAAACGCCCGGCGGCTTCAGGCCATCTTAGGTGCAGTAAACAAGGATGAAGCGCTTTCGAAAAGGCTTGGGCGTGTAACACCCATACCCGCTTCAAGCGAAGATATCTCGAGGTGTCATCGCGAAGAACTGATCCACGAGATCGAGTGGCTCTGCGCCGAAGACGCGGGTTTCATCGACGTGGACACCCGCGTTAGCCGGGAATCTTTTGAGGTCGCCCGATTGGCTGCGGGCGCGGCCATCGCGGCCGTCGATGCCGTCATGAAAGAGGAGGGGGGCCGCGCTTTCGGCTTAATCCGGCCGCCCGGCCACCATGCCACCATCTCAAAGGCGATGGGCTTTTGTCTTTTCAACAATGCCGCGATTGGGGCTCGATACGCACAAGCGAGGTACGGAGCGGAACGTGTACTCATCATCGATTGGGACGTACACCATGGCAATGGCACACAGGAAATCTTCTGGACGGACCCGACCGTCTTCTATTTTTCCACTCACCAGTTCCCCTATTACCCGGGCACCGGCGCCAGTGGCGAGCGCGGCGCAGGAAAGGGCGAGGGCTTCACGCTGAACATCCCACTGCACGCCGGCACACCCGCGCGGGATCATCGACGTTCGTTCATTGATGCGCTTCACGAAATCGAGCGCAAGTTTCCGCCGGACCTTGTGATCATTTCCGCTGGCTTCGACTCCAGGAGGGGCGACCCCCTTGGGGGGCTCATGCTAGAAGACGGCGATTTTTCCGAGATGACCAAGGAGGTCCTCCGCATCGCCGAGAAACATGCCGCGGGGCGGGTGATTGGGTTGCTGGAAGGTGGCTACAACCTGGAGTTGCTGGGGGACTCCGTCCGGAGTCACGTTGCGGCACTGATATAAGCGAGGATTTCGGATTGCGGATTGCGGATTTCGGATTTAGAGGAACCCACTCCCCCAAATCCGAAATCCGCAATCCGAAATCCGAATTCTCTGTTCCCTGCCTCATCCTCTTGCGGCTTTGGATGAAAAAAAGCTAGCATTTTGAGTTTTGGGCTGTCTAAAAGAGGCCGGATGGTGAAATGAGGTTCAAGTCTCTATTTCTGGTGTCGATGATACTAGTCACCGCCACATTTGCTCGTGCAGCGGAGCGCGATCTAACGCCCGCAACCAAGTGCTCGGTCGAAACGGTGGAGCATGCCTGTAGTCGCGGGCTTCAGCCCGCGTTATCCCTTCGTTTCGAAGCCAATCTTGGACAAACCGATAGGCCGGTGAAGTTTCTTTCACGCGGATCAGGGTTCGGATTATTCCTAACGAATCAGGGAGCGGTTCTGCGTCTGGCACAGCCGAAACCCTCCACCGTTCGGATCGCACTGACTGGGCAGAGTTCAAAGACGCGAATAGAAGGTATTGATCGCCTGCCTGGGAAAACGCACTACCTGAAAGCCTCATGGCATGGAGACGTCCCAACTTATGGGCGCGTCCGATACGCCGGGGTTTATCCGGGGATTGACCTCGTCTACTACGGCAATCAGCAGCAGCTCGAGTATGACTTCGTCGTTGCGCCAGGAGCACGGCCTGACGTCATTCAACTCCACTTCGACGGCATTCGGGGAATACGGATTAATAGAGAAGGGCAGCTCGTCCTCGAGACCCCTGGCGGCGAGATCCTTCAGAAAAAGCCTTTGGTTTATCAAAATGACGGCGAACAGCGAATTCCCGTTGAAGGTAACTACATCCTCCAGGGCAAGCGCCGCGTGGGTTTCGAGATCGCTTCCTACGATTCCACAAAACCGCTGATCATCGATCCTGTTCTGGTCTATTCCAGCTACTTTGGCGGGACCGGCACAGCGGATCAGGGAAACGCGATTGCGGTCGACGCCGGCGGCAATGCGTACATTACGGGACAGACGAATTCGACCGATCTGTTGACAGTGCGCGGCGTTCAAAGTGCTCTGCGTGGTCAACTGGACGGTTTCGTAATCAAGCTCGACTCTACGGGCACCACCGTTCTCTATTCGACATACTTTGGCGGATCCGCCAATGACGAGGGCCACGGCATCGCGGTAGATGCGGCCGGAAACGCCTACGTGACGGGCTATACGACCTCTTCCGATTTTCCGATAGTGAATGGATTCCAGAAAACCCGCGCGGGCGGACTCGATGCGTATTTTCTGAAATTGAGCAGCGCAGGCGATACCATTCTTTATTCAACCTACATCGGCGGCTCCGCAGATGACCGGGCCTTCGGCCTGGCTCTCGATGCCGGAGGCAATGTCTACATCACCGGTTCGACTTCGTCGACGAACTTTCCCACCGTGAATCCGCTCCAGCGCGCAAACGCGGGAGGGCTTAATGACATTTTCGTGACGAAAATCGGAACCGGTGGAAACGTCGTTTATTCGACCTACGTCGGTGGAGTTGGGATAGACCAGTCCTACGGCATTGCTGTGGACGCCAGCGGCGCTGCGTACGTCACCGGCTATTCAAGCTCGTTGAATTTTCCTTTCGTCAACGCCTATCAGTCGGTATTCGGGGGAGGCTCCGATGATGCATTCCTATTCAAAGTGAACCCCGCGGGAAGCGCGCTCGAGTATTCGACGCTGATCGGTGGAGTCGGTTCAGATAATGCCGTCCGCGTCGCTGTCGATGAGGCTGGGGGCGCTTATATTACCGGCTACACGAATTCTGTGAATTTCCCGACGGTAAAGCCGTATCACGCCTCACTAAACGGCGGCGATCAGTCTGGTTGCCAGCAGCCTGTATTGTGCTTCGATGCGTTTATCACGCGGTTCGCTCCGGACGGAAAGTCGCTGATCTTTTCAACCTTCTATGGCGGTTTTAAGACGGACAGCGGAGCCGGCATCGTGGTGGATCGAGCGGGGAATATTTACGTTGCCGGTTACACGCTGTCGTTGGATCTGCCGGTCGTGAACGCGATTCAAAACTTCATCGGTGGAGATCGTGATGCTTACCTTCTGAAGCTGACGGCGGACGGCGGTACGATCATATTCGCGACGTACCTCGGCGGCCTCGCGGCAGAAGCGGCTGTGGGATTAGCAGTGGATGGCGCTGGGAATGCCTACGTCACGGGGCTGGTCAATTCCACGGATTTTCCTCTTGTCACGCCGTTCCAACCGGAAAACGCTGCGGCTCAGGATGCTTTCATCGCAAAGATCAATTCGGAAGACATTGTCGCCAGCTCGCATTTTCAAATCGCTGAACAAGGCGGGACGTCCGTCGAGACACGCGGGACCCGCACGGACGCGGTTTTTGGATATGCGACGGCAGAACCTGCAACACAAGGGACACGTCTGAATGGTTTGGCGATTGTGGATCACCGGCAGTCCGGGGACCTTGTGACCGAAGTTGGAGTTCCGACCCCGCCATTCATTGAAATTGGCCGCATGTTTGTCGATACGATAGGGGCGGCCCAAACCGTCATATCGATCGCGAATCCGAATGACGCGGACACGACTGTGGACTTCTTCTTTACGGATGAGGCCGGCACGACTTCAAACTTCGCGACCACGACCATCGCAGCGCATGCGCACTTCTCCCGCTTCGTCACCGATAGTCCACTTTTAGTACCGGCAGGCGTGACTGGAACGTTGAACTTCACATCTTCTCTTCCGGTAGTGGCGAGTGGCTTCCGCGGTTTCACCAATGAAGGCGGCGATTTCCTGCTCAGCAATGTACCGATTGCAGAACCACTGAAAGTCAGTGATCAACCAGTGGTCATCCCGCAGTTCGCGGAAGGCGCCGCTTGGAACACTCAGGTCGTTCTCGTGAACACAACCGAAGATCGAATGAACGGTGAAGTGCGGTTCCTCAGCCCAGGAAGTCCCGGGGAACCCGGCAGCCCGGTGGACGTCGGCATCGGCGACGGCTTCACCTCGGTAGTTGAATACGACATTCCACCGCGT
>Ga0137380_10004915_pt1 | contig 11843 bp, 9 predicted proteins | sample SagtaG_17_FD_104809 | JGI IMG/M metagenome (GOLD analysis project Ga0137380, IMG submission 104809) | Vadose zone soil microbial communities from Sagehorn Ranch, Mendocino, California, USA - Sage2_L_100_16 metaG | ecosystem: Environmental > Terrestrial > Soil > Vadose zone | place: USA... | reverse complement strand
CCGGAGATCGTGGCGGCTGTCCGGACGGCCGCCTCGGCTGGCGACGCGAAGATCGACGCCCTCATCACGTTCACCCGGGCGGTCGTGCTCAACAAGGGCTTCGTCCCGGAGACGGCGGTCGCGGCGTTCCTGACCGCTGGATACAGCAAGGCGCAGCTGCTCGAGGTCGTGGGCCACGTCGGCCTGAAGGTGCTCGCCAACTACACAAACGCGCTCACGGGTGTGCCGCTCGACGAGGCGTTCCAGCCGCAGCAGTGGGACGCGCCGGAGCTCGAGGTCGCCTAGCGACCGCCGGCCGGGGCGGCTCGTTTGGGCGCCCCGGTCTGCGGCGTGGCGAGCCGGGAGGACCAATGCGCGTCGCTGAGTTGTGGCGCTATCCGGTGAAGTCGATGGCGGCCGAGAGCCCTCAGCGTAGCACCACTTGCGTAGATGTCAGATCTGACATAGCTTATTTGTGCCGATGGCTGCGGGGGAGCAGCCCCTCGTCTGGCTTCACGGCCAGATCAAGACGCCTCCCTTTTTCTCAGGAGGCGAGAATTGAAGCGGGGTATCTGCTCGGCAGGCTGCAGCAGGGCGAGAGTCTGAGCTTGGCACACTCGCGACCGTTGAGTAGATGGGAGGATATGCACCGTGAACAATGCGAAAAAGGCTCGTCTTGAAGCAGCCGGATGGAAGGCTGGCACGGCCGCTCAGTTTCTCGGCCTTACCAAGCAGGAGGCTGCGTTCGTCGAGATGAAGCTCGCTCTGGCCCGCTGCCTGCATGCCCTTCGGATCCGCCGCAAACTGTCGCAGAGTCGGGTGGCCGAGTTGGTTGGCTCGAGTCAGTCGCGCGTTGCGAAGATGGAGTCTGGAGATCCTTCCGTGAGCGTCGACCTCCTCCTGAGGTCCGTGTTGGCGATTGGTGCTTCGCCTACCGAGGTCGTTCGCGCGCTTGCTTCGCGCAAGAAGCTCAAGCCCGCCTGATCCACTGGAGTCGCCCGACCCTCGATTAGGGGAGCTGGTCGACCTCGAAACGCTCCCGAAGGTTGAGGCCGAGAGACAGATACGCCTGGGTTCACGGGGCGGGTGAACAGGGGGAACGTCACCGAACACAAGTCGTCGGGCGGTTGCCTGCTGTTGGCGATCTTCATCCGGATGATGGCGCCCTCCCAACTGTTGATCAGAAAGCGCGCGACCTGATCCGCATCGAGACCGATAGTCTCGGGCCGTCGTGTCATCATGCCATCCTCACCCACGACCGACAGATAGGCGAGACTGTCGTCGCACAGGCGCGTGAACGTCGCTGGCTGTGTGAGGACCTACTACAGAGAAACCAGACCTGGTGCCATTCGCTTAGGGGGTCTCGCGGCAACCATTTTGGCAACGCGCCGCTAATCACAACAAGCAGAGCCGGTTAGCAGCGCAGCGAATGGCAATCGGCGCAATTCGGCGACGCTGAGACAGCTGGCCTCTTATCGCGATCGGTCGGAGTGAGGCACATTCACCGTCATTGGTTCGTCCGCCACCTTGCGGCCCCATCGTGCCGGGTGCATACTGAGAACGCAACTCAGACTGCTATGAGCCCTGAGGCGCGCTGTCGTGCGGCTCGCCAATGCCTCGGGGGGAGCGAATCGCGAAACCGGCTGAGTGGGGACACCCACGTGGCCGGTCTTTTTTTTGAGGTCATCCTGCCAGAACTGGGAAAGCCAGCGTCGGATTGACGCTGCGTGGGCGTGTGAGGATGGTCCGATCCCTACCGGAGAACCCGAGCATCGTGGAGTAATTCCATGCTGACGCTGAAGTGCGTGAGGCTCCCGACTCCGGGCGGGGTGATTCTCCCCATACTCGCCGCCGTTCTAGTTCTGCTGGGCGCAACCGCCCCAGCGCACGCGCAGACCGGGGATGTAGGTGAACGGTTGGCCCACCGCTGGGCCGACGCACGAATCAAAGCCGAAGAACTCGGCTTTCTGCTGCGGTCCGAGCAGATCACGGCCGCGGAACATCAGCAGCGGAATATGGCACTCGCGACCGAGATGCAAGACATTCGCGGCCAGCTCTCCAGAGTACCTCGCGATCAGCAGCCGAAGATAAGCCAACAGTCCGAGAGTTTCTTTCAGGTGAGCATAGTACCGCTGCGCGAACAATGGCGGCAAGTGCTGGCCGACAAACAGCAACGTGATCAGGCCCGCGACGCCGCACGCCGCGAGGAATTGATGGCAGATGCGACCAAGGCGGGCAGCCTGCAGGCGGCCCGTGCACTGGTGCGAGAGAGACTTCAGCGAGGCGAGATCTCTCAAGCGGACTTCTCGACCAACGACCAGGCCGCAGAACAGGAGATTCTTGCGCTGCAGCGGAAGTACGACGACTACGGTGGCTCATGGGGGCCCTTCTTCTCACAGACCGTTGCGCGCGTTGCGACGACTGCCGTCGCCGACGGCAGGCTCCAAGCCAGACTGCGGGACACCCAGTCCGAGGTCGGACAAGACGCCCATCGTGCCGCCGAGCTCACACTGGAGATGGGGCGCAATCAGGTGTTCAGCGCGTTGCGGGCGATTAGCCCGCAGGAAGCCCAGGACCGGTATGCGCGCGCTCAGGCCGATCTCACCGCCCTCCAGAACAAGTATGGGCCCACCGCTCCCGCAGCGGCCGACTTCAGGGAGCGTGTCGCGAGGCTGGTCCAGGCAGGCATGACCGAGCGACGCGCTCAGTGGTACAGCGAGGCCGATGCGGCTCGGCGGGGTTTGCGTGCCCACGCTGCGGCGCCGGTGCCGAGCGCTGCGACGCCGGCTCCGAGTTCCGCGCCGGTGGCCTCGAATGCAACCGTTCCCCCGCTGACTCGCCCAACCGCAGGCCGGCGAGTTCCTTCCCGTGCGTCGGTACCACGCGCCCCGCCGCCATCTATGCCCACGTCGCGGCAACCACGGGTCCGTACGTCGGGTCAGCGCGCTTCGCTGATTGGCTTGTTCGCGCTCCCGCTGCTGGTGGTGGTGTTGCTGGTCGCAGGCGGCGGCTACTACGTTCACCGGCGCCGCCGGGCATTCACGTCACCCAGGTACTCGGCTGTCAAAGAGCGGCATTCCCCGCCGCCCATCGCCGCTGAGGTCGCTCCGCGCCAACCTGCCGCCCCTCCGTCGCAACCGACCACGGATACTCCAGTCGTTCGTGGTGGTGGGCTGAAGGAGCAGCTCTTCGCCGACCAGAGGGAGAAATACCAGGCCCGCTACAACGACGCGCTCGATGCAATGACCAGCGCATCGGTCGAGCTGACCCAGATGGTGCCGCTGATCGTCGTCGTCCGGAACAATCTGAAATTGTTATCGCAGGCGGTACTGAGCCGCGTGCATGCGCTGGTGATCACGAGGTACGGCAATCCTCGGAAGCCCTTAATGAACGCAGCGATGCTCATGCCCGTCTTCCGACTCGCCAAGCGCGGCGGGCTACTGCTCAAGATCGTCATCGGCGTGGCGCTAGTAATGCTTATCCGGCGCAGCGTCCTCCTCATCATCGGGGGGAACCTGGTGGACGCGCTGGTACCGTACCTCGCGTTGACGACGGTTTTCTTCTTCATCGAGAGACATCTGCGACTCAAGGCCCCTCTCGAGCTGCTGAAGCAAAACGCCGAGAACCTCAAGGCCATGAAGCTGGCTTACGTGTACGACGACCAGGTCGTTCACGACACGCAACTCGCGTCGGTCTACCATGCGATCCGCGTCTCGGCCATTGCCGACAAGAACTCGCCAGCCGAGGAATTCACGGTGCCCGTGGGAGAGGATTCGAGGGTTGGACCAGGCGCGTTCCTCGTCGAAGTCGGAACCATTGCGACCTATCGAGTCGAAAGCAACGGAACCGTCGCGCTCGTCTCGACGCCTGCCACCGACTTCATGAAGCGCCAGGGCGACCTGTTGACCGAGGCCCTGAGCGGGCAGACGACATTCGCTGAAAACACGCTGCAGTCCCTGGCCCGTTATGGTCAGGTCGCATGGCGCAAGCGACAGGCATCCGAAGAGGTGCCTCGGCTGGAGAAACTCGTCCGAGACGTTGAGCGCATCGAGACGCTATGGCGGGACACGTATGTCCACGACAAGGTCTTCGATTTTCTGTTCCGCCGGATCGATCTCTTCAACGTGCGGGATTCGGCGACGCCGCCGGGAATCCTCTTGTACGGCTATCCCGGAAACGGCAAGGTGCATCTCGCGAAGAAGATCGCCGCGTCAATTTCGGCGCATTTCGATCAGGCAGACCCAGCGAAGCTCTCGTCAGCCGACGACGTCCAGGCGTTGTGGCAGAACAAACGTGGCAGGGATCCGGTGGTCCTGTTCGTCGAGTATGCCGAGCGCGTGCTCCCGCGCCCGCGGTCGGAGCACGAGGGCACCGGGACGCGAGAGGCCACGCTTGCGTGGATGACGGAATGGGGAAAGCATGAGCCGCGCGAGAGCCGCGTCTGGGTCATCCTGACCGCGCAAACTGATCAGGACCTGCACCCTGCCGTACTGACGCAGCTTGGCGGCTCGAAAATCGAGATCGGCGCTCCTGATGCGGGTGGCCGTGAGCTCGTCCTTCGCACCGCCTGTAGGGAGAACCAGCTCGCGGGCGACCTCCCTGGATGGACTGTCGGTGCGACGGGCGGCGCGAGCATCCGTGAACTACGCGACATCGTGAAGGAAACAAAGCTACAATCTGTGCCGAATCCGCCCACAGACAACCACTGGCGGGAGGCAGTGAAGAGCGTACGCGGCTCCGACGCGGCGTTCAAAGACGAGACCAAGACGTGGGACCACCTCGTGCTTCCCGCCGAGATCAAGGAGCAGCTCCAGCGCGCTTGCCGCGTGCTCCGCGACGCCGACCGGTACAAGGAGAAGGGCGTCAACGTGCCCAACATCCTCCTGTTCGGCCCGCCCGGCACCGGCAAGACGGAGATTGCCCGAACCTTCGCTAACGAGGGCGGAGTCAAGTTTGTGATGGCCACCACTGCCGACCTCAAGGCGGAGTACGTGGGCCAGTCCGCTCATCGCGTGCGGGACGTGTTCGCCAAGGCCCGAGGCAGCGCGCCGGCCGTCCTCTTCATCGACGAGCTCGAGACCGTGGCCGCCAAACGAGGCTCACGCCTCGCCGACTCCTTCACCCAGGAGATCGTCACCGAGATGCTCCAGGAGATGGACGGCGCGCGGAGGAGCGCTCGACAGGTCTTCGTCTTGGGCGCGACCAATCTTCCGGAAGACATTGATCCTGCAATCCTGAGCCGCTTCACCAGCAAGATCGAGATCCCCCTGCCCGACGAGGACGGGCGCCGCGAGATCTTAAAGCGGCTCATCGCCGAGCGTGCCGTCGATCCAGCCCTCGACGTGGAAGAAATATCCGCAGTGCTTGCGAAGCGGCTGTCGCGGAAAAGCGGCCGTGATCTGGTGATGCTCGTCAATCGGGCCATGGAACGGGCCGTGCTGCTTGCTGATTCGCCGGACGGCGTCCTCTTGACGCGAGACTTGCTGTTCGCCGAGGTCGCACCACAGGGAAGGGAAGTCTCCGAGGCGGACCTCCTGAAGGTGTGGGCTCAGATCGTCCTGAAGCAGGAGGTGAAGGACTCGCTCCTCAGCAAGATCCGCTTGTTCAACAAGGCGGACAAGGCGGCGCCTCGGGGGCTGCTGTTGTTCGGGCCCCCTGGCACGGGCAAGACGGAGATCGCCCGCCGAATCGCGGACTCTACCAGCAGCTACTTCATGGCGCTGACAGGATCCGACCTCAAGGCCGGGTATGTCGGGCAGAGCGGCCAGTACGTCAAGGCCGTGTGGGAAAAGGCCCGCGCCCGCGGGCGCTGCATCATGTTCGTCGACGAGTGCGAGGGCGTTTTCGCACGACGCGGCTCCGTCAGTACGGACTCCGCCTCGGAGGAGTTGGTGCGCGAGTTCCTGGCGGCGTGGGACGGCGTGGCCTCGGATGGCCAGGTCTGGGTCGTCGGCGCGACCAACCGCCGCGACCAGCTCGACGAAGCGATCGTGTCGCGCTTTGGGGCGGCGGTGGAGATAGGCCTGCCGGAGGCGGCCGAGCGACTAGAGATCCTGCGCCTGGAGCTGCGCAAGCTCGAGCGTGAGGCGGAGATCCCCGAGTTCGTCGCGCGCGCCACCACCGGGTTCGCCGGCCGCGACTTGGCCACGGTGGCACGCGACGTCTGCACGCTGGCAGCCGAGCGTGGGGGTGCCATCGCTCCTGCTCTATGGGCGGAGGTCCTCGCGCGCTATGCCAAGGCGAGCAGCGAATCGGTGGACGAAGACGCCCGCTGGGACTCGCTGATTCTCGCCGAGGACACGGTTGAAACCCTTAAGACGATCTGTGAATCGCTGCGCCACGTGGAGACACTGCGCAAGCAAGGGGTGGAGCCGCCCCGGGGTGCCCTCCTCTATGGGCCGCCAGGCACCGGCAAGACCCAGATCGCACGTACCCTCGCCAACGAGAGCGGCCTTCCCTTCCTGGCCGCGACGACGTCGGACCTCAAGGCGGGGTTCCTCGGCCAATCCGGTCAGAAGGCCCACGAACTGTTCGAGCGGGCTCGCGGCAAGGCGCCGTGCGTCCTGTTCATCGACGAGATCGAGGCGGTGACGCCAGCGCGCGGCAGCGCCCAGGCCGATCAGCTCACGGGCGAGATCGTGACCCAGATGCTGCAGGAGCTCGACGGGGTGCGGAAGAGCGAACGCCACGTGTTCGTACTGGCGGCCACCAATCTCCCCGAACTGGTAGATCCCGCCATCTTATCGCGGTTCGAGGAGCGGATCGAGATCCCGAACCCTGGCCCCGACCAGCGGCGGCTGCTGTTCAGGATGTTCCTCGGCAAGCAGCACCGCGTGGATTTCGATGCCGCCGCGATGGCCGACGAGCTGACGAGCCGGTGCGGCGGTGACATCAGCGGGCGCGATATCCGCAGCTTGGTGCGGCGCGCCTCGCACCACGCGGTCCAGCGCGCGCTCAAGGCCGGCACCCCCGATCAGATCGTTCTCAGCCGGGAAGATCTGGTCAGCCAGCTTCCGGCGATGCAGGAAGCGTAGGGAATGTCCGGTGGCCCATCGACCGCCGTTCCAAGGACAGGGCGCTTCGCAGAAAGCCCAGCAGTCGCCGGCTGCTCAGCGAGCGGCGGCAAACCAGCCGACACAGCGCGTACCCGACCCTCCCGGCGTGACGGATGTCGACCGGAAGGTCGGCACTGGCCAGGCGGTTGGGATCAACGTTGGCGAGCTGATGGCCAGCGCCGGACGCGCGGGGGAAGGCAACCTCGCAACTGAGCGGATCGATGTGTGGGTAGGGAGCGCTCGCTCGGCGCGCTTCGACATCCAGACTGTGGCGCACAACGGACTCGAAGTCGTTGTCGAGCAGGCTACCTACAGGAAGAACTACACGGGCAACGAGGCAGTCAGAACGGAAGTCACGCCCGTTGCGCCGATCGGCACCCAGGGCAAGCTGACGGTACGGGATATCGTAACCGGTGAGGTCCTGGAGCAGCCGTGGACCTGGTTGCCCCTCAGCGAGCCGGGGCCGCTTGCCCGTGTTCTATCTGGAATCATGCGGCGGTTGACGCGAGTGCGGTCGGCTTCTGTCAGAGCTCGTGCGGCCAAGTCCGTTCCCGCCCACGGAGCAATCTCCAGCAGCACGACGTTCTTCGGCATCCTGGCGTACGGGAAGAGAATCGCCTTCATTCTCGACATTTCGGGCTCGATGGAAGGCAGTCGCATTGCTACATGCCGACGGGAGCTCGTTACCGCGTTGGAACAATTGCCCCCAAATGCCGAATTCGTTTTGCTACTCTTTGCAAGTGACGTAGTGGCATCACCGATGCAAACCGGCTGGATGCGTGCCCGGAAGGACGCCGTTAGAGACGTGATCCAGTGGATGAGCAGTATCGCAGTGGGAGGAGGGACGCGGCCCTGGCCCGCGTTCCAGCGAGCCTTTTCTTTCCGCTTCAAGCCTGATGCGATCTACTTCCTCACAGACGGCGATGTAAGTGACCTCACGCCGAGCGCTGTGATGAGTTTGAAAGGTTCCTGGCTGGCCCGTTCCGCCAGTTTCCTGGGGGATTTGTTCTCGGATCGACCGTCCCACACGATCACTGCGGTCAACACGATTGCCGTGGATAATCCGGTTAGCGAGACGTTGCTAAAGCAGATTGCATCGGATTCGGGTGGCGAGTATCGCCTGGTCTCTTCATCGGAGTGAGCGATGGTGGATCAGTCACACTTCCAGGAGCAAGGGGTACGCCGGACCGCGCCGCAGTCGTCGCGGGCTTCGGAGCGGCCGACGGACGCGGTCACGCAGGGCGTGCCCGACGCCACCGAGGCACCCGGGGCGGGCCAGGAGGTCCAAGCGAGGCAGTCTCCTGGGATCAGCGTCGGGGAACTGAAGGCCACCGCCGGACACGCGGGAGCGCGCAACCTGACTCTTGAATGGATCGATGTTTGGGTCGGGAACAATCGACCTTGCCGCTTCAACGTCAGGACTCTTTCGGGCAACGGACTCGAAGTCACCCTTGAACAACTCGTCTACAGGAAGACTTTTGCCGGAACTGGAGCGGTCAGCACGCCCGTCATCCCGGTTGTGCCGATTGGCACGAAGGGCAAACTGACCGCGCGCGATACCACGACTCAAGAGACCCTGGAGCAGCCATGGACTTGGGTCCGCTTGGGTGGGCTCGGGCTGCTCTCCCGCCTCTGGAATGCTGTCAAGCGATCGATCTGGAGGTCAGACGGCGCCTGATGAACACGATCCACGGGCGGAGTGATACACTACTGCGCGCGGCACGCGGCGACCTCGGGCGCCAACGGGGCCCTTAAGTTTGCGTTCTGGTAGTCGTAGTTAAACTGAACACCCAGCTCCATGCACAGACGCCACTCCAGCGGCACGTCAGACGTGGGGCGCTGATAGCACTCGAGCGTATAGGGGAACTTCTTGCCCTGTTCACGCAAGCAGTCGAGATACCTCTGCGAATTCAGTTTCGCGGGATCCCCTCCTATGAAAGGATATGCTGGCCCGGCTACCCCCTTCGTAAAGGCGTCAATGTAAGACCGCAGTTCGGAGAATACGCCGGCGTCCTGCCGCTGACAGTACGCGATCGTGACCTCGTCTCCAAGCTGTTGTTTGACAAATGAGACGCGACGGCAGATCGCCTCTGCCAGATCGAGTTCCTTTTGCGCCTCATCGAGGCTCTGTGCCACGTTGGCCGCAGTCACCGCTGGGCCTGGCGGTCCTCGCTTCTGCAGGAGCTTCCCAACGGCGACTCTCGCGCCCTCCTTTGCGGCTTCCCAGACCTGCGCCGGCGCCTTTCGTCCAGCAGCCATGGCCCTGCTCGCGCCCTGGTACATGGGGTACACGAAAGACCATACCAGCCACAGAACGACTGCGGCCGTGACGAGCCAAGCTCTTCCCTTTCGTGAGAAGATGGTCACGAGGAGAATTGCCGCGACGATCAGGACAACGGAAGAGACGCCTAGCCCAAGGCGGGAGAGATGCCCGAACACGAAAGGCAAGACCACGATCCCGAGGATGGTGACGACGAGAAACTTTACGAATCCTCCCGCCACTCGGTCTTCACTCATGCGAGGCTTCGTCTGCAAGGCATACTTCCCGTCTCCGGTGTCGGTCGCCACAAATGAAAAAAGACCGGCCGTGTGGGTGCACCCACTCAGCCGGTCTCGCGATTCGCTCCCCTCGAGGCATGGGCGAACCGCACGACATCGCGCCTCGGGGTTCATAGCTTCTGAGTCGGGTCGAACATGCAGGCCGGAACAGCGCACCGCAAGGTGCGGTGCGCCGCCTAAGGCTTGCGTTCAGCAGCGCGCGGTTTCATGCGCGGCCGCTGCGACGCATAATTAGCCACCCTGCTTCTTGCCAACGACCACTGCTCCACGAGTAGGGCTGAACCCAGTATCACCAAGGTAGGCTCCGCCCCTAGCGATACTCTGTTCTGACGTGCCTACGGAGATCGGCACAACGCTGATAACGTCATATCCCTCTGCGTCAAGCTGCTCGTAAGCGTCTTGTAGCTTCTGAGCGTAATCGCCAATGTCCACCCATCGCTGCCATTCTTTTTCGACCTTCTTTTTGAATAGAACGCCTTCGTCAACGTTATATTTTGCCCAAGATGCCCAGAACGACTTCGTCTTGAATTTACCGGTCATTTGAAGGTCCTCGTGGTAGTGGCTAAGCAACAAGCTACGTTCGTCGAAATGAAGCTCGCCCTGGCTCGCTGCCTGCATGCACTTCGGATCCGCCGGAAAACTGTCGCAGAGCCGAGTGGCCCAGTCAGTTGGCTCAAGTCAATCGCGCGTTGCGAAAATGGAGTCTGGACATCCATCGGTAAGCGTCGACCTCCTGCTCAGGTCCGTGTTGGCGATCGGTGGTTCACCCACCGAAGTAGTTCGCGCTCTTGCTTCACGCAAGAAGCTCACGCCTGCCTGATTCACAGGACTCGCCTGACCTCACATCAAAAGGGCCGAGCAGAACTCTCTGCAAGCGTTTTGCAAGCGTTTCTCCGGACCGAAGCGGACACAAGTGCCAGACCGACAGGGCGCCGATGCTCGTCGGGACGCCGTTCCCGGTCAAATTGTCCACTTTTGGGGCCCTGGGGCGCGAGTTCTGGATCAGGAGAGTCCTAGTTCGATCCCAGGAGGGGCAATCATCAGGGGCCGCCGGGCCGATGCCGGCGCGGCCTATGTCGTCCTGGGAACCCCTTTGCCCCGCCAATAGTTGTATATACATCCATATCTCGAGGGTGTCTCGATGACCGCTTCCACGCTTCCCGCGCCCCGCTTGCCTGGCGCCGCCGCTTGGGCCGCCACGGTGTGGCTGATCCTCGCGATCGCCGCCGGCGCCACGGGCTTCTTCCTGCGGCTCCCGTTCCCCGGGCCCCAGCTCATCATTCTCGGGCTCGTCGTCCTGACGCTCGTCGCCGGGCTCGTGCCGAGCCGCCTCCGCGCCTGGATCGACGCGATCCCGCTGCGCGTGCTCGTGGGCGTGAACGCGACGCGCTACGTCGGCATCGCGTTTCTCGCGCTCGCCGCGCAGGGCCAGATGAACCAGGCGTTCGCGGACCGAGCCGGGTGGGGCGACATCGCGACCGCCACCCTGGCGATCGCGCTCGTCGTTACGTGGGCGCCGATCACGCCGGCGCGCCGGGTCTGGTATCACGCCTGGAACGCGTTCGGCTTCCTGGACCTCGTGGTCGCGGTCGGCACCGCCACGGCTGTGACGCTCACCGGCGCCACGCCGGGCGTCGAGCGGGTGCTCACGCTGCCTTTGAGCATCGTCCCGACGTTCTTCGTGCCGCTGTTCCTCGCGAACCACGTGTTCATCTTCCGGCGGCTCGTCCGTGGCAGCTGAAAGCCTGCCCGCGCTGCCGTGCGCCTGCGCGAATCTTCGACGCGCGGCGCGCGCGGTGACGCGCAGCTACGAGACAGCGCTCAAGGGAACCGGCTTGAAGCCTACGCAGCACACCCTGCTCCAGGCGCTCGAGCTCATGGGCCTGAGTCCGCAGGGGGCGCTGGGCGAGCTGCTCGCGATCGACAGTACCACTCTGACCCGCACGCTCCGGCCCCTGGAGCGTGCGGGCTGGGTTCGCGCACGGTCGGGGGCCGACCGGCGCGAGGTGCGCTGGGCGCTCACGCCGCTCGGCCGGCGGCGGCTCGAGCGCGCGCGGCCCGCGTGGGAGCGGGCGCAGGCACGGCTGCGGACGCGGCTCGGCGCCGAGACGTGGGCGCGGCTCGCGACGGATCTGGCGGCGGTAGCAGGGGCGGCCAAGACATCCTAGCGGCGCTGACTCCTAGGGCGTCAGCCCCACGCGGCGCAGCAAGCTTTGGAAACGCGGATCGCTGCGGAGTAGGTCGAGGGTG
>Ga0137380_10004911_pt1 | contig 11846 bp, 7 predicted proteins | sample SagtaG_17_FD_104809 | JGI IMG/M metagenome (GOLD analysis project Ga0137380, IMG submission 104809) | Vadose zone soil microbial communities from Sagehorn Ranch, Mendocino, California, USA - Sage2_L_100_16 metaG | ecosystem: Environmental > Terrestrial > Soil > Vadose zone | place: USA... | reverse complement strand
TGCTGCGCGGCCGCCTTCGCCTTTGGGAAGACTTCTTTGGGAGGTAGATACAGGGCTCCGAGTACGACATAAGCATCTGCCAGTCCCGAATAAGCCAGAGCGTAAGCCGGATCCTTTTCAATTGCCTGATTAAAGTAGTCAATGCTTCTGGCCACTGCATCCTTTGTATATTTTTTCCAGTAGTAACGCCCTTTCAGGTACAGTTGATAAGCCTCAGTGTTCTTGGTGAAGCGTCTGGTTAGTCGCTGTTGCTCTTCGCCGGTTAATCTCAGCCGTAACCCTTCTGAGATTTTGCTGGCCAGTTCGTCCTGCACCGCGAGAATGTCAGAGAGTGAGAGCGTGCGGTCATACTTTTTGCCCCACAATTGCGACTCGGTCTGCACATCAACTAGTTCGGTCTGAATGCTCAACTTATCGCCAAACTGCACGACTCTTCCCGTCAGCACAGCGCGCACGCCCATCTCTCGCCCCACCTTCAAAGGATCGATTTCGCGTCCCTTATAACGGAAGACGGCGACTCGCGGCACTACCCTGAGCTTCGGCAGTTGCGAGAGCGAATTGATGATGCTTTCAGTAATTCCGTCGGAGAGATAATCCATGTTCGCGTCATTGCTCGCATTCACGAGCGGCAGGACGGCGATGGAATCGATCGCTCCGGTTTCCGCCGGCTGGCCGGTGTGCTGGGAAAGGTAGATGCCAAAACCGGCCAAAGCCAGGACGAGTAAGCCAACGGCTGCAATCATTAGCGGCGGGTTTTTGCTGTCGGAAATCGACGTTGGTTTTTCGAGCGCACTGCTCGCCACAACCGCACTGTCGCGCTTGAGATTCTCGAAATCAACCAAAAGCTCGCGAGCCGTTTGATAACGGCGACCTTTATCCTTCTCAAGACATTTGCGAATGATGCGCTCGAGCTCCGTTGGCACGTTGTAGTTGAAGCGAGAAACCGCTTCGGGCTGCGCGTGAACGATGCGATCGATAATTTCCGTTGTAGTGGAGCCGACGAAAGGTAATCTCCCCGTGGCCATCTCGTAGAGCGCGGCCCCCAGGCTAAAGATATCTGAACGGTGACCTACTGGCTGGCCCAGCGCCTGTTCGGGACTCATGTACATCACCGTGCCGATCACGATTCCCTCGGCCGTCTTCAATTGCGTGGTGGCGTCACCTGAACCCTCTTCCTCCATTGACCGTCTAACTTTTGCCAGCCCAAAGTCGACCAGCTTAGCTTGACCACGCGGCGTGATTATGATGTTCGAAGGTTTGATGTCGCGATGCGTAATGCCTTTTGTATGCGCTTCGTCGAGCGCGTCGGCGATCTGTATTCCCAATTGAACAATCTCGCTGACGTCAAGAGGCGAGCCATTAATCCTGGCACTGAGTGACAGGCCTTCGATGTACTCCATAGCGATGAAGTGCTGGTCGTCGGTCTCACCAATCTCATAAATGTGGGCAATGTTGGGATGCTTGAGCGCGGCGGCTGCGCGCGCTTCCTGTAAAAAGCGGCGCAGGCGCTGCGGATCCGAGGCGATCTCGGTAGGCAGAATCTTCAACGCCACTTTGCGATCGAGCTTCAGGTCCTGGGCGAGATACACCTCACCCATTCCACCCTCTCCAATCTTTGAGCGGATCTCATAGCGGCCTAGTTTTGTGCCTGCGGCAAGGGTCATGGGCTTAATTGAAATCCTTAATCACCACATCGGCAGTTGAATGACCTATGTCTTCTATTTCTTCAACTGCTCGGCTTTTTGCCGGTCGGCGGCGGCACGTTCACTGTCGCCTGTTGCCTCGTAAGCAATCGCGCGGTTGCTGTAAGCCAACGCAAACTGCGGATTGACCTCGATCGCCTTGTTATAGTCAGCTATCGCGAGGTCGTACTCGTGTTTGACGACATGTAGAATCCCGCGGTTGTTGTAAGCCGAGGCCATCCCGGGGTTGAGTTCGATTGCCTTGCTATAGTCAGCCATCGCCAGGTCGTAGTCCTGCTTGTAGTAGTGAGCCAGGCCGCGGTTGTTGTATGCGTCTGCATTCCCGGGGTCGAGTTCGATTGCTTTGTCATAGTCGCCTATCGTGCGGTCGTAATCTTTCCTGTAGTAATAAGCAAGCCCGCGGTCGCTGTAAGCATTCGCAAACCTCGGATTCAGTTCAATCGCCTTGTTGTAGTTAGCTATCGCGTTGTCGTATTCCTGCCTGGAGTAATAAACCACTCCCAGGTTGTCGTACGCCTCGGCAAACCGCGAATTGAGTTCGATCGCTTTCTTGTAGTCAGCGATCGCGCTCTCATACTCCCGCTTGAAGTTATGCAAAACCCCGCGGCTGTTGTAAGCCAAGGCATTTCGCGGGTCGAGTTCGATCGCCTTGTTGTAGTCGGCCATCGCCTGGTCGTAATTCGTCTTATAGGAATAAACCAGTCCGCGATTGGTGTAGGCTAAGACAAACTGCGGGTCGAGTTCGATTGCCTTGTTGTAGTCGATGAGGGCGCGATCGTACTCGCCCTTGTTGGTGAAAACATTGCCGCGGTTGTTGTAAGCAAGTGCAAACTGCGGGTCGAGTTGGATCGCCGTGTTATAGCTGGCGATGGCGTGGTCGAAATCCTGCTTGTCGGTGTAAGCAAGGGCACGGCTTTCATAACCCCATGCAAACTGCGGGTCAAACTCGATCGCCCGGGTGCAATCGCTAACCGCCTCGTCTACTCTCCCCAGCCTCCACTTGGCGTGACACCGTGCCTCGTACTCCTCGGCGCTCCCCGCATTGGCCAGCAACCGCTCGACCTCCTCCGCGTCTCGTTTGCCCTGATCCGTCTCGTTGCTGAGGTAGTAAGCGTCAGAACGTGCCCGCAGAGCCAGCGCATTCCGCGGATTGCGCGCCAGTTCGGCGCTGGTCTCGCGCACCACCACCTGCACGTTACCGCCTCGGCTGAGCATCGTTAGCCACCGTCTAATCTCCGCCCCATCTTCCTTCTTGTTCATGGACAACAAGGCCACGACCCAAATGCCTCCGCCGATTAAGGCGATGAGCAAAACCGCGGACACCAGTATCAGCCAGCCTTTGCCGCGACGTTTTTCCGGCTCAACTTGTCTGGCTTCTGCCATGAAAGCCGGCAGGGTAGGCCCTGGCATTGCCGGACGGGGCTGAGTGGTATCGGTCGGCCTCAAGGCTGGAGGCAATACCTCTGTCGGCGCCGGGGCAGGTCGCTGTGGTTTCTGAGAATCATAGGGCGCAGACAGCACAGAGCCGTCCATCAAACAAAAGTTCAAGGTGTCGTCCGCATAGGTATGGTTACAAGTTGGGCAACTTTTCATTCGCCTGATCTTTATCTCCGAGGCCGGCAGACAGTCCAGCTAAAGACTCCCCCGGAAGATGTACATCACCGGCAGTTCAGTGTTCACGCCAGCGCACTGGCGATTTGCGCAGAGACATCGAGTACTTCGCCGAGCTTCAGTGACGCGCTTCGCGTGCGCTGGCGCAGCGTCTCACCATCAATGAACTCCGTGGCGATGAAATGCACGCCCTCCCTCACGGTCGGGCTACTGCCCCCCTCGTCGATCTCATAAATGGTGATGATGTTCGGATGGTTCAGCGCCGAGGCTGCCTTCGCTTCCTGCACAAAGCGTTTCATCCGGTCGGGGTGAGCAGCGACGTCAGCGGGCAAGATCTTCAGCGCAACTTTACGATCAAGTTTGGTGTCCTGAGCCAAAAACACTTCACCCATCCCGCCCGCGCCGATTTTTGCGCGGATTTCGTAACGGCCGAGTTTTATTCCCACAGAAGGAGTCACGAGTCAGCAGCGTGATGCGGTCGATCCTTATTGAAAACCCTCAACCAACATGATGTCATTATCGATCTGGTCCACCTGCGACCAGATAATCCATTTGCCGTCTGGTGACGCGCTAAGTCCAAAAGTAAAGGGCCAACTTACTTTCTCGAATGCGAGCAGCTTCGTCGTCTGTTTAGTAGCGAAGCTGTAGAATTCTATTGCTCGTCCAGCCTGTGCTTGTTGAGTAACAAAATAGATGCCGTCCTCGCTGACGAACAGGGCAGAGGCACCTACTTCCTGATCGAAAACGCGGATTTCCTCGCCGGCGTCAACCGGCACTCTCCAAACGCCAGGCTCGTTGCTCTTCTTAGCAGTTACTCCGCTGGCTCGAGTGTAGTAGACGAAACCGTCCGTGGCCGCTAGGGCCGCATAGCCTCCGTTCTTCGTGACTTGTACCGCCTTGCCGCCTTGAGAGGGAATCTTCCAAATCTGCCAATCTCCGCTACGGTCAGAGCCGAAGAAAATCCACCGCCCATCGGTGGACCAGATCGGTACTACGTCCGCAGAAGGCTCTGTGGTCAGTTGGCGTGGCGCACCGCCATCGGCATTCACCACATAGACATCGCTGCTGCCAGTTACGCGAGCATCTAAAGCGATCTGCTGGCCGTCAGGCGACCATCGCGGAACGCCTGTCTCACCGCCACCGAAATTCGTTACCTGAATCGGCTTCGAGCCATCACTATCGCACACCCAGATTTCATAATTCCCCGAGCGATCCGAGACGAAGGTGATTCTCTTTCCATCAGGCGAGTATTTAGGTTGTGCATCGAACCGCGTGGAGGCGATTAGTTTTGTGGGCGGAGCATTTTTGTCCGTTGCGTTCAGCCCAGGGCCGCGCCATATATTCCAATCCCATTTATCGTAGACGTATGCGAGGTGGTTTCCCTGGCGAGAGATTCTGGGAATAGAAGCATTCTCTCCGACGCCGGCCAAAGGCTCGGGTGAACCTCCCGAGGCTGATACTCTCCATAAACCAAATGGCCCACCACGAGGTGATGAGAAGACGATCTCACGACCATCGGCGGTCCAGTCCAAGCCTTGGATCTCGAGATTGTCATTCGTGAGGCGCCTAGGTTCACCGCCACTGACAGGTACAAGATAAATGTCTTCGACCGCGAAGTTGAGACTGCGAATGAAGGCAATCCATTTTCCGTCGGGAGAGAACCTTCCCCCTCTATCGCCGTTAAACTGGGAGGGCGATGAGGTTACCTTACGTTTCTCACCGGTTTCAGCTGACACCAGGACGATGTTGCTTAGCTCATCCGGAGAATCGCTGCTGTTAATCGCGAAGTATTTTCCATCTGGAGACCACATTGCATATGGGTTACCTTTGAAGCCGATCACTTTGCGTTCTGGTCCACCGAGTGCAGGGATTGTCATCAGTACCTTTTCATTTTTCAAGACTCGAACAAAGGCTATGAACCGCCCGTCAGGCGACCAGCTTGGATTTCGGTCGGGCGCGGGATCGGTAGTGAGCCGCAGCGGTGTGCCTTCGCCAATAAGCTTAACGTAGATGTCGACGTTGTCACCCTTCTCGCCATCCCAAGTGAACGCGATTTGCTTTCCGTCAGGTGAAAAAGCAGGCTGGTCCTTTTGTCCTGGAAAACTAGTGAACGGAACGATCTTCAAAGCCGCGCTGGGAGACTTGGACGGGCCTCGACCAATTAGCTTGTAAAAGCCGAACCCTGCGACACTCAGAATAAGCACCAACGCTGAGGCAAGCGCAGCGCCTTTCTTGTGACGCTTGATCTCGTTCACGATGTATTCTGCGCTCGAGGCGGAACGAGTGTTTAGAGTACCGCCAGGCGGCGTGGTGCTTGGTCCTGCAGAGATTCCGCCTGAAGGCGGCACTCCGGACCTTTCTGGCGGCACAGTTGTCACAATGTCCGCCCCTTCCATTTCGCGCCGCAGCTCTTTCAACTCAATCGCTACATCCTTGATTGACTGATAACGTGCCTCTGGATCTTTCGCCAGACAGCGACGGACGATCTTTTGAAGTTCGTACGGCGGGTCAGAGGTGAAATCTTTAATCTGCGGCGTAGGTGCATGAACGATCTTGTGCAGGGTATCCAGCGCGTCCTTTCCCTGGAATGGGTTTTGACGAGTGATCGTTTCAAACAGGATGCAACCGAACGAAAAAATGTCGGAACGGTGATCAACCTCATTCGCGCGGCCTTGCGCTTGCTCTGGCGACATGTAGCCGACTGTCCCAAGAATCATACCGGGTACGGAATGCTCTTGCAGGATGGCGGTGGCAACTTCACTTGAGCTCTGAACGTCTCTGCGCCCTCCCTCACGGTCGGGCTTCTGCCCCGTTAGTTCAATCAGTTTTGCGAGACCGAAATCGAGAATCTTCGCGTGACCATCAGGCGTGACCATGATGTTGTCGGGTTTCAGATCGCGATGCACGATGCCGGCCGCATGGGCCTTTGCCAAGCCTTCGGCCACATGCTGGAGGTAACGTAGAAGTTTTCTCAGATCGGTGCGCTCATCATAAATCCTTTCGCGCAGAGTGACGCCTTCGATGTACTCCATCGAAATGAAGGGTCGCCCGTCTTCCGTTTCGCCGATTTCATGAATCACACAAACGTTTGGATGATTGAGCGCTGACGCGGTGCGCGCTTCTTGTTGGAAGCGGCGGAGGCGGTCGGCATCGGTTGTGAAGTAGCGCGGCAGGATCTTGATCGCCACTTTGCGACCAAGCTTACTGTCTCTCGCCAAATAGACTTCACCCATCCCGCCCGAGCCCAGCAACGAAAGCACGTGATAATGGCCCAGGTTCTTTCCCACCAGCGTCAGCGATTTCTCTCCGACGAGGATCTTCGCCGCGTCCTTCATTGCCCCTGCGTCCAGGAAATCTCGGGCGCCATCTTCGGCTGCAAGCAGCGACTCCACTTCCCTACGCATTGCCGAATCATCACCGCAAGCATCAGCGAGAAAAGACGCGCGCTCCTCGGGCCGCAGCTCCAGCGCCGCGTGATAAATCCTGCCGACTTGCTCCCATCGCTCAGGCTTCATCGCTGCCTCCACGGCTTAGCTCCCGATACAACCACGCGCGAGCCAGGCTCCAATCACTGCGTACGGTCCGGGGCGAGACTTTGAGCGCTTCGGCCACTTCATCCTCATTCAAGCCTCCGAAGTAACGCAATTCCACCACACGACTTTGGCGCTCATTGAGCACCGCGAGTTTCTCCAAAGCCTCGTTCAGCGCGAGCAGATCGGCGCCTCTTTCCGGCGAGAGCACCAAACCTTCGTCCAGTGTGACTTGCTGTGCACCACCGCCGCGCTTGAGTTTTCGTTTGGCCCGCGCGAAATCAACCAGAATGCGCCGCATGATCTGGGCTGATACGGCAAAAAAGTGGGCGCGATTCTCCCAACGGACACCATGTGCATCGATCAAGCGCAGGTACGCTTCATTGACCAAGGCGGAAGTCTGCAAGCTGTGGCCTGCGTACTCCCGGCGCATGTAGCGCTTGGCAAGACGGTGAAGCTCCGCATAGACCAGCGGCATTAGCTTTTCGAGCGCCGCCTGGTCGCCAGCGCTCCAAGCCAGTAGCAATCCTGTAACTTCTTCCGGCAGGGCTTGGGCCATGTCCCTCCTTGCGGCAGGTGGTCTTAAGGGACTCGAAAAGTATCACACCTAGAACGGTTTTCACTACGAACGTACAGTGGGAAAAGAATTTCCTTCTCGCCGCTGCCGCTTTTTCCTCCAGACTCCGCTTAACAAGATGAAGGCATTCAGAGGATCGCTCAGTAATGCGAGCGGCAAACGTCGATCGGGCAAAGAATGCTCGTCCACAAAGAAAGAGGTAAATCATGAAAAAGCAGATTTTCACAATGATCGCGATGATAAGTCTTCTTGGTTGTCTGACCGTTTCGGCCAGGGCACAGTGCAGCAGCCTCAAGTCGAAGGCCAACATTCCATTTCCGTTCAATGTCGCTCAGACGAGGCTCCCCGCAGGCGAGTACATAATCACATGCTTACCTGAGGCCGGACTGCTGCTGATTCGCAGCAAGGATCAAAAGGCAAGCGCGGCGGTGATTATAATCTCAGTCACCGGCAAGGCACGGGATCATGGAATGCTTATGTTCCACCGGTACGGCAGTCAGTATTTCTTCGTACAAGCCTGGACTGCCGGAATAAAGACCGGACTGGAATTGCCGACGACGCGTGCCGAACGCTACGCTGCCCGCGAGTTGGCGGGCATCAAGCCGAAGACTGAGATGGTCGCGCTGACTGCACGGCAATAGACGAAAACAAACAACCCGTAACGAGGCAGCAAGCAGCGAAGCATCAGAGGCAGGAGAAACTCGCTGCAAGTTGCGACGCGGCAACAACCCGTAGTTCCTCGAGCTTCGGGTTGTCGCTTTTGTGATTTGCCGCTTCGCTCGATTCATTTCCTCTCAGAGATCGAAAACTCATCGATCACGGCGAGCGTCTTCCGCAACTTGGCGATCCAGCTTCATATCCGTCGCCAGATACACCTCGCCCATCCCGCCCGTGCCAATCCTGGAGCGAATTTCGTAGCGACCAAGTTGAGTTCCTTGTGGAATCGTCACAGTCTGAGAAGGCGATACTTAGCTCGGCGGCAAAGACCGCTGTATAGTTAAAACCTTGACATTCTATCTGTGTTCAGCCAGCGGAGCTAGAGTTTTCGAGTGCGTCCCAGTTTGAAGTTTGGTACAGAACCGCGAGCTGTAGCGAGCGGGTCAATAGCTACTCCGCGCAGAATACCCGCTCGCTATCGCTCGCGGTTCTGTACGTGCCAGACACTAGAACACTACCCGAGTGCGATTTTAGCGCGTGTCGTATTCGATGTTAGAATGCCTGCCACCGACTTGGCCAACGGCTTGATCAAAGAATGGATTTGCGCGACATAGAGGAACTGCTACGCGCCTGTCAGAACGGCGAGCTGGACACGCGCGCAGCCGCGCGGCAGATTCGCGATCTTCATTACGAAGACATCGGCTATGCGCGCGTCGATCACTCGCGTTCATCGCGCCAGGGATTTCCTGAAGTGGTATTCGGCGCCGGCAAAACCCGCGCGCAAGTGGTAGGCATCGTCGAGCGCCTGGTCCAGCATGCTCCGAACGTGATCGTCACGCATACAGATGAAGGCACATATGGAGAAGTGCGAAACGTGGCCACCGACGCGGAGTGGCATGAAGTCGCGCACTTGATAAGAATTCAAAAGGATCGCACTGAACGCGGAGTTGGGGTGATTGCCACAGTCACTGCGGGAACCAGCGACATTCCCGTCGCGGAAGAAGCGGCGCTAACGGCGGAAGCAATGGGCAATCGCGTCGAGCGCGTCTGGGATGTTGGCGTTGCCGGCATTCATCGCGTGCTGTCTGAGCGCGCGTTGCTCCAGCGCGCGCGTGTGATTATTGTCGCCGCGGGTATGGAAGGCGCATTGCCTTCCGTAGTTGGTGGCCTGGTCGGCGTTCCCGTGGTTGCCGTGCCAACCAGTATCGGTTATGGTGCGTCTTTTGGTGGTGTGGCGGCGTTGCTTGGCATGTTGAATTCGTGCGCTTCGAATGTGAGCGTGGTGAACATTGACAATGGTTTTGGCGCGGGCTTTGTGGCCAGTTTGATTAACCGAAAATGGGAAGCGCCGGTGGACTGAGTTCTGATGATGCTTTGAGTTTGCTTTGTTATCACTCCCGCTAATCTTGCGACTAACAAGCCCTATTCCCCAACAAAGAGAAATTCGGCCTGCGCCCGTCTTGACCATTTTTCTTCTGGCTTGGCTGGCCGGTCAGGCGTTTCTTTTCTCCGGGTGTATTTCTCCCAAACGCACGCCTAATCTGGAACGCATCTTCGCCGAAGCGCGCGCGAGAACGGGCAAGCGACCCGTGATCATCATTCCTGGTGTACTCGGCTCGAGATTGGTCAACTCAAAGACCAGTGAGGTAGTTTGGCCCTCCGTGCTTCGTTCTGGCGACGACCATTCGACGCTGCCGATGACGCCAAACCTCGCCGCCAACCGCGATGACGTGGTGCCGAAAGGAATCGTTGAAACCGTACGACTGGCGCGCGTGCTGCCGGAAGTCTACGTCTATCGGGACCTGCTCGACGCGCTCAGACATTTCGGCGGGTATCGTGAAGGTAACTGGAACAGTCCGGTTGATGGCGATGATCGAGACACCTTCTATGTTTTCGCTTATGACTTCCGCCGAGACAATGTAGAGAATGCGCAACTGCTTGAGAAAAGCATTCGCGCGTTGAAAGCGAAGTTGCATCGACCGGACCTGCGCTTCAACATTCTGGCGCACTCGATGGGTGGTCTCATCGCGCGCTATGCGGCGATGTATGGAGATGCGGACCTGCCACCTGATGGCGTTCAGCCTCAACCAACGTGGGCCGGCGCCGCGGACATCAACAAGATCATCATGTTGGGCGTGCCGAACGAAGGTTCGACGGACGCGTTTGCGACGCTGATCGACGGCTATTCAATCACGGAAGGGTTGCGACGGCGCATCCCCCTACTCAACAAACTGACGGCCGAGGAATCGATCACCGCCCCAGCCATCTTTCAACTTCTGCCGCACGGCAAGGTCGCCAGGTTTCTCGACGAGAATCTGAAGCCCTTGCCGATCGATCTTTATGATCCTGCCGTATGGAAGCGCTATGGCTGGTCGCCGATCAACGATAATGATTACCGCCGTCGCTACGAGAATCGTCGGAATGGGTCTGAACACTCGTCTACGAGCAAGCGCTCACTCGAGGAGCTGGATGGCTATCTTGCGGCAGTGCTGCAGCGCGCGCGGCGATTTCACGAAGCCCTTGATGCAGTTTCAGACAATCATCCGCCCGTGTTGCTCCTTGCCGTGGGCGGCGACTGTGAAGAGACGCTGAATGCGCCAATCGTCATGCGCGATCCAAAACGCGATCGCTGGCTGACACTGCTCAGGCCACGGGAGTACGTCACGTCCGCAGGTCAGCGCATTTCTCGACGTCAGGCGACGGAGGCCATGTCTGCGCCCGGAGATGGCCGGGTTACCCGACGCTCGCTGCTGGGTGAGGATCTCTCGGGCAGTAGTCGCGCCGGAGCGGTGTCCGACTCGCCGCTGTTCCTCGCCTACGCGACTTTCGGCTGCGACCTGCACGGCGCGCTGCAAAAAAACAAGACGCTCCAGGACAATGTACTGACTGCGTTGATGAGTGAAGCGATGAAGTAACAAGAGATGATCTTTGGTCTTTGGTCTTTGGTCTTCGGTCTTTGATCTGCGGACTCCGAAAGCCACAATTTGCAAAGATCAAAGACCAAAGATCAAAAGTCCTATCACTAAGGATTAATCAAATTATCCAGCTTCTCCGCCCAATCCTGATCGAGGTTTTGGAGGATGTTGTACTGTTCGATGGCGGCCTCGCGATTGCCCAACCCCAAATAACACTTTCCAAGATTGAAATAAGCTTTGCCGAAATCCGGTTTCAGACGAATCGCTTGCTTGAACGCTTCCAGGGCTTCGTTTAGCTTGCCCAGTTCCTGCAACGCTTCGCCCATATTGTTTGGCGCCCCAGCATCGCCTGGCTTCAACACTGACAACTGCTTGAAGATTTCGACCGCTTCCGCATACTTCTTCGAGCGCAAGTATCTTGCTCCCAACCTCTCGTACGCGTTTGTGTAGTCGGGCTTCAAACGTATCGCTTGCTTGTAAGCTTGAATCTCCTCGTCCGGCCGGCCCCAATCGCGATACGTCAGACCGAGCGCGTAATAAGCATCTCCCGCATTGTAGGGATCGAGTTTGATCGACTGCCGGTACGCGTCAACTGCTTCGCGGTATTGTTTCAGGTAATAGCTGGCAAGGCCGATGTTGAAGTAGGATTCGGCGGAAGGCCTGAGAATTACGGCTTTTCTTGAGGCCTCGATCGCTTCCGTGTGATGGCCGAGCTTCTCGTTGCAGAAACCCGTCTGCGCCCAGGCTTCCGCATAGTTGGCGTCCGACTCGACCGCTTTCTCGAAATACGGCAGCGCTTTTTCGCAATCGTCTTTTGAAAGGAAGCTGAGTCCGTCACGGAAAAACTGAACCG
>Ga0137380_10004910_pt1 | contig 11847 bp, 10 predicted proteins | sample SagtaG_17_FD_104809 | JGI IMG/M metagenome (GOLD analysis project Ga0137380, IMG submission 104809) | Vadose zone soil microbial communities from Sagehorn Ranch, Mendocino, California, USA - Sage2_L_100_16 metaG | ecosystem: Environmental > Terrestrial > Soil > Vadose zone | place: USA... | reverse complement strand
TCCCCGTGACCATGAAAGTCGACGTGATCAGGCTGCCGCAGTAGCGGCTGGCTCTGGGAGCGCGTCCTTCGCCACCGCGACCAGCGCCGAGAAAGCAGCCGGGTCGGCCACCGCCATTTCGGCCAGCATGCGGCGGTCCACCTCAACGCCGGCGGCCTTGAGTCCCTGCACGAACCGGTTGTAGGTGATGCCGTCCGCGCGGGCCGCGGCGTTGATGCGCTGGATCCACAGCCGCCGGAACGCGCCCTTGCGGTCCTTGCGGCCCGCATAGGCGTACGTCATTGAGCGGAGCACCTGCTCCTTGGCCTTGCGGTACATGCGGGACCGCTGCCCGCGGTACCCGCTCGCCCGCTCAAGAACGACCCTGCGCTTCTTGTGGGCGTTAACCGCCCGCTTCACGCGTGCCATGTCTTCGACTCCCTCGAGGCGGGCTGGGCTACTTCGCCAGCAGCTTCTTGATCTTCCGTGCGTCTGCGGGGGCGAGGATCACTTCGCCTGCAAGCCGCCTGGTTCGCTTGGTGGGCTTGTGCTCCAACAGGTGGCCACGGTTCGCGCGGCGGCGCATCACCTTTCCGGTACCGGTCAGCCGGAAGCGCTTGTTCGCCCCGCTGTGCGTCTTCATCTTCGGCATGGTCGCCGTCGTCTCCGTCTCGTGCGCGTTTCCGCGCAGCCTTCTCTTACACACCACGGCGGGTTCTCCGTCCGCCTGCGGCACCACGTTCTCGTACCTCACCCACCGAGGCCCACAGTGCCCCCCGCCGCGAGGCGGTGTGTGGCCTGTCCGGGCCGGTGTTCCGGCTAGTTCAGCTGTCGGCCGGGACCCGCCCAGTCCTGCCGCTCGGGCGGCCAGCCTGCACGGCCTCCGTGCCTTGCCCGCGTCCGGCGTCATCGGCGGGCCGGGCGCGCGCGGCGGGCTGGGCGCCTCCGGGGGGCGCCGGCATGGGCGTTCGGCGGCTACCCGCTGCCGGCTGGGCCCCCCTGGGGGGCGCCGGCATGGGCGTTCGGCGGCCACCCGGAACAGGCCGGCCACCCGGAACAGGCCGGCCACCTGGGACAGGCCGGCCACCCGGGACAGGCCGAGCACCCGGGGCAGGCCGAGCACCCGGGCTAGGTTCCGCCGCTTCAGCCGGACGGCCACGGCCAGCAGGCCGAGCACCGGAACCAGGTCCCGAGCCTGCGCCAGGCTGAGCACCGGAACCAGGTTCCGAGCCTGCGCCAGGCTGAGCACCGGAACCAGGTCCCGAGCCTGCGCCAGGCTGAGCACCCGTACCAGGCTCCGAGCCAGCGCTAGGTTCAGCACGCGTACCAGGCTGAGCACTGGCGGCAGGTTCTGCCGTTTGAGCGGGGCGCTCGCTGCCGCTGGCAGGCTGGGCGGCTGCGGCGGGCGCTGCGGCTTCGGCGGGCGCTGCCGCGGCCGCTGCGGCGGGCGCCGCGGCCTCGGCGGGCGCTGCCGCTACGGCGGGCGCTGCGTGCGCCGAACGGTGCCGCGATCCTGCCCGCTCGCCGTGGTCCCGGGCCGAACGTTCGGCCCGTGCCTCGCTCTTGCGGCGGTGCGGCCCGATGACCATGATCATGTTTCGCCCATCCTGCTTGGGCTGTGACTCCACGAAGCCGAGTTCCTCGACATCGCCAGCCAGCCGCTGGAGGAGCCGGAACCCTAGCTCGGGCCGGGACTGCTCACGTCCCCGGAACATGATCGTCACCTTGACCTTGTCCCCCTGCCGCAGAAAGCGCTCGACATGGCTCTTCTTGGTGCCGTAGTCGTGCGGGTCGATCTTCGGCCGAAGCTTGATCTCTTTGATGACTGTCTGGGCCTGGTTCTTGCGGGATTCTCTGGCCTTGAGCGCGGACTCGTACTTGAACTTGCCGTAGTCCATGAGCTTGCAGACCGGTGGCCGGGCGGTGGGCGCCACCTCGACCAGGTCGAGGTCGGCCTCTTGTGCCAGCCGGAGCGCATCATTCAGAGCAACGATCCCCACCTGCTCGCCGTTTGGACCGACAAGCCGTACCTCGGGAACCCGGATGCGCTCGTTAATACGGGGTTCGACGCTGATGTGACCTCCTTGGGCTACTTTTCGTCCCGTCCTACCCAGGCCGGGACGAGCGACCATCCCTGCCGGGGCCTGCGCACCCGGGCCGGCTGCCCGCACACGCAAAAAGCCCCGCACATCGTGCATGCGGAGCCCACCAACCACATCCCCCGGCCAGCCCACGGTTTGGGCGAAGCACAGGTTTTGCGGCCCCGTGACACCCACGGCCCCGCCTCACTTGTGTGGGGTGTGACAGCACCCGGGGTGCCCGGCCCGCCTGCCGGGCTCGCCGACAGGCCAACCCGCCGACCACATAGCCAGCCAGGTGGGAGGTGTCCTCCGCTTACACGCCAGCACCGCTGTGCCGGGCTGGTCGTCTGATAAGACTAACAGCATTCTGCGCCGCTACGGTATTCCGAAGACGCCCCGTGCACAAGCACCCAAGCGTCCTTAATCCCCAAGCGCAGGGCCCGCAATACACCGGGTACTCCTTTGGGGTTCATGGTTGGAAGGTTCGACAATCTATTGTCCGGAACCTTCCAACCATGGCCAAGGTGCCGGGGCACCAGCCCGGCACCCACCTCACCTGCGCAGCGCCGCCAGGCCAGCGGCGCGCATCGCGGCCACTGGCGGGGGCTTCCCCGTCATCAGCGTGACCTGCCCAGCGGCCTGGTACAGCAGCAGTGCGAACCCCCCAGCCACCGCCACACCAGCCTCGCGAGCCGCCACGGCCAGCCGGGTCGGCCATGGGTGATAGACCACGTCGAGGATGAGCTGGGGGCGGAGAGTGGGGCGCGCCAGGCGTTTGGCGAACATATCGGCGGCACCGGCGGGGACGGTCGATATGAGCAGGTCAGGAGCGGAAATCCCGGGGTTGTCGAAATCCACCAGCTGGGCCTCGACACCCAGCTGGCCGGCGGCGGCGAGCAGGTCGTGGGCCCTTGCCTGGTCCCGGACCGCCACGGTCACCGCCTTCCCGCCGAGCCCGCGGACGGCGGCCAGCGCCGAACAGGCGGTCGCCCCCGCGCCCAGGATCAGCACCTCCCCCAGCCCCCCACCCACGCCCGCCTCAGCGAGGGCACTGATCATGCCGGGCACATCGGTGTTGTGGCCGTGGCGCAGGCCGCGTGTGAACACAATGGTGTTGGCGGCACCGACCTCGGCCGCGAGCGGCTCGACGGCGTCGAGCAACGGCAGGACGGCGCGCTTGAGCGGCATCGTAAGTGACAGGCCCGCCCACTGCGGCCCGCACTCCCCGAGCAGCGCCGGCAGCCGCGCCTCGTCGCACTCGATCGCCTGGTACGACCAGTCAGCCAGGCCCAGTGCCTGGTACGCCGCCCGGTGCAGAACCGGTGACAGCGAATGCGAGACCGGCGACCCGAGCACAGCAGCCTTCATGGCGAGGCCCGTCAGCCGCCGTGCTGGTTGAGGTACTTCTGCAGCTCGGCCCTCAGCTGGGCGAACACCGTGGGGCTGTCGGTGAACTTGGTCAGGCCGGTCTTGGGATTGACGGTGACGAAGTACAGCCACGGCGCGTGCGGAGCATGCAGCGCAGCATGCAGCGCAGCGTCCCCCGGGCTGTCAATCGGCGCTGGTGGCAGGCCGAAATGCAGATAGGTGTTGTACGGCGACTTGATCCGGAGCTGGGCGTTGCTGGCGATGATGCCGTACTTGTGCGCGGCGTACAGGACCGTGCTGTCCAGTTGCAGCTTCATGTTGAGGTTCAGCCGGTTGTAGATCACCCGGGCGATCTTGGGGTAGTCCGAGAGCCGCCGCCCCTCCGCCTGGATGAGACTGGCCACAACGATTGCCTGCGACTGCGTGATCTGGTCGTGAGCGGCCACCGGCCGCAGGTTCGCGCTCGCAGCCTCCTGGCCGAACCGGATCACCATTTCCTTCAGCACCTTGATGGGCGCCGTGCCCGGCTCGATGGTGTACGTCGCCGGGAACAGGTATCCCTCCGGGTTGCCGTGGGCGTACGACGGCAGCCCCAGCGCTGAGACATCCTTGATCGCCTGCTGGTATCCGCGCAGGTCGCCAGTGGCCTTGCCGAGCTTCGCGATGACCTGGCTCAGGCGCAGCCCCTCGGGGATCGTGACCTTGATCTGAACCCGTGACTTCGGGTTCAAGAGCATGCTGAACGCGAGTGCGGCGCTCATGTGCTTGTGCAGCCGGTAGTAGCCCGGCTCCAGCGTTGACCCCTTACCGCTCGCCTTCGCGGCATTGCTGAAGGCCCGGACGCTCTCGACCACGTGGAGTGCCACCAGTCGCTGCCCCACGGCGGCGGCCGTGTCACCAGACTTGATCTGCACCACGACCGAGCCGGTGCCCGCGCCCGACCAGTCGGGCGGGTGGACATAGGTCCGCCAGTAGTAGAAGTAGCCCCCACCGCCCATGCCAAGCAGGAGGACCACCACGATCAAGAACACCCAGGGGGCGGCACTCCGGCGGCCCTTGCGGCTGCGTCCCTTCCCCCCGCGAGCGCTGGCCCTGCCGCTGTGGGACGAACGGCCGGCGCCCGGCCTGCGACTGTTCCAGCTGTCAGTATCACCGGCCAGGCCGGGCACGACCCCGTCGTCTTCGTACTGGTCATCGGCCCAGGAGTGGGCGTCGGTGGCGTCCCCGTACCAGTCGCCGTACCCCTCGGCGTCGGCCGGGTCGGGGGGCCGGCGACCGGATCCGTAGGCCGGGTACTGACCCGCGCCCGTGAGATCGGCGTCATCGGTGTAGCCCCCCTCGGGCTGGTACCCACCCTGGTAGTTGCCCGTGTAGTCATCCTCGCCCGGGTAGCCAGCGTGCCCCGGGTAGGCGTCCTCGCCGGCATAGTGTTCGCCGCCCGGGTAGGCGGCGGTGTAGCCAGTCCCGGCATAGTCCGCGCCCTCATAGCCGGCGCCTGCATACCCGCCGCCCGGGTAACCCGGATCTGGGTAGTCGCCCGGCTGGTACGGATCTTTCCCGTGGCGGGAACTGCGGGCACCCGATCCCCCGCCTGGGTAGCCAGCGGCACCCTCCCCGCTGCCATACGGGTCGCCAGGGGCGCCGGCGCTGCCATACGGGTCGCCAGGGGGTCCGGGGCTGCCGTATAGGTCACCAGCGGCACCCCCGCCGTACGGGCCGACAGCGGATCCCGGGCTCGCGTACCCGGCTCCCCCGAAACCACCCCCGGGATAGTCACCGTCGGCGGGTTCACCCCAGCCCGGTTCTGGCTGGTGCTGCGGATCGAGCGGCGGCATCGGCCCCGATGACACCGAAGGCATGGGCCCGGACACCGGTGGCAGTGGTCCGGACGGATGCCCCGAGGTCTGCTCCCACTGTGGCCGACCCTGGTTCCACGGCGCCGAGTGTGGCCCGCCCTGTTCCCACGGCGCCGCGGCCGGCTCCCACGGCGGCCCGCCCTGGTTCCATTGCTCGTCCGGGCCGCCGGACGTGCCAGCCGAACCGTGCTCCTGCCACGACGAGCCGGACGCGGCGTTGTCCCAGTCGCCGGAGTAGTAGTCGCCGCCCCGCTCAGCCTCACCGGAGGACTGCACATGCTCACCGGCCAGCCACGCCTTCACGCCCGGCTCTTCTTCTTCTTCTTCTTCGTCGCGTCTGCTTCGGCGGCTCATCCTCCGGCTCCCGCGGGCCTGACGAGCTCACCGGCCGGCTGGCCGGTGGACCGCTCCGTGTCCAGCGCCCCCTGCAAGATCAATGCTGCGGCAGCCATGTCCACGACCGGCTTCCGCTCCCGGGATCCGCGTCCACCCTGCCGCAGCGCATCGTGCGCGATCACGGTGGTGTACCGCTCATCAACCAGCCGGACCGGGGTCGGCCCCAGCCGGGCCACCAGCGACGTGGCGAAACCGCGGGCAGCCGCCGCCGCGGCACCTTCCTGCCCGGACAGGCCCGCCGGCAGACCGACCACAACCTCGATCGCGCCTTGCTCGGCAACCAGCGCGGCCAGAGTGTCCAGATCTCCCCGGCCACGCCGGATCGTGGCCAGCGGGCTGGCCAGCGTTCCGCCGGGATCGCACCGCGCCACGCCTATCCGCGCCGAACCGACATCAACAGCCAACCGGACGCCGGCTCTCACACGCCCGCCTGGGTCGCGCAAGGCCTGGCCGCCGGGACGGGGGTATGGCTGCAGCACGATTGCACGCTACGCCACCCGGCCCGCCATGTCTCTCAGAACACCTCTAACCACGCCAAATGCATCGCTGATGGTCTCCGGCGCCGCCGCACCGAGCGGTGCACCGCCACCCTGGGCGATGTCGTCGCGGCCACCGCCGCCGCCACCGAGCCGGCCGGCGGCCGCCTTGACGAGCGCGCCGGCGGAAAGGCCGAACCCGCGGGCACGTTCGTTCAGCGTGACGACGACCGACGGCCGGTCTGCCGGGATGCCAGCCACCACGACAACCACCGGCCGTTCCGCCGGGAACCGGCCCCGCACGTCGAGCGCGAGCTTGCGGATCCCGTCCGCTGTGGTCCCGTCAGGCACCTGGTGTGTGACAAAAGCCACGCCCCCGACGTCCTCCGCCTGGCTGGCGAGATCCGCGCTCGCTGTCAGCAACTGCGCCGAACGCAGCCGCTCCAGCTCCCGTTCTGCGTCACGAACCCTGGTGACCAGGGCGGCGACGCGCTCGGGCAGCTCCTCGCGGCGCGCCTTGAGCTGCTCAGAAAGCTGGCTGACGAGCACGCTCTCGGTCGCGAGGAAGCGGAACGCGTCCGTGCCAACCAGCGCCTCCACCCGCCGGACACCGGCACCGATGGATGCCTCCCCCAGGATCTTGATGAGCCCGAGCTGGCCGGAGCGCATCACATGGGTGCCGCCGCACAGCTCGCGGGAGTAGTCGCCGACCTCGACCACCCGGACCTGGTCGCCGTACTTCTCACCGAACAGCGCCAGCGCGCCCATCGAACGGGCCTCATCGATCGGCGCGATGAAGGCGCGCACCGAGAGGTCGTTGATCAGGACGCTGTTGACCTCGGCTTCCACGTCGCGAAGTACCGATGGGGGGACGGCAGCGGCAGCGGTGAAGTCGAACCGGAACCGGCCGGGGGCGTTCTCGGAACCCGCCTGCGCAGCGGTCTCGCCCAGCGCGCCCCGGAAAGCCCGGTGGACGAGATGGGTAGCCGTGTGTGAGCGGGAGACCGCCCGGCGGCGCTCCATGTCGATCTCGGCGTACGCGGGCGCGCCAACGGCGACCTCGCCGGAGGTGACTACGCCGCGGTGAACGACCAGCCCCGGCACGGGTGACTGCACGTCATGCACGTCGACCTCGCCACCGGAGGCGCCGGTGGCCCCGGCGACCCGGATGCTGCCGGTGTCGGCGAGCTGGCCGCCTCCCTCGGCGTAGAAGGGGGTGCGGTCGAGCACCACTTCCACCTGACTGCCCTCGCCGGCCACCGCCACCGAGGCGCCGCCCATGATCAGGCCGGTCACACTCGCTTCCCCGGACACCTGCTCGTATCCCGTGAACGTGACCTTCCCTGACTGCTCGAGCAGGGCGCTGAACACCGAGATGTCGGCGTTTCCCGTCTTCTTCTGGACCGAATCTTCCTTCGCGCGGCGGCGCTGCTCGCCCATCAGCCGCCGGAAACCCTCCTCGTCCACGGACAGGCCCTGCTCGCTGGCCATCTCCAGGGTCAGGTCAATGGGGAAGCCATAGGTGTCGTGCAGCTGGAACGCCTGCTCACCGGGGAGCGTTTTGCTACCGCGGCGCTTGACCTCTCCGACGGCTGCGTCAAGAATCGCCGTCCCGGTGCGCAGCGTTGATGCGAACGCCGCCTCCTCGGCGTCGATCACCCCGTGAAGGCGTGGCGCCTCGGTGCGAAGCTCGGGGAACTGATCACCCATCGCGTCGATCGCGGCCGCGGTCAGGTCGTGGAGGAACCGCTCGCCCTCGGCCTCCTTGCGCGATGCCAGCCCGCCCGTGCCGCCGCGCTGCCCGCCTGCCAGCAGCCGCATGTTGCGGATGCTGCGGCGCAGGATCCGGCGCAGCACATAACCCCGGGATTCGTTGGCAGGCAGCACCCCGTCTGCGACCAGCATGACCGCGGTGCGGACGTGGTCGGCGACCACCCGCAGCGCCACGTCGGTGCGGTGGTCCCGGCCGTACTTCTGCTCGGTCAGCTCAGCCGCGCGGTCGAGCACCTTCCAGGTGGTGTCGATCTCGTAGATGTTGTCGACACCCTGCAGGATGGCGGCCATCCGTTCCAGCCCCATGCCGGTGTCGATGTTGCGGGAGGGAAGATCCCCCCCGATGTCGAAGTCCTCTTTGCTGCGCACCGCACTGAGCTGGTACTGCATGAAGACGAGGTTCCAGCCCTCGAGGTAGCGGTCCTCGTCCACCACGGGGCCGCCCTCACGCCCGTACTCGGGCCCGCGGTCGTAGTAGATCTCCGAGCACGGGCCACCCGGCCCCGGCACGCCCATGTGCCAGTAGTTGTCCGCGAGCCCGCGCCGCTGGATGCGGCTTTCCGGCAGTCCCACCTCGTCCCGCCAGATCGCCGCGGCCTCGTCGTCGTCGGTGTACACGGTGGCCCACAGCCGGTCCTCACCGAAACCGAAACCACCATCGCGTTCGGCCCGTGTCAGCAGGTCCCACGCGTACGGGATGGCCTTTTCCTTGAAATATCCACCAAACGAAAAGTTCCCCAGCATCTGGAAGAACGTGGCATGTCTGGTGGTTTTGCCCACTTCTTCGATGTCGGGCGTGCGGACGCACTTTTGCACGCTGGTCGCGAGCCGGTACGGGGGCACCTGCTGGCCGAGGAAGTACGGCTTGAACGGCACCATCCCGGCGTTGACGAGGAGCAGGGTTGGGTCTGCGGCGACGAGGCTGGCAGAGGGGACCACGGTGTGGTCCAGCTGCTGGAAATGGGTCAGGAAACGGCGGACGATCTCTGCCGACTCCATTAGCTGCCATCCTTCGCGTCGTCGGTATGGAACCCGGTGCCGTTCGGCCAGTTCGTGCCTGCGCCTGTGCGCTCGCCGTTGTGCGAGCTCGTGCCCCCGCCGGTGGGCTCGCCGTTATCCGAACTCGTGCCTGCGCCGGTGCGCTCGCCGGTGCGCTCGTCAGTGTGCGAGCCGCCGGGCCGGGGATGCCGCTCCTTGTACAGGGCCATGCCCTCCCGGACGTCGGACACGAATCCAGAAAGCTGCCCCGCCCGCGCCGCGGGTGACCATGAGCGCACGAGCATGGTAAGGCGCCGGTAGCCGGTCACGCCGAGGACAGCCCCAAGTATCAGCCAGAAGAGCCTGCGGATCACCGGGCTCCCCCTTCCCGCTGGCCGGTGAGCGCAGGACGGCGCCGGGCGCTCAGGGTTTTGCGGTCCTGGCTGGCCGGGCCCGGGCCTGGGCGCGCCACCAGTGCCCGGCGGCGCCGCAGCCGCCGTGGCTGCTCCACCGGCACCGCCTGCGCCGTAAGCCGGGAGCGGCCGCCCCGGCGGATACCGAACGCCCGGTTGACGCCGTAGACCAGCGCGGCAACCTTGGCCAGGGGCGCGCCCATTCCGTCAGTGATCGTGCGGGCCATCGGCGCGAGCGCCGTGAGGCGGCCGCTCAGCTCCGCCATGGTGGAGGTGACCTCTTCCATGCTGGCGGTGATCGCCGCTGTCCGGGCAACCTGGTCGCTTGCCCGGCGGGTGACGGTGTTGGCCCGCTCCATGAGCACGTCTCCGTGCTCGCGCAGGCTGGTCACGGTCGCATTGGCCTGTGAGATCAGCCGGGCAGCCTTCACCATGACGTACACGGCCATGCAAGCGACCACAACCCAGAACGCCACAGCGACGATCACGGCGACCCACACCGCGTTGAGCATGCCGGCCTCCTTTACAGGCCGTTCGGGAACACCTGCCCGACCCTACCGTGTGCGACCATGCCCACGGGTAAGCGTTCCATGGCCTGCACGCTCAGCCTGGGGTAACGACAGCACGGCCGCTGCGCGCTCGGCCTGGAGCAACCGTCGCGTGGCCCCTGTGCGCTCAGCCTGGGGTAACGGCCGCGTGGCCGCTGCGCGCTCAGCCTGGAGCAACCGTCGCGTGGCCTCCTGCACCCAAGCGGCTCAGTCCTGCGGGGTCTCCCCGGCCTCTCCGAGAATCGCCCTGATCCGCTCCGCCCTGTCCGCGTACCTGGCTTCGGCGCCGTGCCGCGACGGCTGGTAGTACCGCCGCCCTGCAATGGCATCGGGCGCGTACTGCTGCGCTGCCACGCCTTCCTCCAGATCGTGCGGATACACGTACCCCTTGCCGTGGCCGAGCCGGCCGGCGCCCCGGTAATGGGCGTCACGCAGGTGGGCTGGGACTGGCCCGGTCAACCCCGCCCGCACGTCCGCGCCCGCGGCGCCAATGGCTTTGATTACTGCGTTGGACTTCGGTGCCAGCGCCAGGTGGATCGTGGCCTGTGCCAGGTTGATCCTCGCCTCTGGCAGGCCCACGAACTCGACCGCCTGCGCGGCGGCGACCGCGACCGGCAGCGCGGTCGGGTCCGCCATCCCGACATCCTCGCTCGCATGCACGATCAGCCGCCGCGCGATGAACCGCGGGTCCTCGCCCGCCTCGATCATGCGGGCCAGATAGTGGAGCGCGGCGTCGGCGTCACTGCCCCGGATGCTCTTGATGAACGCGCTGATCACGTCGTAGTGCTGGTCGCCATCACGGTCGTAACGCACAGCCGCCCGGTCCACCGCCCGCTCCAGGGCATCGAGACCGATCTCCGCGCCGGCGGGGGTGCCGAGCGCAGCGGACTCCAGATAGGTCAGCGCCCGGCGGGCATCGCCGCCCGCGAGCTGCACCAGGTGCTCGGCGGCATCCGCCGCCAGCGTCACGGTGCCAGCGAGTCCCCGCTCGTCTGTCAGCGCCCTGCTGATCACCGTCCGCATGTCCTCCTCGCTGAGCGGCTGCAGCGTCAGTAGCAGCGAGCGTGACAGCAGCGGCCCGACCACGGAGAAGAACGGGTTCTCCGTGGTAGCCCCGATGAAGGAGACCCAGCGGTTCTCCACCGCGGGCAGCAGCGCGTCCTGCTGCGCCTTGTTGAACCTGTGCACCTCGTCAATGAACAGAACCGTCTGGGTGCCGGTGATCCCGAGCTCCCGCCGGGCCGCGTCAATTGCGGCGCGCACGTCCTTGACGCCTGCGGTGACCGCCGACAGTTCGGTAAACCGGCGCCGGGTGACCTCGCTGACCACATGGGCAAGGGTCGTTTTGCCAGTCCCCGGCGGCCCCCAGAGCACCACGGACATGGCGGCGTCATTATCGACAAGTTTCCTAAACGGAGCGCCAGGACCGGTCATGTGCCGCTGGCCGACCACCTCATCGAGGTTTTGCGGCCGCATCCGCACCGCGAGCGGTGCGGCAGCCCGCTCGGCCTCTTCGCCCGCCGCGTCGAAGAGGCTCTCCGCCTGGCTGCCACCTGTCCTGGCCACGTAATGACACTATCCGCCGATACCGACGTTTCTGATCATCCGCGCGGTGCCCGTGGCAAACCCGGGAGCCCCCCCGGACGCGGTAATCCCGGCCAGTCCAGGTTTGCCGGGAAACGGCACGCCCTGCGGACCAGTTGTGCTCCACCTGGAGTCGTGATCATGGGAAAGCGGGGACCCTGACCCCCACTTTCCCATGATCACCCTTCACCAGAAACAGGCGCTTCCGAGCTACGGACTATTACTACGATTTTCTCTTCCCAGCTGCGTCCTGTGCTGCTGGCTGGAACCGGCGAACTCCAGTCCTCACCCACCAACGCTGTCCTCGCCACCGGGCGCGGGCGCGTCGATGCCGGCCTCTTTGCGCTGGGCGGCGGTAATCGCTGACGGCGCCCCGGTCAGGGGGTCCAGCCCGG
>Ga0137380_10004900_pt1 | contig 11859 bp, 7 predicted proteins | sample SagtaG_17_FD_104809 | JGI IMG/M metagenome (GOLD analysis project Ga0137380, IMG submission 104809) | Vadose zone soil microbial communities from Sagehorn Ranch, Mendocino, California, USA - Sage2_L_100_16 metaG | ecosystem: Environmental > Terrestrial > Soil > Vadose zone | place: USA... | reverse complement strand
TTTGTCTTTCATGTTTTATATGCCTTGTACGTTAAATACGGTATAGATGCTAATAGCGTCAAACCGGGGTCGTTGTCAAGTGAAATTTTGGACGGATTTGGCCCTGCGCGCCCCGATTCCGAACCTCGCGGTACCTCGGCTTCGCTCCCTTTCCGGCCGGGCCGGAATCTCCGCGTGCTCTCCGATCACAGAGGGAGTTCAGGGTAAACAGGGCATGGGGCTCCATGACAGCGCAGAGACGGAAAAGCGGCGTCCCGAAGGATTCGGGATGCTGCGCTATCGAGCCGCCGCACTCCAAGGAGGAAACGCGGGGGCGCCGCGGGCGTGACTATTTCAGCGCGTCGGCGCCAGCTTTGGCGCAGATGCCGTCGTGGTCGCTCGAGTCGCCAGAGACGCCGATGGCTCCGACGATCTTGCCGTCCATGACGATGGGGATACCGCCTTCGATCGGGACAGCTCATTCCAGACCCAGCATGCGAACGCCCGCGCCGCCGCCCGCAACGGCGTCTTGGAACGCCTTGGTGGGACGTTTGAAGCGCACGGCCGAGCGGGCCTTGCCGATGGCCACTTGCGAGCTTCCAAGTTGCGTGTTGTCCATTTTTTCGTAGTACACCAAGTCGCCTGCGGCATCCACGATGGCTACCACCATGGTCCAGTTGTTCTTGCGCGCTTCGGCAAGCGCCGGCGCGGCCGCTTTCTTGGCGTTCTCGAGGCTGATGTTCGGGCCGTAGGGGTTGGTCATCATCTGCGCCCCGGCGCTCACGGCGCACAGAACGAACAGCAGGGAAAAGAGAAATCTTATGGTCAGCGGTGACATCGCGGCTCCTCCTCAGCTTTTCGAGCGTGCGGTGCGGACTGTAAGGCGAGTTACAACTGGATGTCAAGCCCACGTGCAAGGTTCGGACGCGGAGAATCAATCCCGCAACGCCCGGGCGGGATCGGTCCGCGCCGCACGCCACGCAGGCAAAAAACACGCCGCCAAGGAGACAATCGTCATCACCACCAGTGCCGACCCGAAGGCTAGCGGGTCGCGCGGGCTCACCTGGTACAGGAGGTTCCCAAGTAATCGTGTCAATCCGAGTGACACCGCGGCGCCAAGCAGCACACCGCCTGCGGTCAAGACTAAGCCACGTGACATCACCAGCCGCATCAGATTGGACGCGCCCGCACCAAGCGCCATGCGCAGCCCCAGCTCACGGGTGCTCTGCGATACCGCATAGGACATCACGCCATACAGTCCGATGGCAGCGAGCAGCAGCGCCAACCCGCCTAAGACGCCGACCAGTGTTACGGCCACCATTTGCGGCGATGTCGAGCGATCCACCTGCTCCTGCAGCGTGATCACTTCGTAGGGGGCAAGATTCCCGTCCAGCGCGTGCACCTCGCGCGCCAGCTCCGTGGCGATCGTCTCCGGGCTCAGCGGTGTTCGGATATGCAAGCCCGCCCCAATTGAGAAATTCTGGCGCCGAGACACATAGAAAAAGGGTTTCGGTGTCTCCCGAACGCTCTGGTACTTGGAATCTTTTGCCACACCCACCACCTGCATCCATCGTCCTTTAACTTGAACGCGCTCGCCAATGGGGTTCCTGCCGCGCCAGTACTGCGCGGCCATCGTTTCATTCACCACGGCTACCAGAGCAGCTCTTTCGTCGTCCGCGCGGGTGAATGCGCGACCGGCCACCAAGGGGATGCCCATTGTCACGAAATAGTCCGGACCGACTTCGTTGTACTGCACCGTGGGCTGCTCCTCAGGCGGAGGCTGATAGCCATCCACCGCAATCAGCGTCTCAGAATAACTTCCATAGCTCATCGGCGTCATTCGCGCGAACGTCGCCGACTCGACGCCAGGCAGCGCCTTCACGCGATCGATGAGCTCGTCCTGAAGACTCTGGGCGCGCTGCGCAGTATATCCTGCGGATACCAAATCAACAGCCGTGTACAGCACTCCGTGCGTCGAAAACCCCGGGCTGGCCGTCCGGATTCTCTGCAAGCTCTGCAGCAGCAGCCCTGCTCCGACCAGCAAAACGAAACTCAGCGACACTTGAACCAGAACCAGGCCCGAGCGGACCCGGGATTTTCCGCGGCCTCCGACAGCACCTCCCGAGTCGGCTTTCAGAGCGCCGGCAAGATCGATCTTGCCGGCCTGAATCGCGGGGACCAGCCCGACCAGCAACGTCGTGATCAGGCAAACCCCGGCGCTGAGCGCCAGCACGCGCCAATCGATTTCTCCCGGTAGGTGCATGGCAACGCCTGCCCGTGCGGGGAAAAGCAGCACAAGCGCGTGACGGCACCAGTAAGCAACGAAGAGTCCGCCGGCTGCGCCAAGCGCCGAAAGGATCAGGCCTTCCGTGAGAAGTTGCTTCAGCAGCCGGCCCGGGCCTGCGCCGATGGCGAGCCGAACCGTCATTTCATGGCGTCGCGCGAACGACCTGACCAGCAGCAGATTGCCGACGTTGGCGCACGCGATGAGCAGCACAAAAGCGACCACCGCGAGCATGATTTCGAGCGTGGGGAGCAAAGTACCTGCGTTATTGAAGGGCGTTTGCCACAAGGGCCAGAGTTTGATGCCACGGCTTCGGTTCGTATCCGGATAATCGGCTTCCAGTCGTTTCGCTACGCTCGAAATCTCTTGCTGCGCTTGCTCGAGAGACACACCAGGCTTGAGTCGCACGTAGGATTCAATCCAGCGCGCGCCGCGGTCTTCCAGTTTGTATCCGCCGGCTTCAAATGTTTCTTCCATCGACGCCGGGACCCAGAACTGCATGCCCCAGCCCACAAAGGTCCCTAAGAATCCTTCCGGCGCGACGCCAACAATCGTGTGCACCACGCCATTCAGGCGCTGCGTTTTGCCGACGATTTGCGGATCACCCTTGAATCGTCCTTGCCATAGCTGGTAACTGATCACGGTTACCGGATGCGCGTTGCGCCCCACATCCTCTCCGGGCTCGAATCCGCGCCCAAGAATCGGATGCACCCCGATGGCATCAAAATAATTCGCCGATACGATGCTTCCGATGGTGCGCTCAGCGCGATCGCCGAGGCTGAGCGTAGTCCCCTTGATTTTGCTGACGAATAGCGTTTCGCAGAGCGTGCAGCTACGTTGCAGATCCAGGAAATCGGGCCAGGAAAGCGGGTTGCCTCGGGCTTCGCCTCGTGCGGTTCCACCTACGGCCACCAGCCGCTCTTGGTGCGTAACCGCCGGATAGGGTCGGAACAGGATGCCCTCAATCCAACTGAACACGGCGGCGTTTGCGCCGATGCCCAGCGTGAGGCACAGAATCGCGAGCAGGGAAAAGCCCGGGCTGCGCCGGAGCATCCGGAAGCCGAAGCGGAGGTCTTGAAGCGTGGTCTCGATCATCGGTAGTCCTTTTTGGTCGCGGTAGCTTTCCTTGGTTTGCTGGACGCCGCCCAGTTTGATGAGCGCGTTGCGGCGCGCTTCTGCAGGAGTCATGCCCGCGCGCAGATTGTCGTCGATGTGTAATTGCAGATGGGTTTCGATTTCGGAGGCGAACTCGCCGTCGCGCCGATCCCTATTGAACAACCCACGCAAGCGGAAAAACCAGGCGCGCAGTCGTCTCATGAGCGCTCCTCGCCAGGTGCAAGGAACCGCGCCAGGATGGCCGTCGCCTGATCCCATTCCCGCGCTTCTTTTTCCAGTTGCCTCCGCCCCGCGCGTGTCAACTTGTAAAACTTGGCCTTGCGATTGTTATCCGAAACGCCCCACTCGGATGCGACGTAGCCTTCCTGCTCCAATTTCAGAAGGGCGGGGTAGAGCGTTCCGTAGTTGACCGACAACAGGTCGCCGCTGGTCTGCTCGATGCGCCGGGCGATGCCGTATCCGTGAAGCGGCCCCATGGTTTCCAGGGTCTTCAGCACCATCACCGCCAGCGTTCCTTGCCATACATCCGTCTTGTCGCTTGTCATTTTTTCCTCGGCCCCTATTGGAATCCCATAAAAGAGTCGCACAGCTCCTATGGGAAAGCAATAGAAAAAGACGGCTGCTGAGAAGTGCTGTATCCAGGTTCAGTTCGGCGGGCCGGCCTCCTCCAAAGTTACTTGCGGGAGGTTGGCGCCGCGCAAGCGCTCGTTAAGCCGGGGGACTTCCTTTTCCTTCACTTCCTTCCATGCGGAGAGGGTTGCGCGAAGGACTGGCTGGATGCGCTCAAATGCGGTGACGGCGTCGGGCGTCGGCGCGGCGTCGGCGCTTTCGACGACGCTCTCCAGCGCTCCCAATTCGCCGATCAGGAAACGCAGGCTCGTCTTATCCGGCACGGGCCGCGGAGCGGGGAAGCTTCCGAAATCCTGGGCTGGGGGCGCACCTGCGGCGGCCTCGACTTTTCGAGACATGTCTTCGCTGGCCGCGGCGAGTTCGCTTCCCGGCGTCACTTGTGCGCGCAACGATTTCAGTTGCAGGCGGAGATGCTCGGCTTCGCGGGAGGCTTTGGCGACATCCGACAGCTCGCCATTCACTTGGGACGCCAGTTCGAACTGCTTCTTCAAATCCTCCGGCGAAGTCTTCACGCGCGGGTCCATTTTGACGATCAGCGGACGGGTGTACGCGTGGGCGCTGACCGTCAGCTTTACCGAATAATTTCCGGGGACGACCCACGGGCCCGCGGCTTCGGAGCGGCGCCGGCGGAGTCCGGGCACTCCTGCGGTGCGCAAATCCCAAACGAAGCGGTGCATCCCCGGCGTGGCCGAAAGCGGCTCCGGAGGGTGAATCCAGTACATGGGAATATCGAGCGATTGGGGGTCAACTCGCGCAGGGGAATCGCTGCTCGAATAACCGCGCAACAGCTTGCCGCTTTCGTCGAAAATATCGAGCGTGACGGGACCGGAAGGCGCGGCCTTCAGAAAGTAGTCCAGGATAGCGCCGTTCGGAGGATTCTCCGCGGTAGGCTCTTCCGGCGGAAGGGGCGTGCCTTCATCCGAGCCGGGGCGGACACGGAAAGCGGGCGCTGGCTCAAAGAGAAAAGCATCCGCCTGCGCGACGGATTCGTTGAGCTGACGCAGCGGCGTTGCGCCGTCGAGAAGCCAGAACGACCGCCCGTGAGTGGCGATAACCAGATCGTCTTCATGTATGACGAGATCGCGAACGGGCACCGCGGGCATATTGAGCTGCAGCGATTGCCACTGGTCGCCGTCGTTGAACGAGACAAACACACCGGTCTCGGTGCAAGCGTACAGCAGCCCGCGTCGCACCGGATCCTCGCGGATGCAGTTGACGTAACTTCCCTCGGGGATCCCGGCGGCAATGCGCTGCCAGGTTTTTCCGGAGTCGCGCGTGCGGTAGAGATGTGCGCGCAGGTCTTCGAGGCGATGGCGATCCACTGCCGCGTACACCGTGGCGGGATCATGCCGCGAGGCTTCCAGATGCGTGACTTTACTCCACGGCGTGAGCTCCGGCGGAGTCACGTTTGTCCAGGTCTTTCCGTCATCGCGGGTAACTTGCATAAGCCCGTCGTCGGTGCCAATCCAGATCTCACCCGCGCGATGCGGCGAAACCGCAATCGTATAAATCACACCGAGGCGCTTTCCGTTTCGTCCGTTGATCGCTGCGGAGTCGTCAAGATTCGGCGGAGCGCCGGGATCCTCGCGCGTCAGGTCCGGACTGACGATTTGCCAGGTTTGGCCGCCGTTCTTGGTGCGGAAGAGGACTTGTGACCCGAAGTAAAGTTCATGTGGGTCACGAGGAGAAAATACAAGCGGCAGAGTCCAGGTGCGGCGGTATTCTCCCGGGTGCGCCAGTGCCGGCTGGACGTTCTGGTTTTCGCCGGTGCTCAAACGGAATCGAGTGACCGTTCCGCCGTAAACGGCGTCGGGATCGAATGGGTCGGGCTGGATGTAACCGTTTTCGCCGCCGGCCTCGATGGGACGCCAGTCGTGAGAGGTCAACGACGCATACAAACTCCGGCTGGGCGTGGCGGCGGCGCCGCTGTCCTGCTGCGCGCCGTAGACCCAGTAGGGAAAACGGCTGTCGGTGACGACGTGGTAGAACTGGCCGGTGGGCTGGTTGTACCACGAACTCCACGTCTGGCCGCCGTTCACGGTGACGACGGCGCCCTGATCGCTGCCGAGAATCATGCGCTGCGGTTCATCGGGATCAATCCACAAGAGATGATAATCGTCGCCGCCGGGCGCGCCTTTGATGGCCGTGAAGCTCTGCCCGCCATCGCGCGAACGATAGAGAGAAGTGTTGGACACATAAACCGTGTCGGGATCTTTCGAGTCCACGGCGACGTTGGAAAAATACCAGCCGCGCCCCCAGATCCGCGCTTCGCTGTCGGTCCGGCGCCAGTTCGCTCCGGCGTCGTCGGAGCGGTAGAGCCCGCCTTCCCTGGCGTCCACGATCAAATAAATCCGCTGCGGGTTTGACGGCGCGAAGGCGATGCCGATGCGGCCGAGTCCTTCCGAGGGCAGGCCGTGGCCGGTCACGTGCTCCCAGTGGTCGCCGCCGTCAGACGAGCGGTAAAGGCTGCTGCCGGGGCCGTTCGAGGGCGGGTAGACGTTCCACGGGGGGCGCCGCGTTTGCCAGAGCGCGGCGTAAATCGTCCGCGGATTCCGCGGGTCGAACGCCAGATCAATTGCGCCGGTGCTTTCATCGCGAAAGAGCACGCGCTGCCAGGTCTTTCCGCCGTCGGCTGAGCGAAACACTCCCCGCTCGCGATTGGGCCCATAGGCGTGACCCAGCTCGGCGACGAAAACCAGATCGGGATTGTGCGGGTCAACAATAATTCTCCCAATCTGGCGCGAATCGCTCAGGCCGATCCGAGTCCATGTCTTGCCCGCATCACCGGACTTGTACATTCCATTGCCGTAGGTAATGTCAGAACGCATGTCGGCTTCTCCCGAGCCGACGTAAATGATGCCGGGATCGGACGGCGCCACGGCAATCGCACCGATCGAGGCGATGGGCTGGCTGTCGAAGATGGGCGCCCAGCTTCGACCGGCGTCATTGCTTTTCCAAACACCGCCGCCGACCCCGCCAAAATAGAAGACGTTTGGCTGGCCGGGTACCCCGGTGACTGCCAGGACGCGCCCACCTCGAAACGGGCCAATCATCCGCCAGCGCAACTCATTGAAAAGAGAGGGGTCGAATTGCTGCGCGCCCAAGGATGGCGCGAATGCGGAGGCGCAGATAAATGCAATGGTCAGGTAAGTCGTTGATTGTAAAGGCCAATTCTGAAAATGTTTCACGTGAAACATCTCCTCGGAGGTTTCGCCTTCGAACAGAAGGGCGGAGTATATACCAACCTCGGAATGCCGTGAGAAATGGGAGGCAGCCTTCTTCAGTCGGCGGGCGCCTTGTTCTTTCCGTCCGGATCTATCATCAGGGTCGGCAGGTACGCGAGGAAGCCTGCGGCGATCAGAATCGCGCCGAAGAGAAGGCCGTTCATACCGAGAATGGTTTCCTGTTCGCCGCGAACGACGGACAAGATCAGCAAAAGCGACGGGCAAACTCCGAGCAGAACTGCGCCGAGAATTCCTCCGCGGACCTGGAACGGCCGCGCCAGTTCCGGTTCACGGATGCGCAGGAAAACCAGAGCCAGAAATTCGAGGATCAGGCTGAGGCCGGAAATGAGCACGTCCAGGGTCACCAACCGTTCGAATCCGATGCCTAGGCATAGCGCCCAACCCGCTGCCAGAAAGAGAATCGCCACCCAGGGCGCGCCGGTCTTCGGATGCACCCTTCCGAAAACCTTCGGCAACATGCCGTCCTGCGCCATGGCCAGAGGAAGCCGCGAGTAGCTCATCACCAGCGCGTTTAACATTCCGAACCCGCTCATCATCCCGCCGAGAACGAGGGCGGCGCGAAGCCAGCGTCCGCCGAGCAAACCCGCGAAGTCGGCCCATGACCCCGTCTCGAACGACGATGCGGGAATTCCCGTGACCCACATCGCCGCCACGGGGAGGATGTAGGACACCGATACAATGGCCACGGCTAGAAACATGGCGCGCGGATAGGTCCGCTGCGGACGGTCCACTTCTCCGGCGACCGTGGAGGCATTGTCCCAGCCCATATAGTTCCACATGCAGATGAGTATTCCCCCCAGCAGGCCCACGGTGGAGGTGACCGGCGCAGTGGCCGCACCGGCCAGCGCACCCGCCTTGAACGGCGCGAGCAAAACAATCAGGGCAAATGGCGCAGAGAGCAGTAAGAAAAGCCCCAACGAAGTGGTTCCGACCACGCGTATGCCACCGATGTTCAACAGCGCGCATACCGCCACCACGGCCAGGCCCACCATCATCCGGCGGAGGTTCGTGTCGAAAGAAGGGAGCAAGCGCGTGAGATAGGCAATGAAGAGCGCCGGATAAATGGCCATGTCGAAGATGCTGGCCACCAACGACAGCCAGGCCTCCTGAAAACCCCAGAACTTCCCCATCGCGCGGCGCACCCAGACGTAGTAGCCGCCCTCTGCCGGCAGGGCGCCGGAAAGCTCGCCAATCATGAACGCGGTCGGAAGGCTCCAGAGCAGCGGGGTAAGCAAGAGGATCAGGATGCCGCGGCCGTAGCCCGCGCCATGAATGATGTCTTCGGTGCCATAGGTTCCGCCGGAGACCATGAAAAATGTGGCGGCGACCAACGGCCAGAGAGTCAGCTTGGCAAGTTTTTTCTTGGAAGAGAAGGCTTGTGCGGGGAACCTTGTCGTGACCGGGACACTGCTCAATTTCTGTGGTGTCCTCCTGGGGCGACCGCCGCTCTTGCGAACGATTCCGGAGCAAGCTCGCAACCGCAGAATACAGAGTTCATCGCGCAGTGCAAGAAAAATCTGAGCGCGCGCTGCAGAAAAGTTTTTCACAATCCTGCGGGCCGGACGCCGCCGGGAGAGGCGTATACTGCGGCGCGAACCAGAACACGCGGAGGAGGAAAAGAAATGCTCCGATTTATTCTGCAGAAAGCGACCGTTCTTGTCGCTGTATTGTGCATGGGGGCCGGCGCGCAGGCGCAGCGAGGAAGCTTTGCAGTCGGCACGGCGACGGCTGCGCCCGGGCAGAAGGCCACGGGTTTCATCGAAGTCCCCGCGGGAGTGGACGCGGCGACAAGCATTCCCGTCGCCGTGATTCAGGGCGCGAAGCCGGGGCCGGTGCTGGCGCTGGTTTCCGGCTCACACGGGACGGAATATGCCTCGATCATCGCGGTGGAGAAACTGATTCAATCACTCGACCCGGCGAAGGTTGCCGGCACGATCGTCATCCTCCCCCTGGTCAATATTCCATCTTTTTTGCAGAAGGTCCCGCACGTGAACCCGGTGGACGGCAAGAGCATGAACCGGTTTTATCCCGGCAAACAAGACGGCACACAGACCGAGCGCGCATCGTGGTTGATTACGAAGCAGGTTGTGGAGCGCTGCGACTACTTGATTGATTACCACGGCGGAGACCTGGACGAGAACCTGCTGCCCTACAGCTACTGGTCCAAAACCGGCAATCAGAAACAAGACACCATGACTCATGACATGGTGCTGGCCTTTGGGCTGGACCACATTATTATTGTGGCCGACCGTCCGGCGGATCCCAACGCCTCTCGTTATCTAGACAGTACCGCGAGCACGCGCGGCAAACCGGCGATTGCCGTCGAAGCCGGCCACGCCGGCACCGTGGAAACAGACGACGTTGAGGCGCTGACCAATGGAACGCTCAACGTAATGCGCTACCTCAAAATGTTGCCCGGCGAGGCGTCCGCCATTGAGCACCCCGTATGGATCGCCAAGATCGACCCGATGGTCAGCGACAAGGACGGGATTTTTTATCCCGCGGTCCAGCGCGGCACGTATGTGGAGCAGGGCATGAGAGTCGGGTACGTGACAGACTACTTCGGAAACACCATCTCCGAAGCTCGGGCGCCCTCCGCAGGCGTGGTGCTCTATATTTGTTCGGTCCCGTCCATGAAGAAGGGGGATACCGTAGCGTACGTCGGCGAGATTGCAGCGAATGCGCCTTGAGACGGACGCGAGATAAGATGGAATTGCTCGCGATGTGTTGACAGATGTATGCTCGCGCGCTCCGGGGAGGGAAGGACGATGAGATTTCGACGGTTGGGAATCCGGCTGAAAATCGGGATGGGTCTGGCGTTTGCCCTGCTCACGGCAGCAGCGGCCTTTGCACAGGAGTACGACCAGAAATTCTTCTCTGAGATGCATTGGCGCGGCATTGGACCGTTTCGCGGCGGGCGGACCAAGGCGGCTGCAGGTGTTCCCAGCCAGCCGAACGTGTTTTACATCGGCGTGTGCAACGGAGGCGTGTGGAAGTCGGACGACTACGGCCGCACATGGGCGCCCATCTTCGATCAGCAGCCCACAGGCTCGATCGGGGCGGTGGCTGTGGCGCCTTCCAATGGAAATATTGTTTATGTGGGGAGCGGGGAAGGGCTGCACCGGCCGGATCTGTCCGTCGGAGACGGGATTTACAAATCCACGGACGCCGGAAAGACCTGGACGCATCTCGGTCTGCGCGATGGGCAGCAGATCCCGCAGATTGCCATTGACCCGCGCGATGCCAACCGGTTGTTCGTTGCCGTGGCCGGGCATCCCTATGGGCCGAACGAAGAGCGCGGAATCTTTCGCTCCAGCGATGGCGGGCAAACCTTCCAGAAGGTCCTCTACAAAGACGAGAACACCGGCGGCGCGGACGTTCAGCTTGATCCCGCGAACCCTGACATCGTGTACGCAACGTTGTGGGAGGCGCGCGAAGGCCCCTGGGAAAACGGCGCTTGGAATGGCACAGGCGGCGGAATTTTCAAATCCACGGACGGAGGCCAGACGTGGCAGCCTCTGACCAAAGGGCTGCCGGAGGGAATCGTGCAAGCCAACATCGCTATCGCGCGGAGCAACCCCAACCGGATTTTTTCGGCCGTGGCCTCCAAGACGGCAGTCGCCATTTATCGCTCGGACGACGGAGGGCAGAGCTGGTCTTCCATCACTACCGACCCGCGCCCCGCTGGACGCATTGGCGGCGGCGACCTTCCTGTCCCCAGGGTTGATCCGAAAAATCCGGACGTTGTGTATATCACCAGTACGGTCACGTACAAATCCGACGACGGCGGGAAGACCTGGACAGGCTTTCGCGGCGCTCCCGGCGGCGACGACTACCAGAACATGTGGATCAACCCCGACAATGCGGACATCATTTTGCTGGCCAGCGATCAGGGCGCGATTGTGACCGTGAATGGCGGCGCGTCGTGGAGTTCGTGGTACAACCAGCCGACGGCGCAGCTCTACCACGTCGGCGCGGACAACGCGTTTCCCTACCGCCTGTGCGGCGGGCAGCAGGAGAGCGGCTCGGTGTGCATCTCGAGCCGCGGGAATGACGGCGAGGTTACGATTCGCGAGTGGCATCCGGTAGCCGCCGAAGAGTATGGCTACGTCACGCCCGATCCGCTCGACCCGGACATCGTTTATGGCGGCAAGCTGACGCGCTACGACCGCCGCACGGGGCAAGGGCAGCACATCATGCCCAAGCCGTTTCGCTCGCAGGACTTCCGCGTATTGCGCACGGAGCCGGTGGTTTTCTCCGTAATCGATCCGCACATTCTTTACTTCGCGTCGAATACTCTGTGGAAGACCAGGGATGGCGGGCAAAACTGGCTACAAATCAGCCCGGACCTGACGCGCAAGACGTTTGAAGTGCCGGCAAGCGTCGGCAAATACCGCTCCGAGCCGACCGCGCAGGCGACGCAGCGCGGCGTGATTTACGCGGTGGCGCCCTCTCCGCTGGAGATCAACCGCATCTGGGCGGGAACCGACGATGGACTGATTCACCTGACAACCGACGGCGGGAAGAATTGGGTGAACGTTACGCCGCCGCAAATGAGCGCCTTCGAAAAGGTCTCCGTCATCGAGGCCAGCCACTTCGACGCGC
>Ga0137380_10004895_pt1 | contig 11861 bp, 4 predicted proteins | sample SagtaG_17_FD_104809 | JGI IMG/M metagenome (GOLD analysis project Ga0137380, IMG submission 104809) | Vadose zone soil microbial communities from Sagehorn Ranch, Mendocino, California, USA - Sage2_L_100_16 metaG | ecosystem: Environmental > Terrestrial > Soil > Vadose zone | place: USA... | reverse complement strand
GAAGCTGGCTCCTGCATTCACCCCGCCAGCGGCGCCGCTGGCGGCGACGACGCCGGTGCCCGCCGACATCCCACGGCCCCTGGAACCGACCTTCCCCATCCAGCGCAAGACCAGGCGCCTGCCGAGAACCAGCGCAGCGCTGCTGATTGGACTGGCGGTCGTGGTCCTCGCAGCAGGAGTGCTGGGCAGTGTGAGCCTGCTGGCGCACTTCGGGCTTCTCGGCGCACGAAGCAGTGCCACCGCACCGGTACGCGGAGGGACCTGGACAGACGACTTCTTGCTCGATCCCAATTCGCTCATCCCCAATGGCGGGACGAATACGTTCGCGGTGATGGTCGACTATGCGCTCTACTTGCCGCTTTTCTATGGGGATGCGCAGGGCGTGATTCACCCTGGGGCGGCGCGGGAGGTGCCAACGGTACAGAATGGGGGCGTCAGCGCCGACGCCAAAACCTGGACGTTCCATCTGCGACCGCGCCTGGTGTGGTCGGACGGTCAGCCCTACGATGCGCGCGACGTGGACTACAGCTGGCAGCTCTGGGCCAATCCCAAGTTCAATGGTGGCTATCCCGTGATGGACCTGATCAGCTCGGCACAGGTCTCGGCGGACCACCTCTCGATCACCTTCCACCTCAAGCAAGCCTTCGCTCCCTTCCTTGCATTTTGGGTAGATGGCTCCCAGGCCCCGCTGCCCGCTCACCATTTCAGCCGGGTGGCTCCCGAACAGATCCTCACATCGCCCGACAACCTGAACCCGCAGGTGGTGAGTGGCCCCTTTATGATGAGTGAGAGCAAGCCGGGCGATCACTACACGCTGGTGCGCAACCCCCACTACTACCGCGCCAGCGCAGGGCTGCCCTACCTGGATAAGGTCGTGTTCCGCGTCGCCGAGCTGGACGCGATCGAGCAGGACCTCCAGGCAGGGACCATCACGTCAGCCTGGTTCCTGGATGTGAGCAAGGTGCAGGCGTACGAGCGCCTCACTCACTATACGCTCGTCACGCCTCCCACCAGTGCCACCTTCGAGGGGTTGTATTTCAACTTTCACAATGTAGTGCTGGCCAGCCATCCAGAAGTGCGCCAGGCGATGGCGATGGCGATCGATCACCAGGCCTTAATCCAGGTGGCGCGCCACGGCTTGGCCACGCCACTGTGCACCGACCATGGCTCGTTCTACCACCCGGGTTATGAGGCGAGTGCGCCCTGTCCGGAGTTTAATCCGACGGCGGCCAATAAGCTGCTGGAGGACAACGGCTGGGTAAAAGGCTCCGATGGGGTGCGCACCAGGGGCAGCCAGCGCCTGGAGTTCGAGTACTCGACGCTAGCAGGCGGTGGACCGCGCAGCGATATTGAAGCGATCCTGCAACGCACCTTCCAGGCGATTGGTATCAAGCTCGACATCCAGAACTATCCAGGCATGTTCTTTGGTTCCTTCTTGGAAGGAGGGAAGGCGTCACCGCCCACCGGAGCCGTGGCGGGCAGGTATGACATCGCCGAGTATGAGAACACCACCGGCAGCTATGACCCCGACGATTCCTGGATGCTGACCTGCGACGGTACAGCCAACGTTGACTTCTACTGCAACCCTACCCTGGATGCCCTCTACAGGCAGGAATTGGCGACAGCCGATCCGGGGCTGCGCCAGCAGCTCTTCTATCAGATCCACGAGATCTACCTGACGGACTTCCCTTTCATCGTGCTCTTCGGCAGCCCAAACATCGCGATGGTGCGCAAGGGCACGCACAACTACCAGATTAGTCCCGTTGCGGGAGAGACCATCAACATCTGGGAGTGGTGGTGCGATAAGGGGAAGTGTTAGGCGCGGCTGTATAATGATTGGGTATCGGCTTAGTGTGAACTTGTAAGGCCACTCTTACGAGGAGAGAGCAGGATGAGCGACCGTGTCGGTCAACAATTTGGCAACTATCGCCTGGTGGCCCTGTTGGGCACCGGCGGCTATGCAGAGGTGTATTTAGGACAGCATCTGCGGCTCAATCAGCAAGCGGCCATCAAAGTGCTGCACGCCCATCTGAGCGAGAGCGAGGCCGAGCACTTCCAACAGGAAGCCCAGACCATCGCCACACTTGTGCACCCCTCCATCGTGCGCGTCTTCGACTACGATGTACAGGACGGGGTGCCCTTCCTGGTGATGGACTATGCTCAGGGTGGTTCCTTGCGTCGGCGCTATCCCAGGGGGAGCCTGGTTCCCCTGCCCCAGATCGTCTCCACGGTCAAGCAGGTCGCCTCCGCCTTGCAGTATGCGCACAACCAGAAATTCATTCATCGCGATGTCAAACCGGAAAATCTGCTCGTGGGACGGCACGAGGAGGTGCTGCTTTCCGACTTTGGCATTGCCACCGTCCTGCACAGCAGCGGCTCTCTCCCGACGCAGCCTAGCGTGGGCACCCTGGCCTATATGGCCCCGGAGCAAATCGAGGGGCACCCACGTGCGGGCAGTGATCAGTACGCGCTAGCCGTGGTGATCTACGAGTGGCTCTGCGGAAGCCGTCCCTTTGAAGGCTCGGTGAGCGAGGTGATGGTGCAGCACTTGACGATGCCACCTCCCCCGCTGCGGGAGCGCGTGCCGACGATCCCAGCCGAGGTCGAGCAGGTGGTGCTGCGAGCGTTGGCCAAGGAGCCCAAAGCGCGCTTCTCCACGGTGCAAGACTTTGCCAAGGCGTTGGAGCAGCTCGGCCAGCTCGGCCCATCTCAGGCAGTTTTGCTTCCCAGGGAGCAGGCTGCCCCTGGTCCGACTGCCGCGCCCGGCTACGCCACGGTCGCTGTGCCGACGGGTGAGCCTGCTACGCCAACGGAGGTGACCACACCTGCCGAACACCTGCCGGAACTTGCTACACCGCCCAGCCAGGCTGGGGAGGTGGCCCCCGCACCGGACCGACCCTTACCACTAACGGCTGCGGCCATGCCGGTGCCTACTGAGATACCCATGCCTCCAAAGCCAACCCTCCCTGTCTGGCGCAAGGGCATGGCTCGCAGTACCGCAGGACTGCTCATCGGGCTGGCGGTGCTAGTCATCGCAGGAGGTCTATTGGGCAGCCTCAGCCTGCTCGCGCACTTCGGGGTGCTCGGTGCACGCAGCGGTGCCACAATTCCCACCGCGGTGCGCGGAGGGACCTGGACGGACGACTTCGCTCAAAGAGTAGAATCGCTCATCCCCAATCAAGGATACAGCGGGGCCGACGGGCAGGTCGACCAGGCGCTGTACCTGCCTCTCTTCTACGGGGATGCGCAAGGGGTGATTCACGCCGGGGCAGCGAGCGAAATTCCCACCGTGCAAAATGGGGGTATCAGCGCCGACGCTAAAACCTGGACGTTCCACCTGCGACCCCACCTGGTCTGGTCAGATGGGCAGCCCTACGATGCGCGCGATGTCGACTTCACCTGGAAGCTCCGGGCCAATCCGAAGTTCAATGCCACCCTTCCGTTTGTTTCCAGTCTGATCAGCGGGGCGGTGGTCTCGACGAACGACCTGTCGATCACCTTCCACCTCAGTCGAGCCTATGCGCCCTTCCTCTCATACTGGGTAGATGGCTGGCTCGCGCCGCTACCGGCGCACCGTTTCAGTCGGATAGCGCCCGACCAGATTTACAACTCGCCCGACAACCTGAACCCGCAGGTGGTGAGCGGCCCGTTCATGATGGGTCAGAGTGTGGCGGGCGATCTCTACACACTGGTGCACAATCCCAGGTACTACCAGGCCAGCCAGGGGCTGCCCTACCTGGACAAGGTCATCTTCCGCATCGTCTCGCAGAACGGCCTCCTCAAGGATCTGCAGGCAGGAGCCATCGATTCCTCCCAGTACCTGTTTGGCCAGAAGTTCGAGCAGTATCTGCGCCTGACCAACTATTCATTCATCACGTCTCCTACCGTTTCCAGCTTCGAGGCGCTGTACTTCAACTTCCACAATCAGGTGCTGGCCAGCCACCCGGAAGTGCGCGAGGCGATCGCCAAGGCGATCGATCACCAGGCCTTGATCGCGGCGGCACCGCAGGGGCTGGACACTCCGCTCTGCATCGATCATGGTTCGGCCTACCACCCGGGTTATGAACCCAGTGCTTACTGCCCGGTGTTTGATCCGGCGACTGCCAATAAACTGCTGGATGACAACGGCTGGGTGAAAGGACCCGATGGGGTACGTGCCAAGGGCGGGCAGCGCCTGGAGTTCGAGTACTCGGCGTCAGTCACCTTCCCACCGCCAGGGCGCCTCGATGGTGAAGCGATCGTGCAGCGCAACTTGCAGGCGATTGGCATCAAACTCGACATTCAGAACTATGACCTCATTACGATCTTTTCCCACCTCTTGCCGGACGGGAAGGCCTCGCCCCCAACGGGGGCCGTCGCTGGTAGATATGACATCGCCGAGCTTACGAACGGCTTTAACTATGACCCCGACGATTCCTCATTGCTCTCCTGTGACCAGATCCCGCCCCACGGTGCTGGAACCAACATTGACTTCTACTGCAATCCTGCCCTGGATGCCCTCTACCAGCGAGAACAGGCGACAGGGGATCCAGGCGTGCGACAGCAGATTTTTTCTCAAATCCATGATATCTACCTGACAGATTTTCCCTTCATCGTACTCTATGGCACGCTGAGCTTCGGATTAGCTCGCAAGGGGACACATAACTACCAGATCAGCCCCTTCGGGGGAGAGACCGCCAACATCTGGGAGTGGTGGTGCGACAAGGGGAAGTGTTAGGTACGTCGCTCCTCTAAAGATTGTCACAGCTAATACTATCCCCAGACCTTATGCAAATTGACAAAATAATAGGGAATGCGACTGGGGTCGATAAATCGGCAATGTGCACGATAAATCGGTACCTACGAGGGATTTTTTATTGCCCTATTAATTTGTTAATGAGCATCAGGTCGGGGCATCTGAGTAATTCTACTCAACACCTCCTCTATGCAACTCCTCTGTGATCCGTTGCGCCTGACCATAAATAAGTAGCCACAATGAGTGCTTCTACAGATGTGCCAGGACACGCATGCAGCTACACTTGGGACAGGAAGATTACCCTGGGAGTGGATGACAGCGCCGTCCCGCGCGAGGTGGGGAAATGTTCATAATTCACTCACCGGGAACCACACTTATGTATACCTGAACAATTCTGCTTAAAACATGCTAAAGAGGGAGATCATCTTATGAGTATCGCTTTTACACACCGACCGCACTTTGCCCGGGCCCTTCATTCGCGTCCATTCGCCCTGCTGTGGACAGGCCAGACGATCTCCGCCCTCGGCGATGGCGCATTTGTCACGGCTCTATCCTGGGCGGCGCTGCAGCTGACCGGCTCTGCTATGGCGATGGGCATTGTTGTGCTTGCCCAGACACTGCCTATGATCCTGCTGCTGCTGCTTGGGGGAGTAATTGCCGACCGTTTTCCACGACAGCAGGTGATGCTCTGGTCGGATGCCAGCCGCGCTGTTGCGGTCCTGTTGATTGCCGCGCTCGGTGTGGCGCACCTGCTGCAACTCTGGCATCTCGTCCTGCTGGCGCTTTTCTTTGGCACCGTGCGGGGCTTCTTCTCCCCTGCCTACCAGTCCATCATCCCACAACTGGTGGAGAAGGGGGACCTGTCGTCCGCGAACTCGCTCACGGAACTCAGCTACCAGTTATACTGTTCCCTGGGTCCAATGCTGGGCGCAAGCTGCGTTGCCTTTGCAGGCCCGGCGGCAGCGTTTGCCTTCGACGGCCTCACCTTCATCGTCTCTGCTATGTGTCTGGCTGCGCTGCGCCTCCCGGCGGCTCTCTCCTTTCTAGTCACGGCCTCAGCGCATCTCCCACGCCGGGGGATACGCGCAGCAGCCAGGGAGATGCACGAGGGACTGCGCTACGTAGGTGGTTCGACCTTCCTGTGGCTCACCATCGCGCTCTCTGCCCTTTGTGCCGTTGGCGGGGCTGGTTCCCTGGTGGTCGCGCTGCCCAAGCTCATCCATGATGTCTACGGTCAAGGGGTCTGGCTGCTGGGAGCCGTCCATGCCGCCGGTGGCATTGGCTCGCTGGTCGCTATCTTGCTCGCCGGACATCTGAATCGGTTGGGCAGGCGCGGGATCACTATGTACCTGATGATGATCGGCATAAGTATGGCTTTCATCCTGTTCGGCCTGCCCCTGCCACACGGCCTTGAGCCGCTCATTGCTTGCCTGGCGATGGTGTTCGTCAACTTTGGCCTGGCCGTCTACCAGATCCTGTGGCTCACGGTAATGCAAGAAATCGTGCCAGATGACCGACTGGGCCGCGTCAGCAGCATCGATCAACTGGGGGGATATGGCCTCTGGCCGGTAGGGTTTGTCCTGGCAGGCGTGATCGCCGATCACATCAGCCCCAGCTGGGTGTTCATCGGCGCCGGGATACTGAACATGGGACTCTACAGTATTGGCCTGTGCGCTCATGCTGTACGGCGGCTGCAATAAGCCTTTTGTGTAGAGTGCGGATTTATCCAGCACGTCGCCCACCCTCCTTCATTGCTCCCTTGACAGCTCGCTTGCTTCGTCGTATACTAGGGAGAGCACCAGCAAACTTCGCTGTTCTATGGTCTTCCTCTGGCCACCTTTCTCCTCTCTTTGAGGAGCAACCTGGCAGGTCACAAATGTCCCATGTCCCAATCAAAATCGCGAAAGCAACTCGTTACTCCTTGTTCGACCGAATACCTGTCACCATCATCATAAATGTCCCATGTCCCAATCGCAATCATTCACCGATCCCAGTTAGGAGTGGATGTCAAGGAATGCTGTCTTGAAGTTCTGCCTGCAGTAGCATATAGTATGGGTGGCAGAATTCACTAGAGAATATCGCTGTTCTTCTTAATCTTCCATCTTGGACTCATGAGTAAACGTGACAGAAGACCCTCTCAGGAGGAACGAGTATGCTCGACCGCGTAGGCCAGCAGCTTGGCAACTATCGCCTGCTCCGTCTCATCGGGCGAGGGAGCTGGGCCTCTGTCTACCTGGGAGAACACCTGCACCTCAACACGCAGGCGGCCATCAAAGTGCTGCATACCCACCTCACCACTGAGGGGACTGAGCAACTCCGCACTGAAGCACTCATGCTGGCTCGCCTGATCCATCCCCATATCGTGCGCATCCTCGACTTTGGTGTAGAAGATGATCTCCCCTTTCTGGTCATGGAGTATGCTCCCAATGGCACATTGCGCCAGCTCTACCCGCAAGGCACACGAGTGCCACTCGACTGCATTGTCTCCTACGTCAGGCAAGTGGCCGAGGCCCTGCACTATCTCCATCAGCAAAAACTGATCCATCGCAATGTCAAACCGGAGAGTATGCTCCTGTGGCGCAACAACGAGGTCTTGCTTAGCGAATTTAGCCTTGCCATCATCGTCCAGAGCTCACGTTCTCAGCAGACCCAGGAAGCGACCGGGTCCGTTACCTACATGGCCCCAGAGCAACTCAGGGGGAAACCCCGCCGTGCCAGCGACCAGTATGCCCTGGGTGTGGTGGTCTATGAGTGGCTGAGCGGAGATCCTCCTTTTTCCGGGTCAGTCCAGCAGATAGCGAGTCAGCATCTGTCAGCTCCTCCACCTCCCCTGGGTGCAAAGGTGCCGACCATCTCCCCTGCCGTTGAGCAGGTCGTACTGAAGGCCCTGGCCAAGGACCCCGAGCTTCGCTTCCCGAACGTGCAGGCATTTGCTCTGGCTCTGGAAGAGGCATTCCAGGCGGAATTGCATGGACGGGCACTCCCTATTTCCGCTTCTGAACCCTCAGCCGAAGGGAAGCAAGAAAGGTTATCTCTACGGAAGCTACCTACGGGGACGGTCACCTTGCTCTTTACCGACATCGAGGGATCTACCCATCTGCTTCAGCAGTTAGGTGACCGCTACGCCAGCCTGCTGGCAGAGTGTCGCCAGATCCTTCGAGCAGTATTCCAGGAGTGGCATGGCCACGAGGTCGACACGCAGGGAGACGCCTTCTTCGTGGCTTTTGCCCGCGCCACTGATGCAGTCTCAGCGGTAGTGGATACCCAACGCGCTCTCGCTGCCCATGTGTGGCCCGAAGGTGTGGCGGTGCGCGTACGCATGGGCTTGCATACCGGTGAACCGCAGCTTTCCTCCGGAGACTACGTCGGTCTGGATGTGCATCGGGCTGCACGCATCATGAGCGCCGCTCATGGCGGGCAGGTGCTGCTCTCTCAGACCACCTACAACCTCGTGGAGCAGGACCTGTCCGATGACGTGAACCTGCGCGATCTGGGAGAGCATCGCCTCAAGGACCTGGGGCGTCCCAGGCACCTCTACCAACTGGTTATCTCAGGCTTACCTGCCGACTTCCCGCCTCTCAGGACGCTCGACACCCACCCCAACAATCTGCCCGTTCAGCTCACCCCATTCATTGGGCGCGAGCAGGAAGTGGCAACCGTCCAACAACTGCTGTCCCGCGAGGAGGTGCGCCTGCTCACCCTGACCGGCCCCGGCGGCGCAGGCAAGACGCGCTTAGGCTTGCAGGCAGCAGCCGAGTTGAGTGACCACTTCGCCGATGGTGTGTTTTTCGTGAACCTGGTTCCCATCAGTGATCCCGCCCTGGTCATGCCCACCATCGCCCAGACACTCGACATCCGGGAAGTCACTGGTCAGCCCTTACTTGAGCGTCTGCAGGAGGAGTTGCGGCAGAAGCAGATGTTGCTGCTCCTTGATAACTTTGAGCAGGTAGTGACCGCAGCCATACAGGTGGTGGAGTTGCTGGCTGCCTGCCCTGAGCTCAAGATTCTGGTGACGAGTCGAGAGGTGTTGCATGTGCGAGCCGAGTACGAATTCGCCGTGCCCCCGCTGGAACTCCCTGATCCCAAACACTTGCCTGATCTCGCAGCATTATCACACTATGCAGCGGTGGCGCTTTTCCTCCAGCGAGCCCAGGCAGTCAAGCCCGACTTCCAGCTGACCAACGCCAACGCTCGCGCTATCGCCGAGATCTGTGCCCGTTTGGACGGACTCCCACTGGCGATTGAGCTGGCAGCGACTCGTATCAAACTGCTCCCACCACAGGCACTGCTCGCACGGTTGAATCAACGGCTGGACGTCTTGACAAGCGCCTCGCGTGATGTGCCAACACGCCAGCAGAGGCTGCGCAACACCATCGCTTGGAGCTATAACCTGTTAGATGCAGCAGAGCAGCGCCTCTTCCGGCGGCTCTCCGTCTTCGTGGGCGGCTGTACTCTGGAGGCAATCGAGGCCGTCTGCGCTGCGCTTGATGGTAGTGACACAGCAGGACAGGTGGTGGATCGTGTTGCTTCGCTCATCGACAAAAGCTTGCTGCAACAAATCGAGCAAGAGAGTGAGGAGCCTCGTCTGGTGATGCTGGAGACGATCCGTGAGTACGGCCTGGAGCGCCTGACTGTGAATGGGGAGATGGAGGCTGCACGGCAAGTGCATGCTGAGTATTACCTGGCACTGGCAGAGCAGGCCGAACCCCATCTCAAAGGGGCCGAGCAAAGCTGGTGGTTTACCCGCCTGGAGCAGGAGCATGACAATCTGCGTGCAGCGCTCACCTGGTTCCTGGAGGCAGCTGCCATGGGAACGGGGAAAGAGGAGGGAAAGCAGCAGGCTGAGCGCGCCTTGCGCTTGTGCATAGCATTGTTCTGGTTCTGGTACACACGTCGAGCGAGCGAAGGAGGGACCTTCCTGGAGCAGGCTCTGGCTCTAGGAGAGGGTGTGGCTGCATTGGTACGGGCCAGGGCATTTCATGCAGCGGCGGAGCTGGCTAGGTCGGTGGGAGGAGATACTAATCGGGCAGAGGCCTGGACCAGGGAGAGTCTGGAGCTCTTCCGAGAACTCGGAGATCGACACGGCATCGCGGACCAGCTGGCAATGCTGTCGTCTGTCCTCTGGACAAGGAGTCAGTTTGCCCTAGCCTGCTCTCAGCTGGAGAAGGCCGAGGCGCTGTTCAAGGAAGTGGGCGACACCTGGAATAGAGGCAGGTCCCTTGCGCAATTAGCGAAAAACGCCACCACTCAAGGAGATTACGCCCGTGCACGGTTACTGATCGAGGAGAGCCTGGCGCTGTATCGAGCCTTAGGTGATCAGGTACGCATCGGGTGGGTCCTCTTTCTGCAGGCAGAGATGATCTTCCTGTCAGGAGGCAATCCAGCCGAAGCGCTGGATCTGGCCGAGCAAAGTCTGGCGCTCTTCAGGGAGATCAGCGAGAACTTTATGACTTTCTATGCACTCCGTCTTCTGGGACAGATCCGCTTGCAGCAGGGGGAGCATGCCCTGGCACGCGAACTGCTTGAGGTGTGTTTGGCGCATTACAAGAAGCAAGCCGATCGTCTTGACATCGCTGTGACGCAGATTGACTTAGCGCGCATGCTGGCTTTGCGGGGCGAAGTAGCGCAGGCACGCACGCTCTATCAGGAAAGCCTGGCATCGTTTCGGGACGTAGACAACAAGGAGTTCATCCCTGCATGTCTGGAAGGGTTGGCGTCTGTTGTAGCGGCCCAGTGGGAGCCAACGTGGGCTGCACAGCTCTGGGGTGCAGCGGAGGCTCTGCGAGAAAGCCTGGGGGCTCCCATCCCGCCTGTCATGCGTGCTGCCTACGAGCGCTCAGTGGCTGCTGCACGCACTCAACTGGGTGAGAAGGCCTTTGCTGCCGCCTGGGCCGAGGGACGGGCTATGACGCTAGAGCAGGTCCTGGCCGCCCAGAGACCAGTAACGCTCCCTCAACCACTCCCAGCAGCACCATCATCGACTCCACCAGCGAAGCCAGCAGCCACCTATCCCGACAGCCTGACCACCCGTGAAGTCGAGGTCCTGCGTCTCCTGGCACAAGGACTGACCGATGCGCAAATCGCCGAACAGTTGGTCATCAGCCCTCGCACCGTCAACAACCACCTGACCTCGATCTATAGCAAAATCCAGGTCTCCTCACGCACTGCTGCTACTCGCTATGCAATGGAGCATCAGCTCGTCTAGCTAGCCAGGGATCGCCCAAGAGGCATCAACCGAACGAAAAGCCCATCAATGTCCGTAGGGGCGAGGGCGGTGTGGAGGGGCGGGGAGGGCCTTTCTGGTCGCCCGCGTCCGGTTCCTTTGGCTCACCTTCCCCCACCGACGGGCGACCAGAAAGGCCCTCCCAACCCATCCCAACCGCCCTCGCCCCTACAGATCGCCTGGCCTCCTGCCTCGCTTCCCACCTTAGGTTGATGCCTCTTGGGCGACCGCAAGGGTCGCCCCTACCCAACTACGGCTTCGCGCCGCCTTGCAACTTCCGGTGAGAGCAGTATTGAACACTGGTTATTTGGCAGAATCGTATCCACCTTTCCCTGCTTTCCATCACCTCCTTGTATTACTTTTCGCATGCATGTCCAGCATGCTCGTCTGAGTGATTCTACTCAGAACCTCCCCGAGGCATCCCAGTTGGCCCTCCCCACAAATAGGTAGTCACAATGAGTGCTTCAACTCATGCGTAAAGGGCATGCAGGCGGCTACACTTGTGGTCAAGAAGATCACTGTAGTGAATCGAGTCGCAAGTACATGAGACTGGCACTCACCCTGTAGAGGACCAATTATGCAGATGAACAAAATAATCCAACCAGACCGTAGGCGCCGATTTATCGCGCGCACGGCCGATTGATCGGCCAGTCGGGGCCCGATTGATGCCCCCTGGATGCTGAAAGGAGAACAACCATGATGCCTACCTATTACGACCGCGAACGGCTCGCTCAAGCCCACCAGCAAAAGCTCCTGCGCGAGGCAGAACACGAGCGATTGTTGGCGCAACTGCCTCGACCCAATCGCCCCCCGCTGCCCTTCCTTGCAAGACTGACCCTGTTCTTACAAGCCATCCGCACGAGACTGCGACAAGGATTCCAGCGGCGCGAGCAACCAGTGTCG
>Ga0137380_10004888_pt1 | contig 11868 bp, 10 predicted proteins | sample SagtaG_17_FD_104809 | JGI IMG/M metagenome (GOLD analysis project Ga0137380, IMG submission 104809) | Vadose zone soil microbial communities from Sagehorn Ranch, Mendocino, California, USA - Sage2_L_100_16 metaG | ecosystem: Environmental > Terrestrial > Soil > Vadose zone | place: USA... | reverse complement strand
CGTGGAGCTAACTAACGTGGGACAGTGTGTTGACCTGTATGCGTGACCAAGTATTTCTTTCGCATTCACGGATAGCATTGCTCTCTGGACACCTCCCCGCTTGCGCGTAGGATGTCGAGGGAGGCTGAGCCACATGAAAAATGTCATCAGAGCGACACTTCTGGTCGCGACGCTGTTAGTCCTAGCTCGCGCAAGTCAAGCCCAGGTTTCTATCGGAATCGTGATTGGGGCGCCACCACCGCCACGCGTGGTTGCCGTTGTTCCTCCAAGCCCAGCTCCTGACTACCTGTGGATGGCGGGTTACTGGTATCCGGTGGGCAGGCACTACAAATGGCACGAAGGGTATTAGACTCGGCCACCGTACGAGGGAGCGCGTTGGATTCCGCCGCGCCACGATGGCGAACGATATTACACGGGCTACTGGGAGGGAGACCGCGGCCGCGTTGAACACGATCACCACTGGGATCGCGGTCGCGACCGCGACTTCCGCGATCACGATCGACATGACGAGCGCCATTTTGATCACGATCATCGCCGGAACGACAGATAACACGCACCTGTTGCTGGCACTCGCAACGGGTTGAACTGCGATCAGGTCAGTGGGTCATGGCGTAGAGAAGGTAATTGATCCCAACGCGCAAGCCGAGATCGGAGTAACGCTGGGGATAGGCGGGGTGATTCGCCCATTCCCAGGAATCTCCGACATCGGAGTTGAAACAGATGGCGATCATGATGCGACCCTTGTCATCATAGATCGCACGCCAGTGAGCGCCCTTGCCATCGCCCGGCCCTTGCGGATAATCCGGAACTTTGTAGCCGAGCCGCAAATGCGCGGCCCCGGGGATTTGATATCGCTCGTCGAGATCGTAGAGGGTGTGGAAGATTGGATCGTCATTCGGGATATCGACGATGGGGCGATCGGGAAAAACCATACGGATGCGCTTTTCGAACATTTGCCACTCGTACGCGCCGTGAAAATCGTCGGCCATGAGGAAGCCGCCGCGTAAGAGGTAGTCGCGCAGGACGTCGGCCTGATGTTGAGTGATCCCCCACTCACCGACCTGGACGGCATAAAGCCAGGGCCAGTTATAGACCTCGTCGCCATCGTCGAGATTCACGTCCTGTTCCACGGAGCGCGCGTCGATGCGAGTGAGTCGCCGGACAGCCGCGGAAAAATTGCGGTCGGCGGGCGGTCCGTCCTGGGTCCACAGCGATATGCCTTGACGCCAATCGCCATCGAAACGCCCACGGTAACCGTCATTGGGGCCGGGCGGGTACATGAGGCGAGCAAAAGCCCATTCACCCGAACGCTGCCAATCTGGCGGCAGGGGAGCCGATTCGCCGTATTCGACAGAAGGATATTCGCGGAAAGGAAGTTGGGCAAACATCACGCGAACAAAGGCGAAAGCGCAACAGAAGGGGAAAAGAATTTTCAGCAACTCTCGACAGGACTCCTTCATGCGAGCTTCCCTTCTGTCTTGCCACTCGCGCGTTCGCCACCGGGCAAATCTCTATTGTAATGAGATGCCGGGGAACGGGCTTTGCGATGGTCTATCCGCCAGGTGACAGTCGTCCATAGCGAATCTGATGAACCGAATCAAGCGCCTCAGCCATAGCGAAAAAGAGCCTTAAAACCGTAGTCCATGTGCTGTTGGATGTGGCAGTGAAAAAGCGCCAGTCCCGGCTGATCGGCAGTGAAATCAACCATAACTCGGCCAAAATATGGGACTACCACGGTATCTTTGACAATGCCTGCAGTCTTCTTGCCGTTGATCTCCGCCAACTCCCAAAGGTGGCGATGGAGGTGCATGGGATGAGCATCGTCGGTGCGGTTGCGCATCAGGAGGCGGTAGCGCGTGCCCTGTTCGAGGACGAATTCGCGTTCATGGGGGTAAGGCTTGCCATTGATGAGCCAAAGATTGAACTTGCCAGCCGCGCCGGGCAGCTTCTCGAAAATCAGTTCAATGGTCTTCTGCGGAGCCGGTGAGGAGGAGTTGGCGGTTCCGAAGATGGTATAGTCCCAAGGCGCTTGAGGCGGATCGATCCATTGCGGCTGATGGTGCTGGCCAGCGTATTCCACAACCACGCCGAGGCCCGATTCGCGGATGGCCTTCTCTGTTGAGCCGAGGATCCAAACTCCCGGATTGTTCATCTCGACGACCACATCGATGCGCTCACCTCCGCCGACAAAGATCGAGTCGAGTGTCTGCGGAGTCGGCACCGGGTTGCCATCGAGTGCGATGACCTTCATCTTGTGACCCGCCAGCGCGACCCGGCGGTTCTCGATGGCGCTGGCGTTCAGGAAGTGAATGAGCAGCCGTTGACCCTCACGAACACGGATCGGGTCGCCGGCCCCAAGCGCCTTGTCGTTGATCGAGTAGGTGTTCGAGCCGACCTCGAGGCCATCCGGGTCGGTGTTCAGCGTGGCTGGCTTTTCGAGCAACGGGCCATGATGGGTGTCGTCGTCCTCATCGTCCATGGTTGCTGTAAAGAAGGGTTCCCAATCGCGCAGGGCGAGGAAGAGTTCCTGGTCGTACCGGCCCGGGTTGTTGCCGTCCTCGACGTAGACGAAGCCGAACTGGCCCGTGTACCCGCCCTTGTGCAAGTCATCCATTGCCATGGCGTGCGAGTGATACCACCGGCTTCCGGCTGGACCGGGTGTGAGTTCGAAGTGTCGGCGTCCATGCGGCGGTACGACCGGCGAGCCCTCTTCCTGGGTGCCGTCGACCTCGGGTGGGATGAGCAGGCCATGCCAATGAACAAGCTCCGGTGTATCCGTGTCGTTGACGACGTCAATCCCGACCCGTCTCCCGGCCCGCAGGCGAAGGAGGGGGCCGGGTGCGGCACCGTTGTACCCGACGGTGGAGAGAATATGGGAGCGGTCGAGTTCCACGGTGACGGGGGCAATGCGAAGCAAGTAATCGGGGTTGTCTTCGGGGGGATGGCCCGTGGGCAACCGTGGAGTGCCGGCCGATTGGCCGATCGGCAGCCGCGGCGCCGCGGCGTGAGCCAGAGCCATGCTGCCGAGTTTGAGGAGACCGCGCCTATCCAAAGTAATGCCGCTCCCTGAAAATCGGGACCTGCCTCGATCGTCTCACGCGGACGCGGGCCGGACAAGGCGGGCAGGAGGCCGGTCTAACTGCAACCAAGTGAGCACTTTCGCCGTCTAAATACTCGCGCACTCGCCTCCGCCGAGCTTCACTATGAAGTGTACGCACATCGCATTGGCGATTCTGGCAGCCTCGGCCGGGTGCGCGGCGCTGTGGGCTCAGCGGACCGGGGATTTCGGCTTCGGAAATGACGACTCCCCGACCAACGTCAAGGCGGAGTTCTACTGGTCGCGCCTGGCCTATTCCACAAACATAGCGAGTAATTTCGGTGGTTACGGCCACCGGTGGCGGAGTTCGTGGTCGCGCGACTATCCCAAAGCGGACCGGCAGTTTCTGATCTCCATGCACCGGTTGACGCGCATCGACGGGAGGCCAACGGAGCAGGTGGTTACCCTCGATTCCGACGAGATCTTCAACTATCCCTGGATTTACGCGGTTCAGGTGGAGAGCTGGACATTCAGCGAGAAGGAAGCCAAACGATTGCGCGAGTACCTGCTCAAGGGTGGGTTCCTGATGGTGGATGACTTCCATGGTACGGAGGACTGGGAGAACTTCATGAACGGAATGCGCCTGGTGCTGCCTGACGCTGAGGTCGAGGACCTGCGGAGCGGCGATGAGATCTTCCACACGCTCTACGACATCGACGACAAGATGCAGATACCCGGCGAGCAATATGTTTGGACCGGCCGGACGTATGAGAAGGACGGTTATCAGCCCAAATGGCGGGCCATCCGCGATAGCAAGGGGCGAATTATCGTCGCGATCTGCCACAATATGCACCTCGGCGATGCGTGGGAGTGGGCCGATGATCCCAATTACCCGGAAACATTTGCGTCCATGGCGTTTCGCGTGGGGCTAGACTACATCCTGTATGGGATGACTCATTAGGGGTGGTACGGCGCGATTCGTTTTGCCGGGAGCGGATGGAGTGAAAGATCGACGGCCACGCGCTGGATTCTTGCTGTAGCACTAAGGACGCGAAGGGTGCATGTTTCAGCTTCTGTTCAAATACCCGGGCGCGGTATTCCGGAAAGGGCAATTCGTGCTGCTCGGGAAGTGGCCTGGGTGGCTGCTGGTCGTGGCCATGGTCGCAGCCGCTGTTGGACTTGCCCTGCTGATTCGTTGGAAACTCCGGAACGCTGCGCCTGAGGTGCGAAACTGGCGAGCCTGGGTGGTTTGGGGAATACAGTCTGCGTTTGTAGCTCTGGTCCTGTTTTTGCTGTGGCAACCCGCAATCCTCGTGGCCGAGCTCAGCTCACAGCAGAACATTATTGCCGTTGTCGTGGACGATTCGCGGAGCATGAGCATCGCGGATAGCGAGGGAAAAACGCGAGAGGCGGCAGCAGTCGAGGCGCTCGAGGGCGGTGTTCTCGCGGGCTTGCGGCAACGTTTTCAAACGCGGCTCTACCGGCTCGGCCGTGAATTGACGCCGGCGGACGGGCCGCGAGAGATTATGCCGGTAGCGCCGGCCACGCGCATTGGCGACAATCTGAAGCGGCTCGCCACAGAAACCTCGGACTTGCCCGTCGGAGCGATCGTGCTGCTCAGCGATGGCGGCCAGAATAGCGCAGGAGGCGGCTCGGGAATCAGCCGCGATGTTCTTCAAGCGCTACGCAATCGGCGGCTCCCGGTGCACACCGTGGGATTCGGAAAAGAGCAGAGCGCGCATGACGTGGAGATCGAAGACGTCAGCATCGCCGCGAGCGTGATCGCGGAGAGCCGGATTTCCGCGACGGTCAGCCTGACACAGCGAGGCTACGCAGGTAAGAAGGCGAAGCTCACGGTTCGCGATGGGGCTAAAGAGATCGCGGGGCGCGAGATCACCTTGGCGGCCGATGGGCGCATGCAAGCCGAGCCTGTTTTCTTCCCCGCCGGTGCCGCGGGCGCAAAAAGCTTGACCTTCAGCATGGAGACGCTGTCTGGCGAAGAAAACCTCGCGAACAATACCATGACGCGCCCCATCGTTGTGAGCGACGCGAAGCGAAGGATTTTGTATCTCGAGGGTGAGCCGCGTTGGGAATACAAATTCATAAGGCGAGCCGAAGCGGAAGATCCCACCGTGCAGCTCGTGTCCATGCTACGCACCAGCGAAAACAAGATCTATCGGCAGGGGATCAGCGATCCGAGCGAGCTAGCCAACGGGTTTCCGGCCCGGCCCGAGAACCTGTTTAGCTATACGGGCATCATCATCGGATCGGTTGACGCCGATTATTTCACACCGCTTCAGCAGGAGCTGCTTCGTGAGTATGTCGACCGCCGCGGCGGGGGGATCCTGTTTCTGGGAGGCCGGTTCTCGTTGAGCGACGGCGGATGGGGGGCCTCGAGCCTAAACGACCTGCTACCGACCATTCTTCCGCAAGGAAAAAACAACTTTCACCGCAACGCGGCGACGGTCGAGTTGACGGCGCAGGGTCTGAACTCGCCCATTACTCAATTACTGGATGATCCGGCGAAGAATGCGCAGCGTTGGAAGAAGCTGACCTATCTTGCCGACTATGAGGATGCCGGTGCGCCGAAACCTGGAGCCACCGTGCTTGCCGACCTGCGCGCGGGCCGGAGGAAACTGCCGCTGCTGATTACCGAGAGCTACGGGCACGGCCGCACGGCGATTCTGGCAACGGGCGGCACATGGCGCTGGCAGATGAGCGAGGCTCTCGGTGACCTATCGCACGATCTTTTCTGGCAGCAGTTGTTGCGCTGGCTGGTGGCCGAATCGCCGGGTCCGGTTGTCGCCTCGATGCCAGAGCGGCTGCTGATGGATGAAGGGCGGGTATCGTTGAAGGCACAAGTGCGCGACAAGCAGTTTCAGCAGACCACCAATGCGCATGTCACGGCGCACATTGTTGGACCGCAAGGGACGGACGCCTTCATTGATCTGACGCCCTCGGGAAGTACACCTGGGCTGTATGAAACCGAATGGACGGCGGAGAAGGCGGGTACCTATCTCGCCGAACTCACAGCGGAATCTGCGGGCGGTCAACCACAGGAACTCGGTCGCGACGTGGTGATGTTCCAGCGCGAAGACGGGGTGGCGGAGAACTTTCACACGGAGCAGAATCGGCGCCTGTTGGAGCAACTTGCATCCGACACGGGCGGACGATACTGGACGCCGTCCGAGCTGAAGAACCTGCCCGGAGACGTGTCGTACTCGGAGGCCGGGATTTCCGTTCGCAATACGAAACAGCTGTGGGATATGCCGGTGGTTTTCCTGCTCCTGCTCGGCCTGCCAATCACGGAGTGGTTGTTACGTCGGAACTGGGGCGTGATATGAAGCGCGCGCTGCTAGTGCTGCTGCTCACCTGTGCGACCGCGCTTCAGGTGCATGCGGCAACGTATTACGTGGTGGTAGCAGGGCTAGGCGGCGAGCCGGATTACGAGCAGCGTTTTACGGCTGCGGCCAAAGATCTGCATCGGATCTTCACAGCGGCGGAACCGGGGGCGCACGTCTACATGCTCACTGGCGAGCAGGCTACGGGCGCGCATCTGCTCGAAACGATCGGCGAGGTGGCGCGCAGTGCCAAGGCGGACGACGACTTCGCACTCATCCTGATCGGCCACGGTTCCTTCGACGGCGTGGGGTACAAGTTCAATCTCGTCGGGCCGGATGTGACCGCAGAAGAGATCGCCGCGATGTGCGACCATGTCGCAGCACGGCGGCAGCTGATCGTTGACACCACCAGTGCCAGCGGGGGCGCGGTGCAAATTCTCGAGCGGCCCAGGCGCGCGGTAATCGCAGCGACAAAATCCGGAACGGAGAAAAACGCGACGGTGTTCGCGCGGTATTGGGTGGAGGCGCTCGAAGACCCTGCCGCCGACACAGACAAGAGCGACTCCATCAGCGCCATGGAAGCCTTCCGCTACGCCACGAAGAAGAGCGCTGCTTTTTACGATTCACAGAAACGACTCGCAACCGAACATGCCGTGTTTAACGATACCGGCCGAGGAGCAGCGGTGCGCGAAGCGGGAAACGGACAAGGTCTGCTGATGTCGAGTTTCACTTTGCTGCGCCTTGGCACGAGCCAGCAAGCCGGCAACGATCCAGCCAAACGCGCGCTGCTTGAGAAAAAAGATCAACTGGAGCAAAAGATTGACACGCTGAAGTACCAGAAAGCCGCAATGGATCCGCAGGATTACAAGAAACAATTGACCGAGGCGTTGGTGGAACTCGCGAAAGTGCAGGAGCAACTGGACAAATGAGGTTCGCCGTCGTCCTTCCGATTTTCGCGCTGGCATGGGCTGTATCCGTCCGTGCCGCGGCACCAGCAGACTGCTGGGCGCTGCGCAAGCATGGACATTCGGCGGAGGCCAAGGGCTGCTTCGAGACGCTGACGCACAGCGGCGACGCCTACCTCCGCGCCGAAGGCTTCTGGGGGCTCGAGCAATGGGAGCGCGCGAACGAACAGTTCCGCGCGGTGACGCAGCCGGCGGGCAGCCAAGATCGGTATAAGGTGCGATGGGGGATGTTGTTGCACGAGCGCTTCAACGACAACGATGCCAACGGGTTGTTCCGCGAAGCGCTCGAGAACAACCCTTCGAGCGCCGAAGCTTATCTCGGGCTTGCAACGGTTTCCGCGGATGGTTTCGAAGGCCAGGCCGCCGAGTATCTGGCCAAGGCGATCGCGCTCGATCCGAAACTGGCTGAAGCGCACGAACTAATGGCTGACATCGCGCTCAGCAATGACGATACGGATGTTGCCGCGGCCGAAGCAGACAAGGCCATCGCGCTAGAAAACGATGCGCTGGACGCGATGGCGATTCATGGGGCGATCGAACTGATCGCGAACCGTTCTCCCGAAGCATGGTTCGCGAAGATTCATGCAATTAATCCGCACTACGGCGAGGCGTCAGCTCGGGTCGGGCGTCAACTCGGATTGCACTACCGGTATGAGGACGCCGTCACGTACTACCGCAAAGCGGTCGAGCTTGAGCCACGGTTGTGGGCGGCACATTCCGCGCTTGGAATCGCTCTGATGCGATTGGGCCAGGAAGACGAGCCCTTCCGGGAACTCGAGTTGTGCTACGACAACGGATATCGCGATAAGGCCACCGTGAACAGCTTGCGGCTGCTCGACAGCTACAAGAACTTTGAAACGTTTCGCGACAGCACAACGATTCTGAAGCTGCACAAAACCGAAGCGGCGCTGCTGCGCCCTTACCTGCAGGCAGAGCTGCTTACGATTCTGGCCACGTATGAGAAGAAATACCGCATGAAGCTGCCCGGTCCGGTGCAGGTGGAAGTCTATCCGGATCATGAGGACTTTGCCGTACGCACGACGGGGATGCCAGGCCTGGGGGCGTTTGGCGTTACCTTTGGGCAGGTCGTGGCGATGGATAGCCCATCGGCGTACAAGCCGGGCGGGCTCAATTGGGGTTCCACGTTATGGCACGAGATGAGCCATGTATTTATCTTGACCGCGACGAATCATCGCGTGCCTAGGTGGTTCACCGAAGGTCTCGCGGTGCATGAGGAAGGCGAGCGTTCGCCGGAGTGGAGAGATCGTTTGACTCCGGAAATACTCGTCGCCATTCGCGACAAGAAGTTCTTGCCGGTGGCGACTCTCGATCGTGGCTTTGTCTATCCCCAATATCCATCCCAGGTGATCGTGTCCTATTTCCAGGCTGGCAGCATCTGTGACTTCGTAACGGAGAAGTGGGGTGAGGACAAACTGCTCGACATGGTGCGCTCGTTCGCCAAGTTGCAGACGACGTCACAGGTAATCCAGCAGGATCTCGGGGTTGCGCCCGAAGCGTTCGACAAAGAGTTTTTCGGGTGGATCGGGAAGAAATATGGGGCGGAGGCCGCGCATTTCGACGCGTGGCTGGAAGAACTGAAGGCGCTCGTCGTTGCTGCGCAACAGAAACAGTACGACACCGTGCTGCGGCAGGGACCAGGGGTGCTCGGGTTGTATCCCGAATACGTCGCCGATGCCAACGTCTACCTGTTGATGGCTGCCGCGGCTAAGGCGCGAAACGATGACAACGCTGAAGCTGCGATCCTCACGGAATATGAACACAAGGGAGGTCAGCTGCCTGACGCGCTAAAACGCCTGGCCACGTTAGAGGAGAACGCGAGAAAACCTGCCGAGGCAGCCGCGACACTCGAGCGCGTGAACTACATTTATCCAGTCAAAGACGAGGATCTGCATCGGCGCCTCGGCGACCTGCTGTATGCGCAGAAACGGTACGACCCTGCCATCCGCGAATACGCCGCTTGCGTCGCGTCAAATCCGGTGGACAAGGCGGGAGCGGAGTTCAACCTGGCACAAGCGTATTTCGCCGCGGGACAGAAGGACAAAGCGGAGGAAACCCTGCTGGCGGCGCTCGAAATTGCTCCCGGCTACCGCCCGGCACAGAAATTATTGCTTGAATTGCAGCGGTCGCCCGCAAAACCGGACTGAAGGGAATGAAAATCGATGGTCGCTAGCGTCGGAATGAATCAAGAAGTCGCAGCTCTCCAGAAACGAATCGAGCGCTTTCAGATGGTGCGCGAGCAAATCCTTATGCAAGTGCGCGAAGTCATTGTTGGCCAGCAAGAGGTGCTGGACCAGATATTGATCGCGATTTTTGTTGGTGGTCACTGTCTCATGACTGGCTTGCCAGGCACGGCGAAAACATTAATGGTGCATACGATCGCGGAGACGCTCGGATTGAAGTTCCGGCGTATCCAGTTCACACCGGACTTAATGCCTTCGGATATCACGGGCACGGACATCATCGAAGAGGACCTGACGACCGGCCATCGCAAGTGGACCTTCGTCGAAGGACCGATATTTGGGAACGTGTTGCTGGCCGACGAGATCAACCGCACGCCTCCCAAGACGCAATCCGCGCTCCTCGAAGCGATGCAAGAGCACTCCTGCACCGTGCGCGGAAATCTGCACCAGCTTCCGTCGCCATTTTTCGTGTTGGCGACGCAGAACCCGATCGAGCTGGAAGGAACCTATCCGCTGCCAGAGGCCCAATTGGACCGCTTCCTGTTCAACGCGATCCTTGACGATCTGAGCGCCGAAGACGAACTGAAGGTGATCGACCTGACCACGGCGACGCGGGTACCGAAGGTGGAAGCGGTAACTTCGGCCGAAGAGCTGCTCGACTTTCAGCAGCTCGTGCGCATGGTGCCCATTGCGGAAACACTTTCGCGCTATGTCGTGGCCCTGGTGCGAGCCACGCGGCCCAAAAGTGAAAAACCCCACGAGCTGGTGATGAGATATGTGAACTACGGCGCCAGCGTGCGCGCGGCGCAATTCATTGTGTTGGCGGCAAAGGCCCGGGCGCTTTCGAACCAGCGGTATCACGTCAGCTACGAGGACATAACTTCTGTGGTTGTGCCGGTGCTGAGGCACCGAATCCTGCTGAACTTTCACGCGGAATCCGACCAAGTTGGCGCGGACGAGATCCTGAAGCAACTGGTCTCGCAGGTGGAGCGGCCCAAGGAGAATTGATGCAACGTTTCCTCGATCCCCAGGTGCTTGCCGGCATTTCTTCGTTGGACCTGTTGGCGAAGACCGTGGTGGACGGCTTCGTGGCCGGCTTGCATCGTTCGCCGGATTTCGGCTTTAGTCAGGAGTTTGCCGAATACCGGGCGTATGTCCCGGGGGATGACTTGCGCCACGTGGACTGGAACCTGTTTGCGCGCACGGAACGATGCTACTTGAAGCGCTACCGAGGCGAGACAAACACGCAGGTGACCGTGCTTCTGGACGCGAGTAACTCGATGCAGTACACCTCGGGTCCGCCAACCAAGATGGACTACGCTCGCTTCATCGCCGCGTCGCTTTTCTATCTGGCGATCCACAATCAACGCGATGCGGCAGGGCTGATCGTTTTCGACGAAGACGTGCGGGAATACATCAGGCCGTCGACGCGACCCGGCCAACTGGCGCGCCTTTTCGCCGCGCTGGAACGGGCCGAGCCGCGGGCAACAACCGATTTCGCCAAGCCGCTCCGGCATTTTCAGAATTTTCTACACCGGCGCGGAATCGTCATCCTGATCTCGGATTTTTACGAAGAGCCGGAAAAGATCGTACGCTCTAGTGCACCGTTGCGGTTTCATGGCAACGAGATGGTGCTGCTTCACATTCTCGATCCGCAGGAGATTCGCCCGGAGCTGCGGGGATCGGCGCTCCTTGTCGACCTCGAAACGGACCGGCGAATTGAGGTAATCCCCGAATATGCGAAAACTACTTATCGCGCGAAGATCGATACCCATATCGAGGAGCTTCGTTCGCGCGCACAGGGTGCGGGGATGGATTATCAATTACTGATTACGAGTGAGTCGCTCGATCGAGCCTTGCGCGGATATCTCTCGTTGCGGCAGGCGGGTAACTGATGGGTTTTCTCGCACCATGGTTTCTGGGTGGGCTGGCGGCGCTGGGCGTGCCGGTGTTTGTACATCTGCTGCGGCGGCACAAAGCCACGCCGCGGCCGGTAAGTTCTCTGATGTTCTTCGAACGAGGCACACAAAGCTCCACGCGCCACCGGAGGCTGAGGTATCTCGTGCTGTTCGCGCTGCGATGTGCACTGGTGCTGCTGGTGGTACTTGCGTTCGCAAATCCGTATATCCGGAAGGCTACGGCCGACGCAAACTTCCGACTGCTTTTGATTGTGCTGGACCATTCCTTTAGCATGCGCGCCGGAACACGCTTCGGCGACGCGAAGCAAAAGGCGCTCGCGCTACTCGCCGGAAAACCACATGGGCAGAAGGCGCAAATCATGAGCCTCGGCGGACAGCTCGAGGTGCGAACCGCGGCGATCACGG
>Ga0137380_10004883_pt1 | contig 11871 bp, 11 predicted proteins | sample SagtaG_17_FD_104809 | JGI IMG/M metagenome (GOLD analysis project Ga0137380, IMG submission 104809) | Vadose zone soil microbial communities from Sagehorn Ranch, Mendocino, California, USA - Sage2_L_100_16 metaG | ecosystem: Environmental > Terrestrial > Soil > Vadose zone | place: USA... | reverse complement strand
GCGTGGCCGAACGCCGCCGCGAGCGCGGCGAACGCCAGGACCGCGGCCACGCCGGTCAGCCACACGCCGCGGAAGGCGCTGGCCACCGCGACCAGCCGCGCCTCGTGGGCGGGCAGGCCGGCGCCGCGCAGCAGCCGCTCGAACACCGACGGCCGCGGCACCTCCACGGCGTCCCGCGTGCGGTCCCACACCGCGGCCAGGTCGATCACGCCGGCCGCGGCGGTGACCGTGGCGGTGACCCGCGCCCGGCACGGCGCGCAGGCCAGCAGGTGCTGCTCGGCCGAGGCCCCCTCGGCCAGCGAATCGGCCCGCTCGACGTAGCGCCGCAGGGTGTCCTCGTCGAGGTGCCAGGCGGTCATGACGGTCCTTCCGCTAGGGCGGCTCGCAGCTGCGCCTTGGCCCGGTAGAGCCTGGTCTTCACGCTGCTCACCGGTACGTGCAGCAGCTGCGCCGCCTCCCTGGCGGACAGGCCGTCCAGCACGACGGCCTGGATGACGGCGCGCATCTCCGGCGACAGCCGGGCCAGCGCCTGGCCGACGTCGCCGTACTCGACCGACAGCAGCACCTGGTCTTCCGCGGCCGGCGCGGCTCCGGCGTGCCCGGACACGGCGGCGACGCTGCTGCGGGTCCGCAGCCGGCTCACCAGCCGCCGGATCGCGATCCCCCACAGCCACGCCGCGATGTCGCCGTCGCCGCGGAAACCCCGCGGTCTCTGCCAGACGGCGACGAAGGTGTCACCGATCGCGTCCGCCACCAGGTCGCGGTCGTTGCACCGCCGGGCCAGCCGGATCGCGAGCCAGCCGGCGTGCCGCTCATACAGCGTGCGGAAGGCGCCCATGTCGTGCTCGGCGACGGCCAGAAGCAGCGTCTCGTCGCCCGGGCGGCTGTCCATGTCCTAACTGTCGCCTCCCCGGGCCGGAAAAGTTTCACCCCGCGGCGGAATTTCCCCGGGCCTGCCCACACCGGAGTGGCATCCGCAGGCGGGCTGCGCGAGATCCGCGGCGCCGCCCAGGCGGTCGAGCTGGCGGCCAGCTACCGGCACCCCGCCCCGTTCGCGCACCCCGCATTGATCAGCGGATCCGCGAGGATCATCATCACGGCCGACTGCAGGCAGCCCGCCACGGTCATGGCATTCACCTTCGCCGCAGGCAAGATCACCAAGATCTGCACCCGTTCGTTACACTGCGCGACCATGAACCCTGTTCTTCGTCCGGCCATAGGAGCCGGCAGAGGTGCGGTGCGCCGAGCTGGCATATGCATTGTCCCGTCGTTGAAGCCGTTATCGCAATCCAGCGCAATGAAGCTCTTGGTAGTGCAGATGCAACTTCCATGTATTCGTCGATTATCGTTGTGACGGCACTGGGTTGGACCTTAACAAGTGCGTCAAACACTGCCGCCTGATCTCCCTCGGCAAATGCTCGGGCAATTAGCGATCGCGCGCGACTTGACTGGGCCTGGTTAACGAGGGCCATCAACGCCTCTGCCTTCCATCGCGGGTTGCTAATGGTGCAGGCAACCGTCTCAGTTTCCCGCGATAGCATCTCGGCCTCTTCAAGATCCTCGCGATAGCCGCTGCCTCCACCAGGGCGGTCAGCGCGTCTGCCTGATGAACCGGGGCAGTGATGGTGCGGGCGGTCTCCTCGGCTTCCTGCGCTAGCATGCTGGCTCGCTCCCTGTCCCCGGCAGTGGCCGCCTTGACCAAAGCGGTCACGGCCCGCGCCTTCGACCACGGGTCGCTGACCGTGCGGGCCACAGCCTCGTCGTACGTGACGTCTCCGACTGCAGCCACCGCCCCACCAGGGCGGTCAGCGCCTGCCTGATGTACCCGGCTAGTGATGGTGCGGGCAGGCGAAGTGGTCACCGTGGCTGGGATCTCGCTGCCGAGCGGCGCGGTCCTCGTGCCGGGGATGCTGGTCCTTCTCACTGGCGTGCTGAGCCCATCTGGTCGCGGCACCGCCACGGATTCGGCACGCCGGCTCGATGCGGCGCTGGCCCATCGCCGATGACGCCATGCTCACCCCCGCCGGGCTTTGCCATAGGCGCCGTATCCAGTTTCAGCGCCGCGTCAACCCGGCTTCAGCCTGGCTGGCTAGCGTCATGTGAACCTGCAAGATCGATCAGACTGAGGAGCGCATGATGCGTTGCAATCACCTCGTAGCTGGCTGGAGACCGGTCGCGGCGATTGGCGTGGCGGGGCTCATGGCGGGGATGATGCTGGCCGGCGGGATCGGCGAGGCATTCGCCTCGGCGCCGCTCGCCTCGGCCGGTGTCACGAATTCCCGTCCGCCCGCACTACAGCGGGAGATCGTGCTAGCTACGCTGACGGCGCTCGACATCCCCGCCCAGCAACCTCCCCCTATCGGTCCCAAGATGGTCGTCAGAGGCGATCCCGATGATGGCGGCCAGGCCCGCTAGCTGGAAGAAGCACCCCGTCCGTTCGCCATAAGAGATCTCTTGAATCGAACGGACGGTGGCTCAACATCCCCGTTTCCCGCCCGCCGGATCGCGGGCGACCCCGGCGGGCGGGTGTGCCGGGTGGGCCGGTTACAGTTCTGCGTGCTGCCAGTCGCCGGTGGTACTGACGTCGCTCGGATTGCCGATGCGAAGGGCCAGCCGGGAGGCGTTGCCGGGAAGATCAGAACCGGATGTTCTGCAGTTGATCCACGGGCGCATCATTTGCGATCGACACTCGCGCCGAATCGGCGATCTGAAATTGTTCGAGCCAAAGACAATGTGTCCGCTTATAGCGGTGCGTGACCGCGAGGAACGCTAGCCGGGCCTGGTCTGGCCATGTGGATCGAGGTCGATGTGACCTGCCGGTTACAAGACGACATGTACGCCTGAGACCATAGCGCCAGGAAGTCGTTGTCCCGACTTAGGTCAAGATTTGGCCGTGAGTAGTGGTGCATGGCACTGGCCTGCGGCCACATACTTAGGTGACAGCGAATTTGCGCACTAATCCTGACCACAGCGGCGTGCCGGTCGACCGGGCACTCAGCTGCGATCTCGGCTCGTCACGATGCTGGTGCGGGAGTGGCGGGGGACGTCATCACGGCTATCAACGGCCAGCCAGTAGCCACACCCGTCTCGCTGGGCACCCTGGTCGGGCAATACCACCCAGGAGACGTGGTCTCGCTCACCTGGACCGCCCGCCGCGGCGCCACCCGTACCAGCTGGACCGCCATCCACGGCGCCACCCATACCACCCAGATCACCCTAGGCAACGGCCCCTTCCGGTAACACGCATGAGGCCAGCCTTGGTTACGGCGCGATCCAGTCCCGCAGGCAGGTCTCGCACTCGGTGATCTTGCCGGTTTCCACGTACTCGCCCGCGGCGTGCGCCATCTCGGAGATAGCGGAAGTGTGCACTAACTTGGCCTAAGTCAGGTTACAAGACGACATGTACGCCTGAGACCATAGCGCCAGGAAGTCGTTGTGACGGGACAGGGCGCAGGCGTCGCGTAGCCGCCATCGCCGGGCAGACAGGCCTATTCTGAGCCCCCTGATCCCCGGCTGCTCCGTCGCCGGGGATCAGGATCCTTCCAGGTTGCTGATTCGGGGCCCGATGCCGCGTAGGTGTCCGGAATGTGAGCTCGCCATACCAAGGCAGAGACCTTCCGCGCCGTGCTCTCGGGGAGGACGGCTGCTGGCGACAACGGCTGCGCGTCCAGCTCGAGCGACCCGGCGTGCTGCTTCTGCGGCGCCTGGGCCCCGGCGGGCCGAGGGAGTGGCGGTCGCCATGTTCGGGCTCTCACTCGTTTGGGCATGCTCATCTGCCGATGTGAGAGTGGGTTGCGTTCGGCAATTTAACCACCCTGACATTGCCGGATTGAGCGCGTTGCCTACATGCATAATGCGCCGCCTGCGTAGTCATGCATGGTTCAGCCAACCCGCCTGGAGTTCTACAGGGATTGCGGCACGGCATTGTCATGCATCCGGAAGCAATGCCAGACCGCCGAATATTGCCCATAAACGGAACTGGTTGCGATGGTTTTGCCCTACGCGGATCGTTTAGTTATGCGGCGGATCCGTCGCGGTAGCGGAAACGATCGACCTGTTCAGCTCAGATAGCGAATGCCTGCTGCGGTACGGCCGCCGCGGGCGTACGGCCATAGGCAGGAGTCAGGTAGTCGGTTTTGTCTGGCCGGGAAGGTGAGCATATGCAATGATCTATACATGACAATGCCAGAGGCACAGTGGCGGCCAGGGGATCCCGTGGCTGCGGCAGAGAAGTTGATGCTGGGATCCGCTGCGAGCGGGCAGACTTTCGATGGGTTTAACGCACTTCCGCCTGCTGAGTCCGAAGGAAGCCACGCTCAAGGGAATCATGCTACCGTCCGCGCGGAGGTTTTGCGTCATCTGCTCACTGCAGATGACTGGCCGGTGGATCCGAAGGGGGTACAACTGCGCCGGGTAAGGATCAGCGGCTTGCTTGATTTGGAGCGAGTCACCGTCCGCTGCCCGCTGGGGCTGACAGATTGTGACCTCGATGATTCTCGCCCGGTCATTGCGAACTTCGCGACGATCCCGCTTCTGATTCTGCGTCGCTGCAGGCTGGCCGGATTTGCTGGCGATTCTATCGCCGTTACCGGAAACCTCACTTTTAGCGAGTCGCACTTTGCCGGAGCTGTCGTGGTTTCCGGGGCACGCATTGGCGGGGCGCTGCAGTGCTCGGGGACGCGTATAGGCGCGAATGCAAGAGGATATTCGCTGAGCGGTCATGGGATGAATGTGCGCCTGTCGGTTCACGTGAACCGCGGCTTTGTCTGTGATGGGGCGATCGTGATGCATCGGGCGGAGATCGGCGGGGAGTTCATTTGCCAGGGAGCTCGCCTCGGTGTCAATGAATACGGGATGTCTCTGGAGGGTCCGGGCATCAGGGTCGGAGGGGCACTTTACCTCAGTGAGGAGTTCAGCGCCCAGGGGGCAATACGGCTGGCAGGAGCGAACATCGGGGGACAGCTAAGTTGTGACGGAGCCCGTATCGGCGCTGACAGGGACGGAAACTCGCTGCTCTGCGAAGGTATGCGGACCGGTGGCAGCATGAACCTGGACAGAAGCCAGGCTGGGGCTGCCTTTACCTCGGCAGGGGCGGTCCGCCTGACAGGAGCGGAGATCACGGGATCGTTCACCTGCCGCGGCACGCAATTGGGCACCAATGGATACGGCAATGCGCTGACTGCTGATGAGCTAAAAACCAGCGTGGCAGTGTTGCTCGAAGGTGGGTTTGCTGCCGCGGGTGCAGTACGGTTGCCCGGAGCCGAGATCGGAGGTCAGCTCCGCTGCCAGGATGCCCAGATAACCGGCGTGGATAGGGACGCATGCTCTCTGGTCTGCGCGGGGATCAAGGTCGGCGGCCCAGCCCACCTAGACGGGGGTTTCAAAGCTGCTGGGGCAGTCGTGCTTTCGGGTGCCGATTTCGGCGGCACGCTACGGCTTTCCTCCACCCAGCTCGGCTCGGATCTGGGACAGCGCTCCCTCGCGGGCGACGGGATCAAAGTTAGCCGTGACCTTCTCCTTGACGAAGCGACCTGCGCAGGGGGAATCCTGCTCACAGGAGCCTCCGTTGGAGGAACACTGAACTGTAGCGGTGCCCGACTCGGCGCCGATCAGGGCCAGAATTCACTCGTCGCCGGCCAGCTATCAGTCGGAGGCGACCTGAACCTCAACGGCGTCGCGGCGGCCGGGGCGGTGACCATGGCCGGGGCAGGCATCGGCGGCCTCCTTACCTGCAGGGGCGGGCGGCTCACCGCGAACACCTACGGAAACGCGTTGAACGCCAACGGCAGCAGGATCGGCCGCGATGTTGAACTGGGCAAAACATCTGATGGAACAGCCTTCACCACCAACGGAATGGTGGTACTCGCGGGTGCCGAGATCACAGGGTCACTTCGCTGTGAAGGCAGCAGGCTAATCGGCGCCGACCACGGGAAAGCCGGGCTCCTCGCGAACGGGATTCGGATCAGCGGATCTGCACACCTCACCGGGGGGTTCACTACGGAGGGTTCGGTCAGCCTGCAGCAGGCCAGCATTGGCGGATCCCTGAACTGCGGCGGCGCAAACCTTGGTTCGGATGAAGAAGGAAATTCGCTACTCGCCGAGCAAGTCAATGTCGCGGGAGGAGTCCTCCTCCACCGAGGTCTGACCGCGGCAGGTGCCGTCATCTTGAGGGGTGCGACGATAGGCGGCGAACTGAGATGGGAACCCGCGACGCCAGCTCACGGTGAAGTCAATCTCGAAGGCACCCGCGCCCATTACCTGACCGACATGTGGGCAGCTGCGCGCCCTCTCGGTTTCTGGCCAGCCGGCAAACTGCGCCTTGCCGGATTTACCTACGACGGATTCGGTGACCCTGCCCAGGCTACCTTGAAGCAACGCCTGGACTGGATACGCAGTCAGTACGAAAATCAGCCCAGCATAAATACTGCGGCACCTTTCACAACACAGCCATACAGGCAACTCTCCAATGTCTACCGGCAGGCAGGACAGGAAGATGAGGCGCGCGCTGTTGAAATAGCTATGCGCAGGGATACGCGCAAGTACGGAAACCTGACCTTCCAGCGTAAGGCGCTCAACTGGATTCTCGACACCACTATCAGATACGGATTCAAAACTGGCAGAGCGCTGACAGGAATCCTGGTGCTATATGTCGTGGTACTCCTGGCATTCCTTGCTGCCCAGCATCAGGGCAGTCTGATCGCTGCATCTAACGTCAACAACCCAGCTCTGCATCCGACAGCCATGCAATGTGTCACTGGATACCCCTGCTTCTACCCTGCAGGACTTGCCTTCGATACGGTTGTCCCCATCATCAACATCCATCAAGCCGACTTCTGGCAAGTTAACGGACACCATCCGTATGGATGGGCTTGGGTCCTTGGAAGCTGGATAGCGACCGCACTGGGCTGGTTCCTGGCGACGCTCCTTGCTGTGGGCTACAGCGGCCTCGCCCGGCAACAATAAGAGCGAACTCCATCTAGAGCCCGTTCTCCGCTGCTGGTTCAGCTACTTTGACGCACGTGGTAGCAGTTCGGCTCGCGCGGGCCTCCGTCTACTCGGTGACCGAAAATCGAATGCCGACTCAGTCGCCTATACGCGAGGTCCTGCGTTAACATACCTTCAGCTAGGTTTCTGAACCTGCATTGCATCGCCCTCCTCGGGGAGGCTAGCCTCACGCGGCAGACGCCGACCTGTTCGCCAGGCATGTACTACCTAGCCTTGACCATGGACCCTGCTTCCACGTTAACCCGCACAGCCAGAAAAATGCCTTACCCACAGGTGCAGAGTAATGACATCTTTGTCAGCGGTCCGCCACCATCCTGATCCAGGAAAAGTAACCCGAGGCCGAAATCGCCGATGCTGAACGCACTCTTCTGCCGCCGACAGGGTCTTCCTGGATTGCCGTGGTGCGCTGGCGTCCCCGTCCGTCGTGCCTGCCGCACGGGGGACCGTCCCCCTGGCGGTGGAGCTGATCGAGGGTCACGGCGCAGGGGGTGAACGGGAGCCCGGCCGGGACGCCAGGATGCCGGCGGGCTCGAGGACCGGGCTCCGGGATGGCCGGGCTGCCGGCCGGGTGCCTGCGGACCCCGGGCGATCCGGGGCCGGGAGGCGGACGCCAGCCCGGGATCATCGAGTAGGCCGGGGTTCCGGCAGGCGGCCGGACGCCCGTGAACGTCGCGGTGGAGCCGGCCGGTGCGGTCCCGGTCGCCGGGGTACAGGAGGGTACGGCTGCCCGGTGCGTCGCGCCCGGTCGTGCCATCACGCTGAGTGATACGTGAGGTCAGGGAGAACGCGCACACTCCCGCCGTTCGTTCTGTACTGAAACGGTCTCTCCGGTCCAATGCGTTGGAGGCGCACCCGAACGAACATTCTGTGCGATCCAGTTGGGCCGCCCGCCCCGGAGAACCGCCGAAACATCAGTGGACGAGGGTCAGGCTGGCCGGACGGAACATCGAGATCACCTTCGGCACCGCCGAGATCGAGGTACCTGGCTCGCGCCTCCTCGGGCTGAGAGCCTACGCTTGGTGTTCCACCCGACCTGGCCAGCGTCGTGGCGCACCCAGGCCAGGACACGCTGTGCATCCTCTTGACCTGCGGTACTCGGCTTGCACCAGCCAGCGGGGCCGTCGCCTGGGCCGAAGTTCGCCTCGGACGGCTGTGATGTAGATACCAGTCAGGTCCTGACGGCTGGGATTCCGGCAGTGAGTAGTCCTGGCACCCTCGATGCTGCCGGGTTACTGCGTCTTGTGAGCAATGAGTACAGCGCGCAACTTCGAATGGGCTCGCCTGCTCCGGAACCTTGCAGATAATCGCAGGAGAGCGCCGCTCAGGCAGGTCACCGACGCAGATCCGGACAGGCTGGTTTCCGGGTCCGGCGAGAACCTGATCTTTGCCGGTCCCGGAACCCGCCCGCCTGGCCATCGTGCTCGATCGGCAGGGCGGCAGGTGCTCTGGGTTCGTTGCAGACCATCTTTAACCCCAGTAGCCGCCACGGTTAGCGTGCAGGACGTAGGTACTGGTCTTAGCGTTGCCGAGCCGGTAGCCGGGGGTGTACCAGGTCATCACCGAGTAGTAGGCGCGGCCGTTGTGGTACTTGATGCCCGAAAGCGTCACGACCACGTGGTGGTAGCTGATCTTGCCCAGCGCGGCGTTCGGGATGTTGCTGTCTACCCATAGCGTGCCCGAAGACCTGGCGTACCTGGAATTCCAGGCAGACCAGTGCCAGGTATGCGCAAACGGGGCACCGCCCTGGCCGATGATAATCCAGGTGGGTCGGACGCTCGGGTGACTCCAGCCTGCGGCGTAGTTATAGATGACAGGAGCGGTGGCAGCCTGGGCTGCCGATGAGGTACCGCCGAGGACGGCGAATCCGAGGATGACGGCGATGAGAATCTTAGCCTCGATCCACCGGTGAAATAGGGGTGTTTTCGGGTGCGTTAACGTGAAAGGTGCCCTCTGACCTGGGAGAATGGGAGTTGCTTATGCTTCCAGTTCCCGGTTCGAGAGGACACCCTGTAAGTGCGATTGTTGCATAGCCTGGCGAGGACCCGCGCGTCGTTCGACGACCCGAATCTCGTGTCGCACGCCGGCCTGGTCCCGGTGATGGCCCTGGCGGAGCGCGCCGGGCTGCCGGAGCTGGTCGCGGAGCACGTCCGGCCAGCCGGGGAATGCGGTGTGAACGCGCACCTGAAGGTCCCGGCGCTGGTCGCGGGCATGGCAGCGGGCGCGGACAGCATCGATGACATGGACATGCTGCGGCACGGCGCGATGGACAGGCTGTTCGGCGGGGTCCGCGCCCCGTCCACGCTGGGCTCGCACCTGCGCTCCTATACCTGGGGAAACGTCGCGCAGCTGGAGAAGGCCGGACGGGAGCTCCTGGCTGAGCTGACCCGGCAGTCGCCGCTGCTGCCCGGCGCGGACGTGCTCGCCTTCATCGACATCGACTCCATGCAAAAACGCGTCTACGGCCACCAGAAGCAGGGCGCCAGATTCGGCCACACGAAGATCCAGGGCAAGTCGCTGCTGGTCAGGGGCCTGAACGCGCTGGCCGCCGTGATCAGCACGCCGCTGTCGGCGCCGGTGATCGCCGCCACCAGGCTGCGCGGCGGCAACGCCGCCTCCGCGCGCGGCGCGGCCAGCCTCGCCGCCCAGGCCATCACCACTGCGCGGGACTGCGGCTGCACCGGCACGGTCATCGTCCGGATGGACTCGGCCTACTACAACGCCGCGGTGATCGGCGCGATCCGCGGCCAGGGCGCCCGGTTCTCGGTCACCGCTCCCATGAACGCCAGCATCCGCGCCGCCATCGCCGCGATCAGCGAGGACGCCTGGACCGCCATCAAGTACCCGAGCGCTATCTGGGACGATCAGCTCGGTGCCTGGACCTCCGATGCTGAGGTCGCCGAGATCCAGTACACGGCGTTCGCGTCGAAGAAAAGCCAGGCCGTCACCGCCCGGCTGGTCGTCCGCCGGGTCCGCGACCTGAACAAGAAGGCTGCTGAGGGGCAGGACGAGCTGTTCCCCGTCTGGCGCTACCACGCGGTGCTAACCGACTCGCCGTTCGAGCTGGTCCAGGCCGAGGGGCAGCACCGCGACCACGCCGTCGTTGAGCAGGTCTTCGCCGACGTCACCAGCGGCCCCCTCGCTCACATGCCCTCCGGCGTTTTCACAGCCAACGCCGCGTGGCTGACTGCCGCAGCCATGGCGCACAACCTCCTCCGCGCCGCCGGCGCCCTGGCCAGCCTCCCCTGCGCGAAGGCCCGCGCCGCCACGATCCGCCGCGACCTGATCGCGGTCGCCGCCCGCACCGCCCGGCACGGCCGCGGCCACCTCGTCCTCCACCTGCCCGAGGGCTGGCACCGCGAGCAGGAATGGCGCAACCTCTGGGACGCGGCCTGCGGGCCGCCCGCCGCAGCGGCCTGACCAGCCCCGACCCGGTCCGCGCCACTCACGGCCCCCGCGGCCGCCCCGAACCCCGTTCCCGAGCCCGGAACCCAGGACAAGCCGCACAGGAGGCGAGCGGCAGGCCGCCCGCGCCCGCAAGCACCTCGCAAAACTCCTCGTGCAGGAATCAAGCCGGAAACAAGCTACCGGAATTGGCCGGTGGATCGAGGCTTAGGGTTTTAAGCGCGATCATCACCCGCGCCGAGTCGGTGATCGGCATGTGGGGCGGGCCTCGCCGCGTGATTGGCTTCGGTTGTATGTGCGGCAGCCGACGTGTCCGGTGACCGGCTGGCGCCGGGCGGCTGCCGGTCATGCCCGCCTGGTCGGCGGCCCTGCAAGCTTGCGGGCTTGAGCTGGCCTGGGCGCGATGTTGTCCGGTTATCCGAGGTCGAGGGTCAGGCCGGGGGCCGCGACGCTGATCGGGCCGTGGTATCCGGCCGCGGCCGCCGTGCGCGCGGCGTCGCGGCTGGTGCCCGGCCACAGGTGCGTCAGCACCAGGTGCGCCGCGCCGGCCTGCGCGGCGCAGCTGCCGGCCTGGGCTGCGCTGGACAGGAAGGCCTGCGCGTCCGGCGGGACGCTGTCGGTATAGGTGGCCTCGGCCAGCAGCAGGTCCGCGTCGCGGGCCAGGCTGGTGATTGCCGGGTCCGGGCCGCTGTCGCCGGTATAGGCCAGTACCTTGCCTCCGGCGGCGAGCCGCAGGCCCGCATTGGGCACCCAGTGCGGCAGGAGACAGGTCAGGGCGTCGAACGGGCCGATGCCCAGGCGGCTGCCCGCGGTCACCTCGTGCAGCGTGAAGGCGCCCGCCAGCATGCCCGGGCGGTCCAGCGCCAGCACGGCATCGAGCGCGCCGGGCAGCGCGTAGACCGGCAGCGGCGGTGCCGGGTCAGCACCCAGCGCCCGTGCGCGCAGCAGCGGGTTCAGGTCAGCGCAGTGATCGGGATGCCCGTGGCTGATGAACACGGCGTCGAGCTGGCTGGCAGCCACCCGTTCCAGCAGCCGCGGCACGGTCGCGTAGCCCGCATCGATCAGCAGCCGGAAACCTTCGTGCTCGACCAGGTAGCCGCTGCACGCCTGGCCGGGCTCTGGCCAGGCGCCGCACGCGCCAAGAACAGTCAGCCGCACGACCACCACCATAACGGCCAGCGTGACCACCGGCCCATACCGGATCCGCCGATCTGCGCGGCAAGCTGCGAGTTGCGGTTCAGTTGCTGATGCATGCAGATCTGGCCGGTGTGTGCACGTCGGTTGTCATGGCTGCCGGGCACCAGTCCTGCTTGGTCTTTCGGTTGTGTTCGCTGGTTTCTGGTTCGCTGGGCAGGAGGGTGTTGCGAACGCTGACCCTGCACGCCGGGGTCCTGCTTATGGGTTGGCGAGGGCGGGCCGGGCTGTCCGCGCTGGTGATCTCGCGGACCGCCCGGACCCGCCCTT
>Ga0137380_10004875_pt1 | contig 11883 bp, 8 predicted proteins | sample SagtaG_17_FD_104809 | JGI IMG/M metagenome (GOLD analysis project Ga0137380, IMG submission 104809) | Vadose zone soil microbial communities from Sagehorn Ranch, Mendocino, California, USA - Sage2_L_100_16 metaG | ecosystem: Environmental > Terrestrial > Soil > Vadose zone | place: USA... | reverse complement strand
TCAACGTCCAACCACTGGATCCAGCTTCGCCTTGAAGGTACCAGATCGAACCGAAGCGCGATTGGCGCCACGGTTCGTGTCGAAGCGGCAGGGAAAACTCAGACCAAGCCCGTGCTCAGTCAGTCGAGTTACCTGTCGCAAAACGATCTCCGCCTCCACTTCGGGTTGGGGAGCGCCACACGGGTGGACCGAATTACGGTGCGGTGGCCTTCAGGAATGGTCCAGGAGTTTAAGGATGTTCCTCCTGATAGTTTGGTCATGCTGGTCGAAGGAAGCGAAACGGCAAAGCGGTTAACTTTGCCGAGATAGGGGGTTCCGAATCTTAGATCTTTGTGTCTTCGTTGTCTTCGTGGTGAGTTCGGTTTCACAGTTCTCACCACGAAGACACAAAGACACCAAGAACCCCTAAGGACATCGGGAATGCTGAGATGTTGAGGATCGCCGCCATTGCAGCGCTACTCTCGGCTTCCCTCTACGCTCAGGACCCGGCTGCGCTTTGTGAGGCGGCACAGCAGGCCGTCCACGCCCAGCGGCCCGAGGAAGCCGAACGGCTGTGGCGGCAAGCCATCAGCGTCTCGCCGCGATACTTTCCTGCGCTCTTCAATCTCGGTTTGTTCTACGAGTCGCGCCAGCAGTTCAGTGATGCCATTCCTTTTCTCGTACGGGCGGCGGAGATTTCGCCGCGCGACTTCAATACCCACTATCTGCTCGGTGCTTGCTACCAGGCTCTTGGGCACGGCGATGATGCGCTGCGTGCCTGGAGAACAGCCCTGGGGCTGAACCCGAAGAATGTTCGACTGCTGCAAGTGATGGCAGTGGAGTACACGAAGGGACGCTATTTCCAGGATGCCGCTGAAACTGCACGGCGTGCGGTGGACCTGACTCCAGATGACCCTAATGCCTACTATCTGGCAATCAAGTCGCATCAGGATGCGGGCCGCTACCCGGAGGCACTCGAGATCGCCGCTCGCGCCGTGAGCCGGTTCCCAGAGTCAGCTCGGGCGCACTTCGAGTACGGATTTCATCTCCAGAAGGTCGGGCGCGTCGAAGAGGCGCTCAGGGAACTGGAGAGGTCAATGGCGCTCGACGCGTCCTATGAGGAGCCCCCCTTCTTCTATGGCGACTTGCTGCAGCAGCATGGTAGATACGAAGAAGCTGTTGTGTTCCTACGGCGTGCGATCGCCAACCGAACCGACTACGTTCCCGCCCGCGTGGCACTTTCCAAGGCGTTGATGGGACTCAAAAAGTGGGAAGAAGCCATCCTGGAGCTCAACGAGGCCTTGAGGTTCGACCCGCGCCATCCACAGCCCCACTTACTGCTGTCACAAGTCTATTTTCGGCTGGGTGATGAACAAAGAGCACGGCAGGAAAAGGATTTGTCGCTGAAACTGCGGCGGGAAAACCCGGCCGCGCTCGAGGCAGTCCAAGGGCGAAACTTCCCGGCGCGTTGAGACTTCGCGTAATCCGAGGGTTCAATATCGGCGGTCATGTCAACTGCGCTGAGCGTCCGGTGAACCCCAAAGAGTCTCGCTGCCAGTAAGTTTATGCCAAAAGATCCTGCCGGCTTGAATCTTTGAGACACGTCCGATGCGCTATGGCCGTCCGGTTATGAAGGTCACAGGCCTTCACTATCTGATTGAGCTTGTGCGAGTGCAAACGGAGGCCCCGCGCCTCAGAGCCTTCTCCAGACCGGGACTCCTTCTTTGCGGCCGATATACCAGACTGCGGCCACGTAGGACAGGTCAAAGAACAGGATCGTGACGAACAGGTATTGGAGCACCGCCGACCGTTGGGCCAGCGGGGCGAAGAGATAGGCGGCAAGGCTGGCCAGGGCGGTTCCGGCCATTTTGCTCAGGGCGATGTAAACCGACTGTCCGAGCAGGCAGTTGCGGTGAAACAGCATGAACAGAGACAGGACCGACATCAGGTAATTCTGCCCGAAGGCCGAGTAGGCGCCGCAGTCGGCAAGCTCGAGGGTTATGGTGTAGATCAGGCCGAAGCTCGCAAGCAGGGAGAGGACGACGAAAGGATAGTAGATGCGTCCCTCCAGGGCCGGAAAATCGCTGCGCCAGAAGAGCAGCAACTGACCCAGGATGAACAGGTCGAGAAGAAACCAGCCAGCGTTGACGTACCGCTGGGGCGGGTCGTGGGGGATGAGGAAGGCAACGATGAACTCCCAGGAGATATTGACGCATACCGCCACGATCGGCATGCCGTAGGTGCGGTCAAGGAGGCCCCGGCGAATGATCAGGGCATAGGCAATAATCCAGCAGGCCCCCGACGCAAGGCTGAGGGCGCGGAATGCCGCCGATTGCATTTGGTGGGGCGCGACCATGGCAGCCATGCAAGACATCGACGCTCTCCGGATAGTGTCCTTTGAGTCTGGACTTGTATGTGGAGGGGCGTGCGTTAGGGACGTAGGGGCTGGGTATTACAGCCTGTGTGAGTGGCCGTGCTTCTTTGCATGGCTATCCGGGTTGCGACTTCGGTTTCTCCGCAGATTTCAGGACGATGGCGACCCGCACAACGTGATAACCGGCCACACGGGCGACCACATGGGTCGCCCCTGCGAGTATGCCGGTTTTTCCACGGCCTCTGAGATTACATCCCTATCTGAAATTCGCGTACCTCGGCGGTTGCCTCACCACAGACCGATGATCTTCCACCACAAGAGTCCCACGGAAGTCCAGATTGCAAGATTTACAAAGGAAATCAGCAGTCCAACTTTCCACCACAGGCCGGTGGAAACGTAACCGGCGGCAAAGACAATCGGCGAAGGTGTGGTGCCGTAGTGAGTCAGGGAGGCCGACAGATTGGTATAGAAGGCCATGGCATAGGCGGCGAGCGCTGCAGGCGCTCCGGACGCAACGAGGATGGCCAGGAAGGGCGCATACAGGGAAACGAAATGGGTCGTCAGGCTGGCAAAGGCATAATGGACGTAAAAATAGATCACGACAACTGCAGCCATCAGCGCCGGCCATTCCCATCCTGCGAAGTGCCCGGATGTCCAGCGCGCAAACACGGAGGTGAGCCCGAAGTCATTCAAGGCCTCTCCCATGCGTACCAGCCCTCCGTACCAGATAAAGACGTCCCAGGCCACACGTTCCTTCGTCGCGTCCTCCCAGGACAATGCCTTCGTCGCGAGAAGGATGCTGACTCCCAGCAAGGCCACCGTCGTCGTCTGGATGCCGTGGAGTGCGGAGGTCCCCCACACGGCGCACACCAGAATGAAAACGGAGAGCGCGATTTTCTCATCGCGTTTCAGGGGACCCATCGCCTCAAGCTCTTTTCGGGCCATTTCGGCGGCTTGAGGCGTGCTGCGGATCCCCGGAGGACTGAGACGATAGACCACCCAGGGAACCGCGGCGGCCGAAACAAGCCCGGGAACCACAGAGGCCCAAAGCCAGCTGGTCCAGTTGATGGAAACGCTGGCCGTCTTCAAAGCGAGAGCGGCTCCAATGGCGTTGCCGGCCTGGCCCGTAAAGAACATCGCACAAGCCACGACGTCGCCCTGATACAGCGCGAGCATGAGATACGTGCCCAAAAGCGCCGCTGTAGGACCGGGGAGCGACTTGTAAAACACAGCCAGGGTTCGAGTGATGGGGAAGACCACGCCTCCTACGCGAGCCGCGTTCGAAGGGATGATGCCCGCCAGAACGAGATCCGATGCTACAAGAGAGTATCCCAGGCCTAGCGACGTATGTCCCATGGCTCGTACAAATACCAAAGCTATACGCCGCGCGAGACCGGTGTTAATGAGAGCGCGCGCTATGAAAAAGGCTGCTACGACGAGCCAGACCGTGCTGTTCCCGAATGCCGACAGGGCTTCGGAAATCGAAAGAACACCAGACAGGGCCGTGCAGGTTAATCCGATCAGGACTGCGGCCCCTCCCGCAATCGGGCGCAACATCAAGGCGAGCACCGTGCTGAAGAAGATTGCCACCATGCGCCATCCCTGCACTGTCACGGCTGCCGGCCTTGGGACGAGAACGAGTATTATGGCTGCAAGAACGGCGATGACGCCGAGAGACACGGCGGGACGCAACGGGGGCCGATCCTGGGGGGGCGCCGAAACGACCGCGTCAGCTATCCCGCTCTGCATTGGGTTCCTCTGGTTGTCGTTGAAACCGGAAGCTCGGCTTCCATTGTAAGTTGGTAATCCCTCAGACGCTCTGAAAAAATCCCGCACAGGTTTGGAGTTCAGGCTTTAGCCTGCAAGAGGACCCTGAGCTCCAATCAGCAGTGCCTGAAATCACACCTCAATGCCTGAGAAGCTCTGAAAAAATGCACGTCTCTTAGGAAGGGTCCTGCGTGGCCGCCCGCGACGCCTGCGGTTATTGGCCGGGCGGACGACCACATGAGCGCCCCTACGCGGCTGCCGATTTTTTCACAGTTCCTGACGGGTTACGCTGTTTGTTATGTTTGCTCTGCGATTCGGACAGCACGGTTTTTTCTCGAAAGTTTTTGTCGGGTCCGGTTTAGCCATGGTTTAGCCAGGGCCCAAGGCCCGGCAGTGAATAGCCCAGCGCGCGAGGGCGCCGACTCTTGACCGCGTAATGCGAGGTCCAAAGGACCGGCACTCCGACTGTACCGTACCTTCGGCGCGCATCGCTATCACACCCAATTTCGTCCCGCCCCTGTGGGAGGCTACGATACTGTCGCCCTTCTTAGTTAAGTTATCCTTTTCCGTGCGTCTGCCACGGCCACTGTCTGGATTTGGAGATGTTTGCTGGTTGTCTGTTGTCGTGGCTTCATCAGCAGGTGTTATACTGCAACAATGGACGGAACGATCCGTGTGACTTTTTTAGGCTCTGGCAATGCCTTCTCTGCGGGCGGGCGCCATCAGGCGGCGTACCTCGTGAAGGGCGGCGGCACGTCACTTTTGCTGGACTGCGGAGCAACCACGCTGGCGTCGCTGAAGAGCAACACTATTGACACGGCCGACATCGACACGGTCTTCATCAGCCACCTCCACGGCGACCATTTCTGCGGCTTGCCCTTCCTCCTGCTGGAGTATGTTTATGAGCGGCCGCGCCAACGTTCGCTTCGGGTTGCGGGGCCGCCGGGGACGCGGGAGCGCGTGTGGGACTTGTTCCGCGCCGCTTACAGAGACACTTCCCAACATCCGCTGCCGTTTCCCCTGGAATTCACTGAACTGTATCCCGAGACAGTGGTGCAACTGGGTCCGGTTGTCGTCGAACCCTTTCGAGTGCCCCATCAGGAAACGGAAATCTCGCTGGGATTGCGGGTCATTCTGGAAGGACGAAGGCTACTCTATTCCGGCGACACGGGATGGACCGAGGAGCTGGTTCGGCGTTCGGAGGATACGGATTTGTTCATATGCGAATGCTGCTTTTACGAAACCCGGTTGCCGTTTCACCTGGACTATCCGCGTATCGAAGAAAACAGAACGCGCTTCGGCACAAAACGTCTGATCCTGACCCATCTGGGTCAGGAAGTATTACGGCGACGGGACCAACTGGAAATAGAACTGGCCTCTGACGGCCTTACCGTCGACTTACCGTGACCGGGTTTTCGCCTCGCAGGCGCCCTGGGAGCGCGCGCTTCCAAGCTTCCAGCGTGCTAGGCCGTGGCGTTTGTACATTTCAAATGATGTCCGAAGATTCGTGAGTGCGGTGGCCCCGTTGGGTTCCGTCAGGCCTGGAGTCTTCCGCTCCGGAGGAGTGCAGGGAGCTTACCAGGGGTGAGCGCTTTTTTTGCGGACCCCTGGAGGCGGCGCCACCCCAAAACCCCCGCCCCGGCAGCGGCGCAGGAGGACTACAATTTCTTGCCAAATTCCGCGAGGGACCAGCGTGCGCTCCCGGGGTGATCCTCTCATTTTTTTGCGTTCTTCGACTCTGCGGTGGATGATTCTTCCAAGTTCCTTGGGCCTTTGGAGCATTTATGACGGCTATCACAACAAGAAGCTTGCGGATCGTGTTCACGATGGTCATGCGTTCCTCGGCGGTTCTCGCCCTGGCAGGGTTCGCGAGTTACTCTCCGGATCCCTCCGCCGACCTCGACGTTCTTGCCTCGCAGGTCACGATACGCCGCGACACGTATGGCGTCCCTCACATTCTGGCTTCCACAGAAGAAGCCGCAGCGTTTGGGCACGGTTACGTTGCGGCAGAAGACCACGTCCTCGAAATCGCTCGGCTGTTTCTTAAAGCCCGGAGCGAAGAGTCGGGCTGGTTCGGCGAGAAATACGCAGAATCGGATTTCGCCACCAAGGAGCTTCGTATGTACGAAGGTGCCGAGGCGGGCTACGCCAGGATGCCTCCCTGGGTGCAACGAATCCTCGACGGCTATGCGTCCGGCTACAATCGGTACGTCCAAAATCACCGGAGCGAGCTGCCGGAATGGGCGAAACCCGTCACGGGCATCGACGTCCTGGCGCACGCCCGGCGTGTGATCGTGATGGAGTTTTCGATGAACCTGCGCCAGCTGCGCGATCTTGGGCGCAGGTCCTCTTCAGCCGCCTGGGATCCTGACGATCGTTTCCTCCGCGGTTCCAACATGTGGGCGCTGGGAAAAGGGCGCACGGTCTCCGGGAAGGGAATTCTTCTCGGGAACCCCCATCTGGCGTGGGGCGGGTCCCAGATCTTTCATGAAGTGCACCTCACCGTCCCGGGGAAAGTCAACATCAGCGGAACCAGCCTCATTGGGATGCCGGGTGTCGCCATCGGCTTCAATGAGAACCTGGGTTGGTCGCATACCGTTAACTTGCACGACTCCGACGACGTCTACGAGCTGACGCTGGATCCGAACGATGACCACCGTTACCTCTACGATGGCCGGCCTCTTCCGATGGAGAAACGAGAGCTTTCCATTCAAGTGAAGACCGAGGCGGGAATCGTCACTCGGAAGAAGGAAGCGTATTCGTCACATTACGGCCCGGTCCTCAAATGGGATGCGGGCAAAGCCTATGCCTTCAAGTCCGCCAACATCGACGAGTACCGTTTCGTCGAGCAGTGGAATCTCATGACCAAGGCGCGCAATCTGGAGGAGTTCCGCAGCGTCCTGGACATGCAGGCCATACCGATGTTCAACATCTGCTACGCGGACAAGGAGGGGAATGTCCTCTACATTTTCAACGGCCGTTTCCCGGACCGGCCAGCGGGTTACGATTGGGCCGGCGTGGTTCCCGGCAACACTTCGCAAACCGAGTGGAATCGCATACTGCCCGAGAGCCGTCTGCCCCAGTTGATCAATCCGCCCGGGTGGTACGTTCAGAACAGCAACTCCGCCCCCTGGTACACAAACCTCCGGGCCCTGATCGACCGGCGCCAATACCACGATGCGCTCACTCCCAATGTGAACGGCCTGCGAACACAACTGAGCCTCGAGATGCTGGAAGGGGACGCGAGCATCTCGCTCGATGAAGTGCTGCGCTACAAATACAACATGAAGCTGCTGCTGGCGGACCGCGTCAAAGCGGACCTTTTGAAAATGGCTCGGGGAAGGGCAGTGGACGGCGTGGATCTGGATGAGGCGGTCCGCGTCCTGGAGGCCTGGGACAATACTGCGGCGCGGGAGAGCAAAGGAGCGGTCCTGTTTGAGAACTTCTGGCGCAAATACCGGGAGAAGGCGCGACCTTTATATGAAACACCGTGGAACGAGCTCTATCCTGCTTCCACGCCGCACGGGCTCGGCGATTACGAAACGGCCCTGAAATCTCTCGCCGCCGCGGTATTGGAAATGAAGGAGAAGTATTCCTCTCTGGCAGTCTCGTGGGGAGGCATCCATCGCCTGCGCCGTGGTGGTCTCGATGTGCCGATCGGCGGTCTGACCGACGAGTTTGGAGCCTTTCGGATCATCGGATACGAGCAAGACAAGGATGGAAAGTTTGTGGCGCGCTTCGGGGACAGCTACGTGCTGGCGGTGGAGTTCACCTCGCCGCCCACTGCATACAGCGTCGTTGCGTACTCGCAGACGGACGACCCCAAGTCGCCGCATTACACCGATCAGTCGGTGCTCTTTTCCAAGGAGCAGTGGAAGCGCGCGTGGTTTACCGAAGAGGACATCACCAAAAACCTCGAGCGGTCGTACCATCCGTAACGTTCGCGAACTCATTTGTGTCAGGTTTGGAGTCCAGCCTTCAGGCTGCACTGCGTACCAAGCAGGCTAAAGGCTGAGTTCCAAAAACGGCTTTTTGTGTCCTTCGTGATGCCTTGGTGGTGAAAAGAGCCTTGAAAACTCAGGGACGAGGACGCAAAATTCCCGACTGCGAGTGGCGACGTAGCTCAGTCGGTTAGAGCGTGGGATTCATAACCCCAAGGTCGGTGGTTCGATTCCACCCGTCGCTACCAAACGTCCCATCACCAATAAATCTAAAAGGATCAGTAGTTTCTGCGCATTTCGGCATCAGAAAAATAAGCCTTTTGAGCTGCGCAAAAAGCTCCCCAAAAGGCCAACTGTAACGGTTCTGTAACGGTCTTGGGAAAAACGGGCTCATTCTGAGCGCTCCACTCATAATTAACAGAGCTCTCACGGAAGCCCAAAATCGGGACCACACCCCACTGACATTCTGGCTCTAGCGAACGCGCCGAAGCACCCACGTGATCAGAGTATTAAAGTAGCCCGGTACGATTCGGCTGAGCCTTGGGAACTCGTCAGGGCAACCACGATCAGCTTCCAGCAGGATGTGATTCGCTTTCGGGAAAACGAGGACCGGGCCAGAGCGTCTGCCGGATCGCACTTGGAAAGTCGCGCACCTTGGACCTGGCGAAACGCAGTGGGTGAACTGGCGATTACCTGCGAGTAGTGGGTCAGCGCTTAGATACGGCGCCCTTCCACTTGGCCGTGTAACGCGCTTATCGGAAAGTGACCCGCCCCGAGATAACTCTCCATAACCTTGCAGCCAAAACGCCGCTTTGATGGGAGCACAGCAGAACAGAACCCGTATCGGCCAAGGTATCTCCAGGTGTTACGCAGCGGCGTAATCCAGGGCGCGCGAGGTGTTCCGCATCATCCGCGTCCAGGGGAACACGCCTGATAGACTCCACATAGTCCTGCCGTATCGTGCGGCGTCCGCCGTCGCGCTTGTCGATTCCGATCAAATTTGGGTAGGATGGCCGACCGTCGGAAAGGAGGAAGGTGATGGTAAGGCCTTTCTTTGCCGGATTGCGCCCAAACCACCACCCCCCGACCAAACATTGGTCATTCTACATAGCCTTGCCGTTTGTGTCGAGCAACTCTGCGCACGATGCGCGGATGCCCCTTTTCTGAAGGCTCTCCGTCCTCAGTATTGTGTCTTCTGTGGCCAGTCGGCCAGGAACGCCGAAGGTGTTCTGCAACTGGTCGGGCACGGCATGTACTCGCGACAAGTTCGCGGACTTGTTGAAACTGGTTGGATCGTCATTTGGATCCGGCGCTTTCTGTGCCTGGCCTGCGGCCACACGATGAGCCTGTTGCCGGATTGGCTGCATCCATGGCGCTGGTACGCAGGCCCGGTCATCGTTGAAGCTTTGTTCCGCCACTGCATTCTCCGGGAACCGGCCGGCTCAATTGGCGCCCGGTTTGGGCGGCCTGAGGGAACCGCGGAATGGCGAAGTCTCCGACGCTGGCGAAAGCAGCTTTTGACATCTCCAACTTTGTGGGGTTGGTTGGGTCCGCGGTTGGGTGCAGCCAAGCCTGCCGCCGATAGAAACGAAGGCAGAACCTACCTGGAACGGCTGCTGGCCGAAGGAGGTCACGTGGTGCGATCCGGCATCCAGGCAATCGAGGAACTGTCCGGCCCCGTTCGCAGAACTCTTCGGGATCTGGTCCACAATCGCAAAAATGCCTGGCCGTTGAAGCACTTCCTTCCGGGGCTTTTGTCAGCCGGTTTGCCGGACCGATTGTGCCGGAGCTTACCCACAGAGGAAGACTCTGGCCCGGGCCCGCCTTGAAGGACATGCTGTGCGGCATCGTCAAAACAAACCCAGGAGGGGAACATGAATGATGATGATCGCACCAAAGAAGCTCTATTTCGCCACGCCATCCTCGGCGAAGTGCTCAGTCGCAGCCTTCGGCGGGGAGAGCTGCGTCTGACGCTCGTCGAGTTGTCCGAGAAGACTTTTGAAGACTACCAGGGACGCCCGCGCCGCGTTGCACACAAGACCTTGGAGGAATGGTTATACAAGTACCGTCGCGGCGGGTTCGAAGCGCTAAAACCACAATCCCGATCGGACCAGGGTTCAAGTCGCAGCCTGCCTCCTGAGATCGGACAACTCGTCGTCGATCTCAAGCGTGAAGATCCGGGGCGCTCGGCTCCGCTGATTCTGCGCGAGCTCGAACTGGCCGGCCGCATCTCGCGAGGCCAGGCGAGTGTTTCCGCCATTCAGCGGCTGCTGCGCCACCGCGGCCTGTCCGGACCCAAGATGGAGTTGGATGTTCCGGCGCGCTATCGATGGGAAGCCTCCATGTGCGGGGAACTCTGGCAGGCCGATGCTCTGCACGGTCCGGTTCTCGTCAATCCCGCCACAGGGCGGCCCCAGAGAGCGATCATCTTCGGTCTGCTCGATGACCGGAGCCGGATCATTCCTTATCTCGAAGCCGGCTTCGGCGAAACCGAACACCGCTTCCTTGCCGTCCTGTACAACGCGATCGCACGCAGAGGAATCGTCCGCCGCCTGCTTCTTGATAACCACGGTAGCTTCACCGGCCATGACCTGCGCGTGCTGTGCGCCAAGCTCGATATCCACATCGTGCACAGCCGTCCCGGAGATGGGCCCACCAAGGGAAAAATTGAACGCTGGTGGCGGAATCTAAGAGGGCATGTCGTCGATCGTTTGGACTTGCAAAAGATCACAACGATCGACGAACTCAATCTCCGTCTCTGGAGTTATGTCGAGGCTGAATACCACTGCAGGCCTCATTCGTCCCTTTCCGGCAAAACCCCGCTCGAAGTCTGGGAAAGCGATGGGGACAGTGTCCGCTGGGTCTCAGACCACAGCCAGCTGGAACAAGCTTTTTACGGGGAAGTCGAGCGCCTGGCGCGCAATGACTCTACCATTCAGTGGCGCGGGATCTTCTACGAGGTGCCATCCTACCTGCGACGTCAAAAGGTCCGTCTCCGCTACTCCCTGCTCGATACCCGCCGCGTCAGTCTCCTCGATGCCAACGTCGAGATCCCCTTGCGTGTGGTCAACCCGGTCGCAAACGCCCATCGCTCCAGGAATGTTTCCACACCTCCCGCCCGCGGCGAAAAACCCAAAACCGGACTCAACGCTCCGGATCTCATCCTGGAAAACATGATCCGGCCGGATCCAGACGGGCAGGAGGATCCACCTGTGAGTGATGAGCCGGGCGAAAAAGATCCGGAAGGAGGCGACCATGAATAAGCTTCTTTCCACCTATGGCCTGACTCGAGAGCCTTTCACCAAAGACGTTGCTCCCTCGGACATGTTCCAGACCGAACAGTTGCAGGAAGCTCTGCAGGCGCTCAAGGCCGCAATCGAAGGACGGACCTCCGCCGTCGTCACCGGAGACTCGGGTTGTGGCAAGACCTGTCTCTTGCGCGCCCTGGAGGAAGATCTCCCCCAGGGACGCTACCGCCTCCACTACGCGCACAACTCCACCGTCAACCGCCGCGACTTCTACCGCCAGATCTCGATCGGGATGGGACTGGAGCCGCACTCCAGCTTTGCCGCGCTTCATTGCAGCGTCAGCCAGCACATCCAGGAACTGGCCAGCCAGCACAAGCTCCGCGTCATAATCGTGTTGGACGAGGCGCATCTACTGGCCATTCAGGTCCTGGAACAACTACATATTTTGCTGAATTTTGAAAAAGACTCAAAACCCTGGCTGTCGATCATCCTCATCGGGCTCCCCGATCTGCGCGAGACGCTCAAGCGCAATGTCCTGGCTTCGCTGACGGCGCGCGTTCCCATACGTGTTCCG
>Ga0137380_10004868_pt1 | contig 11894 bp, 9 predicted proteins | sample SagtaG_17_FD_104809 | JGI IMG/M metagenome (GOLD analysis project Ga0137380, IMG submission 104809) | Vadose zone soil microbial communities from Sagehorn Ranch, Mendocino, California, USA - Sage2_L_100_16 metaG | ecosystem: Environmental > Terrestrial > Soil > Vadose zone | place: USA... | reverse complement strand
GTAGTAGCAACGATCGTAATCCGGCTGCCTTCGACGAGAACCTCGCGTGCCGCCGCCGATCCAACATCGCCGGTCCAGACTGTGCAGTTGGTGAACAGCAGCCTCCGTGCATTCTCTTTCAAGGTTTTCTCCTCCCAATTTTTGGCTTGATTTGCACCGTACGGTACCAAATTGCTGTCAGGTTCTAGAGATCTTCTAACGTCCTGGCTAACGGTTACCCTGCTATTGAGTAACCGCCATCTATCGGAATTGCAGTGCCCGTGGCGGAATCGGATGCGGCGCTCGTCAGAAAAATTGCGATCCCTGCAAAATCATCCGGCGAGACCCAGCGTTTCGCTGGCGTCGGGGTCATAACACGTTCGTTTAAGCCTTCTATCTGTGTGCGGGCAGTCCCGGTGAGATCCGTGTCGATCCATCCGGGTAAGATCGCGTTGACTTGAATATTGTCCTTTCCCCAAGCAGCGGCAAGAGATCGCCCCATCTGCACCATGCCGCCTTTACTGGCGCCATAAGGCACCGCGAGAGGCATTCCGAAGATCGATAGCATCGAGCCGACGTTAATGATCTTTCCGCCCCCGGCCTTGACCATGTGTGGATACACGGCTTGCGAGCACAGAAAGGCGCTAGGGAGTCGTCTCAACGAGGCCAGTCGCAGAGATCGAAGTCTCGTCAAGGCGCTCAAGCCGCGCAGGCTTGCCACTGGCGCATTCAAGATCGACAAGGATTCGAGGTTGACAAGCTGGGCGAACCGAGCGACGTCCTTGCCTTTGTATCGATCGACGAAGACATCTTTGAGCGTCGTGCATTTGAACAATGAGACGGCTTTGGGACGCCATTCCAAGACACAGCTTTCGAGCTCGGGAAAAGCGGAGAAATCGATCTCCGTCGAACAATAGGTCGTCACCCCGAGCCTTCTCAGGTTGTGGAGACGATGGATCTCCTTGATGTCGGGGATATTGAAGTCGAAGATCTCGAACGCCTTCAGGCTCGGCAATTCGGCCAAGAATGAAAGGCCTTGTCCGTGCCAACCTTTCGCATAATTCAATTCGAGCTCGACCACTGCATTGTCGGCCAAGTACTGGACAAAGTAGTCCAGCCAAGCGGAGTTGAGAATCGCTCGGCGGCCATACCTGCCGTTCTCAAGCGTGATACCACTATTCATGGGCTCATAAGCACGTTGAACCACGAGAGGGAGCCTGGCTCGTCGGCAATTATCAGGCGCAATCGGCGGCCAGAATGACTGCGAGGCGCAGTGCAAGGATTCTATGGGTTCTCCGATGAGAAGTCTATCAAGGCGGACGTCCGGATCGAGTCAAACTTGGCTGCGCCGGCTGCGGCGCAAATGGATCTGATCCGCACTTCTAGTCTGCGGACTATAGCACACGTTGGAGTTGTTTCATCTAATGCAGCTCGTGAGAACCCAAATGTGCTCGGCTTTTGCGCTCATTTGAGTCTCGTTCGGCCTGCAACTTTTCATGCCGAATGACAGCTTCGCGGCTCGCGCCGCAGACGCCGCGGACAATGCCAAACCAAGCGAAAACACGTGAGGGGCCCGCTACAAAACGATGACGCTGCCGACCAACGAGTTCATCCGGCGCTTCCTGATCCACGTGCTGCCGAAGGGCTTCCATCGCATTCGGCACTATGGGCTACTCGCCAACGGCAACCGACCCAGAAATATTGCGCACGCGCGCCAGCTGCTCGCCCTGCCGGCGCGCCCAAAAGAACCCGAGACGCCCGAAGCTGCGCTCGAACAACCCCGCGCGCTGCCGCGTCCATGCCCGTGCTGCGGCAGCCGCATGATCATCATCGAGACTTTCGCGCGCGGCTGCGAGCCGAAGTACCGGCCCACGCCGCCGGCGGCAATCAGGATCGACACCTCATGATGCCGTCGCCATCGATCTACACCTATAGCAACGCCCGGCATTCTTGCCGGCTCTCAGCCGGCATCGCCCAAGCTCGCATCGCTGCGCCGTATTCAATAGCCGTCACGCGACCAATTCTGTCGCGCTACCCGCAGATCGCTCGTTCAAATCGACGCATGCGACCCTCCTTCGCCGCAAGCCGATCGCGGCGACCGCTTCAATCCAACCTCAGCAAGCCCGAACCTGCGGCAAAATCCCCATAGCGCCCGCGGCTCCGCTCCCGCATACGTCCGCGATTTCGTGCCTTGGCGCTTTTTGGACGCCGGCCGCCACAGCGCGTGGAAGGGTTCGTCATGCCGGCGTCCAAAAAACTGCACAAGAGCAGACGGGAACCAAGCCTTGTCAAGCTGAGCGGACGGTGTCAAGAAATTTGCCGACCTCAAGCTTGAGGCGATTGCTCTCGCCCGACAACGACTGTGCTGACGAAAGAACTTGTGCGGAAGCCGAACCGGTCTCACGAGCTCCCTTGTTCACATCGACAATATTGGTGGCAACCTCGGAGGTACCTCGGGCTGCCTGCTCAACATTGCGGGCAATCTCCTGTGTCGCCCCGCCCTGCTGCTCGACAGAGGTCGCAATTGTCGCCGCGATTTCCGAAATCCGGCCGATGGTGGTTCCGATCTGTTTGATCGCCACTACCGAATCCTGGGTCGCAAGCTGCATCCCGGCGATCTGGCTGCTGATTTCATTGGTTGCGCGGGCGGTCTGCGCCGCGAGCGCCTTCACTTCCTGCGCCACGACCGCAAAACCCCGTCCAGAATCGCCCGCTCGCGCGGCCTCGATCGTGGCGTTGAGCGCGAGCAGATTGGTCTGCTCGGCGATCGTCGTGATCAGATTGACCACGTCGCCAATCCGCAGCGCGGCCTTCGACAGCTCGTTGATCCGCGCGTCGGTGGCCTCCGCCTGATTGACGGCTTCGCCGGCGATCCGGTTCGACTCCTGGACTTGTCGGCTGATTTCACCGATCGACGCGGTCATCTCGTCGGTTGCGGCGGCAACCGATTTGACATTCGATGAAGCTTCTTCGGAAGCAGCTTCGACCCGGCCGGAGAGCTGCCCGGTCTGCTCGGCGGTCTTGGTCAAGGTGATCGCCGAGGCTTCCAACTCCGTTGACGCGGTGGACACGGTCCGCACGATCTCGCCGACCGCGGCCTCGAACTCGTCAGCGAGTTTCCGCATCCCAGCACTTCGCTGAGTACGCGCCCGCATTTCTGTTTCCGATCGCTCCGCACGTAGACGGTTCGATTCTAGCATGTTGCCCTTGAAGACCTGCAGCGCTGCCGCCATGTCGGCAATTTCGTCCGAGCCGCCGGTCGCGATCTCGGTAGTCAGTTCACCGGCGGCAACGGATTTCATGCTGTTCTGCAGACCAACAAGACGACGTACCACCCCGCGGCCAACATAGTACCAGCCGATGACAAGCGCGGTGGCAAGGCTGCCGAGCGCGAGGCAAATCAGGATTATTCGACCCCTGCGGATCTCCGCCTCGGATTCACGAACCGCAACCGCGGCTGCCGCCTCGCTGCGCGATCGCAGGCCCGCGACTTCCTTTTCGAACTCCTGAGCGAGCGCGCGATTTTCCGTCACCACATTGGTGCCGGTCTTGGCGGCAACCAGTTCCTTTTGCTTGAGATCGAAGATATTGCCGTCACCCTTGCCGGTCTTGACCAATTCATCGACGAGCTTCGACGTATCGGTATCCTTGAAGGCGGAAGTGGCCTTCGCAAGGTGCCCTGCCGCCGCGGTGAACCGGTCCTTGACCGGCGGCAGCAGATCGGCAGACGGCAGGTCGGCCGCTTCAACAAGAAGACCCAGTATGAGGTTGCATTCTGCGCGCAATTCCAGGATTGCCTGCAGCGACACGAGTTCGTTGTCAGCCAGCGCGGCAAGCGTCTTCTTGACGACCGCCGGGTCCTTGTCGTCTGCGGCGGACTGCAGACCGATCGTCAGGGTGAACCCGGCGTCGTCGGCCATCGGCGCCAGCTTTTCGGCGAGCTTCTGATGCGATTTGCGCAAGTTGGCGACAAGCCCGTCCCGGGAAGCGGCAATCGTCTGGCGCTCGGCGACGGTCTGCATCAACCGGTCAAGATTCGCCTGCATCCGATCGGCGGTCTTGTTGAGCTTTGCCGCATCCTCCGCGGCGAGTGCGCCGATGGCCTGGTTGAGTTCCTGACGTGCGGCGGACAGAAGCTTGGAGGCTTGCTCGCGCTCGGCCGCATCCTTTGCGGCAAGAAGACGCGGCGCAGCGGCGCCGACTTCACCGGCGGCTCTGACGACCTTGGAGGCGAGCGTGATCTCGGGCAGACTCCTTTCGGCGATTGCGCCGAGCGAGTGCCCAAGGCTGTCGTAGGAGATAATCGCGCTGCCGCTCGCCAGCACGGTGAGCGCAGCGACGACCCCGAAGGCCAAGAACAATCGACCGCGAAGGCCAAGGTGATACCACGACGCCGCAGTCTTCATCGTCAATCTCCCTGTAGCAACCGCAAAACCGGCCCGCGGACGAGCTGGATTTTTCTTCGGCGCTTCGCGGCCTTTTGTGTTTACGATCCCGACTTCTCAAGGCGATCGACCGCCTTGAAGCTTCCGTCCGGCTGGATCACGGTCAGGAACACTTGATCCGAGCCCCGATTGTTGGAGGGGCTGTAGACGAGCTTGAAGCCATCAAGATCCAGGGTGCCGGCTTTTTGCACGGCCTCGATCAAGGCTTGCCGGGTGGGGTCGCCACTGACCTTTTCGAGCGCCGCGATGATCGCGCGGCCAACAAGATAGCCCTCAAGCGAAACGAAGCCTGGCGGCGCATCGGGGGCGCTCGCCTTGAGCGACGCCTGATAGCGCCCGACCACCGGGATTGCCGCGTCTTTCGGAAAAGGAACGACCTGCGTGATCGCCACGCCGGCACCGACGGGACCGAGTTCCTTGGCAAGCGCATCGGATCCGACAAAGGAGATATTCACAAAGGTAACGTCGAGCTTGATCTGTTTGGCCAGTTTGATGAACTCGGCCGCAGGCTTGTAGGGGCTGATCATGATGACCGCATGAGGCTCGGCCTTCTTGATGGCCAGCAGCGCGGTCTTAACAGCCACCGTGTTGCGCTCGAAGGTACCTTCGCCGGCGAGCTGCATCTGCCGCTTGTCGAGCGCCTTCTTGACGCCGGCAAGGCCGGCCTGACCGAAAGCGTCGTCCTGATACATGATCGCAATCCTGGATGCGCCGAGATCCTTGGTCAGATGTTCGACCATGGCTTCGGTTTCCTGGAAGTAGCTGGCGCGAATATTCAGCACCAGGGGTTTGTAGGGCTCGCGCAGGAACTCGGCGCCCGTGAAGGCGCCGATAAAGGGTGCACCCGCTGCGGTCGCGATCGGCTGAGTGGCGGCGGCTGTCGGAGTACCAACCGCACCGGCGATAGCGAAGACCTTGTCTTCCTCAAGAAGTTTCTTGACCGCTTCGATGGACTTGGTGGGTTCGTAGCCGTCGTCGACGCTCTTGAGTTCGAGCTTCCGGCCCTTCACACCGCCGGCCTTGTTCACTTCAGCAAAGGCCGCTTCGAGTCCCATCTTCATGCCCTGGCCCAACGCCGAGGCCGGGCCGTCGAGAGCGGTTGCCTGACCAAACACGATCTTGTCGGGAGAGACACCATCTTCAGCGAACACAGAAATACTGGTCGCGAGGAAGGCAGCTAGCACCATAGGGAACGTGTGGCAGGGCGAGGCTCGCATAGGAAATTTTCCTTTGACGGGGGTAATGGTCGACCGGACCTCGGGCGCCGTTTGGCAGGAACGCATGATCAGCCATAATGTGAGCGCAACACCTTCAGATTCGATTAATTTGACATTCATCGTATTTCTACGGAGCCGAAATCAAATGGCAGGAGGTAACGCAGGCGAGCGAAATCGATAGAACAGTGCAAGCCGCCGTTCGTCACCGACTCAACACAGGGGCATCATGATGCCAGGGCATGCGCGCCTCCCACAAAATGGAGAACGCGGTCTCAATTCAAACTATCGCTTTTCTGCTTCACCCCCTATTCACCCCGTTGCTGGATCGATCCCGCGAACAGGGATGCCTGAACCGCTCATTAAGCTGCCTTGCTTGAAGATGGCAAACCGCCTCGCTCAAGATGGCGGATCGGAAACAGGGGATCAAAATGAAAACAACCATCGTGCTTGTTGCTCTCATATGCGCTGTGGGCGCGTTCGCTGAACGTCCGTCGACTGAAATACCCCGTCAAGCCGCTGCCGAACCGCTGGCGCCACTAGCGATGATGCAGGCTCCGCATTGGCTTCCGACGGAAGCCTACGACGCCAACTGACTTTTACCCGCCCGCACGGCATAGAAAATGCCGATATCGGTTTGAACCTCTCTCGATATCGGAAGACGGGTGTACTGTCCCTAGTTGATCCATGCTCGTCTGCGTTTTGGTTGCTTAGACGGCCCAAAGACGGCGGCTTTGACGTGCACTGCACCGGAAAGCAGCGCGGTTTTACCTCAATGACGTATTGGTCGACGTAAATATGGTGTTCAGCTTTGTGCCGAGGCGTTAATTCGCCTTCCGAAAGACGAAGCTATCGATTGCCATTTTGTCGCAGGCCAGCCCACAATGTTGGTGTGGCGCCGGCCATTTGGCGACCTGCCTGATATCAAGAGATTGCGGGCATGCGCGAACAAGCGACCACGTACTACTACGGAGCTCTTTAGCTGCCAGGGCCTTCAGTCGATGTCCGCCGTGGGTCAATCGCGACTAAGATCGATCATCCAAACTTACTTCCGCTTATGCCCCAAAGAGCGGAAGTACTGCGAACATCGCTGGTGGTCCGTTTCGTGCCAATAGACAAAATAACTGCTCGCCTCAGGCCCACACTTCGCAATCGAATCGCGGCGTTTACGGGGGCCGATTAGCCGCCAACGAGGTGGCCCGTTATGCATAATAGGGGGCCTGCCAATTGTGGGGGTCAGTAAACAGTCACCAAAACTTGAAATAGCATGAGCGAGGACATGTTGAAAAAGATCATTGTAACCGGCGTGGCTTTGATAGGGTTTGCGGTGTAGACGATGTTGGGCCAGGTCGAACAAGGCGATAGGTCGCCATTAGATCTTGCGCCCCTGATGCGCTGACGACGGGTTTGCTGGAGTCATCGAACATCCATGCGGCATGGAAACCAAGCACCGCATTATGGGTCGCGCAGATTCGGTCGCTGGGCACTAATCCGAGCACCATCGTGCAGGCCGAAACGCATGTCCCGGCAATGACGACGGGCTCGCCGCAGTCGCGCACCTGTCGGAAGTGCGTCGTGTTGTCCCGCATCTTACCGCCGACGTCGTCGCTGATAATTACGGTCGCGGAAGCCGATGTAACGGTTAGCACCGTCGATACAACGGCAGCAATCAGGTGCGCTCGCATGTCCATTTTCCCGGCGTTATCGGATCAATCCTGCGCCACGCGTCGCAAATCGCGTGCCATCAGCCGATGCCCTTAAGACAGTCAACTAAGGGGCTGATTTGAAAGGACGCTTACGAGCGCGAGACCGGCCGCTGGCGGGCGACAATTAGGCGTCAGGACGGCACGAAAATCAGGGTTGCCGTCCCTCCTGCCGAACACCTCCAGGTCGTCACGTCCGCTGACACGCTGACGTCCCGAGAGGCCGTGAATCTCGCGAAGCTTCGGATTGACGGCGGCGGAATGATTTAGCCTTTCGCAGACTTGAGCCCGCGCCCTTGTTGTCAAGCGCCGCTTCCTACCTCGCTCGCAATATATCGAAGATGGCTAGCGGCGGAATTGCGTAAGCGCTCTGACCGATGTTCGTCGCGAATCTTCTCAAGCGCTGGAAACGACCTCCCTCAGGGTGCCCGCGACTTTCCTCTTGTTCTCGAGATCCAAGTCAGTCCCTGGCCGGTCCACCGGACCTCGAAACACTCGTAGCCCAAGCTCAACCCATTTCAATCTGCTGGTGGCGCTCGCCTTTGGGTCTAAAAGCCCGGACTCGATCGTAACCGCCATTCCTGCGAGCGCCTCACGAAGGAGTTTTCGCACTTCATCGTCATCGGACATCGTTTTGAGTCCTTCCGCCGCGCTCGCAAGAATACTCCCGAAGACGTCGCGCTGCGAATCCTAACAGTAGGCGGGGGGACAAAGCCTCGCGCCCATTCTTGAATGTCAGGTTTGGTGCATGCCGTTTCCAATGCGTGAAGAAGTCTCAACGCCGTCTCCGTCCCTTTGCTTGGGATTGAGTCATCTCTTGGACTTGCGAGACCTTAAGAAACGCCTCTGGCCCCTTGGCAGGGTGACGCAGATCTCCCCGATCCATTCCAGCTTTACTCCGTTGATCGGCTTGGCGTTGAAGCTCGTGAGGTTGACCAGCGCGGAGGATTTTCCGCGCTCAATCGTCTTCAAATAGCGCTCGCCGGTCTTCAGCCTGACCGCGGCCTCTTCCCCGTAGAAGCTCGACGGCGGATGGCGCTGTTCCCTGAAGACCACGATGATGTCGCCATTTTCGTATTTCGGCAGCATGGAATCGCCGACCACTTCAAAGGCGATGGTTTCCTCCACAATCGGGAAAGGCAGTTCGACCTCGCCCAGCCCCTCAGGCGGCACCTGCTCATGTTCGGGCTCGATGATCGCCCCGGCGCCGACGCGGCCCATGATCGGCACCGAATTCAGCTCGAGGTAATCGATGATCGGCGCAATTTCTGAGGCTTTGATCAGGCGCATCTCGGCCAGGATCTCGGAAACCGCGCCGGGGCGGACGCCCATCGCCGTTGCCAGACCGCCCTTGGTCTTGCCCGGCTTCTCAAGGCCCCGCTCTATCATCTTGATATCCAGCATCCCGCTATAATTCTGACTTTCAGAAAAGAAAGCAATTCCGATTTTTCGAAATCGACTGACTTCTATTTCGGCATAGAAATTATGGATATGGATCCGGCAACAAGATGCCGTTGAAAGATGAAAGTTGCCGAACCCATCGACGTAGAATTTTCGACTCGCGACTCGGCCGATGAGCCCGTGCGCGGTGCGGCTGTTTCCTCGCTGAGTATCTCGGCATCTCGGATCGGTCGCACGAAAATAGGCGACGCTGGGCCATCGAGCGGAAGGCCCGCAAGTCGGCGCTCTCGTCGTCTGGCCTCACCATGTTGGAAAAATCGAAGCTGTGGCAGCGCACACCACGGAATGGAGTCGTGGGTGTATTCGGCGGTCCAGCATGTCGAGATGGTCTCGCACGATTTCCCGACAAACTGGCCCATGTGAATCGAACACACGCCGCGTGTGGCGATCCAGATGGCAGCCACGCCCGATGCGTGCGTCGCGCCCTCATTTTCGATTTCGCTCTCAGAACCGATTTAAAGTTCGGATGCTTCTAAAAATCCGGAGGTCCGATTTGGCCGGGTGCAGATTAGACACTGTCGACCGTGGGTTCGCATCCCGATTTGGCCCTGCGCATTACATGGTTTAAACCGTGGCTTTCTTCTGAAACATTAGAAATTCAGCCGCAGAATCAAAGCGGTTGACAACACCCCCTGCCCTACGCCGAAACACCGCAATTCATGCCTGAATTGGCTGGCGCCGATGGCCGCGCGGCGCAGGCACTCCGCTTTCTGATTTTTACAGCTTGTCGGATGAACGAAGTGCTCGGAGCTCGGTGGACCGAAATTGATCGGCCACGCGCAATCTGGAAAATTCCGGGCGAGCGGATGAAGATGGACGAGGATCACAGCGTGCCGCTTTCCGATCCAGCGTTGGCAATTCTCGACAAAATGAGAGACGGCAGCCAAAGCGAATTGATCTTTCCGAGCGTTGGCGATGAGCCGTTTTCAAATATGGCGATGCTCGCCGTTCTGATCGCTTGGGTTGGCGACGGCCGATGAGGTCCAGTAGGTCGCCGCCCCACCGGGCGTTCCAGGCCACTGGATCAAGCCGCCCTTGATTGAGATCGGAACAGCGCCAGCGGCGCGGAGATATTCGAGCGCGGGTTTGGTCATGGATTCCGCTTACGCCGATGGCGTAGGTAATACTACCCTCAGCCAATGCCCACACCTCAGCCGGCACGCTGGGCACGGCCCCGCGCCTCTGTAGATGGGGGGTACGGCGGGGACCGTGCAGGCCGAATGCAAAGCACTCGACCCGATTCAATAATGCAGGTTTTCGAGCGTTGTTCCCTTAAGAAACTACGGTGAGGTTTTCCTTATCAAAGTACCGTCCGAGCTGGATGATTGCCTACCGGTGCAGGGTGCGGTTTGATGGGGTATGGCATTCCGCTTTCTGACCATCCTGACCGGTCGAAACCTCCCGAGGATCATCGGGCCCGAGCCGTCGTCGACCATCAACGAAAAGATGATTGCGGACTTTACGCGCATTGTTGAGCAGACGGGAATCCTGCGCCAGCCGGGAGGGGTGAAGGCCCATGCCCGAACTCACCCGCCGCCACCGTCATAACTGCTGGCACATTTACTACGGCGATGTTCATGTCGGAACGATTGCCGAGCGCGTCGGCAATCCGCACGATACCGATCCTTGGGAATGGAGCTGCGGCTTCTATCCGGGCTCGCATCCAGGCGAACATCGGTCCAACACCATCGCGACCTTCGAAGAGGCCCGCGCCGATTTCGAACGTGCGTGGTTGGTGTTTTTATCGGACCGCACCGACACCGATTTCCAGGCATGGCGCGGTGAGAGAGATTGGACCGAACGGAAATATGCGCTGTGGGACGCTGGCAAGCGCCTGGAGCCGCCAAGCTATGGACCGGGCAAGCCGTGCAGCCGTTTTATGAAATGCCCCTGCGGCGAGGTCTTCGACATGCGCGGCCCGGACGCGGTGCTGATGCATGTTCCGCACATCACGGTGATAAGCAACGCATTATGATCAGGCTCGCGTTTTATGCCGGCGCGCGCCGTTGATCATTTTCTGAACGACCACGGACTAATTGCCCAGTCGATCCGTTTTACATAATCCCAAGGTAGAAGTCCGAAGCTCTGGGTGGCCGGATCGAAATACAAGACACCGCGCTCCCCTGCTCGTAGGATTCTCACCTTGATCTCTGTTTCCGTCTCCTTTCCCTTCTCCCCCATCTTGATAATATTTAGAGGCCGGGTGCTTATTATAAGGGCTTGCGCTTTATCGATACCAAGCCCGAGTGCCAAAACGAACACGCACAATAGGCTGGCGCAAATGACCATCCATGATTTCAACATCTGAAAGGGGACAAGCGGAAATTAAAGAGGGACACGATATGAAGCTCATCCATCGATTTGCGGAGATGACGCCCGAGAAACGTCCGCAAGACCCGCATATGGACGGCACCGGCTTGCGCTTCGAAACAATAGAGCACGGCGGCGTATATCCCGACACCATGCCGCAGGCAATCAAGCTATTCGATGCTGCGGGACTGTCCGCCATCTATGTGCCGATCACGCAAGACGGCAAGGTGGTCGAAAGCCTGGGGTTAATGTTCGATCCAGACGATGAATGATGACCGGTGATGTCTGCTTTCGAGAGTGATACAGACATCCGATTCCGAGGACGTCACGTCGGCTTTTGTTAACCCTAAGCGGACGTGGCTGGCTGGATCCACCTGCTTATTCGACACACCGTTTCAGATGTTGATTTGTGTACCGATCTCGACAGCTCGTCCCGACGGTATATGAAAATATCTGCTGGCATCGTCCGAGGACCGGGCCAGACCGATAAACAGTTTGTCTTGCCAGTGGGGCATTTTAGATGTTTTGGCTGGCCGCAGCGCACGCCGGGACAGAAAGAAAGATGTACTCATCACGTCGAACTTGAGGCCGTATGTCCGACAGGCCGCCAAGCCCATTGGGACGTTTGGACTTTCCATATATCCAAAACGCATGATGACACTCGTGAAGGTATCTGACAGCCGATCCAGAGTGATCCGTTCGCCGTCAGCGACCCGAGGCATATCTTCAGTAATGACTTTCAGGATGATGTTGTTCTCGTGCAAAACCTTGTTGTGTTTGAT
>Ga0137380_10004865_pt1 | contig 11897 bp, 8 predicted proteins | sample SagtaG_17_FD_104809 | JGI IMG/M metagenome (GOLD analysis project Ga0137380, IMG submission 104809) | Vadose zone soil microbial communities from Sagehorn Ranch, Mendocino, California, USA - Sage2_L_100_16 metaG | ecosystem: Environmental > Terrestrial > Soil > Vadose zone | place: USA... | reverse complement strand
GGTGAATGGATTCCGGAACTTGCGGGTCGGGGCAATTGGGGCGCGTCCGGCCGCATTCAACACCGTCCGCTACAGCGAAAAAATCCTCGAAGCCAACGGAATTTCCATCGAGACTTTCGACCTCTCTGAAGTCCTTGGCCGTATCGAGCGCATGAAAGATACTGACGATCTGGCGCAGGCCAAGCTGGCGTCGATCAAGAAATATGTCGAGTCTAAAGACGTTCCGGCCACCGCCCTGATGAAGATGGCGAAGCTCGGCGCGGTAATTGACCAGTGGATGGCCGCGACCGAAGTCGCCATCAGCGCGGTGCAGTGCTGGACCTCGCTCGAAGAAAACTTCGGCGTCGTGCCCTGCACGGTCATGAGTATGATGAGCGAGCAATTGTTCTCCAGCGCCTGCGAAGTGGATATTGCCGGCGTGCTGGGTATGCATGCGCTGCAGCTGGCCTCGGGCACGCCGTCTGCTCTCCTCGACTGGAACAATAACTACGGCACTGATCCCAATAAGGCGGTTTGCTTTCACTGCGCGAATCTTCCGAAACATTTCTTCCGTTCCTTCAAAATGGATTTCCAGGAGATCATTGCCGGCACCGTCGGCAAGGAAAATACCTATGGGACGGTTGTCGGGCTGATCAAGCCGGAGACGATGAGCTTCGCGCGTTTCTCGACGGATGACACTGCGGGCAAGATGCGAGGCTACGTTGGCGAGGGCCGCTTCACCGACGATCCGCTGAATACCTTCGGCGGCGCGGGCGTGGTCGAAATTCCGAAGATGCAGAAGTTGCTCCATTACATCTGCGAAAACGGATTCGAGCATCACGTGGCGGCAAATCTTTCCACCGTTGGCTCGGCAGTCCACGAGGCTGCAACCCGCTACCTGGGTTGGGACATGTACTGGCACGACAGGCCTGACGGAGTCAACTGATGGCGGTTGTAGCTGGGGTGGACTTTGGAACGCTTAGTGTTCGTGTGTCCATTGTTGATAACGAGCGCGGAAGGCTGGCCTCGGCAGTTTCTGAGTATCCGCTGCATCGCAAGCGCGAAGACCCCGAATACGCGACCCAATCGCATGATGATCACATGCGCGCTCTGGCATCGGCCACGCGTGAAGCGATAAAGCAGGCCGGAATTTCTGGAGATCAGATAGCAGCCATAGCGCTGGACACAACCGGCTCTTCAGTCATTCCTGTCGACAAGGATCTTCAACCCCTCGGCGAATATTATTTGTGGTGCGATCATCGCGCCAAGAGCGAAGCCGAAGAAATCACCGTCGCAGCTCACCGCGAAATGCTCGAGGCGATTGAGTGGTGCGGCGGCGTGTATTCCTCCGAGTGGGGTTTCGCCAAGCTGTTGCATTGGCTGCGCCACAATCCAGATAGTCGGGAACAGTTTGCTTCGGCCTTCGAACACTGCGATATGGTGGCCGCGACGCTCAGTGGGATCACCGATCCAACGAAAGTTAAGCGCAGCATCTGTGCGATGGGCCATAAATGGCTCTGGAACGCAAAGCTCGGCGGACTGCCGCCGGAGGAGTTTCTAGTCGAAGTCGATCCGCTGCTTGCGGGTGTTCGGGAAAAACTCGACGGCGAATACGCGACCTCAGAAGCGATCGCTGGAACACTGTCTCCTTTCTGGGCGGAGAAGCTCGGCCTAAAAGCCGGAATCCCAATTCCAGTTGGCGCGTTCGACGCGCACTGGGACGCAATTGGCGCCGGTTGCCGCACCGACGACATCGTAAATGTCGTTGGCACATCGACCTGCATCATCGGGATTACGCCTTCACCAAACTTGGTTCCGGGCGTGTGCGGCGTGGTGCAGGGAAGCGTGCATCCGCAACGGACTGGCATCGAAGCGGGCCTCTCGGCAGTAGGCGACATCTTCAACGCTATCGCCGCCCGCGCAGGCACAGACGTGGCATCGCTCAGCAAGGGACTAGAAAATTACCGTGCAGGACAAACCGGTTTGTTGCGCATGACCTGGGACAACGGAGATCGCACGGTACTTGTGAATCCCAATCTGCGCGGCACCACCTTGGGATGGAACTTGCAGAGCACAGCACAAGACGAACTGTTCGCCGCCATTGAAGGGACCGCTCTGCATACCCGAGTGATTCTTGACCGCATGGAGAGCAATGGCGTTCGCATCCAGCGCGTGATTAATGCGGGGGGGATTCCGCAAAAGAACGACGTTCTCAACCGCGTGTACGCGAATGTGCTTGGCCGCCCCGTGCTGGTTCCCACAAAGAGCCTGACTAGCTTGGGTTCTGCGATCTTTGCGTTTCTGGCTGCCGGCACTTTCAAGACGATTGAAGAGGCGCAGGACAAGATTTGTCCACCTCACCGCGTGTATGAACCGGATCGCTCGGAGCAGCGCGTCTATGACGAACTCTATCGGCTGTTCAGTCGTCTGTATTTTGCATTTGGCAAGAAGGAAGCCGATATGGGCGATGTGCTGCCCGCGTTGATTCGCGTCTCAGAGACCGCCAACCGGGCGTGAGCAGCATTCTGGTCGCGAGTTAGTCTGCCTTCGAGAGCGCGGCGTACACGGCCCGAGCTTTTTGTAGCAGATCGAGAACAGCAATCTTTTCCGTCACCGTATTCCAGTTTGTGTTCGATTCGGTGGAACTTATCATCCGATCAACCCAGGCCAGAAAGTATTGCGCATCCTGGGTTGATTTGGGCTCAGATCCTGCGACGCGCACGTAAACCGGGCTTGTGGTCGCATAAGGGAAAGCGTCCAGGACAGGCATTTCCGGCTGATCGGCCAAGGCACGTAGCAGGCACCAACCGCTGCTCGGCGCGGGAATGGAACCTTCGACAGTTGCGCTCTCGTGGGCCGCGTCAAGTTTCAGTTCACGCATGACCTTGCCGTTGCAAACTACTTGTAAGTGGTCCACTGGGACGAAGGAGCGCAACCAAGCGGTGAATTTGAGTTCGTGCTCACCGGCCGGAAGCGGCAAGTCGTCGCCCGGAATTTTTCCGTTCAAAGTGAATCCAAGTAGCGGGCCGTTGGTCGCGAAGGTGTGTCCGTGCTTCAGTGAATCCAACCACGGCGGGTGGGCGATCCTGCCATCCGGCACTCGCGCATAAACCCGGTTCAACCCCACTGGACCGCGCAACGAAGCAAGGTTCGACATCGCGTCGGTCCCAGCAGCGGCCGGCAAATGGAAGCCGAGATTCAGCAGGCGGTACCAGACCGAGGTTGTCGCAAGATGGTCGCTGAATCCGAGGACCTCGATGTAGTCCACTTTGCCCAGGGCGACGTCAACCGGCAGGGCATGCCTCAGATCGGGGTTGTTTCGAGGGTCGGGAGTTTCGTCATACGGATGCACGTAACCAGCCAGCGCGTGCTGTTCGCGCGCAAGGTCTATCACGTTTGTATTTGGAGGAAACGCGCTCGCGACCGAAGTGTTCGAATATCCGGCATATGCTGGAAGCAGGAAGTGATCATCGAGGTTTAGAAGCCCGACATGCCCCCAATAGCTGGTATGGAATTCCTGTCCGTGAAAAAGCAGCGTGGTCGCCGTCGATGCAGGATCGGCGCCAGGTCTGAAGTAAGCAATATCTGGAATCCGCTGCTCCTTGTTGACGATCAAGTTCTCGACAATCGAGAGGTTTTCCGATTCCGCCTGCTGAATCATGTGCCGCGGACTGTTGCGGTACTCGCCCCCATAGTTCATGTGGACGTGAACATCTCCACTCACCCAGCGGAAGCCAGGGTCGCGCGGAATATCGAGCGTACGCAGATGCAAGACAAGATTTACTTCCTCGCCCGCTTTGGCTTCAACGGTTTGCTCCTCCACGCGATATTCAAAACCCTTCATCGCCTGCACTGTGCATCGTCCTGCTGGAACCGTGACCACGTCGCTGCCACGGCTTGCGAAGTAGTGCGCCTCAAATTTCTGAGCACCGCGCACGAAACTGTCATCCGCCTGCATCCATGCGTTGTCTGGTGCATAGGCGCGGCCATCTTCGCTGGTCAGGAAAATACGTGCAGGCGTGATGCGGCCCTGCGGATCAAGCACGCTAATTGCGATGCGAGCCGTTGGCTTCAAATACTGTCTGTTTCTGGCGACGATCGGAGTCTGTTTGCCACCGGGCAGATCAAGAATCCATAGAGAAGTGTTCCCAGTGCGATTGGAGATGAACGCGATTCGCTTGCCGTCTGCAGACCAGCGAGGATTGATGTTGTCATAATCCCCGTAGGTCAACTGGAAGGCGTCACCGCCATCGGCGGGCATAGTCCAGAGCTGGTGCCACTGCTGGCCTAGATATGACGCGTACACGATGCGCTTGCCCTCGGGAGAAAACTCCGGCCTCGCCTTCCAGTTAGTCTCCTCGTAGTGGATTTCGTGTGCGGGCTCGTCGGCCCCAGCCTTCCTGCGCCAAAAGCCACCGGTGCCATAGAGGTGGCCGCGATTCGAAACGTACACGATCTCGCTCCCGTCCCGCGACCATGTTGGGCTGATCTCGCTATCAAATTCGCTGTAGTAGTAGCGGGGAAGAGGGCTCTTGTCCTCGCCGGTCACGCGCTGAACATTGGAGAGTTCGCCATTCGCGAAATCGCCGCTGAAAATATGGAAACGACGATTGTACGAAGTAGAGACAAAGACGATCCGCTTTCCATCTGGCGAAAACCGAGGATCTACGTTGACTGTGCCTCCGGAAGTGAGCTGGTGAGTGCGCAGGTTCTGAAGATCAAGCGTCCACAGTTCCATGGCGTCTCGAGCGTAAGACACATATACGACCCAGCGGCCATCCGGTGAGCAGTCAGGCTGGTAGTCGTACCCGGCTCCAGCCGTGAGTTGCTGCGCAGTTTCCGTGCCGATCTGTTGTCGCCAAAGAGATCCGGCCATCGAAAACACGAGGCTACGCGAATCCGGCATCCAGGCGATGGAACTCGGTCCCGTTGTGGGTTGAGGCAGATACATTTCGCGATAGTAGTAGGGCTCAGGCAGGTCGATTTGCGCCAACACTGGTTCACGTTTCGTGGCGCTCTGCTCTTGCGCCTTGGCAGGATGCAGAAAGAGAAAGCTTGCGATTAGCGCGAAGGCGCGCGCTCCTAACCACGCTGTTCCCCGGCTTGACAAGACTGATTTCAAGTTTTTTGCTGCTCGCCCCTCAGCAAGCATCACTTCTGGCTTGAAGTGAGAGTCTTCAAGAAGCTGTAGTAAAAGTCCAGCCCGCGGTAAAACGATTCCTGTGGAACCCTTTCGTCCTTCCCGTGCTGGCGGTGATCACCGCGTTCAATGGCAATTCCTGAGACGCCATAAGTTGGCATTCCGGCAGCGCTGGTATAAACGCCGTCGGATGCGCCCGTGGCCATCGTGGGAAAAACCGGTACGCCGGGCCACATTTTCGCAGCGACACTTTCGATCGCCTGAAAAACATCCGGACGAGGTGGCGGCGGAGGATAAGAACGCTGGTCAGGAATACTATCGAGAATTTCTCCAGAGTTGGTAATGTAATGAATTTCGACCTTTGGATCAGCGATCGTTTCCGCAAGCTGCTGCCGGATCTCCTGCTTGGAGTGGCCGGGAAGGATTCGGCAATTCACGATGGCTTCGGCGCGTCCGGGCAGCGCGTTGTTGGCATGACCGCCGGCAAGACGGGTCGCAACACAAGTGGTGTGCAGCTTGGAGTTATCAATCGGATCGCGGGATAGACGGTTGACTGCCTCAAGATCGGGCGGAGTGCGTAGCATCGCTTGGATGTCAGCTGAGCGCTCTCCAGTCTCCACTTTGGCCATATGCTCGTAGTAGGCACGCGTGACGCTGTTCAACTCAAAAGGAAACTTGTGCTGCTCCAGGCGCAGCAGCGCGTGAGCGAGTTCATAGATGGCGTTGTCAGGGCGGGGAAGCGAGCCGTGCCCGCCAGGGTTAGTGGTTACGAGTTGGTAGTCGGAGTACAGCTTCTCGGTTGCGTCTACTACCAGGGCAAGCGCCTTACCATTGTCCAGTTGAACTTCTCCGCCGTCGTGGTTGAGCACGAACTCAGCGTCGACCAGATCGCGATGATTTTTCAACAGCCAATCGACGCCATTTGACTTCCCCCCTTCCTCGTCGGCGGTGAACGCCAGAATGATGTCGCGATCCGGGACGAAGCCTTCCTTTTTCATGCGAATCAGCGTCGTGGCCATGATGGTGTCGCCATCTTTCATGTCCTGAGTGCCGCGGCCGTAGAAGTACCCGTCCTTCTCAACGAACTGGAATGGATCAGTCGTCCAATCTTCGCGACGAGCTTCGACCACGTCGAGGTGCCCGATCAGCAGGACCGGTTTGCGCTTGCCTGAACCATGAAACCGGACGACGAGGTTCTTTTTGCGGTCGTTGGGACCAAGCACATGAATGTCGCTCTCAGGAAATCCCGCCTCGCGAAAACGTTTCGCTACAGCTTCCGACGCGCTGGTTACGTTGCCCACAGAATCTGTGGTGTTGATCTCGATCAGCTGTTTGAAAATGTCGCGGGCAAGCTGTTTAGCGGGATCGTCGATCTGGGCGTTGGCGTTGAGAGTGATGAGGACGGTTGCGCACAAGATTAACAGCAAGCGATTCAATTATTTCCCTCCGCATCGGCGAATGTTCAAGTTATCAGAAGCGACGACGTGTAGCCAAGCGCAGCCACGTTCTTGCAAAACACGGCGCAGAGCGAAATAGATTTTATGCAGATTCCTATTGCAAAAATTTTGGAATCATGGCATCTTCAAATATCTTCTTACGAAAGGACGCCCGAATTGGCGGATTTCACAACTAAAACGCTAAGCGGGCAACATCGGCCAATAGTCAGCCGAGGTTGCTATAGGGCGTCGCTGCGATCGCGCTAAGCGATCCTCTTTAGCCGGTTTCCGGCGCTCTTCCGCAAAACTAAAACTTAGCTGGGTGGCGCAGGCTGCGGTTCCTTCGATTGAACCTCGACAATACCGCTGCCGCTTATTCCCCGAGCGTAACTTGGGGCGATTGTGCGGTCCATTCGACAGCTTCGCGCTGCTCAGCTGCTCAGGGCAAGCTAAGAAACTGAGCCACGTGGCGAAATCCCGCGCAACGTCGTGGGATCACAAGGTCAGTGGTGTTTGGCCACGGATACTTCTTTGGCGAAACAGCCTTCGGGCTGTGAGGTTCGAATCCTCATGGGCGCAAGCCCTGCCGTGTCCGCTTGTTCCCTGACCATAATTGTTTGTGTGTCACTGGTTGGATTCACTATGAAGCGCGTGGTCATCTTAGGTCGTGGAGGAGCTGGCAAGTCTACTCTCGCTGTCCGCTTGAGCGAGATTACGGAGCTTCCGGTGATAGAGCTCGACAAGGTTTTCTGGCGGTCGGGCCTTGTCGCAAAACCGCGTGAGCAGTGGGCGGAGATACAACGGAGGCTGATTGAGGAAGAGCGCTGGATCATGGATGGCGACCTCGGGGCCTATGACACTGCCGAAGTCCGGCTTCGCGCAGCGGACACGATCATTGTCCTGGACTTTTCGCTCGTCCGTTGCGCTTGGCAGGCGGTTCGGCGATCGCGCGAGCGTGCCGATTTTTGGCGCTGGCTTTTGCTGTATCGCCGACAAAGCCGTCCGCTTCTCATGGAAGCGATTGCCAAGCACGCGACCAACGCGGATCTCCATGTGCTTCGTAATCCGGAGGCAGTAAGGCAGTTCCTCGAGGACCGTCGGAAATGAAAGCGGCGTGCAGGTTGGTTCCGCGGCGAGAGTAACCGCATTTAACAGGTGTCGATCGCGATACCTTAGAAAGATGGATCAGTAATGCGTGCGGACATGCACAAGGTCGTGGTCGAACGCGAGCGTCACGGCAGCACAGGGAAAAATCGCAAGTGGGGCCAGCGCCTCGCTTTCGTTCCCGATACTGATTACGACGATCAGCCAAAATTCGTGTCGTCCGCTCGCGGACGTCAGTACAGCAACAACCACAAGTGGTTCACCGACGTGCTTGGGCCACTCGAAGGGTTTTTACGCAGCAACCTCGGTCGCCCGTGGGACAAGGTGTTCAGCGAATTGCGCCAGGGCCTTGACGTGCGGAAGGTAACCGGACGCCACATCTTCGACCATTTGGAGTCGATGGTTGAAACCGATTGCTGGATTGGCACAGATCGCAAAGTGTACACGCGTCCTCGAGGATGGGAGGTCAATGGGTTTTATGTGCACCCAAGAACCGGACTCTTGTGTTTCGTGCAAAAGCCAAGTGCCCGGGAGCGGAAGAAACAGCACCTGCTGCGACGGGAGTTTGACGAAATCCGATTCGACTGCGCTCGTAGTTTCAAGTTGATCGACGGCCAATGGTATTTCGTGGTGTACGAAAGCATCGAGATGGCTCGCTATGAGCCGGTGCGGGCGATGTGGGATGTCGTTCAGCGCCGGCAGGTGCAACTGACTTGGGGACGAAATCGGGTGGCTATTCGCAAACGACAATGCAATCGTGAAGAAATTAGAACGATCCACGACCACATTGCCGAATGGAAAAAAGAAGTGCGCAGAATGTGACAAAGTTTGGCCGGTGGTGAAGACTACGGTTACTTCGCCTTGTAAGCGGGAGGTCGCAGGTTCGAATCCTGCCGCGGCATTGACGCCCGTGTAGCTCAGGGGTAGAGCACCTAACACCGTGTCACTTGTTCCCCGGCCTTAAACAATTCAATGGAGCGACGGGCGTCTCGCCCGTCCAACTGATCTCCCGGCGATGCGGGGGTTAGAAAGAACGCTTTATGGACGAAAGCAAACTGATCACGATCACCAGACCTGGCGATAGCGAATCGCTCTGCCGAACCTGCTACTGGGCGCATGCTCAGAAGGGTTTTCGCGAGAGCGAGGAGGTCATCTTCTGCGCGTTCGGTCCAATGAGGAGAGTACCGTTCAAGGTCCGCGACTGCACGGATTATCTGAATCGGACGCTGCCGACTCGGCAACAGATGGAAAAGATCGCGCTGATTATTCCGACCGAACCGGTGCGCAAGCGAGCTGGATTTTCCGGCCTGGGTTTCAGCAACGAGTCGGAAGAGGACGAAGTGATCTCGCAGATGGAATAATTTGCCGGTGGTGAACGCAAGGGATACTTCGCGAGTCGCAGGCTCGACTCCTGCCCGTGGATATGAGTCCGCGTAGCTCAGTGGATAGAGCGGCCCCTTAGCCGTGCAATTCCCGTGCTCTTCAGACTTACCTTGTCTTCTGCTGCAGGGGGACTCTGCTGAGGCTGAGGCGATTTTGCCACCGGGCCTGAGACCTGGGTTTCCGACGTAGAGTGGGCGCCAACGGCGCTTGATCATAGGTGCGTGATCGGCGGTTGCCCGAAGAACTTTAGCGCCACAGGACAGTCCAGATTCACCGAGCGCTCTGAGAACCACCGCGTGGGAAATTGATCAACCGAAACTCCAAGGGGGCCAGGCTTACTCAGGAACGCTCTGTTCTTCGCTGTGGGCGCGGAGAACGCGATCTACCGAATACGGCGCCCGCCGAGTCGGCTCGTGATAATGGCGAACCTGGAGTTCACCTAACAGTCCGATTGCCAGTAGGTTCAAGCCAGCCAGCAGCAACACGGCCGCAAAGATCATCATCGGGCCATGTTCCATCATCACGTGAGTGTGGTGCACAAACTTCTCGACAAATAACCAGAACGTGATGCCCGTTCCAGCGAGAATTCCCAGCATCCCGACCGTGCCGAAGAAGTGAAGCGGACGTCCGAGATATTTCAGCAGGAAGCGGATCGTGATCAGGTCAAAAAAGACGCGGAAAGTGCGGGAGATGCCATAATGCGAATTTCCGCGTTCGCGGTTCACATTGCGAATGGGTACTTCGCAGATCGAAGCACCATGCCACGAAGCCAGGGCCGGAATGAAGCGGTGCAGTTCGCCGTAAAGCGGGACTTGTTCGAGGATCTCGCGGCGGTAGGCTTTGAAAGTGGTCCCGAAATCGTGAATGTCGACGCCACTGAGTTTCGCCATCAGCCAATTGGCACAACGCGACGGAATGCGGCGCAGCCAGAGGTTGTCGATGCGCTGCTTGCGCCACCCGCTAACGATGTCATAGCCCTCGGAGATTTTCTCGAGAAAAAGCGGAATGTCAGTAGGATCATGCTGCAAGTCGCCGTCCATGGCGATGATGTACTCGCCGCGGGCATGGTCGAAGCCAGCCGCCAGGGCCGAAGTCTGGCCGAAATTCCGCCGCAACCGCACGACCGTTACCCGGCTATCCACGCCGGCGATCTGGCGCAGCAGGGGGAAACTATCGTCAGACGAGCCATCATCCACAAAAACGATTTCAAAGCTCTCCCCGTTCGTCTCCATAACTGCCTTCAAACGGTCGTAGAGGTCGGTGACATTTTCCTGCTCGTTATGCAGGGGTATAACGATTGAGTATTTGGGCATGAAGGTTTTATTATACGGTTTCGGTCCCCTAATCTGTCAGATGAACAATTGCTTTAGGAGGATGCAGGGAACCACATCGGCAAACGGTACATAAGGTTTTCCGTTCTATGATGAGTGGTCGGACGTGCTCATAAACGACTGAGGTCACGAATGACTCTGCTTATCATGTTTGGCGGCTTCATGGCGGCGGTGACTGCCATGACTTACCTTGAAGTCCGGCGCATTCGGAAAAGGCTTGCGCCGAAGTAGCGAAATCGAATTCAGAGAAAGCCAGGGAGCGGACACGAAAGTGCCCGCTCCACACGGATTTCAAATCTAACCCGGTCCTTGCGGGTATGCGGGCAAATCCGGAGGACGCGGCGGCAACTTCTTCGGGTTCTCCTGGATTGCCTTCATTACCACCTCGATCGCCTTGTCCAGTTGCGGATCTTTTCCGCTGACCACCTGCTCGGGACGGTTCTCGACCACAATGTCCGGCTGTACCCCGTGATTCTCAATGATCCACTTGCTGTCCAGGCCATAGCGTGAGAATTCAGGACGAGTGATGTAGCCGCCGTCCATCAGCGGGATGTTGCCGCGAATGCCGCGCACGCCGCCCCAGGTCCGCTCGCCAATGAGCGGGCCAAGTTTATAAAACTTAAAGGCGTAGCTGAAGATGTCGCCGTCAGATGCAGCGTAATGGTTGGTTAAACAGACCATTGATCCGACAAAGGTGTTCGGCGGAATAGTGCTATTTTCCCAGTTGCGGGCAGAATCCATGGCGGAGAGAATACGCCGCAGCCGTTCGAAGATCAGTTCATCTACAAAGCCTCCGCCGTTATAGCGGACGTCAATGATCATGCCCTGCTTGCGAATTTGCGGGAAATACTGCTTCACGAATTCATCAAGTCCGGGTCCGCCCATGTCCGGCAGATAGACGTAGCCGACTTTGCCGCCGGTCGCTGCGTCCACCTTTTTGCGGTTGGTCTCGATCATGTTCAGCTCGCGCAGGTTGTACTCGTCGTTAATCGGTTTGACTTGCACATTGCGAGACCCCTCTTCGGATGGCTTGGAGTTCACGGTGAGCGTGACCGTCTCATTTGCAGTATTCACAAAAAGTTCGTAAGGATCCTGGGGCGCCCGCAGGGAACGGCCATTCACTGCAAGCAAATAGTCTCCTGCTTTCACATTTATACCGGGCTCAGTAAGCGGAGAACGTAGCTGGGCATTCCAGTTCTCTCCAGGATAGATTTTCTTGATGCGATGGATGCCGCTGGCCTGGTCGAGTTCGTAATCCACGCCGAGCAGGCCAACATTTACCGGATGCAGATCGGGATACTCTCCACCTCCTACGTAAGTGTGCGAGTTGGAGAGCTCACCGATCATCTCCGCGAGAATGTATGTAAGCGAGTAACGGTCTGAGGCATAAGGCAGAAGCTGGGCATATTTCTCACGCATCTTCTCCCAGTCCACACCATTCATGGAAGCTTCGAAGAAGTAATCGCGCTCCTGCCGCCAGACTTCGTTGAACATTTCCTTCCACTCTTGTGCTGGGTCGATTTC
>Ga0137380_10004861_pt1 | contig 11903 bp, 9 predicted proteins | sample SagtaG_17_FD_104809 | JGI IMG/M metagenome (GOLD analysis project Ga0137380, IMG submission 104809) | Vadose zone soil microbial communities from Sagehorn Ranch, Mendocino, California, USA - Sage2_L_100_16 metaG | ecosystem: Environmental > Terrestrial > Soil > Vadose zone | place: USA... | reverse complement strand
GCGAGAATTCTTTTGCGCAATTCACGAAAGTGGCTGCCGTCGTTTTCTGTAAATGTGGTTTCGCTCGAAAAGGCCAAGTCCACTCGGCACTGGCGTTGGCTGCCTTCTACCTTTACGGTCCCCCGAGGCCGTCCCCCAGAGAAGCAATGGATCCGACTTCCGGACCGTCAATTGCGTCGCTTGATCGATAAGGCGGCGTCGCCAAACATCTTCAATGGCTCGGCTTACTTTCCTTATCTCCCTGCTCGGGCATCGCTTATCTCAGAGCTCGAACTCAAGTTTGAGCGCCGTGGGCGCTATCAGCAGGAAAGATTTGGCCTGGCCACGCGTTTTCCTTTTGCTTTCCTTACTAAGACGCGCCGGGTGCCACTGGCCCGCGAAGTGATTGTCTATCCTTCGGTGGAACCCACGGACGAATTCTTTGAAGTGCTTCCCCTCATCACCGGAGAGTTTGCATCCTTCATGCGAGGGCGTGGCAACGATCTATACCGCATTCGGGAATACATGCCGGAAGATTCAGCGCGCCATGTGGACTGGAAGGCTTCCGCTAAATCGGGGTCGCTCAAGGTACGCGAATTCAGCCGGGAAGACGAGCGCAAGCTGCGGATCGTTTTCGACAATCCCCAGGTGGAGGCGATTTCAGCAGAAGCCTACGAAGGTGCGGTAGCGCTGGCTGCATCGTTGGGCTGGCACTTCACCGGAGAAAATACCGATATCTCCTTCGTGACACAGGGATACAGAGGCGCTGATATATATCAATTTCTGGAGTACCTTGCCGTGGTGCAATCACAATCCCTGCCCTCGGTGATCGATGAAATTGAGGTTGCTGATGACTACAACATAATTCTGACAGCGCGTGCACGAGGCACGATTCCTACAGCTCTGTGGGCCTGTTCCTATTTTGTTTTCCTTGGGAACAGGCAGTGAGGTTTTGAGGCGACCGGATGCAGCCAGGAGAATAGGCGTTTGCATCCGATCTAACAGAAGCAACTTTGCTAGCTGAGAAATTCCAATGAGTGAGGTCCATGATGTTCCCCAACTATCGTTCGTTGATGATGGCCGGTTTATTTACAATTGTCTTAGCTCTGCCTGGGTTGGGAGACGAGGTCAGGGATATCCCTCCCGGAACCTCGATCAAGGTCCGCATCATTGACCAGCTGAGCAGTGAAGAGAGCGAGGCAGGAGACATCTTCCACGGAACCCTCGATGAACCAATCCAAGCCAATGGAAAGGAGCTCTATCCCAGGGGAGCTGATGTAAGCGGTCGCGTCAGCGACGTGCATCGTTCCGGCCGGCTCACCGAACCGGGAGAATTGGACCTGGTCCTGACCACCGTGAGTTCGGGTAGGGTTGCCTTCTCTGTCGCAGTACAGCCGCTGGTGATCAAAGGCGAATCTCATGCCAAAAGCAACGTGGGGAAGATTGGCGGAGGCGCCGCTCTGGGAGCCGTTATTGGCGCAATTGCTGGAGGTGGGAAGGGAGCCGCCATTGGCGCGGGTGCTGGCGGCGCAGCCGGGGCTGGCGCGGCCGCAGCCACAGGCAAACGTGCCGCAATCGTTAAACCAGAGACTGTGCTCACATTCACCAGTACGACTGGATCTGCTGCAACAATTACAGAAAACTCTGCGGAGCAAACGCCGTCTCAACCCGATCAGGACTCGACGCAAGTCCCGATGCAAGTTCCAAGCCGGAACTCCAATCAAACGGGCGCGACACGGCAGCCTGAGGATTCCACTCCGTTATTCACTCTGCGCGATCGTAGAGTGATCCGAGATTGCGTGAATGAGAACAGCGCGGCATTTCCAGCTGGCGTCACGGAACGTCCTGAACTGCCGCCAGGTTTGGATCGGCAGGTTCGCAGAGGCGAGACGTTGCCCGCCGAACTCCAAGATAAGGTCTATCCTCTTCCGCTAGTGTGCGAAGAAAAACTTGCGAGGCTGCCGAGCGACCTTGAGCGAGTCGTTTATAGCGGTCGCGTGCTGCTGCTCGATCGGGGACACCGTATCTTCGACCTTTTCTATCTCGATGATAATGAGTGATTTGGCGATCCGGTTCTGTCCTTCGCCCGGATCAATCCTGTGGGCGGCGTACTCTTCTCCCCTGTCCGTTTTCGTCCTATACTCGCGCTTGTATACAGTTTGCACGTTGGCTCGAAACTTGTGCTTGGGTGATGTATGCATATCTGTGATCTCATCAAGAATCAAGAAACCTATCGCGCGGATGCGGGTCAGACAGTGCTGGATGTGGCAAAAGCAATGGTCGCGCGCAATATTGGGGCGGTGCCTGTACTTCGCGACGGCGTGTTAGTAGGAATTTTTTCTGAGCGCGATCTCATGAAACGAGTAGTGGTGGAGGGACGTCAAGCCGACAGTACCCGGGTAGGCGAAGTCATGACCAGCGACCCGCTCGTCGTAAGTCCGGAGGAGACTCCGGAGAATTGCATGCTCCTGATGCGGCGCCACGGCTTTCGCCATCTACCCATCTGCGATGGCAAACAACTACGCGGACTGGTTTCGCTGCGTGATCTCATGTTGCACGATCTCAATGAAAAGGATCACGAAGTCCGAATGATGCGTGCCTACATCCAGGCCTCGCCAGACGTGTAAATCACGGTGACCCTCCAACCTGGCGTGTGTGCCCTCTCTCCAACCTACCTTTGCTGACCCGCTCGGACAATGGGCTTGGGTTTGCCTGGTAACCATTACCTATAGTTACTTCCGGTCATTGACCGTAGGACGGGAACTGGTAAGGTTTACATAGGAGGAGAGTGCCCGGTGTAGTCTGTCCGCCTTGCCATTAGAAGGTGACAGTAGAGCAGCCCGATGAACCCCAAAATCCAGCTGGCTTTATGGATCGCTCACCCACTACTGCAACTGTCAGTTGCGGCGGTCATGTTTTATCGCAAGCTGCATAAGATTTTTCCTGTGTTTTTTGCCTACATTGTTTCGCAGATTTTGATCTTTGCGGTTTTGTTTCCTATGTTCCAGTTGGGCTATGCGCGCTATTACGTCTGCATGTATTGGACTTGCGCCGCGATCAGCCTGGCGGTGGGCTTCAAGGTTATTCACGAAATTTTTCTGGACATTTTCCGGCCCTACCACACGCTTAAAGACCTCGGGTCCGTATTGTTTAAGTGGGCCGCTTTGGTCATGTTGTTGGTCGCCGGGGTTGTGGCGGCTGCGAGTCCCGCAGCCGAGCAGGGTTCAGTAATACAGGCGCTGGTTACGGTGCAGCGGTGCTTGCGAGTAATTCAGTGCGGCTTAATTTTGTTTCTGCTCGTCTTTTCCAATTATCTGGGAGTGACTTGGCGACAACACAGCTTTGGCATTGCTCTCGGCTTCGGCAGCTTTGCTGGAGTGGAATTGGCTCTGCTGGCCTTGTATTCCAGTAATCACGTGTCCGAAACGACGATAAGCCTGGTTAATATGTTGGCATACAACGGCGCCATCGTGATTTGGCTGGTCTATGCCTGGATGAAGAGCCCAGCCCGGGACGCCTCCGCCAGCCTTCTTAAGTCGCATCGCTGGGAGCAGGGCCTTACCGACTTACAGCATCCGGTGTCGAGCGATTCCTTGATACCGTTGTTTGAGAGTATGGTTGACCGCGCTTTTTCACGAACCAACGGAGATACAGCCTCGGATCCTACCGCAATCGAAGAATTGACTCAGATTTCTTCTTCGCGTTCCTCTCCTAGCCCTTCTGGAAAAGTTAATTCATAGATTCCTGAAAACTCGGCGTCATTCTGGAAGTCGGTTTTTGCAAATACCAAAATCAAGCAAAAGAACACGGCACACCCTTCTAGCAAAATCTATTTCGGAACTAGCTCCCGTAATGGGTCCATGCCTCTATCCCATTGAATTACAAGGATAAAAACTAACCATCCCGGGCTCCTGCAAATCCACTTAACCGAACTGGTAAACCGGTTTTCCGAGGTAGCTGCACCAGAAAAGTTGCATACAGGGGGTATAATTCCCGGCCGTGGGGGTTTCCGCTCCCAGGGAACCTGCACGCAAGGAGAAACAACCCATGCAACGTGCAATCAGGATGTTAATCCTGGTGGTAGGTTTGGCTTGCACATGTTTGGCGGCCTCTGCTCCAATGGCTACATCATTCGACGGTGGACCGCTGTGCTCGTTTCATTCCTGCGGAAAATAAAATGGGCAAGGTCACGAGCGTGACCTGCCCGCAACCGGGAGCCGCGTGTTGCGGCCCTTAGAATTCACTAGGCTGAATGAATGTGAAAAACATCTTCAGCCTTTTTTTACTGGCGCATGGTAATCGGGTCGGGATAATGCGAGGTGAAGATCGCGCTTCAACTGCTCGACGCCGGAGATCGGCGGGCGGCAGCTGAAATCGGAACAGATTACCGCAACTGTTTTTCCTTCCTTGACCCCGGGCAAAGCAGGAATCGTCGTCGCCAACGCAGCTGGCAGATACTGCGGGACGACCTTGTTCGAAGCGAACTTCAGCACCGCTTGGTTGAGCGCAGGAATCGTTCCCGCAGTGGAATAAAGTTGATCCGCTAGTTCATCCTCCCCAACGATCACAACCTGGATGTGCGCCTGCGAAACATAGATTGCGGCAATGCCGTACGTCGCAGCAAAAATTCCATACTGTCCCGCCAACCCGGCCAGCACCTCCATAGTTTGCTCTGCTTTGTCGCGATAGCTTTGCTCGTTGGTGTAGCCATAAAGCCGCTGCAGCACGATGGCAGCGACAGAATTGCCGGCAGGAGTCGGCGAGTCCTGAAATGGTTTGCGTCGTGTTCCTAGCACGCCAAGGAACTTTTGTTCTCCGCTCGCTCGCTTCTCCGTGTCAAAAAAGCCGCCCGAGACCGGATCGAAGAAACGATCTACCATCGCATCAGCGATGCGCCGCGCGAAATTGAAATAGCTGAGGTCCGAAGTGGTCTCGTACGCATCCAGGCAAGCGATTGCCGTAAACGCATAATCGTCGAGCAAGCCTGCTACCCGTCGGGACTGCGCGGCAGGGTCCGAATAGGCTATGACATGGACCAACCCATTTTCGGCTGACCAACCTTCGGCCAGCAATCGGTCCAGAGAACGCAGTGCAAAATGCTGAGTAGTGTCCAACTTGAGTGCCCGGGCTGCCTGCAAGTAGGCGGATACGCACATTGCATTCCAGCCCACATAGACCGTCTTGTCCACGTACGGAGTGGGCCGTTTCAGCCGGGCAGCGTACATCTTCTCCTTAGCCGAGCGCAGCAGTGTCTCCACCCGCTCCAAGGGCATGCTCAGTCTTTTGGCGATTTCTTCAACGGGAGCTCGTACGTACAACACGTTCTTGGCGGGATTGTGATGCATCTCGCCGATTTCGTTAATGTCAAAGTGTAGGCTGGCAACCCTGGCTTCCTCTTCAGTGAGAACGGCGCGGGTCTCTTCCAACGTCCAGGTGAAATAATCTCCGTCATCGTCCATCGAATAGTCTGCGTCCTGAGAAGCGTAGAAGCCTCCTTGCTCACGATCGGAGAGCCATTCGTCCATCCAGCGAATGATGTCGCGAGCTACGTCGGCGGAGAACTCTGAGCCGGTGGCCTGATGGGCGTGCACATAATTCTTCAGCAGTTCCGAATTGTCGTAGCACATTTTCTCGAAGTGCGGCACCACCCAGCGCTCGTCCACCGAGTAGCGATGGAATCCACCAGCGAGCTGATCGTAAACCCCGCCTCGCGCCATCTTTTCAAGCGTAGTAACGAAAACATTACGTAGATGCTCATCTCCGGATCGCGCGTATTGATCAATCAAAAGATCAAGAGCCGCCGGATGCGGAAACTTGGGCGCATTACCAAAGCCGCCGTTGCTTGGATCAAACATCCCTAAGATAGATTTGGCGATGGCGTCGATCACCCCCGCAGAAAATTCTCCGCTGCTACCGGCAAAGGATTCCGAGTGAGAAAGAGCGCTCTCCACCATTTTTGCCTGTTCTACTACCTCGCCATTTTTTTGATGGTATGCATCCGAGATAGCCAGCAGCACCCGTTTGAAGCTGGGACGTCCATACTGATCGCTCGGGGGGAAATAAGTGCCGCCATAGAATGGCTTGCCATCAGGCGTAAGAAAGGCGGTGAGCGGCCATCCACCCTGTCCACTGATTGCGCTGACGGCGGCCTGATAGCGGCTATCGATGTCGGGACGTTCATCGCGATCCACCTTCACTGCAATAAAACGCTCATTGACGATTTGCGCGAGTTCAGCGTCGTCATAGGATTCGCGATCCATCACATGGCACCAATGGCACCACACTGCGCCAATGTCCAGCAGGATAGGTTTGTTCTCCCGCTGCGCCGTAGCAAAAGCTTCTTCTCCCCACTCGTGCCATTGCACCGGCTGATGCATCGCCGAGCGCAGGTACGCTGAAGACGCCGTGGAAAGGGAGTTGGACGTCTGGGTGGTCATGAACTAAGTGTAAATGGTTTGGGAGATGGAAGGGGGAAGTGGAAGGCCAGACTCTCATCTGTATTCGACTTCCGAGAACTGAGATCTGACATCTGAGACCTGAAATCCGAAAGCTGATTATCCCAATCCATCCGCGCACAGTCTTTTTGCCATCGAACAATACAACTCCACTGCCTGGTTCAGTTCTTTTTTCTCCACATACTCCTGTTCAGTGTGGGCTACATGGATGGAGCCAGGACCCATCAACAGTGGCTCTCCCCAATTATTGAGCGCTGGGATATCGGTGGTGAATGCTGCCACCATGGTTGGCATGCCATCCAGAGTGCGCAATCGAACGAAGGGAATCTCGAGAGTGAATTTGATTTCTGCCAGATCACCCACCCTGTCGACAATGTCTTCACGCAATTGCTGCGATGGGCCGACTAACCGGTAGAGCAAGTGAGCCCGAGCCCGGTCGGCAACGACGTTGGGAGCGCGGCCGCCTTCGATCAAACCGATATTTAGAGTGGATGGTCCAAACTCTTTATCCTCGGGCAATTTCATCGCGCGAAGGCGATGGAGCGCTTCTATCAATTTATCGATCGCCGACTCACCCAACTCGGGATACGCCGAGTGCGCCATTCGTCCATGAGCGTTCAATTCCACTCGCAACGTGCCCTTGGAGGCAATTGCAATCCGGTTCTCGGTGGGCTCGCCGTTCACCAGAAATTTGCTGCCTGCCGACTGTTTATTCGCTACCTTCGCTCCCAGGCTGTCGCGCTCTTCGCCGACCAGAAAAAGAAGCCCTACATGAATGCCATCCTGGCGCAGGCGTTCGGCGGCGGCGATTTGTGCCGCGATGATCCCTTTTGCATCGCACGAGCCACGGCCGTAGATGCGAGTTGCGTCTTCCGATGAGGGAATGAACGGCGGCACTGTGTCCATGTGGGTGGAAAAGACGATGGCAGGCCGCGACTCTTGCGGCGCAGTTGCGAACACGTTGTTGCGTGCGTCTTCCACGGTCATTTTCTTTGCCTGGTACCCCAGACGGCAGAGCTCAAAGTGCAAGAAATCTCCGACCTGTCCTTCATTGCCGGAGATGGACTCGATGTCTACCAGTTGGCGCGTAAAAGCGGCGACGTCCATGGTCAGAGAATAAACCATACGTCCATGGTCAGAGAATAAACCATACGTCCATGGGAAGGGCTTTGATAGCTGCCGCCTTAGGGTGTGCCTCACTCTGCTAGATTATTCTTGCTCTCAAATGCACATGACCGCGCCAACGAGCAGCACAATCCGTTCATTTTTTCTCGATGGTCCCGCCGGACGTCTCGAGGCACTGCTCAATGCAGGCGCGGCGGATGCAACTCATGCCGCTCTGGTCTGTCATCCTCATCCTTCATTTGGCGGAACGCTTCACAACAAAGTTGTGTTTCATACCATGAAGGCCCTGAACACTTTCGGATTTCCCGTGCTACGGTTTAATTTCCGCAGCGCCGGATTGAGCCAGGGCGAACACGACCATGGGCGGGGCGAAGTCGACGATGTCCGCACCGCTCTCGACTGGCTGGACAAGGAGTTCCGACTGCCCATGATCTTCGCCGGATTCTCGTTTGGCGCTGCTGTCGGATTACAGGCAGCGTGTCCGGATACGCGAGTAAAGGCAATGATCGCTGTGGGCACTCCGGTCGCGGCGATTGATAATCGCAGTTACGATTTCGAGTTTCTCCAGTCCTGTACCAAACCCAAGCTATTTGTAAGCGGCGCTCGCGATCAGTTTGGCCCGAGGGCAGAGTTACAACGACTCGCGACGTCAGTTCCCGAACCGCGCAAACTAGTGCTCATCGAGGGTGCAGATCATTTTTTTGAAGGAAGGTTGAGAGAGCTGCGGGAAACGATTGAGAGTTGGATCAGGGAAGTGGCACTCCATAGATGACCCTGGAAAATACTTCTCAGCTTCTATAATCCTCCACCATGCCTTCCCCCGCAGACCGCCAGCGTGCAGCCGTCGAGATGCGTGTCACCGCCCGCCAGCTTTTCGAGCACGCTCTCGCGGAAGCCAGCATTGATAAAGCCTTTCAGCGGAATGTGGATTGTGAGCGCGGAGTCCTCCGCATCTGCGAGGATCTCTACGATCTGGATTCCTTTCGCAATATCTTTGTCGTTTCGATCGGCAAAGCTGCGCACAGTTTGCTTAATTCGCTTGAAATGCAGGCTGGCCGCCGTTTTGAAGGCATCGTCAGCAGTTCGGTCGAGCCCGCGTCTCAGGTTCGCGGGTTCCGCTATTTTCGTGGCGGACATCCTACACCTAACGCGGAATCTTTTCGCGCGGCGGAGGCGATGATCAAATCATTGAGCGGACAAAATCCGGAATCGCTGGTAATTTTTCTGCTCAGCGGCGGAGGGTCATCGATGGTAGAAAAGCCCATCGATGATGAAGTTTCGCTGGACGATCTAATTGCCACCTACCGGGCGCTCATATTTTCCGGTGCAAACATCGTTGAAATAAATGCCATTCGCAAGCACCTGTCGGCGATCAAGGGTGGACGACTAGCCCGTATAGCTCATCGGGCGCAGCAGGTTTCGCTACTGGTTTCAGACGTTCCTGACAACATGCCAGATGCATTGGCTTCCGGTCCCACCATGCCCGATCCCAGTACCGTGGAGGATTGCTACCAGATTGCGACGCGCTATGAGCTGCTCGCACAATTTCCTGAGTCGGTTCGTGAACTCTTCCAACGGCATGCGTTGGAAGAGACTCCGAAGGTAGGTGATGAAGTTTTTCATCGCTCACGCTGGTGGCCGATTTTGTCCAATGCTTCCGTGGTGGAAGCCAGCAAGCCAGACGCGGAGCGTCTAGGGTTCAAGGTCCAAGTGGATAATAGCTGCGATGACTGGGACTATTTGCGTGCGGCCAATTACCTTGTCGAACGAGTCCATGAGTTACGCAAGAAATCGGAGCGTGTTTGCCTTATTTCAGGCGGAGAAATAACGGTGAAAGTCGCGAATGGCGGTATTGGCGGCCGCAATCAGCAGTTTGCCCTGGCTTGCGCGTCAAAAATCGCCGGAGAAAAGATCACCGTGCTCAGCGCAGGGACAGATGGTATTGACGGCAACAGTCCGGCCGCGGGGGCAATCGTAGACGGCACCACCATGGAGCGCGGCAAGGCCCGCGGGTTGGCTCCGGAGACCTATCTGTCTGAATTTAATGCCTATGCCTTTTTCGACAAGCTGGGCGACACAATCATCACCGGGCCCACGGGCAACAATCTGCGTGATCTCCGAATCCTGCTCGCTTACTAAGCCGACTTCTTCGTCCCGCGCCCGAACATATCCTGGGAGGCCTTGTCGAGCTCATCTTTGGATACATCCCTAACCTTGCTAGCCAGGGACCACGTATGTCCGAACGGATCCACGACGGCGCCGTAGCGGTCGCCCCAGAACGCATCGCCGAGCGGCATCTTTACGGTCGCGCCGGCAGAAACCACACGCTGGAACGCGGCGTCCACATTTTCCAGATACATATGAATGATCACGCCGCTGGCCCCTGTGGAAGGCGGACCCAACGCACCCCACTCAGGAAACTCATCGTTCAGCATGAGCATGGAATCGCCGATCTTGAGAGTAGCGTGCATGATCTTTCCTTCGGGACCATCATGGATGCCAAGCACTTCGGCACCAAACGCCTTCTGGTAGAAATCGATCGCCCGACGAGCATCCCGAACAGTGATGTGCGGAGTTAAGGTGTGGAATCCTTCCGGAACGGCTTTCACTTTGTCTGGCATAGGTACCTCATTAGCAAAAATCTGAGCGTACAACTTTATACCTGAACGCAAGCGCAGCGGGGCAGCTTGCTTTTTCACAGCCTTCAGAACACTGAAATTACTTGGCTGAAATTAAAAAAACTTGGTCACGCCCTCTTCCATTACCAGCACTCGATCTTGAATGCCAGCGGCTGCAGCCTCTTTTTCCAGGAGAGCGAGCGGTTCCTCCATGGGTTCGTGAGAGAGGCGGAAGGTTCCGTAGTGCATGGGAACCATCCAACGCGAATTGAGGTCAAGAAAGGCGCGGGTAGCGTCGGCGGGGCTGGTATGCACATTGCGGAAAGACGGCGGATTGTAAGCTCCGATCGGCAATAGCGCTAGTTCAGGCGCCAGTCTCTGACCGATCTCGCGGAAGCCGGAAAAATAGGCCGTGTCGCCGGCGTGGTAGATGGAGTGCTTGTTGTCCCGTAAGACATAGCCTCCATAGCCGCGATGAGAATCTCTGATTACCCTGGCGCCCCAATGACGTGAGGGCACATGGGTGACGGTCAGTCCGCGATGACGATAACTATTCCACCAGTCGAGCTCGACTACATCATCGAATCCGAGGTCGGAAACCAAATCGAAGACGTGGTGAGGTATCACGATCGTCGGCGGCGTTCCGCGGCGATTTCGAGCGTGCTGGACGATCGCGCGCAACGATGGCCGGTGCAGGTGGTCGAAGTGGGCATGGGTAACCAATATCAGATCGATGGCTGGAAGGTCGCGCAGACGGACACCGGGCTGGCGCAGACGTTTGAGCACGAACAGCCAGCGTGCAAAATTGGGATCGATGATCACGTTCTGACCACCCATCTGTACGAAAAAGCTGGCGTGTCCGATGAACGTCACACCCAGTTCGCCGTTGGAGACGAGTCTGGGCTTATGGGTTTCCCCAGTGCGGGGAGTGACCGCCGAATGGCGCACCAGACGCCCAAATTGGCGGGCTCGCTTGCGCAACGCGGAATTTTTAATCGTCGCTTTTAACATCGAATGACGAAGCCGGATCCAAAATTGATTCACGGACGCGGAACCAGAATAGTTCCGGGTCATCTGCGATGGTTCTTTGCCGCAGCAGAGTTGTACCTCATTCTAAAACAATCTGTCGAGCATTACTTGACCAGTCGCATGGCGTCAGTTCTAATCCTTGCAAGCCCTTTTGGGTGAATCTTCAGGAGAGTAGCCGGATGCGCGTCGCTTTTTTAGGGTTAGGAATCATGGGTCGGCCGATGGCAGCGAATTTGGTTAAGGCCGGTCACGAAGTCACAGTTTGGAATCGCACCCCAGGGAAGGAAGTGGAAGGAGCGCGCAGCGCTTCATCTCCTGCAGAAGCCGCCAATGGCGCGGAAGTGGTCTGGATGTCGGTTTCAGATACGAAAGCGGTCGAAAGTGTGCTTTTCGGATCGCAGGGCGTCGAACAATCGCTAACGCAAGGCATGACGATTGTCGATTCAAGCACGATCTCCCCTTCCGCGACCCGTAAATTCGCCGAGCGTGTGCGTTCCCGCGGAGTTCAGTACGTAGATGCGCCAGTCACCGGTTCCAAAGTAGGGGCGGAAAGTGGAACTCTCATTTTCATCGTGGGCGGAGATGAGGCAGTTATCGAAACCTTGAAACCGTTATTTACTGCCATGGGCAAGCGGATCTTTCGCATGGGCGAAACTGGCAAAGGCCAAGCCGCCAAGCTGGCCATGAATCTCCAAAT
>Ga0137380_10004859_pt1 | contig 11906 bp, 7 predicted proteins | sample SagtaG_17_FD_104809 | JGI IMG/M metagenome (GOLD analysis project Ga0137380, IMG submission 104809) | Vadose zone soil microbial communities from Sagehorn Ranch, Mendocino, California, USA - Sage2_L_100_16 metaG | ecosystem: Environmental > Terrestrial > Soil > Vadose zone | place: USA... | reverse complement strand
GATCAAAGGCGTTCACAACATTCCGCTGGAGGAATTTTACACGTCGGGCCATCGCACGTGCCAGGGCTGTGAGTCCGCGACGGTGATGCGCGGCTTCATCAAAGCCGCCGGGCCGCGTACCGTCGTGACCGGCTCGACGGGCTGCATGTACGTCGCCAACACCTCGTACATGACCACGCCATGGATCGTTCCCTGGATGCACACCCAACTGGGCGCGGGCGGATCGTCCGCCGTTGGGATGGCGGCCGGTATTCGCGCGCTGAAGCGCAAGGGCAAAATCCGGGACGAGAAGATCAACGTCATCTCCTTTTGCGGCGACCTCGGCGGCGGTGACATGGGCCTTGGCGGGATTTCGGGCGCGCTGCAAACCGATTTCGATTTGCTCATCATCATGTACGACAACGAATCGGCCGCGAACACGGACATCCAGTCCACCGGCCTGACCACGTACGGGGCGCAAACCACGTTCACGCCGCCCGGAAAAAAATTCCGCATCATGCACCGGCGCTGGAAGAAGAACGTGGCGGGCATGTTGGCCGTCGGCCATCCGACGTGCAAATATGTCGCCACGGCGTGCGCGACGTATCCGCCTCTGGACTTTTTGAACAAAACTCGCAAGGCGCTGACGGTGGGCGGGCCGACCTTTATCCACACCTACGATCCGTGTCCGAAAGGCTGGGATTATCACCCGCGTTATTCGCACGAGATCGGCGAGTATGGAATCAAGTCGGGGCTGTATCCGCTCTACGAAGTGATCGAGGGTCAGGTTCACTACACGCACGACGCGCGCAAGAACCGCCTGCCGGTGCGCGAATTCCTCAGCCGACAGGGCCGCTTTGCGCACATGACGGATGAAGATGTCGAATACGTGCAAAAGATGGTGAATCAAATGTGGGATGAATGGGAAATCCCGGGCGTCGCGCCGCTCAAAGGCGGGTTCAAAAATTAGAACGCGCCGCGAAGAGGTGTTGCGCCGGAGCGCGGACGAGGGTGTGCGCGCTCCGGGAAGAGTTGTTTGACATCGAGCCGTTCAACGACTCAGCGGTTGTTGAACGTGCCAAAAACAGATTGGTCGGTAGAAAGGAGCGCTTTTATGAGAAGTGCCAAGTGGATTCAGTTACTTCACGGAATCGGCCACGAGCCGGCTGCCGTGACCCAGGCGCAAGGCGAGGTCAGGAACGCGACGCGGTGGTTTATGCTGATCGTCGGCATCCTGGGGATGGTCGCAGTCGCCAACCTTCAATACGGCTGGACGTTGTTCGTCAACCCGCTGGCCAAGCGTTTCAATGCCGAGGTTGCGACGATTCAAATTGCCTTCACGCTTTTTGTCCTCTTCGAAACCTGGCCGGTGTTTCTCGAAGCTTATCTCGTGGACCGGTTCGGGCCGAAACTCATCGTCATCGCCGGCGGCATCCTGGCCGGGTTGGCGTGGTACTTGAATTCGATCGCCGAGTCGCTGCCAATGCTTTACCTCGGCGGCATCGTGGGCGGCATCGGCGCCGGCATCGTTTACGGGACCGCGAGCGGCAGCGCGCTGAAATGGTTTCCCGACAAACGCGGGTTGGCGGCGGGTCTGACCGCGATGGGCTTCGGCGCCGGTTCGGCGCTGACCATCATCCCGATCTCGAATCAAATCGCGCACACCGGCTATCAATCCGCTTTCCACACCTGGGGTTTTCTCCAGGGAGCGGTCGTCGTAATTTGCGGCCTGCTGTTGCGCGCGCCCAGGGCCGGGGAGACGCCCGTCACCGCGGCGCGAGTCGTGGCTCAAGCCAGCAAAGATTCGATGCCGACCGAAATGCTGGGCTCAGGCCCGTTTTGGCTGCTTTATGTGATGTTCACGCTGGCGGTGACCGGGGGATTGATGGCGGTCGCGCAATTGGCGCCGATGGCCCGGGATTACAAGGTGGCAGAGATTCCAGTCAACCTGCTCGGGCTGACCTTGGCGGCGTTGCCGTTTGCGCTCTCGTTGGATCGAATTCTCAATGGTCTGACGCGACCGTTTTTCGGCTGGGTTTCCGATCATCTGGGCCGGGAGAATACGATGTGCCTGGCCTTCAGTCTGGAAGGTCTGGCGATTCTGGCTTTGGTCTCCTTCGCGCACCAGCCGCTGTACTTTGTCATTCTTTCGGGGCTGGTCTTTTTCGGCTGGGGCGAAGTGTACAGTTTGTTCCCGGCCACCTGCGGCGATTTGTTCGGGAAAAAATTTGCGACTACCAACTACGGCTTGCTTTACACCGCCAAGGGGACCTCGTCGGTGTTCGTGCCGATTGGCTCGGCGCTGGCCGCCGGCAAGGCGTTCGACTTTCGCGCGGACATCCTGTTGCTGATCGGCGGGCTTGTCGCGTTCTTCACGGTGTTCTTCGGCCCGATGGTGCTGCGACTGTCGTTCACCAAGACCCTGCGCAGGGCCTTGTATGTTCTGACCGGGGCGTTCATCGTGTACGGACTGGTGCTGTCGGTGGTGCGCGAGTTTCCGACGCCGTTTTCCGCGCAGTTTGTGCTGCCGAAAATCGGCTGGTTCGGCGTGTTCGCCATCGCGGTCGCGTTCGACTGGCTGGCGGCGTTGCTGGCAATATTCGCCCTCAAGCCCCTGCGGAAACGCTGGCTGGCCACGCAAGTGGACAGAAGTGTGAACCAGAATTCCGGCTCGGGTTCTGTGATGGCGGCAAGTGCGCGAGACGCGAACTTGATTGAACCCTTTGCGGGTTGAGCAACATTTTGGGACGATGAACCCAGGGTAGCTCTGCGCTTGCCCCGGAAAAAAGAGCGGGACAAACCTCCTTCAACCCTGTAACACCTGGACGATGCAATCTACATCGTCCATTAAGCAGAAACTCGCAACCCCCGAAAACACGCAACTGGTGATCACGCTACTCAAGGCCGATCCTGCACCCAGCCGCAATGGTTTAGCCAAAGAGCTCTGTCGTCGTCTGGAATTGAGGGATTCCAAGGGGGACTGGCAGATGGCCACCACCAGCAAGGCCCTGCGGGAGTTAGCGGATGAGGGCTTGTGGCGGCTACCCGAGCCGCGCTCGCAACGTGGGGAGGCCTGGCATCCCACGCGCCTGAACCATCCGGTGCCGGCTCCCACAGAGGTTCCTGAGTTGCTGGCGGAGGTGCGCGGACTGCGCCTGATCGAGGTGGTTGGTGAAGAGCCTCTGCGGATTTGGAATGAACTGATGCTGCGCGAGCATCCTTTGAAGGACTGCCGGCTGGTCGGCAGGCAGTTGCGTTATTTGCTGGGCTCGGACCACGGCTGGCTTGGAGCCCTGGGCTTTGGCAGTGCCGCTCTGTATTTGGAGGGGCGGGATGATTGGATCGGATGGAACCCCTCTCAGCGGAGCCAATATCTGGAGCGGGTACTCAACATGAACCGGTTTCTGATTCGTCCGCAGGTGCGTTGCGACAATTTGGCTTCCCATGCCCTGGGGCTGTGCGCCCGACAAGTGGGTGAGGATTTCGAGCGTCGCTATGGCCTGCGTCCCTGGTTGTTGGAAAGCTTTGTGGAAACCCCGACCTATGAGGGTTCTTGCTACAAAGCCGCCAACTGGATCCGGGTGGGCCAAACCAAAGGCCGCGGACGCAACGGGCTGAACAACGCCTGCAAGAGCATCAAGGACGTCTATCTCTATGTACTGGTCAAGGATTTGCAGGATCGAGTCGGGGTCAAGCCACCCACCGCGAGCGCCTTGAGCGTCCAGAGTGGCTTGGATGGCCCGGGCTGGGCGGAGCACGAATTTGGGGACTGTGAACTGGGAGATGAGCGCCTGACCCGCCGGTTGGTCAAGATTGTCTGCGACCAAGCGGCCCAACCCAATGGGTCCTACGCCCAAGCCGCCGGTGGCCACCGCCACGCCCTCAAAGGCTATTATCGTTTCCTCAACAATGCGCGCTCCCAACTGGATCTGGACAGCCTCCTGGAAAGCCATCGCGCCAGAACCCTCCGCCGGATGAGCCGGGAGCGCACAGCGCTGATCGTTCAGGACTCCACTGATTTGAACTACTCCACGCGCAGCCAATGCCAGGGGTTGGGCCAGATTGGAACCAACCAGACCGGCGCCAAAAGCCGGGGACTGCGCTTGCACAGTTCTTTGGCCCTGAGCCAGAGCGGGCTGCCCCTGGGAATCGTGCAACTGCAAGGCTGCGCTCCGGAATCGGCCAAGGGCAAAGACCCTCGGCGGCCAATTGAGCAGAAGGACTCCTATCGCTGGCTGGAGGGTTTTGAGGAGGCCCTGCGGATCGCTGCGCTTATTCCCAATACCCGAGTCGTTAATATAACTGATCGGGAAGGGGATATGTTTGAGCTGTTTCACTTCCGCCGCTCTGCGGCGGGCAGAAAGGCCGAACTGTTGGTTCGGGCCAAAACCGATCGCTGCCTGGAAGGAACTGACCAGAAGCTCTTCGCCGAGTTAGCCGCCGCTCCCTTGGCCAAGCGGGTTTCACTCTCCGTGCCTCGCCAACGTGAACACCTCTCCACACCTTCGGCTCCGGGCCGGCCGGGGTTACAGGCGCGCGAGGCGCGGGTCGAAGTTCGATTTAAAGAGGTAACGCTCAGCGCGCCCAATACGGCGCAGACGCGCCACCTTCAACCGATCAAACTCTGGGCTGTGTATTTGCTGGAGAAGCATCCTCCCCCGGGTGCCCAGGCGCTGGAGTGGCTGCTCTTGACGACGGTGGAGGTGCGCTCGCTCAAGCAAGCCCTCAAGTGCATCCGCTGGTATTGCCGGCGCTGGCGGATCGAGGAATGGCATCGAGTGTTGAAGAGTGGATGCAAGGTTCTGGAACATCAAAATCACAGCGCCCAGGTGTTGCTGCGGGCCATCGCCATCGACGCGGTGATTGCCTGGCGGATCATGTTGTTGGCCCTCTTGGGGCGAGAAGTTCCCGAACTGCCCTGCGACCTGCTTTTTAACCCCGTCGAGTGCGAAGTGCTGGGACTGCTGGCTAAAAAAAAAGCGGGCCGAACAAAGGCTCACTCGGTGAAGCCATGATCACCATCGCTAAACTGGGCGGATACCTCGATCGCAAGTGTGACGGTGTTCCTGGATTTGAGAGTATGTGGAGAGGTTACGCCCGTTTTTACGATATGGTCCAAATCATAACGCTTGGGCGAGCCGCCAAATCAAAAGATGCGTGACCCATGCGCCATGTCGGTTTTCCGGGGCAAGCGCAGGGGTAGCTCGTTCCTCGCAACCCTGGGCTGGATTATTACGATCCCTTCGGGATCGCTGTCGGTGCCCGACGCGATTGCTCTAAAACGCGACCTGCGCGCGTCCAAACAGAACTTTCTCCGTGGGCCGATCGCCGCCGCCGGCCGCGCCGCCGTCGAAGTCCGTCTGGTCGTAATCAAACACGAACTTGATGTTCTTGTTGAGATACCAGTTGAAGCCGACGGACCATTCGTAGGCGCGTCGCGCCGAAGTGGCCGGGCTGGCGAAAGTTGGAAACGCATCGCTGTCAATGCTGAGCTGCGAAAAGCGGCCCACCAGTTCGAGCGCGCCCCAGCCGCCGTTGACGAAGAAGGGAAGTTTCGGCGTCACGCCTTTGTAGGACGCCTGCTCGCCCGTGAGGACCACCGAGCCGGCCACCTGCCAGGCGTCGTGGCGCAGCCGCGCGGTGCTCCCGCCCACGCCGCGTTGCACCTCTTGCTCCGAAACCGCGTACTCGCCCAACAACCCGACCGGCCCCCAATAGTAATACGCCTGTGGCGACCAGCGAGTGCGCCGTCCGTTCGAGAACACCGCCCCGGGGGCGTTGGTGCTGGTGATGTAACTGAAGAATGTCTGTTGGCCCATGGTTTTGTACGTGGGCAAGTTCAGGGCGCTTGTCCCGCCGAACTGGTCGCCGATGGCCCCCGCGATGCCGAAGCCGAAACCTTTCAGCGGACCGATGTCTGTCTTCCTGAATGGGTGGGCGAAGATGCGGCCCTCGTAATCCTTGTCGTCGCCGTTGTCGAGGTCGCCGCTGGAACCGTCAAGCACGCCGTTGAAGACGCCAGCCGCATAGGTCACGACGCCGCCCCAGAGATCGCCGCTGAGTTGCACGCCCACGTCGCGGAACGGGAGCAGGTCGAACGGCAGCGCGCGTTCCGCGAATTCCGTCGCCGCATCCTCTTGCAGCGCCTCCAGGCCCATCGGCGATTTGAATTTGCCGATGCGCAGCTTCAACTCCGGCCAGTGCGCCCAATTGACGTAGGAATCCTGAATCACCGCCGAGCCGCCCCCGAAATCCGGCATAAACCGGAAATCGAAGTCCTTGTACACGGTGCCGTCAATGATCGGCCGGATTTTGCGCAACAGGAACGTGTCCTTGGCCGCATCCGCCTTGTCGTCCAGATAAAACCGCCCGTCCACCTGGATCAGACCGTGCAGTCTCAAAGCGAATTCTTCGTCCGCCGATTTGAAGATGAACCCTCCTGGCCCAGCCGTGACGGTCGGCGTTTGCTTCGTCAACTTTTCGGTTGTTTCCTTTTCCTGTTGAAGCTGTTGACTGAGCGTTTGGATTTGTAGTTGAGTTTCCTCGGCCTTCTTTTGTGTGGCTTGTTGGTCGGCTTGGCGCTGCTGCTTCAACTTCTCCGCGGCTTGCCGATCTTGCTCGCGTTGTTGCTTCAGGTCTTGGAGTTCCTTTTCCAAGGTTTCGATGCGCTCATCCAGCGATTTGGCGGGAGCGTTGGTTTGCGCCGGCAGATGGAGATTTGTCGCGACCAGGCCGGCAACGAGGATTGCCGCGACACTGTTTCGAGCGTTCATGGATGCTTTCCTTTCGTGTTCGCCTGTTGGGGGTTGTGTCTGCGATCAGGAAGTTTCGTGGTTTCAATTGGTCCAGTTTCCCGGCGCCTGCGACGCGGCGTCCGACATGCCTTGTCGCCGGACATCGGAACTCCATTCTCTACCTAGGCAACAATAGCAGATGCCGCATTGGATTTCAATACCGTGTCACTTGTGCTGCGCCAGTGCTGGAGCAGGCGCGCGGTTTCCGGTGTGACTTGCCATTGATCGGGATTGGGCAACGCGCGCCACTGGTCCACGTAGCCGCGAATCTTGTTGATGAGGGTGTCGGGGTCGTACTGTTGCGCGGTGGTGGAGATGATTTCCACCGCTGCGCCGAATTTGTGTCAATACTATGGATTGCCCCTTTACGAAGGCAGCGCGATGAAGAAGAAAACCGTGGTGGCCCTGGCGCGGTTGCTGGCCATTGACCCGTGGCGCTGGCGCACCGGTCGGGCCACGCTCGAAGATTTGGGTTGGGTGGCGGCCTGAACCAATCCGAAACCCGAAACTGAAATTTCCTTGAATCAAAACGTGAGCAACTTTGCGACCGGGCGGCGGCTGCTCGTAGCTGCAGCTGGTGAAGCCACACTTCACCCGTCGGTTAGAAGGGGCGCCGCCCCCGGTCGCCGCAGTCGTCCTGCTTTGCAAGGATTTCCGATACTTTGGAGACGTCGGCACCGCCGATTACAAAGACCAATTCCCTGCGATCAAGAAGCTGGTTGAAGGTTTCAACCGCAACCACCGGGTAAACCACTCCCCGGACCTCCGCCACCAACTCTTGCAGCTCGCGGAGTCAGCTTGGCGGCAGCACCATAAGATGAAGATCGGCAACGCAACCGATCCAGATCGCAGCGCCCGCTGCAACACCGAGACGCCGAGTTGCTCAGTTCGGTAAGGCTGGAAAAGGGTCAGACCGGAGGGTCGTCCGCCACACGATGCTGTCGCAAGGGAAACATGATCGAGAGCATCCTTTTGAGAAAGCTTCTCCCATAGTCCACGTTTTGACATGCCGATTTCGCAATGCAACATTGCTGCGTAAACGACGAAGAAACGGTGAGCGTACCCATGAAGCGCAACCCTAGGCCATGGACAAAAGACGAACTCGCCCTCCTGGGCAAGCTTCCCGACGCCGATGTCGCCGACCTCACCGGCCGCACCTTTGGCAGGGTCTGGCAGCAGCGCCGCGCCCTCGGCATTGACCAGCCCGAACTGCGATTCCGAAAATGGACACGGGCCGAAGATAAACTCGTCGGCACTGCTCCCGACGCTGACACTGCCCACCAGATCGACCGCACAGAAAGCGCCGTCAAAAGCCGTCGCGCCATCCTCGAGCGCCAGCACGCCAGCCGCGAAACCAAACCCATCTTTTCAGATCCCAAACCCTCCCGCGCCGCCTTCGCCGCTCTCCGCTCCCAGTCCATTCCACGCTATTCTGCTCCACGCTCCACGCTCTCCGCGCAGCGGAGGCGAGTCCATGCCAACGGGAATGCCAAGCACGGTCCCCGCGCCGATTGGCGCATCGCAATCCCTCATCTTTTCTCTGATTCCAAACGACAATAACGAATCATCGTAGCTGGAAGTAGCGCTTGCCGGTCGAACTGATCGGGAGGGTCACGACGTACGAATTGCCGACCACGACCGCCGAATTCGTGACCGCTGACCAAAGAGCAGGAGGCGCAAGATTGGTGGTGCCGTACAATGTGGAACTCGTGGCCCATGTCGGCCAACTCAGGTTCAATCCGCCCGCTCCGGTTTGAGCAATTGTCAGAAGCAGAGGCGCGACATGAATGGTGAGGGCGTTCGTCGCGCTCGAGAGGCCATCTGAGACCACCAGGGTGGCGGTGTAAACGCCGTTCGAGGAGTATGTGTGTTGCGGATGCTGGGTCGTGGAAATGGTTCCATCGCCGAAAGACCAGGAGTACGAATACGGTGCCGGAACGACCAGGAACTCCAGCTCGTCCAATTGCATGGCGACGGCCTGGGGCGGATTGGCCACCCGGTCAATTTGGAAGCGGTAGATGTTGTAGGTTGTCGTGTTGATGAAGCCGTACGCCAGCTTTTGAAAGTTGGCGGTGAAGACCTGGTTGGTGCGAACGTCCAACGCCACCCACGAGACGCCGCCGTTGTTCGACCCCAGCAACCGCCAATCGGCCGGGTTGCGCTCCGGGGAGCTGGCGGCGTCATTGGCCGACGTAATAGTGTACTCGGTCACCAGGTAGCCTTGGCCGTTCGCGTATTGGTATTGAATCCAGCTTTGCCGGGTGCTCGGATAATTGGTGGCGAAATCCAGCCACTTCGTCCCAGTCGTGTCGTCAAAGGCGTTGGTGGCGACTTCCCAGAAGCCGTTGATGCCATTATTTTCACCGGCGGCGGTCACGGTCCCCAGATGGTCGTCGGTCGTGTCAATCAGGGGGACGGTGCTTCGGCCGCCACTGGCCTGACCAGTGAATTGGACGGTCAATGGTGCGACGCCATAAGTCGGGGTGGCCGTGGGGGTCGCTATCAACGGCGGCCAGGTGACGTTGACGCCGACCGGGCGCATGTAACTGATGCCATTGTAATCCCAGGTGGCATAGACACCCCCGCCGGACGCGGGAGCGAGTTGACAATTCCAGCGCCGCTGCTCGGAAGTGTTGGGATCGGTGATCGCCTCTGTGAACGTGACCGGGTCCGCAAATTGACCGTTGGTGACGATGGCGATTTTCCCTTCGCCGGTGGATTCGTTTCGATAAGCTAGATAGATCCTGCCGTTCGCATCCAGGGCGCAATGCGGATAAACGACCTGGCCCATCCATCCCGCGCCGCTCAGGCCGAGTATGCTTCCTTGCGCGGGGCCGCTGCCATCTTGCGACGTGTTGTACCAGATGTCGCTGCTGGATTCGGGGTCGATTCCGGTGGCCCCGCAATTGCCAATGGCGTGGATGAGACCAGCCCCATCAATGACGGCGGCAGTGGGCTCGCCGGTTTTGTTCGGGGTGCCGGTGGACATCTTCACGCCATTTCCGACGGCATTGAGATTCAAATCGTATTGCTGGAGATAGTGTCCCGCTGCGGAATTGCGACCGATGACAAACAGGTTGCCGCTGTTGTCGATCACCGGATAAGGGGCCAGGAGATATGTGCCGTTGGTAAGATCAAGCTGGGGCGTGCCGCTGAGATTCGAAAATCGGGCGAGCGTACCCCCGGGGTTAACCGTCGAGGCGGCCACGAAAGCATTCGTACCGTAAAGGACCAGCCGCGAATACATCACTACGAGGCCATTGAACGCCAGGACCGGCGGCTTCCAGCTTCCACCTTTGCGATTGCTGTACCAGCATTTCGACCTGCTCGGATACCAATCCCGCTCGAACACGACATGAGGATCGCCGTTGGTGTCGCAGACCACGTGGGGTGAGTTGTAGTTCGCCGCTCCCTCGGGAACAGGGATCTGCTCAGTGGCGCCGAAGACGCCGCGGCGATCGGCTTTCTTGTAATAGATCGCCCCGTTGTACATATAGACAACGTGGATATTGCCCTGGGAATCGGTCGCCACGCCGGGAGTAATGCCCGCGCCCAAGGTCTGTTGCGTCCCCAAAATGCTCCACCCCGGTGGCGGCGGGCAACCGGCTCCGGCGAGACCGCCGTTGCCATTGCCGATGTAGATGACCCAATCATCCGCGCCGACGGGTTTGTTGAAGGACCGGATTCCCCCGCCGCTGACATTCTGGGAAGTGGTCCACGTACCCGCGCGCGGGTCGTAAAGGCGGTAAGGAAGGCTCCCGGAGAACGCGGAGAGATCCACGTTCACGCCGGCGTCGTTCAGCACATAGACCACGTATTCCCCGGCGCGGGCCAGGCACGAATTAGTGCCATTGTTGCTGACCAGATTATGACTGGGGACCATGTTGCAGAACTGGACGCCGGAATCCTGGATAAAGGACTGTAAATTCCGGTAATAGCAGGCTGTGGTGCTGTTGAAGCCGTGGCCGAAGGACCAGTAATCCACGGTAAACCCACCCCAGCCGGCGGTACCCCCGGCGAAGGAATACCACGCCGCCCGGCGAAGATCGTCTGAGGAGACGTTCGCGTCGCTCAGAGCCGGTCCGTCGGGATCTCCCCACGCAGGCACCCCCAATCCGACCATCGCGGCGGCGTTGCTTTTAGCCTGCGCCGGTGTGTTGTCGTCGTGCTCTGACCAGCCGTCGATATTCCCAGCCCGTGCCCCACCGATCTGGGTGATCGGTTTGGTGGTGAGCGTCTTGGCGTAAGCGACCACCGCCGCGATCCAGTTAGCGTCCGCCCCAAGAGGCTCGTTGCTAACCTCGAACATCACGTTGCTGAAACCGGCAGTCTGGGAAATCGCCTGGGCGATGACCATTCTCTGGTATTTACCGATTCCAGTGTTGTTGGTGAAGTCGCTGAGCCGGTAGAAAGCGCCGGGACTGTCCGAGTAATCGCCTGCGGGATAGAACGTCGAGGCCTGGTTGGCGGGGTTCCAAAAGGAGTTGTTGTAGCCGTATGACGCCCCTCCCTGGCTGCGCAATTCCACTCCGTCGAAGAAGGAGATCATGACGATCACCCCATTTTGCTGGGCGAGGGCGCACTGGTTTTGCAGCCCGGTCCAAAAGGTGGCGTCCCACTGGTCCAGATTGGCCAGACCGTTGACATAAGCGAAGGGCACCGGAGTGGGTTGGTTGTTCCAACTCTGCGGGCTGGTCAAAGAAGTCATGCGGTTGACGCCCAGACTGATGCGGATGTAGTTAAGCTTGTAAGGCGCGCCCTTTTGGATCATCACGGAATATCGAGACGGGTGGTCGATGAAATAATCGTCCGGCACTGCCGCCCAGTCGTAGTAGCCCATCAGAAACACTGGCCTGCCGCTGCCGTCCTGATAATAACGATGCGAAGGGTCAATCGAGACTGCCTTGGCGGTTCCGATTCCCGCCGACCACGCCAACGCCACCGAGAAACAAAAAGCCCATGTCGCTCTCACACTATCGTTGATTTCCACGTTGTCAGAGGGCTTGACAGTCTAGCGTGCAGACAGAATATGCGCTTCTCGGGGCCAATTTTCAAGCCGCAAGATCCCCTCCTCTTACCTCCATCCCTCCCCGCAGATTCATTGACGCTTTGTGGGTGAAAAAAGTCTCATCG
>Ga0137380_10004847_pt1 | contig 11919 bp, 12 predicted proteins | sample SagtaG_17_FD_104809 | JGI IMG/M metagenome (GOLD analysis project Ga0137380, IMG submission 104809) | Vadose zone soil microbial communities from Sagehorn Ranch, Mendocino, California, USA - Sage2_L_100_16 metaG | ecosystem: Environmental > Terrestrial > Soil > Vadose zone | place: USA... | reverse complement strand
GTGCTGTGCGCGGCGCCCAGCGGGAACGTGAGCGTGAGGCCGAAGTCATCCGGCGGGTTCGGGTCGCTGAACTCATAGGCGTACACGCCGCTGGCGGCCACGAGATTGTCCGCGGTGAGCGCCGGGCAGCTGAACGCGGAGTCGGTGAACGCCGCCGCGTAGGCGAGGTCCGGCGAGGCGTAGGCCGACAGCGGGTACCGGGCCAGGACTGCCGGTGCCGCGGCACCAAACTGCGCCGCGATCAGCCCGGGATACTGCGCCGCGGTGATCGGGTGGCCGAGCGCGTCGAACCCGAGTGCGACGAAGAACCGTCCCTCGTCGTGATTGGTGCCCTGGAGCAGGGGCACGCGGGCATAGCGTCCCTCGGCGAATGCGGTGGCGGGCGGCAAGGGCAGGACGTCAGGGGCAACGACCGGCCCCCACGGGAGCCCCCCCGCGGCCAGCAGGATCGCCGGGACCGACGCGGCTCGCAGGCAGCCGGGCGCGATAGCCGGGTTCGTGCAGCCGAGGCTGGACGCGAGCGTGCTTCCGTGCTGCCCGGCCGTCTGCCTGGTCTGGGTCGGGAACACGCAGCCGCTTTCCGCGATCGCGCGCGAGAACAGGCCGGCTGCGGTCGGCGAGGCCATGTTCGAGCACACGCTGGCACCGCCGGCGGATTCGCCGAAGATTGTCACGTCGCGGGGGTTGCCGCCGAAAGCGCGGGCGTTGTCCCGCACCCAGCGCAGCGCGGCCTGCTGATCCATCAGCCCGAAATCGCCGCTGTCGCGGCCCAGCGACGGCAGCGCCAGGAACCCGAAGGCGCCCAGGCGGTAGTTGATCGTCACGACGATGGCGTTCCCGGTGGCCGCGATCGCCGCGCCGTCATAGATGCTGCCCGCGCCCCCGGTGAATCCGCCGCCGTGGATCCACACCATGACCGGGAGCTCCCTGGGCGACGCCGTCAGCGGCGTGTAGACGTTCAGGTAAAGGCAGTCCTCGGCGGTGCTGGTCGTCGGTACGCCCGTGCCGATATTCCCGGTCTGCGCGCAGTTGGGGCCGGGGAATGTGGCGGACCGGATGCCGAACCACGGCGCCGCGGGTCGCGGCGCCCGCCAGCGCAGCTTCCCCGCCGGCGGTGCCGCGTACGGGATGCCGAAGAACTCCCGCGCCGTGCTCGTGTCCAGGCCCTTAACCAGGCCGTCCCTCGTGTGCACGATGAGCGGCAGCGGGAGCTCCGTGGCTCCCGCGCTGGCGGCCCTGGCGCCGACGGCCGTCTTGGCGCCGGCGCTGCCGGCGGGAAGCCCGGTCAAGGCGACGGCGAGCCCGGCGGTAGCGAGCACCCGGGCACATCGGATAGCGGCGGTGCTGATCCTGGGCATGGCGGCCCCTGTGCGAATATGTACGTATATTACTGACCAGTAGGTAGTCTTGCGCGCCGTGGCGGACGGGTCAAGGCCCTGTGCCGTGCCGAAACCCTGCGCATGATCTGACCTGCTGCTTTACGCTCGGCGCTCGTGCTCATTCGCCTCATGCGCCGGGTCAGCTGCCGGTCCCGGCCCTGAAGGGCTCTTCGGCGTCATCCTTGCTCCGCGAGGTGCCAGCGCACGATGCAGAAGCCGTGCCGCAGCGCGGTGTCGAGGGTGTCGGGGTCGAGGCGCCCGTCGGGGCGGCGCGGGATGGGGATGAACCTGGCCGCCCGCGGGTTCTTTTCGGTGATCACGCCGAGCAGTCGCTCGAGCTCGGCGGGATCGGTAACCAGTTCCGGCCGGGCGGGCGCGTCGCGGCCGCGCAACCGGATCCGGGCCGGCTGCCCGCCGGCCAGGTTGAGCGTCCAGCGGCCGCCGCCCGGGGTGAGCAGCACGTCGCCGTCGCGTACGTAGCTGACCGGCTGCCGGTAGGCCTTCCCGCTCTTGCGGCCGGTGTAGGAGATGAGCATCAGGTTCCCGCTGAGCGGCGTCGCGAACGGCAGGCTGAGCGCTGCTCGCATGGGCACGTTGACCACGCGCATGATCCGCGCGCGCCGCCGCATCGCGGCTTGGCTGACTGCCATCATCGGACTCCTTTGCTGAGGATGGTCAGACGAGTACGGCGCCGCCGGCGACGTCGATGATCACGCCGGTGATCCAGGCGGCCTCGTCGGAGGCGAGGAATGCGGCGGCGGTCGCGACGTCTTGCGGTGTGCCGAGCCGTTTGAGGGGGTGCGCGTCGGCGAGTGATGCTTGCAGCTCGGCCGGGATCCGGTCCTGGTTGCCCTCGGTGAGGATGGTCTCCGGGGTGATGCAGTTGACCCGGATCCCGAACGGGCCTGCCTGGGCGGCGACGTCCTGTGTCAGCAGCGCGATACCTGCCTTGGCCGCCGCGTAGGGAATGGGGGAGCGAGGGTGGGCCCGCCGCCCCGCGGCTGAGCCGATGGTGATGATCGTGCCCCGGCGACGCTCCTTCATCCCGGGTAGGAAGCTCTTCAGCGTGAGGAACGTGGCCAGCAGGTTGCCGTCGACCGTGGCTCGCCACCCGTCTTCCGGGATCTGCTCGAGCGGCGCGGGCGGGGTGAAGCTGCCGCCCGCGTTAGCGACCAGGATGCCGACCGGCCCCCAGGTGTCCTCGATCTGGCGTCGCACCGACTCGACCTGGCCGAAATCGGTGACGTCGCCAGTCGCCGCCATGGCCTTGCCGCCATCGCGGATGATCGCGGCCGCCACGCTGTCCGCGGCTGCCCGGTCGCGCCCGTGCACGGCGACGGCGGCGCCGCGGCGGCCGAACTCGGCGGCGATGCCCGCCCCGATGCCTCGCGTGCTGCCGGTTACCAGGGAGATCTGCCCGTCGAGCGCGCTCATGCCGTCTCTCCTACAGGGGTGAGGATTTCCATGAGGTGACCGTTCGGGTCCCGGAAATAGGTGCCGCGGCGGCCGTTCTTGCTGGCATAGACCTGGCCGGGCTGGCGGCAGGCGGGGTCGGCGTAGTAGGTGATGCCCCTGTCTGTGATCCGGCCGAAGGCGGCCTGGAATTCCTCGTCGCTCAGCTGGAACGCGTAGTGGTGCTCGTCGACGTGGTCGTGGTGATCGAAGTCCAGGCTGACCCCGTTGGCCAGCGTCACAGGGGTGAAGTGCGCCACCGGGGGGTCGACGGGCAGGCCGAGGATGTCGGCGAGGAACTGCGCGGATGCCTGCGGGTCGTGCGCGGGGACGATGGTGTGGTTCAGTTCGACGGCCATTGCCGGCTCCTTTCGGTTAGCGGCCCATGCGGGCGCAGGTGCGGGCGGCGAGGAGGGCGAACACGACTGGCAGGCCGCCGCCTCGCTTTGTCGCGGCGGCCGGCCGTGCGGCCGCCACGACAGAATATTAGATATCTAAGAATTAGATGTCAATCCATTAGATGTCGATGCCTGGTGATACGCTGGCTGACGTGCCAGCACCGTTTCCCCTCCCGATCGGGTTCCGCCTGACCCAGGCGGCCCGCGCCGTAGAGCGCGCGTTCGACCAGGCTCTCGGCGAAGCGGGCGGCACCCTGCCGGCCTGGCTGATCCTGCTCAACCTGAAGATCCGCAAGCCCGCCAGCCAGCGGGAACTCGCCGAGGCGGTCGGGGTGCGCGAGGCCACGCTGACGCACCACCTGAACGCCATGGACGCCCGCGGGCTGGTCACCCGGACCCGCGACGCCGCCAACCGGCGAGTCCAGGTGGTCGCGCTGACCGAAGCGGGCGAAGCGGCGTTCGCGCGCCTGCGGGACACCGCGACCGCCTTCGACGCCAAGCTGCGAGCGGGCCTCGCCGACGCGGACCTGGCGACACTCAGTAGCCTCCTCGGCCAGCTAGCCGCCAACGCCGGCGCGGGGGAAGCCGCCCCGCCCTGGGCCGGCCTGGCCGACTGCCGGAGTAACAGAGCTGGCAGCGACCCCAGCGACCAGACGGCCATCGCCTGACCCTGATTAAGGTCTAGACCACCATGGCCGACTGCTTCCTGACGGTGGTGCGTAATGGCCTATTTTGCCTACGGGAAGTGCTGCCCACGGGGCCGGGGGGCGGCGCGGATCGTGGACACGTTCGGTGATCTTTGCTGGTGTCCGCGGTGAGCTGACGCACGAGGATGGGTAGGGGAGCCCTCCCCATGGCGTGCCTGCGGTGCCCACGGGCGACGCCTATGCCGAACGCTTGACGCGAACAGCCGGATTGGCGGTCAGCGGCGCGATGCGAATCCCTCAGCCTGGTCACTGAAGCCAGGGATCTATGATCTCGATGCCGGTGCCGTCGAAGCCGGACACGTTGCGGGTCGCCAGCGCGGCGCCCTGAGAGCGGCAGACGGCCACGATCAGCGCGTCGAAGCCGGCGATCGGTTTCCCGGCCCGCTCGCGACTGCTGGCGATGACCGCGTAATGTTCCGCGGCTGCGGTATCGACCGGCAGGACCTGGTCTGCGAAGGCCGAGAAGATCTCGCCGCTCAGGAGCCTCTCTCGCCTTCGAGCTGGTGGGGCTACTGGGGCGCGGAAGTGCCGGGCTTGTGCGGCCAGTCGGTCAGTGCTGCGGTGAGCGCCCGCGCCGCGCCGGTCTGGAATGCGTGGCGGCGGCGGATCAGTGCCACGGGGATCGTGGCGGTCAGGGCGGGTGCGTCGATCGCGCGCAGGGTTCCGGTGCGGAGTTCCTCCTCCAGGCTGCTCTCGGGGAGGATCGCCAGGCCGAAGCCCGCTTCGGCCAGGCGCTTTTGCGCGGTCAGGCTGTCGATCGGCAAGATCTCGGCGGCGCCGAGCCCGTGGGCGGCGAGCAGCTGCCGCAGCGCCATCGTGTACAGGTCGGCGGGCGCGCCGGGCGGGGGCGGGAAGGCGAGCCACCGCTGCCCGGCTAGCGCGGCGGCGAGATCGGTCCCGCCGGCCGCCAGGGGGTGCCCGGGCGGGCACACCGGGACCAGCCGCTCGTGGTGGATGATGTCCGACACCAGGCCGGGGTCGGGGTCGGCGCCGTACCGCAGGCCCAGGGCCGCGTCGCCGCGCAGCACCAGCGCGCTGACCTCTGCGCTGAGCGCGGTCCGCAGCCGCAGGTCCAGGCCCGGGTGCGCCTGCCGGAGCCGGCTCAGCCGCGCGGTCAGGCCGGCGCTGGCCAGGGTGCCGACCAGCGCGAGGGTGACCGTGCCGTGCCCGGTGCCGCGCACGGCGCTGACCGCGTCGATGCCGTCCCGCATCGAGGCCAGCAGCGCCTGGGCGTGCGGCAGGAAGGCGCGGCCGGCCTCGGTGAGGGTCACGCCGCGGGCGAGCCGGTCGAACAGCGGCGCGCCGAGCTCGGCTTCCAGCAGCTTGATGCGCCGGCTGGCCGCGGGCTGGGATAGGTGCAGGGCGGCCGATCCCCGGGCGAAGCCGCCGCTGCGGGCGATGGCGAGGAACGCCTCCACGTGATCGAGTTCCATAAGCAATCAGTATCTTGCATCGGCACGGTGCAATGTATGCATTAGACAGATGCCTGATGGTGTCATTAGCGTTCCGGCGAGAGGGAGGCAGCCCATGCGAGCCAGCGACAGACCGGCCGTGGGTCGGTGAATCGAGAGAGGACCCCGACATGCCCGACACGCCTGAGGCCCGTGGGCTGGGGCCGTGCTCACCCGCGCGATGGCGCGAGACTGCCGGTTGTCTAACAATTGTTGTACGTTAGATTCATGAACGTCGGATTCCGTCCCACCGAAGAAGATCTCCGCCTCATCGAGGCCAACCGCCGCGAGGATGAGAAGACCAGCGACGTTATCCGCCGCGCGCTGCGAGGGCTCGACCGCGAGGCATGGGAGGAGCGCGCCCGCGCCGACATGCACCGGCTGAGAACCGAGGACCTGTCCGCCGAGGCGGACGCATGGGAGTACGATGCCGACGGCAATATCCGGATCACCGGCACTAGCCTCACGGTTCCGGCGAGGCCGGCCGATCGGGCATGATCCGCGGCGCCGTCTACCCGGTAGACCTCGGCGATGCCAAGCGTGGCCGTGAGCAGCGGGGGCGGCGTCTCGGGCTGGTCATCAGCATCGAGCAGAACGCTTGGTCCACGGTGACCGTCATCCCGACCTCGACCAGCGCCCAGGCGTCCGTCTTCCGGCCGGAGGTCGTCATCGCGGGCAGGGATACCAGGATCCTGGTCGATCAGATCCGCACGATTGACGTCTCGCACGTCGCCGGCGAGCTCGTGGACTATCTCTCGCGGGATGACATGGCGCAGGTCGAGCACAGCCTGTCGCGCTACCTCGGCCTTCTGCGCTGATGTACATGTGCACATGGCCTGTCGGCGGTCAGCAATTCCTCCGTAGCTGACAAGCGCGCCGAACGGTCACGGGATGATTCTGATCGAGATGTGCGTTGCAGCCAGAGGACACGACATATCGTGTTATTTGCATAGGCCTGCCCTTGAAGAGCTCGGGGCCTTGAGAGGTGAGCGTGATGACCGGTTGGTACGCGGAGCGGACGCCCGGTAGGTCGGCCAGGGCCGTGATCGCCGTGACGCTGCTCGCGCTGCTGCTGGTGGCGGCCGTGCCGGTGGCCCTGCTGGCCGGAGTGGTCATGATGTTGCTGGGACACGTCGCAGGCGGGCTCGCGCTGTTTGGCGGCTCGATCCTCGCCGCCGCCATAGCTATCGTGGTCGCAGGCATGAGCGGGATGCGGCACCTGCGCAAACTGGTCGCCGGGCGCAGCTTCCGTGTCGTGCAGCTGGACGGCAGCCAGTACGCCGACGTCGCAGAGCCACAGGGCAGCGACTACACCGACGTCGTGCGGCTGAACCGCAGCGAGTACACCGAAGTTCGCTGACTTGCCCTTGTGCCGTGCCTGAACAGGCGATCATGGGTTCTCTCGTGGTTCGGGTTCCTCCGGTCGGGGGGTCTGGGTGATTCCGCTGATCAGCACGCGGAAGCCCCAGGTGAGCCGGTCCGGGCCCGCCCCGGACAGGAGCTCGGCGCCGAGGGCCGCGATATGCGGGAAGGTCTCGGCCGGCGCCTCGCGCAGCGCTGCCGCGAGCGCGTCCTCCTCGTCGTCCGCGTCGGCCGCCCGGTGGCGGGTGCCCTGCTCGGCTGCGGTCGAGGTCGCGAAGTGCAGCAGCAAGTCCACCGCCCACGCAGCCCGGCCTGGGGGCACCCCGCCAGCGGACAGCAGCGCCAGGATCCCCTCGGCCAGGCTCAGGTAGGCAGGCCCGGACGGCCTGGTCACCAGGACCGACTGCGCCAGCCCGGGCTGCCCGAACAAGATGCTGAGGTAGGACGACAGGACCGTGATGAGCCGGTCGCGCCAGTCGCCCGCCGCCGTGACCGGGCTCAGGTCGACCTGGCCGAGCAACTGCTCCAGCATGGCCGCGTGGAGCTCAGCGGTGTTGCGCACGTACACGTACAGCGACGCCGGGCCGGTGTCCAGCTCCTGGGCCAGGCGCCGCATGGTGACCCGGTCTAGTCCCTCGGCCTGCATCACCCCCACAGCCGCGGCCACGATGCCCTCGCGGGTCAGCGCGGGCTTGGCGGGCCGCTCCCGGCGGCTGACGACGGGACGGGTCCTTGATGCCATGACTCCACCTTAACGAACGCGTTCGTTAAACAAGTTCCTGACGAACAGCGGCTCAGGCTCCTGCCGAGTCACGGACACGGGCGTGCTCCACGGCTCGCACCGATGACCGCGACATCGAATTGTCGTGCCGTACCTTCCGGCGTCATCTCGACCTCCACAGCGACAGCGCGCCAGCGGCGAGCTGAACCAGGCAATCGGTCATTCCATGCCCTGCGTCAGGTGGCGGCTGGCAGGTTCTGGCCGGTGCCAGTGAGCTGGGATGAGGCGTCCCATAGCCGCCGGGCGAGGGCGCTGTCTCGTGCGGTCTGGCTGGCCTGGACGAGGGTGGGGTAGCCGCGGCGTTCGCCTGGTCCGTCAGGTCCGGCGTAGCTGCCGCCGGGCAGTTCGGCGGTTGCGGCGCAGAGCGTGGGCAGTGCGCCGTGCTCGGCGTCCTGGGCGAAGGCGGCGAGGATCTTCAGGCCCAGGCCCTCGAGGCCGGTGACGTGGCTGGCCAGGCTGGTCTTGCTGATGCCGGGATGGGCGGCCATGGAGCGGACGCTGCTTCCCGCGCGGGTCAGGATGTCCAGCCGGCCGGTCCAGGCCGCTGCGAATGCCCGCACCGAAGCCAGGCTGGCCAGGTCCAGGGGGCGCGCCTCGGTGGTGCCGGGCATCGCCGCGGCGGCCTTGTGTCCCTTGGCCTGGTCGCGGACCGCGAGCACCACCCGGGCACCCGCGGCGGCCAGTTCGCGGGCGGTGACGAAGCCGAGTCCGCTTGAGGCCCCGGTGACCACGACGGTCCGGCCGGTCATGGCCGGCAGATCCGCGGCGGTCCATTTCTGCTGTGTCATGACTGATCCCATCCTTGCGCTCGGTGAGCGGTCGTGGCTGCGTACCTGCGCCGGCGGCTGGTGCGGAGCGGGTCGCCAGCCGGAAGTCAGTGCTCCTGGGCGGCGGCCACTCGCGGCAGCAGGCGGAACGCGGCCAGGCACAGGACGGTGATGGCGATGACGACGGTCAGGCTCACCGACACGGCGTGGATCTGCCCGGAATGCAGGCTGGAGAAGTACACGGAGGTGACCGCGGCCGAGCCCACTCCGGCGGCGATCTGCTGAACGGCGCTCAGTGATCCGCTGGCGCCCCCGGCCTCGTCGGGGGAGATGCCGCCAAGCGCGATGTCGAAGATGGTGCCGATGCAGGTGCCCATGCCGGCGCCGATGACCAGGAAGGCTCCGGACAGTTCCCACCAGGTGGCCTGGGTGCCGGCGGTGGTCACCACCGTGAGCAGCAGGCCGGTTCCGGCCAGGGTGATGAGCAAGCCGATCAGGACCAGGATGCGCCCGAGCTTGCCGATCAGGCTCATGCACACGGCCGCGGCCAGGATCAGGCCGGCGATCATCGGCAGCAGGGCGAGGGATGTGTGGCCGGGGGTGTAGCGCAGGCCGGTCTGCAGGAACAGGGAGATGACGTAGTTCAGGCCGCTCAGCGCGGCGAAGAACGCGAGGCCCGTGACCAGGCCGGAGGTGAAGCCCTTGTTGGCCAGGAGAGCCGGCTTGAGCAGCGGCTGGGCGGCGGTGACCTGACGCCGGCCGAAACCGGCGAACAGGACCGCGGCGGCGCCGAGGAAGGCGATGGGGACGGTAGTCCATCCGTTGGAGGAGCCCTGGATCAGCCCGTAGAGCAGGCTGAACATCGCTCCGCCGAGCAGCAGCGATCCGGTCAGGTCGACGCGGGTGGCGGGGTCGGCGTCGACGCGGGGGAGCAGGCGGATCGCGGCGATCAGTCCGGCGCCGCCCAGGACGATGTTGATCAGGAATACCGGGCGCCAGCTCAGGCCGGCGATGTTGGCGTCGATGATGAACCCGGCCAGGACCGGGCCGCCAACTGAGCACAGGCCCAGCAGGGGCCCGAAGGCGCTGAAGGCCTTGGCGAGCATGTCCTTGGGGAAGGTCCTGGTCATGATCGCGATGCCCTGCGGGATGAGGAACGCGCCGAACGCGCCCTGGACGACCCGCGCGATGATGAGCACGGCCGGGCTCGGTGCCAGGCCGCAGATGGCCGAGGCGAGGGTAAAGCCGGCCATGCCGACGAGGAACAGCCTGCGCTGGCCGTACTTGTCGCCGAGGCGCCCGCCCACGACCAGCAGCGTGCCCATGGCCAGCGCGTAGGCGGCGCCGAGCCACTTGACCAGCGCTGGCCCGCCGCCCAGCTGGGCCACGATGGTGGGGGCGGCGATGTTGGTGATGGTGGCATCGAGCAGATCCAGCAGGTCAGCGATCAGGACGACACCGAGGATGGCCCACATCAGCTTGGCTGAGCCGGCGGGCGACGGGGTGAGGTCGGTCGGCGGCGGAGCGGCGTCAGGCTGGGCGGTGATCGGCATCGCACTGGCTCCTTCGGCGGGAAACGGGCGAGGAGGCGGGTCGCCCCCCTGTCTGCGATTCTGCGCTCAACCTAACAAACATGTTCGTAGCAATCAAGTTCGTGACGAACATATTCGTTCGAGAGGTCCTCCGGCATGAGATCGCGGTGCTGCGGCGTCAGGTCGCCCGCCGGGGGCCGGACTGGCTGACCGTGCCGTGCTCGCTGCGCTGGCCAGGCTGCTGCCCGGGCACTTGCGATTGCACCGGATCGTGACCCCGGGCACCCTGCTGGCCTGGCACCGTCGCCTGGTCAAGAGGAAATGGATTTATCCGAACGCGCCGGGACGACCGCCGGTCCCGGCCGAGGTGGGCGCGCTGGTGGAGCAGCTGGCGCGGCAGAACCCGCGCTGGGGTACCGGCGCATCCAGGGCGAGCTGCTCGGCCTGGGGTACCGGGTGGGGGAGGGGACGATCCGCCGGATCCTGGCCGCTGCCGGGCTCGGTCCTGCGCCGCGGCGGGCGTCGCCGGCGTGGCGGCAGTTCCTGGCCGCCCAGGCATCCGGCATCCTTGCCTGTGACTTACGACGGCACCCCAACTGCTGCCCGATGACACAGTATTCGGCACCCACAGGGCTCGCGGGTGGCGCCCGCGCAGGCGTCGGCCCTCTACCTGTGCCTGTACTACGTTGGCTGCAGCGTGGTCGGCACTTTCGGCGGCGTCTGCGCTAGCCCCACCAGAAGGCCGTTGCCACCATCGCGTACAAGGTGATCATCGCGCCGCCCTCCAGCCAGGTGGAGTCGCCGTCCTGGACGGCGACCACGGCCACTACCACGGCCACCAGCAGCGCCACGAGCAGGAGTGGTGGCAGCACTAGGGTGAACGAGGCGCCCACGACCGGGGACAGCAGGACCAGGGCGGGTGCGACCATCATCACGATCTGCACCGGGCTTTGCAGGATCACCTGCAGCGCGTGGTCCGGCTGGTTGCGGTAGGCGAGCTGGATGCCGACGACGTTCTCCACCGCGTTCCCCGCGATCGCCACGATCACCAGGCCGGCGAAGGCCTGGGAGATGTGCAGGGCAGTGATCGCGGGCGTCAGGCCGGCCACGAACCAGTCGGAAACGAACGCGGCGGCGACCCCGGCGACCGCGAGCATGGTGAGCGCGAGCCACAGCGGCCATCCGGGTCCCCCCTCGCGGCCCTCGTCGTGGCTGGTCCCAGTGCCTCCGTCGGCCTCGGTCTTCCTGATCGAGTCGGGCAGCGACGCGATGAACAAGATGAGCAGCAGGATGGACACGGCGATGGACAGGGCACGCTCATGCCCCGAGGCAGGCGAGTGCAGCAGGGCGGTGAGCGCGGGGATGACGAGCGCCGCAACCGATAGCAGCAGCATGAGCGAGACGCGCCGTGCTCCCCTAGGCTCAAAGCGCTGGACGCCGTTCCGCGCCCCGCCGACGACGAAGGCCAGCCCGAGCACGAGCAGGACGTTCGCCAGGACCGAGCCGACGATCGTGGCCGTCGCCACCTCGTAGAGCTTGCTCTTCAGCGCGAAGAGCACCACGAAGAGTTCGGGCAGGTTGCCCAGCGCGCTTTGGACCACCCCGGTCGCCCCGGCGCCCAGCCGGTCACCCAGGGCCTCGACGCTGCGCCCCACCAGGCTAGCGAGCAGCGCCAGCGCGACACCGGAGATGACGAACGGGGCGATGCTCCCGCCCGCCTTCGCGTAGTACGTGACGGCCGCCGCGACCATCACGACCACCGTCAGGCCGATGGACCGCAGTTCAGATCTGGTAAAAACCACGGGGCCGATGATGCCGTACCCCTGCCAGCATCCACCACGGCTCCTGAGAACAATCCGGAAACAGGTCCGCGATCGCGCCGGGATTTCCGGTTCCTGGCCCGTGACCGGGCAGGGCAGTTCACCGAGGCGTCCGGTGCGCTCCTGGCCGGCGCCGGTATCGAGGCCTTGACTACTCCCCGCCCTGAAGGACGGGGATTCCGGCCCTCACGGGCCGGGGTTCCTGTTTCACGGCCGACCGCACCCGGGAGGACCCGGAATGTCTGACATCAGCTCCGCAGGCATCGGCGC
>Ga0137380_10004845_pt1 | contig 11922 bp, 8 predicted proteins | sample SagtaG_17_FD_104809 | JGI IMG/M metagenome (GOLD analysis project Ga0137380, IMG submission 104809) | Vadose zone soil microbial communities from Sagehorn Ranch, Mendocino, California, USA - Sage2_L_100_16 metaG | ecosystem: Environmental > Terrestrial > Soil > Vadose zone | place: USA... | reverse complement strand
CTCCGTGCGCTGGACGCAAACGAAAATGACGTCAAACCTCTTCTCGAGTTTGCAAGATCGTAGAGACTGTCTCGCTTCGCTCCTCAATCAGGCATAACCCGTGTCGAACTCTGGTTTCGTTATGGGTTCTTGCATCTTTCCCGGTTGAGTCTCGCTGACTGCGGCATTGCAGAGCCGTTACCAGTCACAGTATCAGCGTCATCATTCGCACCTTGCCTACAGTGAGAGCTTGCGCTGTAAAGACGAAACCGTCCTAACAGCCAGTGCACGGGTGAAGATTAACTAAGTTCTGCTAGAAGGGTTTTCAGGTGGGTGATCCGTTGATTTACGCGCCGAGCCTCATGTTCGGAAAGATCGAAACGATGTACGAAACGCAAAGCAGTATCGTGGGCTCTCTGTGCATTCTTGATTTTGTGTTCCCACGTTCTTGCGCTGCCTGATGACAACGCAAGTTCGCAGCACTTAATGCCCAAACCAAGCCTTTCGGTCACAAATCCGACGCCCGCTGGGTTGCGACTGTCGGCGTGGATGCGATCCTTCATCATAGGCCGGATTGTCCACCCATGAGCAGGCTTATGCAAGGGGGAGATGAAACTGCCTGACGCACACAAGTAACTCGTTCTGGGAGGCTATTTCCGAGAATCCGATTTTTATCGTGAAACCTGCATGCCCACGATAGACCGAATCCGGCGATGACCGCTTACTTCTCATGGGGGAGCCACCTGTCCTGTTCAGCCAATTCGGTAAATCCTTAAGCAACGTGAACGTCCGCGAATGACACCTTAACGACATTGAAGCCGTGAGCGATTCCAGCAACCCATTCGTTGCCCTGGATCGCCGCTAGACCTTGGGCCACGGCCTCATATCTATAATGTTGCAACCGTGCCTTCGACGGTGTGCGAGACACCTTCCATGTCTTGGATCGTTACCCGCTAAGATCGGATCCGCATGGGAGCAAATAGCATATACGCTTTTTGTTGGCTGCCCTTCCGGTACCTCCGATTCCCAGTTCTTCGAAAGAGCATTACGGTGAGATAACTCGCGGTTGGCCCGTCATGCGCCAGCAATTGCTAGCAGTGACCCATACCAGGGATGCTCAAAAATTTACCTGTTGCTTTCCCAAAGGAAGCATGGCATCCTTCCTGTTGGAAACCAAAATGACGGTGCTATGAAGCAAAAAACGGACGTCCTACAGGGCACGCTGGCGTTAATGGTCCTCAAGACTCTCGATGTATTGGGACCGCAGCACGGCTATGGAATCGCGCGGCGCATCGAGCAGATCAGCGGAGATCTACTTGCCGTGAATCAAGGGACTCTCTATCCCGTACTGTTGAAGTTGGAGCAAGAAGGCGCGATCTCATCCGAGTGGGGTGCTTCAGAGAATAATCGCAGGGCGCGCTTCTATCGACTGACGCGGGAAGGACGTAAGCAGTTGCAGGTCGAAACGCAAGATTGGCAACAAACGGCAGCAATCATCGGCCGGTTCTTCGAAGTGAAAGCGGAGGATTTGTCATGAAATCTCTGAGGCGGTTCCTGACGCGTCTGCTCAACTCGGCGGCAAGGCGGGCACAAGAGGAACGCTTGAGGGAAGAGATCGAGGAACACATCGCCCTGCAAACTGCGGAAAATCTTCGCGCCGGTTTATTACCCGTCGAGGCGCGACGCCAAGCCATGCTGAAGTTTGGCGGCGTGGAGGCGATGAAAGAAGTTTATCGAGCCGAGCGGGGACTGCTATTGATCGAGAATCTGCTACAGGATGTCCGCTACGCGATCCGCAGCCTGCACCGCACGCCCGGACTTACCGCGTTCGTGGTGATGACGCTCGCGCTGGGGATCGGGATGACTTCAGGGACTTTTAGTATGGTGGATGCGCTGATTTTCAGGCCTTACCCCGTTCCGCATCCGAGCGGCGTGGTCACTCTGGTGAGCACCACGCACGATAGCAGCTTCAACAATTTCTCCTATCGCGAATACCTGGACATCCGCGACAAAACGAAGAGCTACGACGGCGTGATCGCCAACGCAGATATAGAGGCTGTCGGTTTCAGCCCCGAAACCGGAGCTACGCCGCGGGTCAAGGGCGGAATGATGGTTTCCGGTAACTACTTCCACCTGCTGGGCGTGGAGCCGCGGCTGGGACGCGGTTTTCGAGAGGACGAAGATCAAGTGCCCGGTCGCAATGCTGTGGTGGTGCTCGGGCCGGACTTCTGGAAGCACGAATTCGGGAGCAACCCTTCCGTCCTTGGTAGGACGATTCGCCTGAACGGCACGGAGTTCACCGTGATTGGCGTGGCTCCGGAGACCTTTCCGGGGTTGCTGACATTCGGACATCCCGACTTCTACATGCCGCTGGCGATGGCGCCAGTGTTTTCGACCAACCGCCAGAAGAATTTTTTCGAGGACCGCGACGATCGCGAGTTGAACGTCAAGGCACGCTTGAAACCGGGTACGACGCTCCAGCAGGCACAGAACGAACTCGCCGTGGTCGCGCAAAATTTCGAGCGCGAGTATCCGAAGGTCAATCGCGGCCGCGGCGCGGCGGTACACACGCAGTTCGAGATGCGGACTCGCGATGACGACGTGAATTGGAAGTTCGGCGTAATCTTTGTGATCCTTGCGCTGGCAGTCCTGCTGGTGGCTTGCACCAACGTCGCAGGACTTCTTCTGAGCCGTGCGCGCACGCGAACGCGCGAAATCGCCGTACGGCTGGCGATCGGCGCCGGGCGTTTCCGACTGATCCGGCTGCTGTTGACGGAAAGCCTGATCCTGGCGTCCTTGGGTGGACTGGTCGGGATCGCCATCGGGTACGGCATCGTGCAGTGGTTTCAGAGTTTTCAAAATGTAATCTTTATGACCGACTTGCCGTTCTCAATCCCTTTCCGGATGGATACGCGCGTGCTGCTGGCAAGTGTCGGGTTGTCCGCATTGAGCGCGCTCCTTTGCGGCCTAGTGCCGGCGCTGCAGAGTACGCGCGTGGACCTTGTGAACGGACTCAAGTCGGCCGACGTGGATGCGCCGGGACGCAAGCGTCTGTGGGGCCGCAATGTGCTGGTGGTGGCGCAGGTTTCCACATCCCTGATGCTGCTGACGGCGTCTTTCCTAATGGTCCGGGGTTTCCAGCATACCTTGCTTGAAGGCACTGGTTTCGCGAAAGATCATTTGCTGATGACCAGCTTCGATCCGCGCCTAATGCAGTACAACGCAGCCCAGACGCAGCAGTTCTACAAGCTGCTGGTCGAACGTGTACGGAAGGCGCCCGGAGTTGCGAGCGAGGCTCTCACCCAGAACATTCCGCTCGGGACAGACGACTTTGACGGCATCGCCTTCGTGCCGGAAGGTTTTCAGATGCCGCGCGATCGCGAGAATTTCAGTTCGACGATGGATACGGTTGATGAAGGATACTTCGAGACAATGGGGATTCCGATTTTGCGTGGCCGCGGCTTCCTAGCGTCTGATGCCGCCGATACCCCGCGCGTAGCCATCGTGAATGAGAAGTTCGCAAAACACTATTGGCCGGGCGCCGACGCCGTGGGCAAACACATCCGGCTCGATAGCCGTGTCGGCACGCTCGTCGAGATTGTAGGCGTCGCACAGACGATCAAGTATCAAAACACTTTCGAGCCGACGGATTTCGTGTATATGCCGCTGGCCCAACATCCTATCGCGCGAATGACCTTGATGTTGCGGTCGAGCGGCGATCCGCTGCAATTGGTCCAGTCCGTGAAGGACGTTGTCCGCGCCCTCGATCCAAACCTACCGATGTTGCACACCATGTCTTACGAGGATTTCTATCTGAACCAGGCCGTGAACGGGCCACGAATTGCGATGAAGCTGGTGGGCAGCATGGGTGTGGCGGGGCTCCTGCTCGCCATCGCGGGTCTGTATGGACTAGTGGCGTACAACGTGAGCCGCAGAACCCGCGAGATCGGCATTCGCATAGCCCTTGGCGCGGCACGCGCGGATGTGCTGCGGCTGGTGATGGGCAAGGGCCTTGCATTGGTCGGTATTGGAACTCTGATCGGGCTGGCGATGGGATTCGGCGTCGAGCAGCTCATGAATTCCATGCTGTTCAATGCCGGCGGAGTAGACATAGTGGCTTATGTCATCGTCGTGCCGTCGATGTTGCTCGTGACCATGCTGGCGGCCTACGTACCCGCGCGACGAGCATCCCAGATTGCGCCAACACAAGCGCTGCGATACGAGTAGTGCAGTTAGTTCGTGAACGCAGATCCGCCGCGCGCTGTAGGAAACAACAAAATTAGATTGCGATTGCGGCCGGGTCAGCTACCCGGAAGCAACCGCCAACCTATGACTTTGCACGCTGGCTGCGCTGCGGGCCGGATCAGTTCCAACCTAAGAGGCAGCACTAATTTCCCGAGGTCCCGCAACGATCCGAATTAACAACAATGTTGGCGATGACGCAATCGAGCGCCGCAATGATTCCAACTCGGAGCATAAGCGCACAAAATTATGGAACTGTCGGCGGTAAGACTTTGATCGGTTAGAACGCCTGCCTGTCACGCAGGAGGTCGCGGGTTCGAGTCCTGTCGCCCAAAAGGCTTGCGTCGATTTCGATGAAACCAACCGGGGCGGAAAAAGGCACGTTTTCGTGCCCTTTCTGGTGCCTTTTTCCGATTGCGCGGGCTTAGACGCGAGTGTATTGCTTTGCGGCGGTAGCGTTCCAGCCCGACGCACTCCGATGCCCCGCGCGTCGACTGGAGCGGCAAGCGCAAGTTAGAATGCGCGTACGAAGCTCGATTGGATGCGAGGTCGAGGTGGGCAGGAAGAGTTCGCTTTTGCGAGTGCCGGAGTCCGCCTCACGAGCGCACGAGGGCGGTGGTCGGCTTCCCACAATCGGGAACGATCTTCCGAAACTCGGGGAAATAGATGTAATAGCAGTACGCGCTCGATTAAGGGTGGCTGAAAAGGGGAACAGGAGATGAATGCTTTTTTAATGAAAACGATCCGCGGCGTCGGTGCATTGGCCCTGATCTGTTCGTCGGTGACAGCCGCCACGGCGCAGACAGCGACTTCACGAATCGTGAGCGCCGCAAATACTTTCCTTTCGACGCTCAATGAGAAGCAACGGCAAGGTGTGGTGTTCGCATTTGATGATGAGAAGCAGCGGGCCAACTGGTCCAACTTCCCGACTTCGTTCGTTCCGCGGGCTGGCGTGAGCCTCAAGGAACTGAATGCCGCTCAGCGTTCTGCCGCCCTGGTTCTCGTCTCGTCCGCGCTCAGCCGAAGGGGTTTTGAGAAGGTCGAGCAAATCATGGAAGGCGACGAGGTCAACAAGGTCAAGGAAGGAAACAACCCGATCTTCGGCAAAGATCTCTACTTCATTTCGATTCTGGGAAAGCCTTCCGAAAAAGATCCCTGGATATTGCAGTTTGGCGGCCACCATCTGGCGCTCAATATCACCATTGCCGGCGAACGCGGGGTTCTCACGCCGACTCTGACTGGCGCTCAACCTGCTATCTACACCAGCAACGGAAAAACCGTGCGGCCTCTTGGCCAGGAGAGCGACAAGGCTTTCGCGTTGCTCAACGCTCTCGACGAGAATCAGCGGAAACAAGCGATTCTGAGCTACCGTTTGGCCGATCTTGTGCTCGGTCCCGGGCAGGACGGCAAAACGATACAGCCCGAGGGTTTGAAGGCTTCCGCGATGAACGATCGGCAACGCGCGATCCTGCTAGACCTGGTGTCCGAATGGGCGGGTATTATTCACGAACGCGCAGCCGCGGCCCGTATGGCCGAGCTTAAAGCCGATATCAACGAGACCTGGTTTGCCTGGAGCGGTCCAACAACCGCTGCTTCGGGAACCAACATTACAGCCTATTATCGGATTCAGGGCCCGCACCTCGTCATCGAGTACGCGCCCCAGCGCCTGGGCGGCGATCCTTCGATGCATGTCCACACGATGTACCGTGATCCGACGAATGACTACGGACGCAGGCTCACAGCGAAATGAACACGAAGCTGGTTGCCGCAGCCGCGATTGTTCTATTTCTTGGAGCGCCAGCGTCCGCACACAGACTGGATGAGTATCTGCAAGCCACCATCATCTCGGTTGAGAAGGACCATGTTCAGGCATTCATGCGTCTGATCCCCGGGGTTGCGGCGTCTTCCGTCGTAATTGCGAGTATCGACAGCAACGGGGACGGCGTTATCTCGGAGGCCGAGCAGCGGGCTTACGCGGAGCGGGTGCTTGGCGATTTGTTGCTCACGGTTGACGGCAATCGTTTGAGGCCGAAACTGGTCTCAGTGAACTTCCCAGAAGCACAGGAGATGAAAGAAGGACTCGGTGAAATTCAGATTGAGTTCACTGTGGATCTGGTCCGTGGTGGGCCCGAACGGAGAATTATTTTCGAGAATCATCACCAGAACGAAATATCCGTCTACCTGGTGAATTGTCTTGTTCCGCGCGACCCAAATATTCGGATCCTCGCGCAGAGTCGAAACGAACGTCAGTCGTTCTATCAGCTGGACTACGCGCAGGCCGGCGGTAGTTCAGAGCCTGCGTCTTTGAAAGGCCGGGCAACCATTCGCGGATGGATGGGCGCGGTCGGCTTCGCAAGCATATTCCGACTCGGCATGCGGCACATCGCTGAAGGCACGGACCATCTTCTGTTCTTACTCGCGCTGCTTCTGCCCGCACCGCTACTCGCTTTAGGTTCGCGTTGGGCCGGATTCGCTGGGGTGCGTCACAGCCTGTTGCAGATTTTGAGAGTGGTAACGGCGTTTACCGTCGGGCACTCGATCACTCTTGCGCTAGCAGCACTGGGGCTGGTCCGCGTGCCCAGTCGTCCAATCGAGGTGTTGATCGCAGTTTCGATACTGGTCTCGGCTACTCACGCTATCCGCCCGCTTTTCCCGGGGCGCGAACCCGCAATAGCGGCTTTCTTCGGCCTGATTCACGGTTCGGCATTTGCCACCACACTGGGCGAATTGGGGCTCAGTCGGTGGGAGCGCGTGGCCAGCATCCTTGGATTCAACCTGGGTATCGAGGCGATGCAGTTGATTGTGGTCGCCGCTGCCCTGCCGTCTCTCGTCTTATTGAGCCGCATGCGTTCATACTGGGCTCTTAGGATCGGCGGAGCGCTCTTTGCGGGTTGTGCATCCGTAAGTTGGATCGTTGAACGGCTGCTGAATGTGCATTGGCCCGTCGACGTGATCGTGGATGGCGTTGCGCATCATGCCGTTTGGATCGCCGGGGTTTTGTTCCTGATCAGTCTCGTTTGCTGGTGGTTGCCTAACGTTCTCGATAAACAAGCCACCACAGAACAGCTATCACCCCCAACGCTCAAGCGTATCTGACGGTCTGCCAGGGAGCGATCGCGCGGAGCGCGAATGCGACGAATGGACTACACAAACGACGCAGTTCAACATGACGGGGGATCGTATGCCAAATTTCTGGCGTCTCCGCAGCTTGCAGTCGCCTGCCAGAACATGGGCTCGATTTTGGGGAGTTCGGGTACCTCTGCGCCGCTTGAAGTTCCTACTCCTCAGTGTCTTCTGTCTCACCGGAATGGTTGGCTGTCTGCTCGACGCAGTCGTTCTCGGTTCCAAGCCGTTCGTCGAGGTGATTGCTTGGATAGTCTTCACGGGGATTATGGCTGTTGTCTATCTCGTGCTTGCACTACGCGTTCCTCGCTGGCTAATTGCCGGAATCTTGTTGCACATTGCCGGGTCCATTTTTGTGCGGTTATGCTTCATCATCTAAATTTCAATCGTGTCGCGCCTGACGGCCGACCTGAATATGGACGAAGCCGGCAAGTACGGCATCGCCGACGGAATTCAGGCCGTCAAAGTAGTTCGGCAGCACGCCGCGGAACTTGGCATTTCGCCAGACAGGGTCGGCTTTATGGGTTTCTCGGCCGGCGCCATGGTGGCTAGGGAGCTCTGTAATTCTCGATGGCTTGATAGGGCATTGCTCTTTCTCCCGTCATGTCGGACTAACGGCAACCCACCAAACACGATAACTTGGGTTTTCATCAACGAGGCCGAAAGAACTCCTTGGCTCCTCCGCTCCGTGAGATGCAGAATCCTAGCCACGGGAAGTACCTTGCGTTGAACGCGAGTTCTCTGCGACCCCCAACAGGCGACTAACCCGTCCCGCTAGTCCCTGGCCGCAAGGAAACAGGGACAATCCGCCTATATAAGGATAAGCCGCTCCTGCAGCCTGTAATATATCTAATACGAGCTATCTATTGCTAAGATATAACGCATTAGATATGCATTGACCGTCAGTCTGCATATCCCTTACAATCTTTCTATGGGAAGACAAGAGCCAAACAGCCTGATTCGCCATCTTCGCGACGAGCGCCAACGCCGCAAATTGTCCCAGGCGCAGCTCGGCGAAATTCTGGGCGTTCCACAGTCACAGATCACGCGCATCGAACGCGGCGCGAGCGACATACGCCTGTCGACACTCGTCGAAATGGCGCACGCGCTCGGCCTTGAGCCCGTGCTGATCCCCAAGTCGTTGCTACCCGCCGTCCGTCATCTCACTGAACGCCGCGGCCCCAAATTCGACGCTACCCCTGCCGCTCCTCCGCGCAGACTGCTCGGAAGCGAACCCGAGGATTCGAGTGCCGAACTCGGATAAGCAGCGCCCCACGGTTCTCGAAGTCTGGCTCAACCAGACACGCGTCGGCTCGATCACCAATCTGCCATACGACCAAAATCTCTTTGTCTTCGAGGAAAGCTACATTCGCGCTCAGGACAGGCCACTGCTGAGCCTGAGCTTCTATGACGAAAATCGCGAACTGATCACCGAGCCGGAACAGTTCCGAACCAAGGTTCCTCCGTTTTTCTCGAACCTCTTGCCGGAGGGCCGCCTCCGCGAATACCTGGCGGAACTGGCCGGTATCAAGGATGTTCGCGAATTTTTCCTGCTGTGGCTTCTTGGCGCGGATCTGCCGGGAGCGGTCATCGTTCAAGATGCGGACGGCCGCGCCGTGCCAGCCAGCGAGCAGGGGAACGAAGAAATCCGCGAGCAGCGCGACGCGCGCGTGCTCCGCTTTTCACTGGCCGGCGTGCAGCTCAAATTCTCGGCCATCGGTGCTCCCGGACGTCAGCTCACCATTCCCGCTGAAGGCCGTGGCGGTTCGTGGATCATAAAGTTGCCCTCTCAGCGTTATCCGCTCGTTCCGGAAAACGAGTATTCCATGATGAAGCTCGCCGCCGCCGTCGGCATCGACGTCGCCGAGGTCGGACTTGTGCCTACGGGTGAAGTAGGCGGTCTGCCCCGCGAGTTCGCCGGCGACACGGCCAATTCGCTTTACGTGCGGAGGTTCGACCGCACGCCCGAAGGCGCGCGAATTCACATGGAGGATTTCAATCAGATCTACCGTCAATTTCCGCACGACAAGTACAAGCACTACAGCTATACGAACATGGCGCGCGACATCTCCACGTTTCTTGGCACGGAAGCCACGACCGAATTCATCCGCAGGCTCGTCTTCAACGCAGCCATCGGCAATGCCGACATGCACCTGAAAAATTGGTCGGTGCTCTACGCCGACGGGCGCACACCAAGTCTTACGCCGGGCTACGATTTCGTCTCCACGATCCGCTACATAGAAGACCGCAAGATGGCTCTGTCGGTTGCGCACGAGAAGGACACGAAACTCTTGGACCGCGCGCTCCTCGAACGGTTCGCAGAGAAGGCCGGACTGCCGAAACATCTGGTGGTCGAAACGGCCATGGACACCGCCGAGAAAACCGTTCGAGCCTGGTCGAAAATATCTTCGAGCCTACTGCTCGAAGAGCAGGCCCGCGCAAAGATTGAAGAACAACTGCGCTACATGCCTCTGACGCATCAATTCCTTACCCCTCCATCCGCGCCCTCCAGTCAGAAGCTTCCCGAGGGAAAGAGATCCGCAAAACGCAAACGCCCTCGCACGTGAGCAAGATTCCGGCGCGCATACGCTGGCCCGCCCTCTCCGGAAACACGATTCCGATGTCAATTCGCTGGTGAAACCGTTAGGCATTCGACAGTGCCGATTCTGCTCGACCACGACCACTCTGTTGAGTCCTCGTATGGCCTGCGGTGTCAGCAGCTTGCGACAATGCCGTTTCCGTTCAGTTGGCACGCCGGATGCGCCTGTTTCCCGAGCTCGACGCCACGGGAAAACAGACCCATCGATATAACTATGACGTGGCTAGGTGCGCTCAATCGGTTCACACGAAAATGCATATGGAAAGAGTGACCGCAGAAAGTTTACAGAAGTCGATTGACGACATAAGGAAGGAACTTCCTAAACCGAATCTTGGCACCGCTTTCGAACAGGTCCAGCAACTACAAGAAAAAATGTTTCCACTTTGGTTCAAGGAGCGGCCTCCCCGTGAAGTGCAGCAAGATCTCAATAGCTCAACCGAGACCCTTAGAGGCATGAGGCCCGGGGTGAAAGGTTTCCGGCGGCAGGCGGGAAAATCGTATTCTTACGCGAGTATTTCGATCCTGTCCGTGCAGCCAGGGCGCTGGACACACCGATACTAGATCTCTAATCATATCGTCGCAGCCGGGAATGCAAGGTTGTTGCTGGTTAATTTTGAATTTCCTCATCAGAACAAAGCGGGAGAGAAACAACATGTGGCGAATGTCATTCTGTATAGCTCGTGCAATCGCCTTAACGTTTGTCATAGCGTTCTGCTGCTATCCGCAGACCTTGAAGATATGGCCCGGTGAAGCTCCAGGTTCTGAAACTTGGACTCAGAAGGAACGGGTGGAGAAAAATACTCCTGTCGGAACCGTGGTTTTCAATGTGGTCACTCCGACTTTGACCGTCTACCTCCCCGAACGATCTAAAGCTACGGGAACCGGCATCATCATCGCTCCCGGCGGAGCTTTCGTGGCGCTGGCTATCGATTTGGAAGGCCACGATGTGGCGCGCTGGCTTCAGGACAAAGGCATTGCCGCGTTCGTGCTCAAGTATCGGATTATGGAAAAGCGTCAGGAAGGTATCCCCGATCTAAATATGGACGAAGCCGGCAAGTACGGCATCGCCGACGGAATTCAGGCCGTCAAAGTAGTTCGCCAGCACGCCGTGGAATGGGGCATTTCTCCGGACAAGGTCGGCTTTATGGGTTTCTCGGCTGGCGCAATGGTCGCCAGCGGGGCTCTGCTTCAGCAGGATCCCGCCGCACGTCCAAACTTTGCTGCGCCAATCTATGGTGGACCATTCGGAGTAATGCCGCCCATTCCGGCAAAACTGCCGCCCATATTTTTAGCGTGGGCCCAGGACGACGCTTTGGCCCTCGACACTGTGATCAAATTTTATGACGCGTTAAAATCGGCGGGCCATAAACCGGAAGCTCACATTTTCAGCGCCGGCGGCCATGGCTTCGGCATGCGAAAACAGGGTACCAGCAGTGATCACTGGATCGACGAATTCTACTTCTGGTTGGAAGCGCAGCGATTCACCAGGCTCGCATCACGATAAAGTTCCTCGTAACCCTTGCCCATCTCGCCCGGGCGTTCCATTCAGTCACCCACAAAAACAAACGTGGCTGTGTAGTTGGTTATGCGGAACTAATTCGGTTGCTTCCGGATGTGTCCGCAACGGCGGTTCTCTTACCCTCTCTTAAATCAGCCTGGAGCAATACCGGGTCTAGTACGCATACACTTTGAGGAACACGAAAACCACCACGCCGGTGATCGAAACGTAGAGCCAAATGGGAAACGTGAAACGTGCAATTCGCCGGTGCATCGTGAATCGGCCCGTCAGCGACAAAAAGAACGTCGTGAGCACCATCGGCAGCGCGACGATGGAAAGGATTACGTGGCTGGCTAAAATGGAAAGGTACAGCGTACGCACCGGGCCGTGGCCGGGAAAAATCGTGTCGCCGTGCAGGGCATGGTTCACGATGTAGCTGATCAGAAAAACGGAGGAGAACGCGAAGGCCAGCAGCATGCTG
>Ga0137380_10004842_pt1 | contig 11925 bp, 10 predicted proteins | sample SagtaG_17_FD_104809 | JGI IMG/M metagenome (GOLD analysis project Ga0137380, IMG submission 104809) | Vadose zone soil microbial communities from Sagehorn Ranch, Mendocino, California, USA - Sage2_L_100_16 metaG | ecosystem: Environmental > Terrestrial > Soil > Vadose zone | place: USA... | reverse complement strand
TGGCAGGGTCATCTCGATGTTGGCCCGATAGAACGCGCCAATCGTCCCGATGTCTTCCCAATATCCATCAAACAAGAACGCCTGCACGTTGTGGCGCGATAGGGCCGCAGGTATCAGCTCCTTTCCGAAGTCGACCGCCTCGGGCATCTCTTCCGACAGCAATCGATGCAGCACTGCCTTTTGAAAGACGTAGATTCCCATCGAAGCAAGGAAAGGCCGTCGCTCAGCTCGTTCCGACGAAAGCCCCAATCGAGTAGTGTCGACTCGCATGCGATCCAGCGCTTCCCCTTTAGGCTTCTCGCTGAACTCAATTACGCGCCCGGTCTCATCGATCTTCACCAGCCCGAACTCCGAGGCCTCTTCTTCGCGCGCCGCGGTAACTGAAATCGTCACATCGGCGCGGGTCTCGGCGTGTCGCGCGATGAAGTCGCGATAATCCATTCGATAGAGATGATCGCCTGACAATACCAGGATCGTCTCGCCCTTGTAGTCGTCCAGATGATGGAAGCTTTGTCGCACGGCATCTGCAGTCCCTTGAAACCAGTCCGGCCGCTCGGGTGTAATCTCCGCCGCAAGAATCTCGACGAAGCCGTTGGTGAAACGGCTGAACCGATACGTGCGCGCGATGTGACGATTGAGCGACGCCGAGTTGTATTGAGTCAGAATGAAGATGCGATTTATGCCGGAGTTGATACAATTGGAAACCGGGATGTCGATCAGGCGGTACTTACCGCCGAGCGGAACAGCGGGCTTGGCTCGCTGTTTGGTAAGCGGAAAGAGGCGCTGACCTGCGCCCCCGCCAAGTATGACCGCCAACGCATTATTGTCCGGCATTGGCTACCTCCGACGGCGTCCGCGGTGAACGCTGCGTGGAGAAGAGTATAGGACGTGTGGACTTATGAAACAAACGGAGATTCGAATTGCGGATCAGGTCAGTCGGGCGCTCAAGGAACGAAGGCCGGTTGTTGCTCTCGAATCGACAGTGATAGCTCACGGCCTGCCTGATCCGCTCAATCTTGAAACGGCGCTGGCTTGCGAGGAGGCAATTCGACAAAACGGCGCGACGCCGGCAACGATTGGCATTGTCGATGGCGTCCCTACCATAGGATTGAGCCTGGATGAGATTGCCGTCTTCGCCTCGAGTCACGCCCCTGACAGACACCGAGTCGAAAAAGTCGGCCTGAACAATCTCGCCGCGGTGATTACAAAACGCGCCTGGGGCGCAACCACGGTGGCATCAAGCTTGAAGCTCGCGCACGCCGCAGGCATTCGAGTTTTTTCGACCGGCGGAATCGGCGGCGTCCACCGAGAGGCAACCGCAACCTTCGATATCTCCGCCGACCTCACTGCGCTCGGCGGCATACCGATGATCTGCGTGTGCGCTGGCGCAAAAGCAATACTCGACCTCGAGAAAACGGTTGAGAGGCTGGAGACGCTCGGCGTCCCCATAGTTGGTTATGGCACAAACGAGTTTCCTGCATTCTACTCGCGTCGCAGCGGGCTTGGAGTTGACATTACGGTTAAAACTCCGGATGAAGCTGCAGAGCTCGCCGTCCATCATTGGCGAGCGATTGGCCACACGGCGGTGCTGGTTTGCGTGCCCGTGCTTGAAGAATTCGAAATACCTCTTGAGCACGTGGATCGGGCAGTAGCGCAAGCCGTTCGGACAGCAAACCGCGATGGGATTCGCGGGAAAGCGCTCACGCCTTTTCTGCTCGACCGGGTGAAAGAATTGACCGATGGCCAAACGCTTGATGCTAATCGCGCGCTGCTTGTGAACAATGCCGCCATCTCAGCGCAGATCGCCGTGCGGCTGGTCAATCTATTCTAGTCGGCGCTAAGCCTCATTTGCGAAATTCACGACCGCCGATCTCATCGCGGCGACCATTAAGGAGTACCTGCGGCGGTTCGTGTTTTTGACTCAAGGTATGATTCTCGAACATACAAAAAGAGAGGCAAAGCGAATGACAGCCCGACCGCCAAAAGCGCCACCAGATAGATCCACCAGCGTCTGATGAAATGGCGGCTCGTCTCCTGACGCAGATAGCGCACAAAGACCAAAGAAGAGAGCAGCAAATCTACGGCGAAGAAAGTAGAGATCGGCGTGCCGAAAAGCTGCTGAACGAATGCCTTTCCATTCAGACCATTCGCGGTCAGAAAAGAGATAAAGAAGATGTAGGGGCCAACAAACCCGATGACTGCCAGAACCAGATAAACGTGCTTCCGTCCCATAGGTCAACTCCTCCTTATTCGTGAACGGCGCACTGACCATTATAGCGAGCCGTTTCCAATCACTTAAACAGAGAGGTTGAGGCTCAGTTGTCCGTTGGTTGAGGTCGTCTGCCCGACGATCTTCCGTTCGTGATCGAGCAGCCATTGCTTGCGCCATAAGCCGCCGCCGTAACCGCACAGATTGCCATCGGCACCAATCACTCGATGACAGGGGATGACCACTGCCAGACAATTTCTGCCGTTGGCGCGACCGACGGCGCGCACGGCTCGCGGGTTCCCGATGCATTCGGCGAGTTGCGCATACGACCAGGTCTGGCCCGGCGGGATCGTTTGTAGCTTTATCCACACATCGTGCTCAAAAACCGAGCCGCCGACCACAACCGGCACGTTGAAAGCAAGTTCCCTGCCCTCGAAGTAGCTCTGCAGCTCGCGGCTGATAGTTTCGAGATGCACATTGTTGCCCGCCTCAATCGGGCATTTGATTCGCGCTTGCAACGCAGCGATCTCATCGCCCAGCTCGCGACGGTCGACGAACTCAAGCAAGTGCAGTCCGTCTTGATCAGCCAGCGCCAGCATCTCGCCGAGTGGCGTGTCGATCCGGCGCCCTTGCAAGCGCCCCGAAGCTTTCAATGATGGCAGCTTGCTCATAGACCTATTGTAACGGCGAGCCGCCGTCTCTGCATCCGATTTTTCCGCCATGAAATTCGCGCACGTCTAATACCAATCCGCAGCCGCAATCTTGATCATGTCTTGATTCGTCGCACTCAGCGCCATGACTCGATCCGCACAACCACAATCGATTTGATTTCAGCGGCCGGTCAAATATAATCGCTGTTCCCTGGGATTGATTCGCTTTTTGGTCAGTTATTACTAGAGGGTTGTATGACTGCGCCTATCGCAAAGCAAGTCGAATTCGATCGACCTTCTTCGGAGTCTGGTGTGAAGACGAGACGAGTATGGCCACGTGTCCTGATGGTGCTGATTGCGGCGCTTATTATCACATTCGTGACGCTTGGGCTGTGGCCGGTGAAGCCAGACTTTGCCGGCGCGGAAGGCACTGCTGGAGTCAGCAAGGGCGGAGGCGGTCTAGTGCGTCAGTTTCCGACGATGGTCCTTCGCGCTGATAATCCGACCCCGATCAACAAGGACGACGAGCGCGTTCAGCTTGGGCGCTTGCTGTTTTTCGATCCGATTCTTTCGGGGGCGGACGACATCTCGTGCGCAACTTGCCATCATCCCGATCTCGGCTTCACCGACGGGCGACCGCTGTCGATGGGCAAGGGAGGTCGCGGAGTCGGACTCGCGCGAACTGGTGGCTCAGCGATCCGTAGAGGCGCGCCGACGCTTTGGAACGCCGCCTATAACCATAGACAGTTTTGGGACGGACGAGCCGCAGACCTTGAAGAACAAGCGAGAGGCCCAATTACCAGCGAGATCGAAATGGATGAGAATCCCGACACGCTGGTCAAAGAGCTAAGCGACATTCCAGAATACGCGCAGCGATTTGACGCGTCGTTCAAAGGTCACGATGGTTCTGCGGTGACGTTCGATAACGTGCTCAGGGCGATCGCCTCCTTTGAAAGAACTCTTGTTACGAACAACTCGCCTTTCGATCGGTTTGTGAAAGGGGAAAGGAGTGCGCTCAGCGACGCTCAACTGCGAGGCTTCAATCTTTTTCGCTCGGGACGGACTCGTTGCTTTGAATGTCACGGACTGCCTACCTTTGCGAATCGGGACTTCAAGGTCATCGGCGTGCCTGATGTCGATCTCAGTCAACCGGACTTCGGAAGATTCGAAGCGGTAAAGGGAGAAGGCAACAAATACGCGTTCAAAGTTCCCACGCTGCGCAACGTCGTCTTGAGCGCGCCTTACATGCACAACGGCCGCTTCAAGTCTCTTGAAGAAGTCCTCGACTTCTACGCAGCCGGTGGTGGTCCAGGCGCCGGTTTCAACGACGCAAAAGTGGACGACAAGATTCACGCCTACTCGATCAGTGCTGAAGAAAAGCAGGACTTGATCGCATTCCTGTACTCGCTCACTGATGAGTCCAACCTGCCGGAGTTTCCCGACAAGGTGCCCTCGGGGTTGCCGGTCGTGCAGCGCTTAAGGAACGGGGCCCGCGAGCTTGTTGCGAAATACAACGTCGGTTCGCCCAAACAAGAGATCCTCGAGCGTCCGCCTCAAACGATTACCGTCAAAGCGGGTGAGTCGATTCAAGCTGCCGTGGATCGCGCTCAGCCTGGAGATACAATCGAGGTGATGCCTGGAGTTTACACGGAAGAAGTGAAGATTGATGTGGACAACGTGACGCTCCGTGGCATTCGAGTCGAGACACCGCCGCCGGGAGGCGTCTCGCGACCGATGTTAGACGGCGGTGGCAAGCTCTCCGACGGCGTTCTCGCGACGGGCAGCAATTTTCGCATCGAGAACTTTGACATTCTTCGCTATACCGCCAATGGAGTCGTGGCCCAACACGCGCGAAACGTTACGTTTCGAGATTTGAAGATTGACCAAACTGGACTCTATGGTGTCTATCCGGTTAGCTGCACAGGCGTACGAATCGAGCGCTGCGTCGCAACAGGGATTGCGGACGCCGCGTTGTACGTCGGACAATCGCGCGACATAGTCATTCGAGATTGCGAAGCTCACGACAACGTGACCGGCATCGAAATCGAAAACTCAGTCAATGCAGTCGTTGAGAACAACTTCGTTCACGATAACACGGGCGGGATTCTGGTTTTCATTCTGCCAAACAACGTCTCGAAGGTCGGCCACAACTGCATCGTTCGCAACAATCGAGTGATAAATAACAACCATCCGAACTTCGGCAATCCGAATTCGATCGTGTCGAATGTTCCACCCGGCACTGGCGTATTGGTGATGGCGGCCGACAACAACGAAGTCACCGGGAACGAGATTCGCGGCAACGACTGCTACGGCGTTGCGGTGTTCAGTCTCGAGACTGCTTTTGAAAAAGACACGGCTTTTGACGTCGGGCCGATCCCTGAGAACAATTGGATTCACGATAACAGTTATTCCGACAACGGACGCAATCCGGCAGGAGCGCTCGCGCGGGCCGGGATCAAAGGCGCTGATCTGGTTTGGGATTTGAGCGGCTGGTCCAACAGATGGCAAGAGAGTAGCGCGACGCATTCGACGCCGATCATGAATGCGCGCTGGCCAGCGTTCGCAAGGCGCGCTTATTGGCGCGTGCTCACGCTTGCTCAGAAGTATCTCTAACTCAAAGGAAAACATGTCCAGAGCCGCGATCAAGACCGGGAGCACCACAGAAGTCGCCGACGCTGCCGAGCAGCGAGGGTCGATCCTAACCGCGAGTTTGCCGGCAGCATGCCTATCAGAGTTTGTCGGAACGTATATCTTGATACTAGTCGGAGACGGAGCAGTTGCGGCTGCGGTGCTCGCCGGCTCGATCGACGGCTGGGGCGTCGCGGTACTGTGGGGACTCGCTGTTACCTTTGCAATTTACGTCGCCAGCCCGGTATCAGGCGCGCACTTCAATCCGGCGGTCACGATAGCGATGGCCGTGTTTCGCGGGTTTCCGCCGAGTCGAATTATTCCTTACATTGGGAGTCAGATCGCAGGAGCGTTCACTGGCGCGGCTTGCGTATACGGGTTGTGGCATGGCTTCTGGCCTCGCGCCCTGGAAAAGTTCGGCGTCGAAGTGGGAGCCGCCGGAAGTCAGAAGTTGATGATGATCTTCTCCTGCTTCTACCCAAACCCCGGCGGCGTCGGCGTGGACGCTGCCGCGATGTCGACGGTCAGCACGACCGGTGCGTTTTTCATCGAAGCAGTGCTGACGATGTTCTTGTTGCTGATGATTTTCGCGCTGACCGAGCCTGGTAATCCCGGTCTCCCTCAAGCTGGTCTGGGCCCGATATTCATCGGTCTCACTGTGACAGCCATCGTAGGCATTGGCGGCCCGCTGACGATGGACGCGGTGAACCCGGTCCGCGATTTCGGTCCGCGGCTCTTTGCGTACGTCGCTGGGTTCGGGCGCATTGCGTTCCCAGGTCCTCGCGGCAACGAGTGGTGGCTTTATATAGTTGCGCCGATCATTGGCGGATTGATCGGACCGGCAGTTTATCGCTATCTGGTGCGAAGGTTTCTGCCTACTTGAAGAGTTTGTCGAACGCCGAGCGGGCGTCTTTCACTTCAGCGACGGCGGTCGTCGTTTCGCGCTCGACCGTTTTGCGCGTCTCGAACACTACGCACTCGTTTCGAACATCCTTCTTGGCAATGCGCTCGGTGATTGGTTTGCGACATTGAAAGCGAGCCCCCGGGTCGAAGCTAACGCAATTCTTGCACGTATGCAGGTCGCTGTGGCATTTCGGGCACTGGGCGTCAAATTGAACCCCGTCAATCTCGATGTTGACCATAGTCCCGCATAGCGAGCACCGCGTGACTTCTCTAAAGGCGGGCATTTTCGGCGCGCGAATGTCGGGAAACTGTTGTATCGCGGGGCGCGGCCTTTGCTCTCTTTCTTCATCTTGATAGCCGCGCTGCTTGTACTTTCTATCCATAAAAATTCTCCTGTTGTTTTACAGGCAAGTGTGCAAATTAGTTTTCTAGCGTCCGTTTCCGGCAGTTAGTGGTAAATCTCAGTTTGACAGCTTGGACCGGCGTCTGTCGCCGTCAGCAATCGAACGGAACCTTGTACGGGGTTTCCAAGAACGATAGATGTGACACATTATTTATACAGCAAGCCGGGCCGGGAATCAAATGTTTTATGACATCGAAGCGCAGTTTTTTCCAGTGCTCCGGGGCGTGGCCTCTCCGACCGGATTAATGTCACGCACAAAGCGCTAGCTGCCGCTCGCCGCGCTGATCTCGGGCTCCTTAAAACAACTTGATCATCAGCCACATTACAATCACGTGCAGTGACCAAATCGTCAGCGCGTAAGGCAACTGAAACTTTATCACGCCATACTGATCGCGCATGTTCAGCAACGCAGCCGGAACTATGTTGAAGTTTGCAGCCATTGGCGTCATCAGGGTTCCGCTCGAGCCGGCCGTGAGCGTTATGATCGCAACCATTTCCGGATTGACTCCAAACGGCTTGATGATCAACGGCGAAAGCACTCCTGTTGCGATGACCGGGAAGGCCGCGAAGGAATTCCCCATAACGATCGTGAACAACGACATTCCCAGGCAGTTGGCGAGCACAAGCAAGAACAAATTATCCCCGGGGATGATTCGTATGATGCCCCCAGCGATCAAATCCCCCACCTTTGCCGCGGTGAAGATCACTCCGAGCGAAGCAAGCAGTTGTGGAAGAATGTTGACTGCCCCCATCGCTTCATTGAGGCGCCGCCCTTCGTTCATCATCACCCGCGTCTTGTCGCCGGTTATCTTCAGACAGGCGATCATTGCTGCGACTCCGCCGAAGCCAAGGCCGACCAGCGCTCCGCGATTGACGTCCAGCCTCAGCAGTCGAAAGACAGTTGCAAACGCGAAGGTCACAGCCGGAATCAGCAGGACGGGAATAAAGATCTTGTCTCGAAGGCGTCGAGCGTGTTTGATCTGGTCCTCCTTTGAGGCCTCGTTGTAATCTCCGCGCGCGACTCCGCCCAGCCCATCGATTGAAACCATGGCGAGCACGAGCAGGCCGGTCAGCCAGTGAGGCATAACGCTTCCAAAAACGAAGATGATCCCGAGAACTGACCAGAACGTTCCGCTCGCGCGGCGGCGCTTATTTGCTCGATCGCGAAATGCCATTGCCGCGAACACCCAGAGCACCAGCCCGGTCAGAACATAAACCGAATCGAGACTGAATAGCTTGTCAGCAATCGTGCCTGCGTTTTGGATCATTGGTCCTTCTCCGCTTTTCGTCGGTATCGGCGATCGAGCAGCCAAAACTGAATCGCGCCGAGGAGAACCGAGATCGATGTGATCGGAATCGCATATATCACCAGCTTTAATACGCTTACCGAGTAACCGAGCCCGGTCATCACCGCGAACACGAGCAAGATTCCCGCTTGCACCGGCGACAGATTCTGGCCGTAAAAATTCCCGTAGTTCTCACTCGCGGCATTTGCGGCTTTGATCTCCTCAACCACTTCTTCGGGAATCTCCTCGGCGCTTTTTGTCTTGAATGTTGCTTCCGCGGCGCCGACAGACATCGGAAAAATCAGCGGTCTGACGAACGACGGATGTCCATTTAGCCTTATGCCCGAGATTCCGATAACGACTCTGAAAAGCTGATAGACGATTTGTAATCGGCCAACGGTTGCGGCGGCGATGCGCCGAATGAGCGCTGCGGATTGCTCCTGCAAACCGTAGCGTTCCGCCAAACCGATCGCCGGAAGCGTGATGATGAACAGAGTCATCAGCCGGTTATCAGCAAACGCGCGGCCCAGCATGTCGATGATGCCTTCTTGACCGGGCTTGGTGAGTAACGGAAGACCTCGAAAGATTCCCTCACTGGAAAGCAACGGCAAGCCGACTCCGAGCCCGGTTACTAACGCCGCAGCCACCACGACAAGTGTGGTGCGCAGTCGAAGCGCAAGCCCGATAATTACAATCACAATCCCGCTGAGCTTAAATAGGTCTGTCACGTTCACGTTGGTTCCTCCAAAGACGAGCTTCAAGGCACGAAAACTGTGGGAGTCTACCCTATCCCGGCCAAAAAGGTCATGGCGAAATTTATCATCGATCCTTGACACGCTTTCGAATGTGACGATAAGCTTCCGAATCGCCCAGTGGTTCCAGGCGCCCCCGTCGCAGCAGTCAAATCCGGTCTGAAAGAGGAGAAAGCAAGTGAAAGCAGACGAGTCGAAGAAGAGCTCAGGCCTCGTGCTGCCATCCCCGACCAGAAGAGCGTTCATCGGAAGCGTAGCCGCAGGTGTTGCAGCTTTGCCTCCGTTGCTCTCGTCAAAGAGCGGAGAGGCGCGCGCCCAAGTGTTTGAACCGGCAGCCGCCACCACCGGCAAGAAACGCGCAAAGCAGGCGGAGGCACTTCGAATAGACGCAGCCGCCCAGCAACGAGCGCTGGGAATTCCCGATCACCCTGATAACGGCGACGAGGCGTTGTATCCAACGAGAATAGGAAACTATTCGAAGGGACTTAAGCACGATCCTTCGACCGGCGAAGTTAATCCGGCTGCGTACAATGCACTGCTCGCCGCCATCAACAGCGGAAGCAACGCCGATTTCGATGCCATTGTGACGAATGGGCTCTATGGTTCTCCGGACCCCTCTCGCCAGCGGCGCCAGGTTAATCCACAAGCGGCCTATGCATTTGATATGGAAGCGACGGATTCACATCAGCTTGCGATGCGAGCCGCTCCTGCTTTTGCCAGCGCTGAAGAAGCCGGCGAGATGGTTGAGTTGTACTGGATGGCCCTTCTGCGAGACGTGAATTTCGCCGATTATGCTACGAGTCCGCTTGCTCAAAAGGCCGCCGCAGATCTTTCGGCGATGTCGGATTTCAGAGGACCGAAAGTCAACGGGCAGGTAACACCACAAACTCTGTTCCGAGACAAGTTTCCTGGGTGCACCGACGGGCCCTACATTTCGCAGTTCCTGTATCAACCTGCCGGATTCGGCGCGCAAACGGTCGACCAAAGGATCAATACAAATACGGCGAACGTAGACTTCGGAACCACGTATCAGGATTGGCTGGATTTGCAAAACGGCGTCGTCCCCAGTCAGTCTCTGACGCCCGGCGGATTGTTCTTTTGTCGAAACGGGCGCGATCTCGGTCAATACGTCCACGTAGACGTGCTGTTTCAAGCATATTTCGTTGCCTTCTTGGTCCTAGCGGGCGGCGGATATCCGCTTGATGCTGGAAACCCGTATGGCCCGACTCTCGACCCTGGCAGCGGAAGGCCGCTGTCTGCGGGCGCCAAAGGTTCAATCTCTCAAGTGGGCTTCGGAACTTTCGGGGCACCGGGCATCGCGGCTCAAATAACCGAGCCTGCACCCAGAGCTCTCAAATCGGTGTGGTATCAAAAGTGGATGGTCCATCGGCGCCTCCGGCCTGAGGAATTCGGCGGGCGCGTGGAGGTTCAACGACTCGGACGCAGAACCTATCCGTTCCACTCGGACCTGGGTCGGTCTGCGGTGCTCGGTGAGGTCTTCACCAAGTTTGGCTCGCAACTGCTGCCGCTTGCTTTTCCGGAAGGCTCACCACTGCACACGTCGTACGGGTCGGGCCACGCAACAGTTGCGGGCGCCTGTGTAACGATGCTGAAAGCGTTTTATGACGAGTCGGCGCAAATCAAGAATCCGGTTGTTCCGAGCGCAGATGGTTTGAGCCTGGTGCCTTACACAGGAACCCCATTAACGGTTGGAGGGGAGCTGAGCAAAATTGCCTCGAATGTAGCCCAAGGGCGAAACATTGCGGGCGTCCATTGGCGAACCGACGCAACCGAATCACTGAAACTTGGAGAAGACGTCGCCATCAGCATTTTGAGGGAAGCCAAGAGTTGCTATAACGAGCCTTTCAACGGCTTCTCGCTCACCAAGTTCGACGGGACGACGATTACGATCTAGCCCAGATCGCCAGATGTACGGGCGACGCGAGGCTGACCGCACGTCGGCAAGCCACGGAGTGGCGAAAGAGGGATCAACAGGCGCGCACGTATTGCAAGCCATGTAGTGGCGGCAGACGATAACCCACATCGCCATCGCGGGCAGCCTCGCGCACCGGTAACCACGCAAAGGCACGGAGCGGCGAAAGACTCGACGACAGATTGGCGTCAGCCGAGAACTACAACCACAAGCGCTCATTCCACTAATTTGCGCACTCACAGCTCTTCAGCACGAAGAATAGACCTGCCTGTGTGACTTGTGAACTCCCGCGTTGGCGTCTTCGACGGCCCACGCAGGCTAACGTTCCTTCGCTGATTCATGCTCGCCTCGCGCGTGCCTCAGTAAAACATGAGATCGGGTAGGAGGGAGCCTCGCGGCTCCCGTCCTCCCACACCACCGGACATGCGGTTCCGCATCCGGCGGTTCATGAAGTAACGAAGCACAGCGCAGTGGAGTCAGCCGCAAAACAATTCGACCACGCTGCCACTCCCGCGCGGCGTCTGGTCCAGAGAACCTCTCCTTGCCGTGATTCTTGACGCACCCAAGCCTTCTTCTCGCCAATTCCGTTGCCTACCTTCCGGGTGGGATCAGGTATTTCAACCCTTCTTTCCGCGTCTCTGCTGTCATCGAAACTCGAGTCTCTGTTCCGCTACTCCATGTTCGGGCCTTCGACTCGGTCGCTGTGTCTACTATGCCCTCTGCTGACTTCTGCCACCTCTTCGCGCCGCCTCTCGACGACACTAGCTCTTGGCAAGGTGACAGATCTCCCCGGGTATTGCGCACCCACTTTCACGCTTATGCCCGCCGCATATATGTACAGTCTTTCCGGGCAGGTTTCGGGCTTTGGAGGTTCATGCCTCCTTACCCAGACTGCACACCTCTTATGCGATTCCTGTTCGTCAGGCCAGCGCTTTGCTTACAGCTTCCTTCGGATCTCACCTCGCGGTGAGCACCCTTGCTGTTCGGCTAACGATTCCCCCTGTCGGGCTCGTTTGGGACTTTCACCCATTAGTGAGTGCGCCCTGCCGGGCGCACATCGGGTAGGAGGGAGCCTCGCGGCTCCCGTCCTCCCACACCACCGGACGTGCGGTTCCGCATCCGGCGGTTCACGTCGAAATTTGAAACCGTCGCACTCGATCT
>Ga0137380_10004837_pt1 | contig 11928 bp, 14 predicted proteins | sample SagtaG_17_FD_104809 | JGI IMG/M metagenome (GOLD analysis project Ga0137380, IMG submission 104809) | Vadose zone soil microbial communities from Sagehorn Ranch, Mendocino, California, USA - Sage2_L_100_16 metaG | ecosystem: Environmental > Terrestrial > Soil > Vadose zone | place: USA... | reverse complement strand
TGTACCCTATCGGGAACCCCGATACCGCTCGGCCTGTGCCGGCGCCGTGAGAGCGCCCTGGGCTTGGCGGTAGAAAGAACCGAACCCGCGGCGCTGAGTGATCGCGGAAAACAGATAGGGCAGTTACTAGTACTGACTATGTTAGATCTGTGAGTCGCTTGCTGCCCATGCTTCGAGACGCTCGCGTCGCTCGCTCCTCAGCATGAGGTTGTTGTGTTTCAACGAGTTGGACCTCATCCTGAGGAGGTCACGAAGTGGCCGTCTCGAAGGATGGGCCGCAATACCGATTTGTGATTCCAGGTACTAGGCAGTGTCCCGCTTCAGCGCCCATGAGACAAAACTAGCGGCTTGAGGAACGGAGGATTTCTGGCTCATCGTAGCCCCCAAGGAGCGAAGATGGACGCCGTAGCCTCTGGCACCCTCACGCCATCGGAGGCATCCGAAGTCGGCAAACTGATCGACGGTTACGTGAGATCGATTGAGGTTACGGAGGTGTTGGCGCGTCTGGACAAACTGGAGAAGAGGCAATGAATCGATCTATTGAAGCGCGTTTGAAGAAGCTCGAATCCTTGGCGGCACCGGAGATGCCGCTGCGTCGAAGCTATCTTTTTGCAGTTCAGACGGACACGGAGCGGGACCTCGCCATTGCGGCCCTGGTGGCGGGTGGCGCAGATCCCGATGATTTCTTCATCCAACTTGTTGCGGCCGAGCCGGTAAAGGGCGACGCACGAACCCGGTGCTGTCCTAATCTGGATACACCGGATTTGAAATCGGGACACTAAAAAACCCCGCTCGACGAGGGGCTCATCAGGCGGGGTGTGCCGCCGGCCTTGAGGAATGCGCCGTTGACCAACTCGATATAAATTCTGCCGTCCTGGGCCGGCTCGATCGCGGCCACGGCCGGCTTGTCGAACATGACGACCGCCGCGACGCCGGACGCCAGTGCCGCATCATCGGCGTGACCGACGCGGACGCCCGCGATATCGGTGAGGAGGTTTTTCATCGCCTGTACCCCAGGGAAATACAGATGATCGCATCGCCCCGATCGGGTCAAGCTCGTCGAAATGGACGTGCCACCCGGCAAACAAAAACGCCCCGGCGAACCGGGGCGTTTGATGTCGCGACAGAATCTGTAGGGCCTTACGACGCCTTCGGGTTGAGCTCGGTGTAGTTACCCTTGGCGTCCCACTTGTAGACCACATAGTCAATCTGCTTGAGGTCGCCCTTTGCGTCGATGCCGAGCTTGCCCAGCACTGTATCCCATTCGCTGGCCTTGATCGTGCTCATGACCTTCTTCGGATCGGTGGTGCCGGCCTTGTTGACCGCCTGCGACCAGACCTGCATCGCGGCGTAGGTATAGAGCGTGTAGCCTTCGGGATCGATGTTGTTGGCCTTGAACTTCTCGACGATGGCCTTGGCGGTCGGCTTGTTGCGCGGGTCGGGACCGAAGGTGAACAGCGTGCCTTCGCCGGCCGGTCCGGTGATCGAGGCGTACTCCTTGTCGGCCAGCGCATCGCCTGACATCAGCACGGTTTGCAGACCCTGATCGCGCATCTGGCGCAGGATCAGTCCGGCTTCCTGATGGTAGCCGCCGACATAGACCAGGTCGATCTTTTCGAGCTTCAGGCGCGAGACGATGGCGTTAAAGTCTTTGTCGCCCTTGTTGTAGGACTCATACAACTTTTCGGTGACGCCGGCCTTGTTGAGCGACTTCTTGGTCTCGTCCGCGAGGCCTTTACCGTAGGTGGTCTTGTCGTTGAGGATGGCGATGTTCTTGCCTTTGTAGTTCTTCGCGATGTAGCCGGCCGCGACCAAGCCCTGCTGGTCGTCACGGCCGCAGACACGGGCCACGTTCCAGAGCTTGCGCTCAGTGAACAGCGGATTGGTCGAGGCTGGCGTGATCTGCAGCACGTTGCCATCGGCGTAGGCTTCCGACGCCGGGATCGAGGATGAAGAGCAGAAATGCCCGGCCACGAACGGGATTTTCGCGCCGGCGATCTTTTCCGCCACCGAGCGCGCCTGTTTAGGATCGCAGGCGTCGTCCTCCGCGTCCAACGCCAGCTTCTTGCCGAGGACGCCGCCGGCCGCGTTGATGTCGGCAACCGCCTGATCGGCGCCGTTCTTCATTTGTCGGCCGAAAGCGGATTCGCCGCCCGTCAGCGGACCTGCCACGGCGATGGTGATGTCCTGCGCAAACGCGCTTGCCGAGAACGCAAACGATGCGCCGAGTGCCAGGCCGAGAAGTCTAAATGATTTCATGAGGTGTCCTCGCGGGTAGATCGCTACGGGAAGCACCCGGCGACCGGGTACGAAATACCGTCGCCATTGTCGGCTGATTTTGCGGCGAAGTCATCCGCAATTTTCAGGCAAATCCACGGTCCGTTGGCAGCATGTTGCCGAAGTTTTGTGTCCCGGAGGCAGCGCAAGCCTACCCCCGTCGGCCGCCCTTTTGTCCGGGATCAGCACCTGTGAGACAGAATTAGCGTGTTGAAGAAGGGAGGATTTCTGGCTCATCGTAACCATCAAGGAGTGGAGATGAGACAGAAATCCGAGAGCCAGAAGCCGTCGTCCGAGCGGATCGTGAAGGACATTCGGCGGGCCACGCGCAAGCAGTATTCTGCGGAAGAGAAGATAAGCATAGGGCTATCTGGCGCCGATTGAACGCGGAAAGATTTCACCATCGCCTAAGGAGCGTTCTGAGATCAGACGAGTAACAGGGACCGGGCATGGCGAAATTTTGTAAAGGTATCTCGGGTAATCCGGGCGGTCGCCCGAAGGTTCTCGGCGAAGTGCAGGAACTGGCGCGCCAATATGCGCCTACAGCCATCGTCGAGCTGGCACGCTTGGCGTTGAAAGCAAAGAGCGAGACCGCTCGGATCGCGGCAATCCGCGAGCTCCTCGACCGGGGTTATGGCAGGTCTCGACAAGCCATGGAGATCACTGCGCCCGCGGGTGATCCGCTTCAGCTGCTATTTGAGGAGCTCGATGCGTTGTCCAGAAAGACCGATCGTTATAAGCAGGAGCCTCAAAGACCCGCTTGAAGCCAACGCTTGCGGCCCCCGTTTTTCGCGGAATGTCGTCGAGCGAGATTGACGCCGCATAAGCCACCTCGCTCCGCCGAAATTCGGTCTGCCATGCGAGCAATGCCGGCATGTGGAGCGGCTGCGCCACGGCCGCTCTCCTGCCTCCTCAAACCGTCACGATGCCGTGCTTGGACAGCGGGAATGAGCGGATGCGTTTGCCCGTGGCTGCGAAGATCGCATTGAGCACGGCCGGTGCCGCCACCGCAATGGTCGGTTCGCCAACGCCGCCCCAGAAACCGCCGCTCGGCATCACTATCGATTCCACGTGCGGCATTGCGGCGATGCGCATCGACGGATAGCTGTCGAAATTCTCCTGTTCAATGCGGCCGTTCTTCACCGTGCATTCCTGATAGAAGAGGGCGGAGAGGCCGTAGACGAAAGAGCCGGCAATCTGCCGCTCGATCTGCGCTGGATTGACAGCGGTCCCGCAGTCGGTCGCCGCCACGATGCGGTGCACTTTCAGCTTGTCGTTGTTCATGGAGATTTCTGCGACCGCGGCCGTATAGCTATTGAAACCCATGAACTGCGCCAGACCGCGGTGCACGCCTTGCACCGCTGGCTTGCCCCAGCCTGCCTTTGCGGCGACGGCATTGAGCACGGCAAGGTGCTTCGGATGCTCCGCCATCAGCTTGCGCCGGAACTCGAGTGGATCCTGGCCTGTCGCGTGCGCCAGTTCATCCATGAAGCACTCGAGGTAGATGGCGTTGTGGTTGACGTTGACGCCGCGCCAGAAACCGGGCGGCACATGAGGGTTGCGCATTGCATGGTCAATCAGCAGGTTCGGGATCGTGTAGCCGATTGAGAACTGCCCGCTCGCATCGAGCCCCTGGAAGACCAGCGGGTCCTTGCCGTTCTGTAACGCACTAGGGCGTTGCGAACTCAGGATCGACTGCCCGGAGATGCGCATGTGCAAGGCGCTCAAGTTCCCCTGCGCGTCGAATCCGCCCACCAGCTTGGCCTGCGTGAGCGGGTGGAACTGGCCATGCAGCATATCCTCTTCGCGCGACCAGATCAGCTTTAGCGGCGTACCGGGAATCTGCTTCGCGATCAGGACCGCTTTCGTCACCCAGTCCTGGCGCGCCACCCGCCGGCCGAAGCCGCCGCCGACAAGCATCTTGTGCACGTCGCATTTCGCCACCGGTAGTTCAGCTGCCTCGGCGGTGGCCGCAAGGGCGGCTTCACCGTTCTGCGTGGGCGTCCAAACCTCGCAGCTGTCGGGCGTGTAGCGCACCGTGGCGTTCATCGGCTCCATTGGCGCGTGGTTCTGGAACGGATAGGTGTAGACCGCTTCCACCTTCTTGGCGGCGCCGGCGAGGGCGGTCCTGACGTCGCCGTTCTGGTTGCCGACAAAAGCTTGCTCGGCGTCGAGGCCTTCCTTTAGCCAGCCCGCAAGGTATTCGGACGAGACCTTCGCGTTTTCGCCTTCGTCCCAGTCGATGGGCAACGCGTCGAGCGCGGTCTTAGCGTGCCACCAGGTGTCGGCCACCACCGCGACGGCAGAATCGCCGACCTGTACGACCTTTTTCACGCCCGGCATGCTTGCGACCTTGGCGGCATCGAAGCTCTTCAATTTGCCGCCGAACACCGGACAATCCTTGATCGCCGCGTTGACCATTCCCGGAAGCTTAACATCGATCCCGTAGACCTGCTTTCCGGTCAGCTTGTCGGGGGTGTCGAGCCGCTTCACGCCTTTCCCGGCAAGCTTCCAATCCTTCGGATCCTTCAGCTTCACATCCACTGGGGGCTGCAGCTTTGCAGCGGCTTCCGCGACCTTGCCATAGGTACTACTGCGGCCGGACGGCGTGTGCGTGATGATGCTGTTTGCCGCCTTGCATTCGGACGCGGGCACCCTCCATTCCTGCGCCGCCGCCTGGATCAGCACCTCGCGCGCGGTCGCGCCGCCTTGGCGCACATATTCGTGCGAGTCGCGGATGCCGCGGCTGCCGCCCGTGCCGAAATCCTTCCACACGCGATTGCGCGCCAGGTTCTGCCCAGGCGTCGGATATTCGGTCGTTACCTTCGACCAGTCGCATTCCAGTTCCTCGGCGACCAGCTGGGCGAGGCCGGTGAGCGTGCCCTGGCCCATCTCCGAACGCGCGATGCGGATCACCACTGTGTCGTCGGGGCGGATCACCACCCAGGCATTGACCTCGGGCGAGCCATCCGCGGCACGCACGGCGCCCGCGCCAAGCGGGATGTCGAGGCCGATGGCGAGCCCACCACCGACTGCAAAGGTGCCGGCTACGAAGGCTCGACGATTGATTTTGGTGCCGAGATTCATGATCGCCTCCCTCACGCGTTGGCGGCGGCGTGGATCGCCGCGCGTGCCTGCTGGAACGTCCCGCAACGGCAGATGTTGGTAATCGCCGCATCGATATCGGCGTCGGTCGGCTTCGGCTTCTCCTTCAGCAGCGCCGCGGCTGCCATGATCATCCCACACTGGCAGTAACCGCATTGCGGAACGTCGTGCTCGAGCCAAGCCTTCTGCACCGCGTGCAGCGCGCCGTTCCGCTCGAGCCCTTCGATAGTGACGATCTTCTGCTCGGGTCGGAGCGAACCGACGGTCACAACGCAAGAACGCACCGCCTCGCCGTCGATGTGAACCGTGCAGGCACCGCACTGCGCAATGCCGCAGCCGTACTTGGTTCCGGTCAGGCCGACCTGTTCTCGGATCGCCCACAAAAGCGGCGTATCCGGTTCGACGTCCACATTGTACGCAGATCCGTTAATGGTCAGGCCAAGCATCGACTTCCTCCCTTTTTGGTGTCGTTTTGCCGGCGCAACGTCATCGGCTGTCGGCTGCAAAGTATTCTCGCCGGGAATACTTTTAGGCCTACCCTTTGGGACCTCACCACGTTCCTGCGCCGCGTCGTATTCGTCGGCGAGGCGGCCTGAGCGGTCCTGCGAGCGCTTAGTGGCTCAAGATAGTAAAGGCGGCGAACGCGACGGGAATCTCGACGATGATCGTGCCGATCGTCAGGAGCCAGATTTCGCGCTTGGTTTGCCTATCCATGTTTTCCCCGGTTAGTGGATCCACAGGGCTACGAGGGCACAGGCGAAGCCCACCACTAGGATGCCCGCAGCTGTTGCGGCGACCAGGTCAATTGACCAGGGGTGGCCGCCTCCGCCGATTAGGTCGAAGTGTCTTGAGCGGGCTTCGTCGCGATATGTCTGAAGGCGCATGGCAGCAGCGCTCCTTGCGCGTGTTGGGATGATTCAATCGGCTGCTGCCAAAACAGTTCCGGGCCTACCGGAAAAAAGGCCAGTAGCCTTGCATTGAAGGCCATGTAGCCACCGCCCCATCCTCGCAACGCCGTGCCGCCGACCGTCGCACATCTTGGAACGCGCCATGCGGCGGCCCGTTATCTGGCTGGGCCATGCTGAGTGGCGGATCGAAAGCGAAGTGAAGCGTGGCCCGCCGGCCGCGCCTTGATTGATCCAGCAAGGGCGTGGCCGTGCTCTTTTCGCCCCCAGTCGGTTGCCGACCCGGCGACCACCGCCTCACCCGCGCCACGCCATCCGCCGCCCCGTCGCACCTCGCGGAACCGATGCTGCGCGCGCGCAGTTGTACTCGTGGGCCGTGCTGCTCCCGCAGAGCGGGCGCGGTCCGGGGCGCGGCCGCGCCTCCGACCTCCAGTGCAGCGACGCGGTCGCGTTCAAGGCGGAAGTAACTCGAAAATCGCCAGACGGTCGCTTCAGAACCGTCGGCGAACAGATTTCCGAGGGAGGGCCATGAACCCGTCGATCCTCGACCGCTGCGTTCCCGGCGGCTCGAATTGCCGAGCAGCTACTCACTGCCGTATCTACTGCCGGCTTGTGCCGCTGCCGGCGCCGCTAGGGTCAGCCCGACTAACGCCACCACAGCCCCCACGACATAGACATCCCGATCTAACCCGGCCACTTCCGAGTTTGACCCACAGCCGAAGTCTCCCCCATCAACGGTCGACGCGCGCTCGACAGGCTAACCGCGTGTTGGGTGTATTGCTTTGCACCAGCCTCTTAGCTGCCCGAGCCGCCGCTTCCGCATAGCTGTGGTCGCCGTGGACAAGGATCGAGGAGATTGCGCCTTCGGACAGCAACCAGATTTCACGAGCAACGTCGCGCGGCTGACCGATTCCGGTTCGCGCCAGGAGCTCTGCGAGATGAGCTTCGAGCAGGGCTTTGTGACGGCGCGCGATGACGCGTGCGGGATGGCCGGGGAGATCGGCAAGCTCGACAACGAGGCGCGTGACCCCTGATTCTGCCCAGCGCGGCTGGTCCGACCAGACGGCGCGCCGCAGAGCCGCTCCCGGGTCGCCGCGGCCCCGTTCCCGTGCGCTGGTCTCGGGCGGCACGACCGGCGACCACAATTCAGATCGCGTCGCGTCGGTTCAGGGGCATACGCACGAACGTCTCACTGTATCAGATCCGGGAAGCGGATGATGAACCCGTCAAGGTTCGGCATCCGCACTTTGGGCAACGTCTCGGCACTCAGCGTGTCGTTCTCGCCGATGAGCTTGTTTGCCGCCAAAATGTAGGCCGTCAACGCATACACCTCGTCGTTGGTAAGCGTCATCGGCTGCTGCCACGGCATCGCTCGCCGAATGTAGTCAAAAACGGTGGTTGCGTATGGCCAGAAGTTGGAGATGGTTTTCATCGACGCCGAGATGTCGGTAATCGGACCGCCACCGATGAGCGGAGTGGGGCTCTCGGCGCTGCCTTTCCCGTCCTGACCGTGGCACAGCGCGCATTTCGCCACATAGATCTTGGCGCCTTCAGCGGGCGTGCCGCTGCCAACGGGCAAGCCGGCGCCGTCTGGGTGAACGCTGATATCCCACTCCGCGATGCCGGTAAGATTCACAGGCTTTCCGAGATTCGGCCCTTCGGCAAACGCCCTGCCCGCGCTCAGGACGAGCACAAGCAAAACGGCGGAGGCGTCCAAGCTACGCATAGACATGCTGGTCCTCCCCCTTCTCGTCGACCGCCCAACTTGGGATGCAGTTGCAATGCTGATTCAGGACGGCCGCAACGGGTGGAATTTGCTTCAACTCGCCGCGCTCCGCCACGAACTGTGCGCGAGTCGGCTGCACGTTGCCTGCCTCGTCCCACGCCCGGCTTTGTAACGTTGCAGGAGAACTGTCCCAGCGCCAGGGCATATGGAACCGGGTAAAAGCCTTGCTCAAGACCGGTTCCTGCAGCGCTGCTTCGCCCCAGCTCTGTCCCCCATCGGCCGAAATCATCACTCTGGAGATCCGGCCGGTCCCCGAAAAGGCGATACCAGAAATCTCGTATAGCCCCGGCTCCTTCAATGTTAGTCCTGGCGAGGGACGGGTGATGAAGGACTTCACCTCCTGCAGGAAATAGAATTGATATGCTTTCCCATTCGGAAGGAGCTGCGTATAGATCTTGGACTCCCAGAAGCTCATCGACGGCGCGTCGACGAGCTTGATCCGCCGCAGGTACTTGACGTTCATGTTGCCTTCGAAGCCCGGTAACAGCAAGCGCATTGGATAGCCGTTGGCCGGCATGAGTCGCTCGCCGTTCTGGTAGAGCGCGATCATGGCATCGTCCAAAGTCGTCTTGAGCGGCACGCTGCGGCTCAAGTGAGGCGCGTCGGCCCCCTCGGCGATGAACCACTTTGCCGTCGAGTCGATACCGGTCTCCTCGAGCAGTGTGGACAGTTTCACGCCTGTCCACTCAGCGCAGGAGGCCAATCCGTGCAGGGCTTGCACGCTGTCCTGGATCGGCTCGGGGGAAAATAGTGGCGCACTGTTGCCGCCGCATTCGAGAAACGTCATGCGCGACACCATGGGATAGCGGCCGAGCGCATCGAGCGTGAAAATCAGCGGCCGCTTCACCAGTCCGTGGATCACCAAGCGGTGTTCGTCCGGGTCGATATCCGGGACACCGCCCCATGAGACTACGAAGTGGAGGCCGCTCGGGGTGATGGTGCCGTTTAGGAGGTGGTGCGGTGTGCGCGCGCCTTGGGCGCCCGGCCGGAAGTTCGGATTACTCAGGGTGCGCGCGACGCTTTTCTCGAACCGCGACCGTACCTCATAGGGGACGATGGCGGCCCCGGGCTCGAGGCTCCATGGAGGCTCCACCAACGGCTCGGCGGCAGCCGCGAACACGGTAGCGCCGGTGGTCATCGCGCCAGCAAAAGCAAGGCCTCGGCCAAGCAGGGCACGACGATCGAGAAGTCCGTTGCCGGCGACGGCTTCGACAGATATTTGGTTGTTTCGAGGACGACGACGATGCTGGCTCATGCATTCCTCCCGGTGGGCCGATGGGATTCTTGCCTGCGGTGTCACGTCGTACGACGTGAAACGCTGCGCTCTTTCCGCATCTCTGTCAATCGCGAGCGTTTGACGGAACAGGCGTGCTGACCGTGGAGCGAACGGGTCTGCGACGGGCGTGTTTGGCACTCTTGAGACATGCCGGCTGTGTTGAGCGATGTCCGCTTTTAGGCGGTAACTCGGAAGACCTTTGCTAACACTGAGTTCTTCTCAGTTTGATCCAAAGGCGACCACGTCTCGTTAACTCGCCGCTCCTGTGGGAAGCCGCACTTCGTCAGTCCCAGCAGCGACGACCCATTACGGTCAGCTACGTTGACCGAATCGTACGAACTGATTCGAAGCCGCTGACGAGATGGCCCTCTCTATCGACAGGGTCTGATGAGGGGTATTCAATATTGGACGAGAGACCCGAAAGAGGTCCCGAAGCAAACAGACACATTCATTAGTTCATAAGGGAGAAACGAAATGTTCTTCGTCGCCCCACGATTGGCGGCATTTTCGACCGCCATTATTTTGCTTGCTGCCACTGGAAGCAGCGCAATTGCCCAGAACAAATACGATACCGGCGCAACCGACACCGAGATCAAGATCGGCAACATCATGCCCTACAGCGGGCCGGCATCGGCTTGGAGCGTTATCGGGAGGACCGAGGCGGCCTACTTTCGCAAGATCAATGCCGAAGGCGGTATCAACGGCCGCAAGATTAGTTTCATTTCTTATGACGATGCCTACAGTCCGCCGAAGGCGGTCGAACAGGCGCGCAAGCTAGTCGAGAGCGACGAGGTTCTCCTGATCTTCGGCCCGCTTGGCACGCCTTCCAACAGTGCGATTCAAAAGTACATGAACGCGAAGAAGGTACCGCAGCTATTCGTTCAGACTGGTGCAACCAAGTGGAATGATCCGCAGCACTTTCCGTGGACGATGGGATGGCAGCCAAATTACCAGAACGAGGCGCGGATCTACGCGAAGTATATTTTGAAGGAAAAACGCGACGCAAGGATTGCCGTGCTCTACCAGAACGACGACTACGGGAAGGATTATCTCAAAGGACTGAAGGATGGGCTCGGCGACAAGGCAGCGTCAATGATTGTCGTGGAGGACGCTTATGAAGTGGCAGAGCCAACCATCGACTCGCATATCGTCAAGATGAAGTCGCTAAATTCCGATGTATTCGTTGATATCACGGGAGCGAAGTTCGCGGCGCAGGCGATTAGGAAGGCGGCCGAGATCGGCTGGAGGCCACTGCACTTCCTCAACACCGTCAGCACCTCCATCGGTGCGGTGATCAAGCCGGCCGGCTTCGAAAATGCCCAGGACATCATTTCGGTAGCCTTCCTGATGGACCCGCTCGACCTGCAATGGAAGGATGATCCTGGTATGAAGGCGTTCGACGAGTTCCTCGCCAAGGATTTTCCCGAAGGCAATCGGGCCGATAGTCTGATCGTGACAGGCTTCAATGTGGCCCAGACGCTGGCTCAGGTGCTGAAGCAGTGCGGTGACAATCTAACGCGCGAGAACGTGATGAAGCAGGCCGCAAACCTGAAGGACTTCAGAACCACGAACCTGCTGCCCGGCATCAAGATTAACACCAGCCCGATCGATTTCGCGCCGATCGAGCAGGTACAGCTGAGGAGATTCAAGGGCGCGACATGGGAGCTGTTCGGGCCAATGCTTAGCAGCGAAATCGGGGGCTAGATGATTTTTCCCCACCCGCAATGAATCTCCGGCAACAGCCCGTTGCGGGGGTGTTTCCTCTAGTCGTGCACTTATCGACGCGCAGCCTTTGAAGTCTGCTTTTGGCCCATGGCGTTAGTTAGCGCAGTGCAGCGACATGTCTGGAGTTGGGGGAAGACCGGAAGTAACCGGACCACGGTCAAAATGGCGCTAATGACCCGGTCCGGACATTGAGATTATTCCGCACACACGGTCAGCGCAGCGCGAATGAGATGATCTCAATAGAGCCGTTTCGCCTCGTTGTACTCAACGATTGCCTGCAAGTCTTCCAAAGAATCCGGCAAAGCTCCGTGATCTTTCAGGGCTTGTGCATATGTCGGCAATCCATCAATCGAGCCCCAGCGGCCCGGCTCCCACATGCCTGACCGGATCATAGATTTCCCGCAGTGAAAGAAGGCCTCCTTTACACGTACGATCAATGCAAGTTTGGGTGGCTTTTCTTCAACTGTCATCCTCGCCAGCAGGTCGGGGTCTCTTACCAGCAAGGCCGTCCCACTCACGCGAACAACCTCCCGACGCTTGGGCACGATAAAAACGATCCCAACACTTGGATTTTCGAGGACATTGAAAAATGTGTCCCCGCGATGATTTCCGGTACGGTCGGGTATCGCCAGCGTATGTTTGTCGAGAATCTTGACGAAGCCGGGAGGATCTCCCTTGGGCGAAACGTCCATGGCTCCGGCCGCATTGACGCTCGAGATCACGATAAAAGGGCACCGCTCGATCCAGGCTTTGCAGTGTGCGTCGATGTGGTCGATTACCTTTGCAATCTGGTTTGGAAAATCTGGCCCAAGAATCGTTTTGACTTCATCGGCACTCGTGATCGGTACCTTGGG
>Ga0137380_10004834_pt1 | contig 11932 bp, 14 predicted proteins | sample SagtaG_17_FD_104809 | JGI IMG/M metagenome (GOLD analysis project Ga0137380, IMG submission 104809) | Vadose zone soil microbial communities from Sagehorn Ranch, Mendocino, California, USA - Sage2_L_100_16 metaG | ecosystem: Environmental > Terrestrial > Soil > Vadose zone | place: USA... | reverse complement strand
TGAAAGGCTACGGCGGCCGCGTCCTCCACGTCGACCTGACGCGCGGCGCCGCGCGCGCCGAGCCGCTCGCCGAAGGAACGGCCCGGGCGTTCCTCGGCGGCAACGGCCTCGCGGCGCGGCTCCTCTACGACCACGTACCCGCCGGTACGGATCCCTTCGACGCGGCCAACGCCGTGGTCTTCGCCGTCGGCCCGATCACGGACACCTCGGTGCCGGGCAACAGCCGCGCCTGCGTCGCGACGACGTCGCCGCTCACCGGGCTCTTCTTCGACTCGACCTTCGGCGGGCGCTTCCCCGCAACGCTCAAGCGCACGGGCTTCGACGCCGTGCTGATCACGGGCCACGCCGCGGAGCCGTCCTACCTCGTCGTGACGGAGCAGGGGGCCGAGGTCAAGCCCGCCGCATCGCTCTGGGGGCGCACCACGCGCTCTGCGGTCGAGGCCCTGGTCGCCGCGGAGGGAGCGGACGCCGACGCGATGGCCATCGGACCGGCCGGCGAGCACCGCGTGCGCTTCGCGGCGATGGCCCACTACTGGAAGAATCGCGAGGGTGTCTCGGGTCGCGGCGGGATCGGCGCCGTCCTCGGCGCCAAGAACCTCAAGGGCGTCGTCGTACGGGGCGCCCGGAAGACCGAGGTCGCGGACCCGGCGGCGCTCAAGGCACTCCTCGAGGAGACGCGCGAGCCGATGAAGAAGGGAACGCAGGCGCTGACGACCTTCGGAACGTCCTTCCTCGTGAACCCGATCAACGCGCTCGGCGCCTTGGGGTCGTGGAACCTCCGGCGCGAGGTCTTCGACGAGGCGCGCGCGGTGTCCGGCGAGGAGATGAAGGCGCACTATCACGACCGCGACACGACCTGCCTCAAGTGTCCGGTCGCCTGCGGCAAGCAGTACGCGATCGGCGAGGGCGAGTTCGCCGGCACGCGGGCCAAGATGCCCGAGTACGAGACGATCTTCGCGTTCGGCCCGATGCTCGGCATCGCGAACCCGGAGGCCTTGATCCTCGCCAACGACCGCTGCGATCTCCTCGGCATGGACACGATCTCGCTCGGCGTGACGCTGGCGTTCGTCGCCGAGGCGGTGGAGCGCGGCTGGCTGACGAAAGCCGACCTCGGCACGGAGTTCGGCTGGGGCGACTGGCGCGGAATGCTGCGCCTCGTGGAGCAGACCGCGCGGCGCGAGGGGTTCGGCGACCGCATCGCGGAGGGCGCGTGGCGGCTCGCCGAGTCCGTCCACCCCGAGGCGACCCGGCTCGTCTACGCGGTCAAGCGCCTCGAGCTGCCCGCGCACTCCGCGCGCGCGCTCAAGGGGCTCTCCATCGGCTACGCGACGGCGACGCGCGGCGGCAGCCACCACGACACGCGGCCGACGCCGCAGTATTCGCCGACTTTCGACCGGCGGGGGACGGCGGACAAGCCCGCGTTCGCGGCACGGAGCCAGCACTTCACCGCCGTCGGCGACTCGCTCGTCATGTGCCGGTTCACCTCGGAGCGCGGCTTCGGGCTCTTCGTGGACGAGCCGTACGCGCGGATGGTCCGCGCGGTCACCGGCTGGGACGTGACGACCGCGGAGCTCGAGCGCGTCGGCGAGCGCATCGTGAACCTCGAGCGGCTCTTCAACGTCCGCGCGGGGGTTCGGCGGGCCCAGGACGTGCTGCCGTGGCGCGTCATGCACGAGCCGATCCCCGACGGGCCGTCCGCCGGGATGTACTGCCCGCCGGAGGAGCTCGACCGGATGCTCGACGAGTACTACGCGCTCCGCGGCTGGGACGCGGACGGCGTGCCGACGCGCGAGCGCCTTTCCGCCCTCGACCTCCGCGCGTGATCAACCGGTCGGTGGGGCGCGTCGAGTCCTTCCAACCGTCTCGTTCAGGAATTCGGTGACGAGGCGCAGAAACCCCGCTGGCTCGAACGGCTTCGGGATGAAGCCGATGCACCCAGCCCGGCTGAGGGCATTCGCATCATGGGCCGTCCCCGAGGTCAGGGAGACCACCGGGATCCTCTTGGTCGCCGCGTCGGCCCTCAGCCGAAGGACTACCGCCAGGCCATCCATTCCGGGCATGTGGTAGTCGAGGAGAACCAGATCGGGATGATCCGCACGCGCTCGCGTCAGGCCATCCTCGCCGGAGGAGGCAGAGAGAACCCGATGCCCGCCCACCTCCAGCAGCTCGGTGACCATCTCGAGGATCAGCGGGTCGTCGTCGATGACGAGGATCGTGTAACGCGGCCTGTTCATATAGGCCCGCGAGTATGGCGCAGGCCCGATGGTTAGGCAACGGGGCAGCTCGTGGTTGACCGGCGCGTGCAAGTTCGCGAGAATCCAAGCGCGGGCGGATAGCTCAGCTGGGAGAGCGCAGCCCTTACAAGGCTGAGGTCGCAGGTTCGATCCCTGCTCCGCCCACCACTTACGACGCGGAGTTAGCCGTCGCGGTCGTCTCGCAGTTACCCGCCGGTGCCGAAATGGTGCCACTTGAGGCAGCGCGGCCGCTCGCGTCCAGTGCCCGAACTCGGCCTTAGCAATTTGCCGTACTGAGGGCGCGTACCAGAATGTTCCTACGGTCGCATCGTCTCGCGAATTGACGCAGATGATTCGCAGAGTCTGGAACTTCCCGGCAGGGACGCTGACCACCTCCTCGCCCTCTGCCGTGCACTTCCGTTGCACCTGCTCGGTCTTCTGGGCCACGGGCCGCGTCTTCCGTGTACCTCATCTCCCACGATTTGCCGACCGCCAGTGGAAAGTCCACCCAGCGCCAGCCAGACTGTGACGGATCGATTTGCCGAACCACGACCCCGTCAACGGTTTCCCTTGCTAGGGCGAAGTCAGCCGCCCGGTAGAAGATCCCCCGAGTGTCTGTCTTGATCACATAGTGTTCGACGCCTGCGAGTTCCTCAACCCGGTCTACGATCCGCCGCTTCCGCTCGGGCTCTTATACGCGTACTCCCACTCGTCGCCAACGCGCCAGATCGGCGCCGGAACTGCAGTAGGATCGCTGGCGAGCACGACCTGTGCTGCAGTGATATATCCCGCTATGACAACGACGAAGAGGACGAGGCCGCGCACCATTGACTCCTTCATCATGCGGAGGTCCCTACCTGAGCTTGTACGCGATCAGCTCTCGGGTCCTTAATCCGGAGGCCAGGCGTTCTCGAAGCCGGACGACCTGTTTCAGTTCCGGTGCGTACCACGCTTCGTAACGGATGGCGCCCGTGTTCTTGTTTCGGTAGACGATCCTGAGCGTCTTGAATGTGCCCGCTGGAACAGTGACGGTTTCCTCGGCTTCCACGATCACAGCGTCCACGCGCTCCGTCGTCTGACGCGCGACCGGCCTCTCTTCGTGAAACGCTTGCTCCCAGTTCTTACCGATTTCGAGTGGCCACGCATATTGAAGCCGAGATGGGGTAACAATCAAGACGGCGGAACCGTCGACCGTTTCTCGGGTCAGTGCGATGTCAGGCTTTCGATAAAAAATCTCGCGCGTGCCCGTCTTAATGACGTAGTGTGCGACCCCGTCGATCGCTTCCTCCCGATCCACGGACCAGACGTAGGTGCCTTTGCCTGTGGGGCCGTCATACCCATACGCCCACTCATCGCCGACTCTCCATTGTGGTGCAGGAATACTTGAAGATCGATCCACGACTGCTGCGGCTTGTGCCGAAGCCGGCCTGGCCGAAAGGCCCGGTGGCGGGCCCTGCGCCATCTTGGCGAACTGCTCATTCATACATTTGAACGTGTCACCGAATCCAAACGAGCCTGTGGCGCCTTGGATCCAATAGCGGCCATCGAGTTCGACACGGGTGAGTTGCACTTGGGACGGGATACGTCCTTCCGCCTGGCACTTGTCCCAGGCCGCATAGGTAAGATCCTGCTTGAGCGTATTGCCCGTCTGGGCGCAGGCGGTAACAACACTCGCGATGACCAGGAGTGCTGTAAATCGGAGCATCGCCAACCCTCCCCGTGGATGTCGACGCACCTGGAGTCTCCCGCCCCTACGGCGTTGGGCGAGCCCCAATGGAGAGAAGACTAGCACGAACTGTAGTGCCTCTCTACAGGGGAGATAGAACCCCAGAATGTGAATGCCGAGCACGAGAGCGCGGACAAACTCATCGGTGTTGACAAGTCATATCCGGCGGCGCTAGAAACGGCTCTATAAAGGGCCTCCTAACGGACCGGGATCGTTAGAGGAGAGCTGGGATGAAGCGCGCCTGCGCTTGGGCCATGTTGGTCGTTGTCGTCAGCGGGTGTGCGACTACAACGGCCCCGACGACCGCGGCTGTGTCGGTCAACGCGAGGGAAGCCGTGATACTCCACCGGCAGGGCGAGCAGCAAGGGTCGGTGACCACGACCGCCCCCGTCAACGCCTGGGAAGCCGAGGTGGCGGAGGCTCACCGCAACTTACCCTCTTCGTCGGATTCGACGGCATCAGATCCCCCAGCAGGCACTCTCAGCAAGTGGGCATGCCCGCTCGACGCCACGATGTACTGTTCAGACGAGGACACCGGGTGCCGGGCGCGGCGAGCAGCGTGGTGTACCCTGCAATGGCTCTTGATCCCCGTGTTCGTTGGAGTCGAGGCGTTTTCGCAGGGGAACTTCGGACTCTCGCGCTCAGGGGCCTTGGAACCGAGATTCAAGTGAGCCGCTTGCCAACGGCGGATGTTGTGGCCCTCGCACGCGCGTAGCCGCCCCGCGCGCCACAGTCAGCCCCGCGTTTCCGATCCCGCCGCCAGCGGCCTCAGGGGTGTTCCTAGAAGGGGCCCTGACCGAGGGGAGAGCGACAGGGAGGTGCAGTGTATATCTAAGCCCAGCCCCCCTGCGGCTATAGCTGGCCTCGGGGGGTGGGCCTGATGTTCGGTGCCGAAATAGTGCCGTTCGGCGTCTGTAATTGCAACGGTCAGAGATTGTCGGTGACCATAACGCGAATCGAGGACGACAAGCTGCAGACCGAGGCGGTGTCGCCGATTGACGGCAAGCGTTTGATCGGCTCGTTAAGTCGGGTAAAGTAAAGGCAACCTCGACTCACATTTTTCGGGATCGGTGCGGGCGTGGTAGATTCGAAGAGACGAGCGATGCGGACTTGGATCGGGGACTGGACGCGCCGGGCGGCTCTCATCCTCGCCGTCGCCTTCTTTGCCGGCTGCGCCTCCGGTACAACGCTGTCCCCGCAGCACGCGGCGCGCATGCGCGACGCCCAGCAGTGCGATCTCGAGGCCGAGTCGTACCTCCGCAAGGCCCAGAACGCCAATGACATCCGGGTTTTGGCGCTCGAGTCCTGCATGGCCATGCGCGGCCATCAGGTCCAGGATAAATAAACGCGACGTGAACAGGATACGCAGGTGCCGTCGCGTCGCGTTCGTGGTCGTGCTCCCGGCGCTCCTGTGCCTTTCCAGTCCGGCCGCCGCGCAGACGGATGGATTCATGATCGCCTACGAGGCCGACACGACCCGGCCCGAGCGGGTCCGCGTCGTCGGCACGCTCACCAACGGGCGCCCGACCGACGTCTTCGAGGTGTCGGTGACGGCCGAGGCCCTGAACGACACGGGCAAGGTCGTGGCCAAGGGCATCGCGTACGTGGACGCGCGGATTCCGAGAGGCGCCTCTCGGCCGTTCTCCATCTCGGTTCCCGTGGCGGCCGGCGTGGTGCGCTATCGCGTGGTCGTCTCGACGTTCCGCGCCGCGCTCGGCGGCGAGTCGCCCTGATCGCCCGCAGCGTCTGACTGCGTCGCGCCGGTTCCGGATATGCCGCAGAACAGTCTTGCGATCGAGGCCCGCCTATTGGTTCAATTGAACGAGACCATGGGGCACGTCCTGCGGCGTCTGGGTCACCGTCGGGATCAGGCCGGCTTCACGCTGATCGAGCTGCTGATCGTCGTGATGATCGTCGGCCTCCTCGCCTCTATCGGCTTCGCGCTCTACGTCAACGTCCAGCAGCGAGGCCGCGTGGGCAAGGCGCAGGCGGACGTGCGCGCCCTCACCTCGGCGGTCCAGCTCTCCCACGCCCACATGGGCCAGCTCCCGACGAACGCCGAGGGGCTCGCCATCCTCACAGCCATCTCGGTCAGCCCACAAGGGCTCAACGCGGGACCGTTCGTCAACACGGTGCCGAACCCGCCTTCGGGCGGCAGCCCGGCGTGGCCCGGCGCGTACTTCTACCAGGTGGACACGCTCCCCGGCGGCGTCGCCTCCCCGGCCACTTCGTCATCTGCGCGGCCGGCGACGGCGCCGTCGCCCACAGCGCCGGCAGCAGCGCGACCTGCCCCTAGTCGCCGCGGCCGAGGCGGCCGTCGCGTTTGACCCACCGTGACGTGCGTGTTAGCGTGGCTTCTCCCGCGCGGGCTCGTGGTGCAGCCTGGTTAGCACACTGGACTGTCAATCCAGAGGTCGCGGGTTCAAATCCCGTCGAGCCCGCCATTTTTTCTCGAGCGGTCCGCGCGCACTTCTCCTCACGCGAACGGAGAAATGTGTCCTCGCGAATGAGAGGAGGCCGACATGCCGATGCTGGAAGAGGTCGCCAAGCAGCCGCTCCCGCAACGCCTGGAGCACATGACCCGGACCGCCGACGATCTCGCCGAGGCGATCCGCGGGCAGACCGAGGCGGTGTTGGTACGGCGGCCCGACGCGAAGAACTGGGCGGCCAAGGAGGTCATCTGCCACCTCCGCGACACGGAGGCGCTCGCTACCTTCCGCGGGCGGCGCGACGAGACGCTCGCCCACCTTCGCGGCTTGACGCCTGAGCAGTGGCAGCGCGGTGGCATCCACCCCCGCCGGGGCCGGATGACCGTCGGCGACTTCGTGACGATGATGGCGTGGCACGACGACAACCACCTCGACCAGCTACGTCGTGCGCTCGACGGACGGGCCTGATCCCGCGGGAGCTCCTACATGCTTCCGCCGCCCGCGCCCCCGCCGCCGCCGGTCTGCGTGTCGCAGGACGACGTCGCTGGACGCCAGGCTCCGCCATTTCGCTGACATTCGGCCTGCGCCGACCACCCGGAGGACGGGCTCTGCTCGATGGCGCAGCCGGAGAGCAGCCCGGCGAGGAGCAGGCCGACAGGGACGAAGAAGGCGGGGCCTAGAGGTATCGCGTCGGCCAGTTCATCGTCCGCCACATGTGGGCGGACGGGCTGTCGTCGAAGCCCAATCCCTCGGCGGGCTGCCTGAAATGCCGGCCGACGACGTCCGTGAACTCCTCGAGCGCGACCTGCGCGCTGGGATCGAAGGAGTAGAGGTCGTTGACGCAGATCAGGCGCGACGACATGTACCACTTGTGGTCACGCGCGTACTTGTAGTCCCGCTCGATGTGGGGATCGGGTGTGTAGTCCGCGCCGAACAGCTTGAGGTACAGCTCCGGGTACTTGTAGCCGACCGACTCGTCCGGGTAGAACCGCAGCGCCTGGTGGTAGCGGATCGCCCAGGAGACCTCCGCGTCGACGTAGGGCTCGACGAGCTGCGCGGCCCAGTACCCGTGATCGGCGCGGATGAATCCGGTGATGGCGATATCGTGGATCAGGCATGCCAGCACGATCTTCTCGTCCACGCCGTTCTTCTGCGCGAGCCGCGCCGACTGGAGGAGGTGGCTCGACGGTCCGAACCGGTACTTGAAGAAGTCGAAGAGCGTGGGCCGATCGGGCATCTTCGGCAGGCGCGAGTCGTGGCCCATCATGTAGAGCCGACCCTGATCGGGCGGACGCACGGCGGGCTGCCTCGGATCACGGTCTCCCGAGGTATAGATCGCCGACTTCACGACGACCCGGTCGAGCTCCTTACTCAGCGCGTGCTCGGCAGCCTCGGCCTTCTCTAACGTCGTCATCCGCGTCTCCCCTCCCATTCGATCATCGGTCCGGGGACCGGGGGGTGTCAAGGTTCGCGGAGAATCAGCTCCGCGCCCTTGGCGGCGATCATCACCGTCGGCGCGTTGGTGTTGCCGGACGTGATCCGTGGCATGACCGACGCGTCCACGACGCGTAGGCCGCTCACGCCGCGCACCCGGAGCCGATCGTCCACGACCGCCATCGCGTCGTGTCCCATCCGGCACGTGCCGACCGGATGGAAGATGGTCGTGCCCAGATCGCCGGCGGCCTGGAGTAGCTCCGCGTCCGACGCCGTCGCGGGCCCGGGCCTCCACTCGTCGGGCTCGTACTTCGCCAGCGCGCGCGCGGCCATGATGCGCCGGGTGAAGCGCATGGCGTCGACGACGACGCGCTGGTCCTCCGGCGTTGCGAGGTAGTTGAGCCGGATGGCGGGGTGGGCAAACGGATCCGGGCTCGTGATCCGCACGTGGCCGCGGCTGGTCGGTCTGAGATTACACACGGACGGCGTGATCGCCGGGAACGGGTGCAGCGGCTCGCCGAACTTGTCGAGGCTGAGCGGCTGCACGTGCCACTCGATGTTGGCCGTGGGCTCGCTGGGATCGCTCTTCGCGAAGGCGCCGAGCTGCGAGGGCGGCATGGTGAGGGGGCCGGTCCGGAAGAGCAGATAATCGAGCGCCATCGCGGCCTTCCCGAGCAGGCTGTTCGCGCGCTCGTTCAGCGTGGCCACGTTCCGGACCTTGTACATCATGCGGATCTGCAGATGATCGTGCAGGTTCTCGCCGACGCCCGGCAGCTCGTGGGCCACCGCGATGTCGTGCTGCTGCAGCAGCCGTCGTGGACCGATGCCGGAGAGCTGGAGAATCTGCGGCGAGCCGATCGCGCCGGCGGCGAGAATCACTTCGCGACGGGCGGCGAACACCTCGTCGCCGCCGCGCGTGCGGACCCGGCCGCCCATGGCGCGGCGCACGCCGTCGCGCGTCTCGAGGGTGAGGCCCAGCGCGTGCGCGTGGGTGACCACGGTCAGATTCGAGCGGTGCATGATCGGCCGCAGGAACGCTGTCGTCATGCTCACGCGGACACCGCGGCGCTGGTTCACCTGGAAATAGGCGTTGCCGAAATTGTCGCCGCGGTTGAACTCGGGGATCTTCGGGATGCCGCACTCCGCCGCGGCCTCGCGCCAGGCGTCGAGGATCTCCCAGGAGACGCGCCGCTCCTCGACGCGCAGCTCGCCGCCCGCGCCGTGCAGCTCGTCGGCGCCGTGCGCGTAGTCCTCGACCCGGGTGAAGCAGGGGAGCACCTCGTCCCAGGACCAGCCCTTGTTACCCAGCGACGCCCAGTGGTCGTAGTCGCTCCGCTGGCCGCGCATGTAGATCATCGCGTTGATGGACGAGCAGCCGCCGAGCACTTTGCCGCGCGCGTAGTTGAGCGCGCGGCCGTTGAGGCCGGGCTCGGCCTCCGTCTTGAAGCACCAGTCCGTGCGCGGATTGTTGATCGTGAAGAGGTAGCCGACGGGAATCTTGATCCAGAAGTAGTCGTCCTCGCCCCCGGCCTCGAGCAGGAGCACGGTCCGCTCCGGATCGGCGGAGAGGCGGTTGGCAAGCACGCACCCGGCGCTTCCGGCGCCGACGATGACGTAGTCGAAGGCGGCCGACGGCGTGCGCGCCACCAGGCTGCTCAACCGAGGGCGCGAGCCTCGAGGCGAAGCAGCCGTCGATCCACCTGCCGGAACTCGCTGGCGACCTCCGCGCGGAACCGGTCGAGCTTCTGGTCGACGTTGAGGACGCCCTCGGCGACCTGCTGGATCTGTCCCATCAGCGCTTCGGCGATGACGTCGAAGTGGCGCCGTGTCTCGGCGGCGGTTTCCGTAATCGTCGCGTCGAGCCCGGCGAGGAGCGCGTCGTGCTCGGCCAGCTTGGCGTCGACGGTCGTGAACCGGGCGTCGTGCTCGGCCAGCTTGGCGTCGACGGTCGTGAACCGGGCGTCGTGCTCGGCCAGCTTCGCATCGACGGTCGTGAACCGGGCGTCGTGCTCGGCCAGCTTCGCATCGACGGTCGTGAACCGAGCGTCGTGCGCCGCGAACCGGGAATCGAGCTGCTGCCCGAATTCGGCGAAGCGCCGGTCGAGATAATCGGCGAGCTCCGGGTCCACGCGGATACTCTCCACGCTTGGTCGAACGGCGTCAAGTGCGAGCGTTTCGATACGCCCGCCGCGGATCCGTACGCTGAACTAGCGCCGGCGCCAGCCGCGCTCGGCCATGCAGCGCTCGAAGGCGTCGCTGCGCGCGGTCGACGTGCGCATGCCGAGCGTGACGTCGACCCCCGACGGGACGCTCGCCGTGCCGGACAGATCGGGGCGCGTGACGCCGAATCCCCCGCGCGTGGTCCCGGTTGCCGCCGCGGCGCGACGGTCGCACTCGGCGGTCTCCTGGGTCAGCTGGGTCTCGCTCGCGCCGTCCCGCGTCCAGCGGTCGCCGGCGCAGCCGGGCGCGATGAGCGTGGTCAGCACGGCGAGCGCCGAGAGAAGCGCCCGCGCCCGACGCATCAGTAGCCCTTGTGCTTGTCGATCAGCGCCAGCATCGGCCGCCCGTCGCGCAGGCGGCGGAGGTTCTCGCAGAACGTGGCGATCACGCGCCCGGCGCGGCGCGGCGAGCCGCCCGCCGTGTGGGGCGTGACGATCGCCCGGGGATGGTTCCAGAGCGGATGGCCCGCCGGCAGCGGCTCGGGATCGGTGACGTCGAGGCCGGCGCCCCAGATCACGCCCTCGTCGATGGCGGCGAGGAGGTCGTCGCCGTAGACGATCGCGCCGCGCGTGACGTTGATCAGGATCGCGCGGGGGAGCATGCGGCGGAAGAGGTCGCGCGTGAACAGGTGGTGCGTCGCCTTCGTGAGCGGCAGTGCGATGACGACGACGTCGGAGGCGCCGAGGAGATCGTACATCCGATCGGGCTTCCAGACCGCGTCGACGCCGGGCTCGGGCGGCACATCTTCGATGTCCACCGCGAGCACGCGCATGCCGAAGCCGAGCGCCCGCCGCGCGACGGCGCGCCCGGTCCCGCCGAACCCCACGATGCCCATCGTCAGGTGGTAGAGCTCGCGCTGCTCCCGGCGGATGGGCTCGCGCAGCGAGTAGTCGGGCCGCCGCAGTGCGGTGTGCAGCCCGCGGGTGAGGCCGAGCAGCAGGGCGAAGGCGTGCTCGGCCAGGTGGATGCCGACCTCGCCCTTCTCGCTGGCGAGGACGATGTCGCTCTCGACCAGCTCCCGCGAGAGAACCGCGTCCACGCCGGCGCCGATCGAGTGGTAGTAGCGCAGCCGCCGCTGCTGCGCGAAGACGTCGGGCGCGACGCGGCCGAAGAGGACGTCGGTGTCCACGATCTCGGCGCGCTGGCGCTCCGGATCCTTCGTCTCGACGAGCCTCGTCCCGGGACCGGCGGCCTCGAGGATCTCCGCGCGCTCCTCCGGGGAGAGCGCCGGCACGATCATCAGCGGCGTGTAGAGGATCTTCACGCGGTCGGGCACGCGCTAACGGGTCCGGAACGTGTTGTCGGACGGCGACTCGATGTCGTTCTTCCGCTGCCGCCAGCCGAGCACCGCCTTGTACGTCGCGGGCGCGTGCGCGTGCTCGACGATCACGTACACGTCGTCGGGGCGCATGGCGTTGTCGTTGACGCCGACGACCACCGCGATGCCGTTCTTGAGATTCACGGCACGGGCGGTCCACTGCGCGAGCCGGGGTCCGTCGGTGAAGTTGAGATAGTTCAGCGAGACCTTGATCGCGTCGAATCGGCCCGTGCTCGGCGCGACCGAGTAGGGGAGGAACTGGCGCATCGGCCCATCGCCTTTGAGAGCCACACGCGTCGCCTGCTGCGGCCGCACCCCGCTCGTGCGGATCAGCCAGACCGTCACCTCGCCGGGCCGGCCGTCCCAGCGTACCTCGTCCCACTGCACGCGCTCGTCGCCGCCCTCCCGGACCTGCGCGGCGACGGGAATGCCGCCGAACCCGCGCGCCAGCGGCTCCGACGCGGGGCGCACGTGGCGGTCGTAGAGGAGCGCGCCCTTCGGCAGGCCCGCCGCGTCGACGGCGGCCTCGAGGCGGTCGAGGCCGGGTCCGGTCGCGCCGTCCTTGAACTCC
>Ga0137380_10004829_pt1 | contig 11935 bp, 8 predicted proteins | sample SagtaG_17_FD_104809 | JGI IMG/M metagenome (GOLD analysis project Ga0137380, IMG submission 104809) | Vadose zone soil microbial communities from Sagehorn Ranch, Mendocino, California, USA - Sage2_L_100_16 metaG | ecosystem: Environmental > Terrestrial > Soil > Vadose zone | place: USA... | reverse complement strand
TCGTCGGCCAGCCCGTCGTCCGCCACGACGCGCGCGACAAGGTCGTGGCGGCGACGGCCTACGCGGCGGACTGGGCGCTGCCCGGCATGCTCCACGCCGCCGTGCTCCGCTCGCCCTACCCGTCAGCGCGGATCGTCCGGCTCGAAACGAAACGGGCTACGGCGATGGCCGGCGTCGCGATCGTCCTGACCGCGAAGGACGTCCCGCGCAACACGCTCGCCACCGACGTCCCGGGCCAGACCACGGCCGTCGGGCCGCTGCGCGCGACGCTGCACGTGCTGGCCGAGGACCGCGTCCGTCACCAGGGCGAGCCCGTCGCGCTGGTGGCCGCCGAGACGCTCGAGCTGGCCCGCGACGCCGTCGAGGCGATCGAGGTCGAGTACGAAGTCACGCCCGGCGTGTTCACGCCCGAGGCCGCGCTGGCTCCGGGCGCGCCGCCTGTGCACGGGACGGGCAACCTGCTCGCCCAGTGGCGCATCGCACGGGGTGATGTGGCGAAGGCACTGGCCGGCGCAAACGTCGTCGTCGAGGGTGAGTACACGACGCAGCTCGTCGACGCCGCGTACCTCGAGCCCGAGTCCGGCGTGGCGTGGATCGACTCCGACGGCGTCATCACGATTCGCCTCTCCACGCAGGTGATCGAGCACTTCCGCGACGTGGCGGAGGTGCTGCAGGTCCCGCAGAACCGCGTGCGCGTCATCGGCACGTACCTCGGCGGCGGCTTCGGCGGCAAGGAGGACGTCACCGTCGAGGCATACCTGGGACTGCTCACGCTCAAGACGGGGCGGCCGGTGAAGATGGTGTGGACGCGGCAGGAGTCGCTGCTCGCGCGCGCCAAGCGTCACCCGTATCGCCTGCGCTATCGCACGGGCGCGAACGCGCACGGCGAGATCGTCGCCCAGCAGATCGAGCTGCTCGCCGACGCCGGCGCCTACGCGTACCTCTCGGCGCTCGTGCTGCTCTATTCCACGGTGACGGCGGCGGGCCCGTACCGCGTCCCCGCCGTCGAGGTCGACGCGCGGGTCGCGTACACCAACAACCCGCCCACCAGCGCCATGCGCGGATTCGGCGCCATGCAGACCGTGTTCGCGTACGAGTCCCAGCTGGACCGCGTCGCGCGGGCGCTCGGAATGGATCCGGTCGCGGTCCGTCGCGTGAACGCGTTGCGGCGAGGCGACACGCTGCCCGTCGGCCAGGTGATCGAGACTCACGTCGCGATCCCGGAATTGTGCGAGCGGGCGTGGGCCGCGCTGGGGCCACCGACAGCGGCGCGTGCGCCCCATATAAAGGTCGGCCGCGGGCTCGCCTGCAACTTCCAGCCGTACGGGCGCATCGTGTGGCTGCACGACTGGGCCAGCGCGTGGGTCGGCTTCGAGATGGACGGCAGCCTCGTCATCCGCTGCGGCTGTCCCGACGTGGGCGGCGGCCAGGCCTCCTCGCTCTGCCAGATCGCGGCCGAAGTCCTCGGCGTGACGCTGACGCGCATCTCGGTCCACGTGTCCGACAGCGCGCTGACCCCGCTGGCCGGCACCACGACGGCCAGCCGCCAGCTCTACATGTCCGGCAACGCGGTGCTCAAGACGGCGCGCGAGCTGCGGGCCGGGCTGCTGCGCGTCGCGGCGGCGATGCTCGGCGGCGACGCCGACGATCTCGACATGGACGAGGACCGCGTGGTGACGCGCGACGGCCGCACGCTGGCGATCGCTGGTTTGTTGGCCGAGTGCGCGCGCGTCGGCGTCCCGCGCAGCCATCTCGGCGTCTATCACGCGCCGGCCGGCGAGCCCGTCGATCTGGCCACGGGCTCGGGCAAGGTGTTCCCCGACTACACGTTCGGCGCCCACGCCGCCGAGGTGGAGGTCGACACCGAGACGGGCGTCGTGCGCGTGCTCGGCTACGCCGCCGCCCACGACGTGGGACGCGCGATCAATCCGCAGTCGGTGGAGGGCCAGATCCAGGGCGGCGCCGTGCAGGGCCTGGGCTACGGGCTCATGGAGGAGGTCGTGGTCGAGAACGGCATCAACCTCACGACGTCGTTCGCGACGTACCTGATCCCGACGGCCGCCGACGTGCCCGACGTGCGCGCCGTCGTCGTCGAATCCGGCGAGGGGCTCGGCCCCTTCAACGCCCGCGGCATCGGCGAGCCGCCCATCGGCCCGCCCGCCGCCGCCATCGCCAACGCCATCGAGGCCGCGACCGGCGCGCGCATCACGCGCCTGCCGATCACCGCCGAGCGCGTGGCGAGAGCGCTGGGGCTGCTCGACTGAGCATGGGCGAGATCCTCGCGGGCGGCTGCCGCCAGCCGGCCGCTTGCAACATGGCCACGTGATGACTAGAATTGATAGGTCTATGAGGACACGTCAAAGCGCCTCGGTCACCGTAAAGATTGCTGAGCTCAAGAATCGTCTGAGCCACTACCTGCGGCGAGTGCAGCGCGGCGAGTCCATCCTCGTGTGTGATCGCGATCGCGTCATTGCGCGGATCGAGCGCGCCGGCACCCATTCCCCCGTCCCCGGAGACGACGCCGAGTGGTTGGATCGCCTGGAGCGTCGCGGCGTCGTCCGTCGCGGCAGTGGCACCCTCTCGCGCAAATGGATCCACGGCAAGCCTCGGGTGAGAGCAGACGTCGTCGCGGCCCTCCTTCGAGAGCGCGACGAAGGTCGGTGAGGTTCTGGGACAGCTCGGCGGTTGTTCCGCTCCTGATCCATCAGGAACGTTCTTCGCGTGTCGCATCGTGGGTAAGTGGCGACAACGTAATGGTGGTGTGGACGCTGACTCCGGTAGAAGTCGTCTCCGCGCTTCGCCGGCTCGTGCGCGAGAGGGCCGTATCCGAGGATGCCGCGCGCGTCGCCGAGATCCGACTGGGCGAGATGATGGAGAGGTGCCACGTCGTGATCGATGTCGAGGTGGTCAAGTCCCTGGCGGCGCGGTTGCTGCGACTGCATTCACTTCGCGCCTTCGCTGCCCTCCAGCTCGGTGCGGCGCTGCACTGGACCGAAGGGCACCCTCAAGGTCGAATGCTGCACACACTCGACAGCCGGCTTGCACAGGCGGCAGAGCGCGAGGGATTTCTCGTCCCGATGTGACCGCCTCAGCGGGCGGCCGCGCGCGCGTCCGCGGCGACGGGCGTCAGCGCCTGGCGCAGCACCTCCGCGGCGTCGTCCGCGAACACGAAGCGCAGCGCGGAGCGGACCTCCGCCGGCACGTCCTCGAGGTCGCGCTCGTTGTGGCGCGGCAGGATGACAGTGCGGATGCCGACACGGTGAGCGGCGAGGACCTTCTCCTTGATGCCGCCGACCGGCAGCACCTTGCCACGCAGGGTGATCTCGCCGGTCATGGCGACGTCGCTGCGCACGGGGCGCCGCGTGGCGTAGGACGCGAGCGCCGTGACCATCGTCACGCCGGCCGACGGCCCGTCCTTGGGGATGGCGCCGGCCGGCACGTGGACGTGGATGGTCTTGCCCTCGAAGAGCTTGGGATCGATGTCGAACGCCTCGGCGTTGGACCACACGTACGAGACGGCGGCCTGGGCGCTCTCGCGCATGACGTCCCCGAGCATTCCGGTGAGCACCAGGCGCTCCTCGCTGCTCGGCATCATCGTCACTTCGACGAACAGGACGTCGCCGCCCGTCGGCGTCCAGGCCAGGCCCGTGGCGACGCCCGGGCGCGCCGTGCGCTCGACGACCTCGTCGAAGAACCGGGGACGGCCCAGATAATCGGCGAGGTTGTCGGCGGTGACGCGGAACGGCCCGGACTGGCCCTCCGCGAGGCGGCGGGCGACCTTGCGGGCCACGGCGGCGATCTCGCGTTCGAGGTTCCGCACGCCCGCCTCGCGGGTATAGCGGCGCACGATCAATCGAATGGCGTCCGGCTCGAAGACCAGCTCGTCCGTCTTGAGGCCGTGCGCGCCGAGCTGCTTGGGCACCAGGTACTGCCTCGCGATGCCGACCTTCTCCTCGTCCGTGTAGCCGGAGAGCGTCAGGATTTCCATCCGGTCGCGCAGCGGGCTCGGGATGGTGTCGAGCGCGTTGCCGGTGGCGATGAAGAGCACCTGCGAGAGGTCGAACGGCACGCCGAGATAGGTGTCGACGAAGGTGTTGTTCTGCGCCGGGTCCAGCACCTCCAGCAGCGCCGAGGACGGATCGCCCCGCCAGTCCGCGCCGATCTTGTCGATCTCGTCGAGCATGAAGACGGGATCCTTCGTCTCGGCGCGGCGCAGCCCCTGGATGATGCGCCCAGGGAGCGCGCCGATGTACGTGCGGCGATGGCCCCGGATCTCCGCCTCGTCGCGCACGCCGCCGAGCGACATGCGCACGAACTTTCGCCCGAGCGCCCGCGCGATGCTCTGGCCCAGGCTGGTCTTGCCGACGCCCGGCGGCCCCACGAAGCACAGGATCGGCTCGCGCGCCGGGCTGTCGCCCGTCACCCGGGGCGGCTCGGCGCCGCCGCCGCGCTCCTGGCGGAGCTTCCGGACGGCCAGGTACTCGAGGATGCGGTCCTTGATCTTGTCGAGGTCGAAGTGGTCCTCGTCGAGCACCTCGCGCGCGCGGCGGATGTCGATGGTGCCGCCGTCGACCTTGCTCCACGGCAGGCTCGCCATCCACTCGAGATAGGTGACGATCATGCCGCGCTCGGGCGAGCCGGGCTGCATGCCCGCGAGCCGCTTCAGCTCGCGCTCGGCCTCGCGCCGCGCCTCGTCGGGGAGGCCGGCCTCCTGGATGCGGCGGCGCAGCTCAGCCGCCTCGGTGTCGTCGCTATCCTCCTCGCCCAGCTCCTTCTGGATGGTCTTCACCTGCTCGCGCAGGATGTAGTCGCGCTGCTTCCTGGAGAGCCGCTGCTCCGTGTCGCTCGTGATCTTCCGTCCGATCTCGCGCACGGTCAGCTCGCTCTGCAGCACATCGACGAGCCGGCGCAGCTTCTCGGCGATCGAGTCCACTTCCAGCAAAGCCTGCCGCGCGGCCGTGTCCATGCGAACGAGCGAGGCGACGAAGTACACGACTTGACGCGGCTCCACGAGGCTCTCCGCCGCGACCGCCAGCTCGTCGGGCAGGTCCGACGAAACCTCCGCGAGCCGGCGGAACAGGTCGAGGACGGCGCGGCGCAGCCCGTCCACCTCCGGGCCCGCGACGGTCGGCTCGCGGGCGGGCTCGATCCGCGCGACGAGGTACGGATCCTTGGCGACGAAGTCGAGCAGCCGGACGCGCTCGATCCCCTGCACCATCGCACGCACGCCGCCGTCGGGCATGCGCGCCATCTGGTGGATCGCCCCCACGGTTCCGACGCGATGGATGCTCTCGGGCGTGACGGGCTCCGCCGTATCGTTGCGCTGCGCCACGAACACCAGCAGGCGGTTGCCGCGCATGACGTCGTCGATGACCCGGATGGCGCTCGGAGTCTGCACGAGGAGCGGAACGGCCGTGAGCGGGAACACCACGGCATCCCGGAGCGGCAGAACGGGCAGCGCGTCGGGAATCGTGAAGTCGCCCGGGCCGCCGCTGGACTGGGCCGCCATCGCGCCCGCTACGCGCGCTTCGGCAGCGTGACGTGCAGGAGGCCGCGCTCGTAGCGCGCCTCGACGCGGTCGGGGTCGATACGCGCCGGCAACGGCAGCTCGACACGGAAGAGGCCCTGCGGGATGCCGGCCGCGTGGTACACCGCGTCTTCACCGCACGACGGCAGCTGCCGGCGCCCCTCGACAACCAGCCCGTTCTCGAAGAGCTGGACCTCGAAGTCGTCTTCGTCGACGCCCGCGAGGTCGACGGTGACCTCGATGGCGGTCGCCGTCTCGGACATGTCCGCCGCGGGGCGCCAGCGAGCCTGCAGCAGGAGGCGCAGGCTCTCGTGCTCCCAGGCGCCAGCGAAGGGCCAGGGCTGGCCGGTCCGCAGCCGCGTCGAGCGAAACGTCACGCGTCGATAGCGCATTCTGGCTCCCGGGTGCACTCGAATTGTGCCCGCCGGTTTCGAATTGTCAATCCGACGGATGTCAGAGCATGAACCGGATGTCCGAGCCGTAGGTCGGGTACGCGTAGAGCGCCTCTTTCAGATTGTCGGCCCGGAGCCCCAGTCGGACCGCAACGGCAAACAGGTTGATCACCTCGTCGGCGTGAGGGCCGAGCAGGTGGGCGCCGAGGACCCGGCCCGTCTCCTTCTCGACCAGCACCTTGAAGCCGGAGACCGTCTCCCCGACGCGGCGGGTGTTGAACCAGCCCGACGTCTCCTGCGAATTCACGCGAACCTTCGAGCCTCGGGCGCGCGCGGCCGCCTCGCTCAGGCCCGTCGACGCGAGCGGGGGAACGGTGAAGACGGACGACGCGAAGCCCTCGTAGTTCGGCGTCCGATGGTTGCCCTGCAAGAGGTTCTCCGTGAGCACCAGCGCGTCGTGATCGGCCTTGGGGGTGAGTTGCGGGCCGTTGGCGGCGGCATCGCCGCCGGCATAGACGGCGGGATTGGACACGGACTGCAGGAATTGATTCACGATGACACCGCGCTTGTCGCGCTTGACGCCCGCGACGTCGAGATCGAGATCGTCGATGTCCGGGACCCGACCGGCGCCATGCACGGCCATGTCGGCGTCGAAGCGCCGCTCGCTGCCGTTCTGGAGGCCGTGCACGACCACGCCGCCACCGGCGGCGTCGAGGCCGCGGACCTCGGTGTTCAGCTCCACACGCATGCCGAGCTCGCGGGTGCGCTTGACGAGCAGGTCCACCAGGTCCGGGTCGAAGGCGTCGAGCGGCCGGGCGCCGCGGTCGAGAATGGTGACCTCCGCGCCGGCGCGGGCAGCGACGTGGGCGAACTCGAACGAGATGTAGCCGCCGCCGACGAAGATCAGGCGTGAGGGCAGCCGATCGAGGTTCAGGAACTCCTCGCTCGTCGTCAGTCGCGCCGCACCGGCGAACGGGAGCGGCGCCGGCTTCGCGCCGGCCGCGATGAGAATGCGGCGGCCGACGAGCCGGTCGTCACCGAGCGCCAGCGTGGTCGATCCGACGAAGCGGGCTCGACCGTGGAACTGCTCGACCCCGATCTTCGCCCAGGACTCCTCGGTACGCCGCGGCGTCGGATCGACCATCGAGCGCTTGAATCGCATCAGGTCGGGCCAGGCGAGGGTCACTCCGTCGGCACGCACGCCGTGGCCGGCCAGGTCGCGCGCAGCCTGAACGGCCTCGGTGGCGCCGACCAGGATTTTCTTCGGGACGCATCCGCGGAGCGCGCACGTGCCTCCGAAGGGCTTGGAGTCGATGACGGCGACCGTCCAGCCGGCCTCGCGACAGCGTGTCGCGACCGCCGACGTCACCCCGGTCCCGACGACGACAAGATCGAACTGTCGCTCCATGGCGGCGCCTCCGTGGGATCAACGCGGGCTATTCGATGCTGAAGTGCGCTTCGGTCGTGCGCCCGGTGAGCCCGTTGATCGGCAGGATGTCCTGGGGGCACGCGGAGAACGCGACGACCAGATCCATCTCGGCGCGGAACAGCGCGTAGCTCCCGGGCGTCGACACGGGCTCGCCCCACGCCAGCCGCCCGTCGGGCGTCCACGGGATGTTCATGAACAGGTTGAGCGACGGCGGCGTGGCGGGGATCTTCATCCCCAGCTCGGCCAGCGCGGCGTGCAGGTTGTCGCGGCAGTTGTCGTGATAGCCCTTCACGCCGAGCAGGCCATAGCGATCCGGGTCGCACGGCGCCATCAATGTGTCGTGCGCGCAGGCCGACGTGTCCTCGACCAGCGTGAGGATCGGGCGCCGGCGGTTGGTCACGAACGAATCGCCCACGGCCGCCGCGAGCTTCATGAACCACGCGCGGCTCGCCTCCATGGCCATCCACTCGGCCGGGTCCTGCGCGTTGAAGGCCCACGCGTCGACGACCTGGGTCCCGTGGGTGTTGACGACGCGGATGCGCTGACCCGTGCGCACGCGCGCCGCCTTGCCACGCCGCGCGGGAATCGTGACGACGCTCATGGGCCCTGCAGCCCGTGGCCGCCGCGATAGTCCGACGGCGTCGGCGACTTCCAGCCCGCGAGCAGCTCGGCAGCCGGCTGCCAGATCTCGATGGCGAGCGGGCGGCAGATGTCGAGCCGATCGCCTCCGCCCGATCCCCACACCGGCGCCGACATATCGCCGTGCGGGCACACCGACAGCGCGGCCAGCACGTCGAGCTCGGCGAAGAACTCGATGTAATCGCCGGCCTTGGCGGGGCTCGGCTTCGTGAAGTACCGGCCCTCGGCGGTGAGGCCGGTCACCTGGAAGACGTTGAGCACGTCGTGCACGTCGAGCTCGGTCAGGCGATACGGCGCCACCGCCCTGACCAGATTCGAATGGCAGCAGAGGTCGAGCTCCTCGCCGTTGAGCAGCTTGTGGACGTAGGGATCGCAGCGGGTGCCGAGCAGATCGTGACAGCCGGCGCCGTCGGCGTCGCGGCCGTACCGGATGGTGTCGGCCGTGATCGTCAGCATCGGGCGCAGGTAGGGCAGGCACGACCACAGCCGATCGAACGTCGTCACGTGCGCCTGGTGCAGCTGGCGCGTGCGCGAGGCCCAGAAACGCTCGCGCGGGTTGGCGAGATTCCAGACGTTGAGGTCGGCCACCTGCGGCCCCTCGACCGCCACGATCCGAAAGATCTGTCCGGCCCGCACCGGCCACGCCCGCCCCGAGCGTCGCGGGATGACGAACCGCTCCACCAGGGTCCGCTTGCCGGCATCCGGCGCCAGGCGCGTATAGAAGGCGCGGTTCACCTCGAGCGCCGAGCCCGGTTTCGCCTGGTAGATCACGTGGGGTTGCGCCATCGCCTCACCTCGCCATGGCCCCAGCTGAGTTGACAACGAGCGAGCGGAATAGTCTCATACCCGCCATCTCGGTCGAGCGCCCGATCGGAGGACAGCCATGAGAGTCTCACGGATCATCACGGTCGCCATCGTGCTCTTCGCCTTCGCCGCCGCCGGCGGCAACGCCGCCGCTCAGCAGTGTCCGAAGGGCAAGCTTCGCCTCTACACATCGTGGCCGATGCAAGGCGCGATGCTGCCGGAAGGCACCGGCATGAAGAACGGCGTGGACCTCGCCGTCTCGGAGGTCAACGGCACCGTCGCCGGGTATTGCCTCGAGGTGGTGAACCTGGACGACGCCTCGCCGCAGACCGGCAAGTGGGACGGCGCCGTCGAGGCGGAGAACGCGAACAAGGCCATCGGCGATCCGCTCGCCATCGTGTACATCGGCACCTACAACTCCGGGGCCGCCAAGGTCTCGATCCCCATCACCAATCGCGCGCACATGGCCCAGATGACGCCGGCCAACACCTATCCCGGCCTCACCAAGAAGCGCGGGGCCGCCCCCGGCGAGCCCGAGATCTACCGCCCGGGCGGCTACGTGAATTACTTCCGCCCGATCCCGGCCGACGACATCCAGGGCGCCGTGGGCGCCAAGTGGGCCAAGCGGATGGGCGCCAAGAAGGTCTACGTCCTCAACGACCAGGAGCTGTACGGCAAGGGCATCGCCGACGTCTTCGAGGCCACCGCGAAGAAGATCGGTCTCCCCGTCGTCGCCAACGAGGGCATCGACTGGAAGCAGCCCGACCAGAAGCCCGTGCTCACCAAGGTCCGCGCCTCCGGCGCCGACCTCGTCTACCTCGGCGGCGTGATCGAGACGGGCGCTCAGGTGATCATCCGGCAGATGAAGGAAGTCGGGCTGACGGCGCCGCGCACCCGCTTCATGGGACCCGACGGCCTGCTGGAGGAGGAGCTGCTCAAGGGCGCCACCTGCGACGCCGCGCTGGCGACCGACATGCGCGTGACCTTCGCCGGCCTGCCCTTCGAGAAGATGCGGGGCGTCGGCGCCAAGACGTACGAGAACTACAAGGCGAAGTTCGGCAAGGAGCCGACCTCGTACGCGCTCTACGCAGCCGAGGGCACCCGCGTGATCATCGACGCCATCAAGCGCTCGGCGCCGGTCATCGAGAAGGCGAAGGACGTCACCGACAAGCGCGAGGCCCTGCGCAAGGCCATCGCGGCGACGAAGAACTTCGAGGGCATCAACGGCAAGTGGAGCTTCGACGAGAACGGTGACGTCGACTACGACACCATGTCGGGCTTCAAGGCCGTGAAAGCCGACACCCCCATCGGCTGCAAGTTCCAGTTCGAGACGATTCTCGAGTAGCACGCTGAGGGAAGCCCAACTCTCGAGGGGCGCCCCGGCTTCGCCGGGGCGTCCCGAGCCACCCCGGGGGGCTTGGGGGGCCCGCTCGAGGCCCCCCATCTCTATATGACTGGCTGGGAAGTCCTCATTCAGCAATCCATCAACGGCCTCACCCGAGGCGCCGTCTTCGCGCTGATCGCCCTGGGCTACACGATGGTGTACGGCATCATCGAGCTCATCAACTTCGCCCACGGCGACGTCTTCATGCTGGGCCTGTTCATCTCGCTCGCCTGGTTCACGCTGCTCGGCGTCACCGGGACGCTCACCGGCTGGCAGCTGCTGACGGTGCTCCCCCTCGTGTTCGTCCTCACCATGCTCACGACGGCCACGCTCAACGTCGCCATCGACCGCGTGGCCTACCGCCCGCTGCGACGCTCGACGCGGCTGGCGCCGCTGATCACGGCGATCGGCGTCTCCTTCATGCTGGAGAACGTAGCGCTGCTCTGGAAGGGACCGGCGCCCATCGCCTACCCCGACGTGTTCCCGTCCTTCGACATCCTGCGCGAGTGGTTCGGCGTGGACTCGGCCATCTTCCTCACGAGCAAGGACCTGCTCGTCGTGGCCGCCACCCTCCCGCTCATGGTGGCGCTGCACTACTTCGTCACGCGGACGCGGTGGGGCAAGGCCATGCGCGCGACGGCGCAGGACCGGGAGACCGCCCAGGCGATGGGCATCAACGTGGAGCGCACGATCCTGATCACGTTCTTCGTCGGCGGCGCCCTGGCGGGGGCGGCGGGGCTGATCCAGGGCATGTACTACAACATCGGCCAGTGGTGGATGGGCTATCAGGCGGGGTTGCGCGCCTTCACCGCGGCCGTGCTGGGCGGCATCGGCAGCATGAGCGGCGCCGCCCTCGGCGGGCTCGTCATCGGCTTCCTGTCCGCGTGGAGCGACCAGTACATCTCCGCCCGCTGGACCAACGCGATCGTCTTCTCGATCCTCATCGTCGTCCTCGTGTTCCGTCCGCACGGCTTGCTCGGCGAACGGACGGCGGACAAGGCGTGAGCGCGTGATGGGCCTCGGCCTGTGAGGGAGAGCCTCGGGCCCCCGGCGCTGGTCGTCGCCCTGCTCGTGTACCCGTTCGTCGATCGCGCGCTGGGACTGCAGACCGTCCACGCCGTGTCCGACGGGATGATCTACGTGCTGCTCGCGCTGGGACTCAACATCGTCGTCGGCTACGCGGGGCTGCTCGACCTCGGCTACGCGGCCTTCTTCGCCATCGGCGCCTACGCGATGGGGCTGCTCAACTCGCCCGTGCTCGGCTCCCCGCTGTACGGGCACGCCTGGAGCTTCTGGCTGTGCATCTGGCTGGCGGCGGCGGTATCGGCGCTGCTCGGCCTCGTGATCGGCGCGCCGACGCTCCGCGTGCGCGGCGACTACCTGGCCATCATCACCCTCGGGTTCGGCGAGATCATCCCGGTGGCGATCCGCAACCTCGGCGACGTCACGATCGAGATCGGCACGTGGCGACCGATCGAGCGGCTCAACCTCACCGGTGGCGAGAACGGCGTCAACCCGGTGGGCCGCCCGGTTCTGCCGGGCGTGCCCTTCGAAACGGATCCCGTGCCGTGGTACTTCCTCATCCTCGTGGTCGGCGCCCTCTCGCTGTGGGCCATGAGCCGGCTGCGCGACTCGCGGCTGGGCCGCGCGTGGATGGCCATCCGCGAGGACGAGACGGCCGCCGACTGCACCGGCGTCAATCCCGTCTCGACGAAGCTGCTGGCGTTCGCCCTCGGCGCCTCGTTCTCGGGCTTCGCGGG
>Ga0137380_10004824_pt1 | contig 11939 bp, 11 predicted proteins | sample SagtaG_17_FD_104809 | JGI IMG/M metagenome (GOLD analysis project Ga0137380, IMG submission 104809) | Vadose zone soil microbial communities from Sagehorn Ranch, Mendocino, California, USA - Sage2_L_100_16 metaG | ecosystem: Environmental > Terrestrial > Soil > Vadose zone | place: USA... | reverse complement strand
GCTCGCCAGGTAACAGGCGAGCGCGACGATCAGCGCCCCAGCCAGCAGTCCGGCAGCGAACACCGCGATTCCAGGGAGCCGTCCGATCAGCGCGTCGCTGGCGAGCTGGCCGGCGCTGGGTGCGGTGGCGGGACATAACAACTGCATGTGCTGCGGCGTTCCTGCGGTCTCATCGAATCGGCGGGCGTCAGATCAGCATCGCCCACGCGACCGGCCGGCACAACCGATTCCGCGGCATATCCGCCACCGGCGACAGTGGCCTGGGGCCGCGATCGTCGACGCCGGTCACGCGGGAAACCCATGGACCGGATTCACGATGCCGCCACGCCGCACTGGCGCAGGATGGTCGCGGTGACGAGTGCCGGCTCGCGCACGGCTGGCAGGTGGTCGACGCCCGGCATCCTGATCAGCTCGCACCCGGGGATCCTGGCCGCTGCCTCCTCGTCGCAGGCGATCAGGGCCGGGCGATCGAGATCGCCGACCATCAGCACCGTGGCGACCTTCAGCTCACCGAGCCGGTCAAAGGCAGGTTCGGCGTCCCGTGCGTACCGCTCTTCGCCCGCCCAGGCGCGGACTGCGGATCGCATCATCGCGGCGACCTGGGCCCCGGCGCCCGCGGCCGCCCACTCGCGGATGCTGAGCGCCAGCAAGGCGTCTTCGCCAGCCTCGGCGGCGGCCTGCGCCGCCGCGTCCAGCTCTGGTTCGGCCGGCCACGGGTATCCGGTCACGCCGGGGCAGAGCAACGTCAGCGACCGCACCCGCTCGGGGCTGGCCAGCGCCAGGTCGATGGCGTTCGCGCCGCCCATGCTGCATCCGGCAAGGTGCGCGCTGGTCACGCCGCGCTGGTCGAGCACGGCTATCAGATCGTCCAGGTGACGGAACTCCTCGCTCGGCTGCGGCGAGCGCCCGAAGCCTCGCGCGTCATACCTGATCACCCGCAGCCGCGGTGCCAGGGCCGGCCAGACGAGGTCCCAGCTGCGGGAATCAGCGATTCCCGGGTGCATGAGCACGACGGCCGGGCCGTCGCCACCGGAGTCCTCGACCCAGATCGTGTCGTTGCCCGCGCGCACAGTCGTCTCCATGCGTCCGACCTTAGAGGAGTTATCGTCAGCTATGAGTACTTCATCGGTGGCCGGAACCGGGTCGCCATCCCGTCCCGGGGTCTTCGCGGATCTGCGTGCGCTGCGGGATTGCTGGCATCCTGTTGCCTTCGCTGCCGACCTCGCCGACCGGCCGATCCCCGCCGACCTGCTCGGCGAGCCGCTGGTTCTGTGGCGCTCGCGATCCGGAATCCGGGCCATGTCGGACCTGTGCGTACACCGCGGCACCGCGCTCTCGCTCGGCTGGGTCAGCGGAGAGGAGCTGGTATGCCCGTATCACGGCTGGCGGTACGCCGGCGACGGCCGGTGCGTCGCCATCCCCCAACTCGCCGATCCGGCCAGGGTTCCGGCAAAGGCCAGGGTTCCCGCGTTCCTGGCGGCCGAGCGTTACGGCCTGATCTGGGTTGCGCTCGGCGAACCGCGCTGGCCGCTGCCCGAGGTGCCCGAGCTCGGCAACGGCTCCTGGGCGACCGTGCACGCCGGGCCGTACCGCTGGCAGTGTGACGCGGCGCGGCAGGTGGAGAACTTCACCGACTTCGGGCACTTCCCCTGGGTCCACCCCGGGTTGCTCGGCGATCCTGAGCGGCCCGTGGTTCCGCGGCACGACGTGCAGACCGACGGTCACGTGCTCCGGTATTCAATCGTCAGGCCCGAGGCGCCGAACAGCGATGACTTCCCGGTCTTCGGGAACGCCGAGTCGGGCCCGCCGCTGCGGCGGAGCAGCTACGAGCTGCACCTGCCCTACACGATCGTGCTCCGGCTCGGCTGGGGCGGCGAGCGCGGAATGGTGTACTTCTTCGCCTCGCAGCCGCTCGGCGTCGACCGGTGCGCCGGCTATGTGGTCATCGGCCGTAACTACAACCTCGAGCAGCCAGAACGCGTACTGCGGGATTTCGAGGACACGATCTTTGGCCAGGACCAGGTGGTCGTCGAGTCACAGCGTCCGGACCGGGTCCCGTTCGACCTGGCCGACGAGCTGCACCTGAAGTTCGACGCGGTGGCCGTCGCGTACCGCAAGGCGATGCGCGCGCTCGGCCTGGCCGTGAGCAGCCGTTCCTAGAGCGGCGGTCCGGCGGCCGAGTCAGGTCGCCGGCCAGGCAGGCGCCTGGCCCACTGATACGGGCGGCGAGCGTCGGCACGGCGCCCTGGCCGCTGGCTCGCCACGGCCGGAGGCGGCGCCGGCGGGTTGACGGCCGCGGGACCCAGGACCGCCGGATCGGTGGAGTGCCACATCTCGCGGACGATCACCTGCAGCGCGCCGGCCAGCGGGATGGACAGCAGCGCGACGACGAAGCCGCCGAAGATCCCGCTGATCCAGCTGCCGATCGACGCGCCGACGAGGATCGAGATCAGCACCAGCAGTGGGTTGATCCGCACGGTTCTGCTCATGATCAGCGGGTTGAGCACGTGATTCTCGATCTGGGTGTACAGCAGGAACACGATCAGCGTCACCAGCCCGGCGGCCAGTCCTTGCGTGAGCGCGAACAGCACGACCGGGATCCCGGCCAGCGCTCCGCCGACCATCGGCAAGAAGTCGACCAGCGCGACCCACAGGGCCCACAGGAACGGGAAGGGGACGCCCAGGATGAGCAGCGTCACGAGTACGACCAGTCCCGCGATGATCGACGTGGCGAAGTTCCCGAGCATGTACCCGGTCACCGAGCCGTTCACCGCCGAGGCGATGCGGCGGTACCGCTCTGCCCTGGCTGGCACCATCAGGCCCAGGATCCCGGTGCGCAGTTTCGGGCCCTCCATGAGCAGCAGCACGACCAGGACAAAGATCGTCAGCAGGGTGATCATCAAGGTGATGGCGCCCTTGCCGACGCTGATCACCGGATTGGCGATGTCCTTTCCGTAGCTCGCCAGCTTCGGCGCGTTGGTCTTCACCCAGTTCTGTACGTGGTACCTCGTGACCAGGTGGCCGATCCAGCCCTGGCCGTGCTCGGCCTTGCTGACGTATCGAGGCAGGTCATCGGCGAGGTGCGTGATGCCGTTGACCAGCGGATAACCAAACGCCACCGCGAGGCCCGCGAAGAACACGACCGCCAGCAAGGTGACAATGGCGACGGCGAGCCCCCGCCTGCCGACCTTGCGCTGGGCGAAGATCACGAGCGGGTTCAGCAGCAGGGCGATGAAGCCGGCCACGATGATGATCAGGATGACGTCGCGAAGGCGGTAGATGACCTTGCCGGCCAGGTAGAAGACGATGACGGCGACGATCGTGGCCAGGATGGCCCGCAGCGGCACGCCCCTGGCCTCGGCCGCCGACCACAGCGCGGCGCGGCGGGTCGGACCCGCGGCAGGCCGCGGCTCGGGCAGCGGCTTATCGTCGGCCGACAATATGCCGTCCGGCTCGTCCCGGCTGTCATCTGTCATGTGCACAGCATGCCAGTCTGTCGGTAATCGATGAACGCCATGAAGTAACCAGATAAAGGATGGCGATAACTGCCCGCACCCGCAGCGGTCATACCACGGCCGGCCGGGCCGGGCGCCGGACAAGCTTCGCCGGCCTGCGCCGGCTGCGCTAGCGCGTCTCGCCTGCCTGCCGTTGCTGCTTAGGTTGCCGGCCGATCAGCTCGATCAGGCCCAGCGTCACCGCGAGCAGGATCGCGATCAGCAGCACCGCCAGGCCGGTCGGCGCCGTCCAGAAGACGAAGACCAGGACGGCGGCCGCCGCCGCGGCGACGCGCAGAGCCGTGCGGTGCGAGTAGACCCAGGCACCCGTCGGCCCGGTGCTGAGGCCGGCCCGCTCGCCGGTTCCCCTGATCGCGAAGGCTGCCCGGAACCCCCGCCTCGTCGTCACGGCCGTCACCGAAGGCCCGGTGAAGAACGCGGCCAGCGCGACCACCAGGCCGGCCGCGAGCAGCACCCGCAAGCCCTGCCTGATGAAGCGCACGATCGTATCGAAGGCGACGGCGGCGGCATCAGCGGGCAGGACGCTGGCTGGCACCTTGCTGAGGTAGATCGCGCGCCCCAGCGCCAGGGCGATGGCGAGCACGAGCATCGAGGCGGCCAGCCCGAGCCCCGCGCCGATGAGGGCGCGCCTGTGCCGCCTCGCGACGTAGACGCCGGCCGCCAGCAGGGCGAGGGTCAGCAGCGGCAGCACCCACCTGAGGGTTGTGAGCAGCCGGTAGGCGGACTGCGCCCGCACGAGGTACTTGGCCGAGAACAGCGGGAAAGTCGGGTTGATCGGCGGCAGCCTGCTCACGAGCGTGAGGCCGCGGGCGGCAAGCCTGGCCTTGACGTCGCCGATCACGGGTCCGAGGCCGATGACCACCTTGCCGTTCGACACGCTGAGCGCGCTCTTGCGGCCGGCTAGGGCGTCGACAAGCTGGGTGTGCGCTGCCTTGTTGCCCTGTATCCATAGCCTCCTGCACATCGATCCGCTTGCTGACCGCCGCGGTGATCTGGTCGGTGAGCGCTGCCCGGACCGCGGGCTCCTTGATCAGCGGAGCCACATTCGCCACGTACCTGTCGGTGCTGGCGACCTGGTTGGCCGTCCACACCCCGAGCACCGAGACGGGCGCCAGCAGGCAGCCGAGGACGATGAGCAGGACGGCGACCGGGCCGCGCCAGCCGAGCTGGTGCCTCGCCGCCTGCCGGCTGGTACGCGCCAGCTCGTTCTGAAGCTGGCTGACCTCGGTGCGCAGCTGCTCCACTTCAGCCAGGCTGACCCCGGCTGAACCCTCGTCCGTAGCCAGGCCGACCCCTCCCCCGGACCGGTCAGCGCCGCTGCCGTTCCTGTCGCGCTGATCGTGCTCGGTGATCACGACCCGGTGATGCGCATCGACATCACCCGCCACGGGTGACTGGGCCCCGCCGCCAGCGGGAACGCTAGCCCACTGAGCACGACCGACATCGGGGGAGACAATGACGAGCACACGGTCATCCATGACCGGCATGCAGCCGAACTCAGCCAACTCGAAGGCCATGATCGTCGGGTTCGCCCTCGTGGCGACCGGCGGTCTGATCGGCATGTGCGGGATGGGAATCAGCGGTACCGCCATGGTCAGGGCCGTCAGGCGCTGGGTGCGCAGCCAGCAGGAGCCACCGAGCGCGATCATGAAGCGCAAGCTCGCCCAGGCCAAGGCGGCGACCTCGGCCGGCGCCAGCGCCTGGCAGAACGGCATGGCGACGTCTGGGCGGCACTGACGCCGGTGCTGCGCGCGGCCGGATCGTGACCGCGCGCAGCCCGACCTGGCCGGGTCCTCGTCAGAGGGCCCGGCCTTTATCGATTTATCGATAAAGGGATCGAGTCCCGGACCCCCGCGCGCCCGCCGGCCGCTGCGGTGACAAGCTGTGCTCGTGCCAGCCTGCACGTCCTCAGCCGGAGGCGCCATGACCAGGTCCGAGATGCTCGCGTACTGCCTGAATAAGCCAGGCGCCTGGCAGGACGAGCCGTGGGACGAGGACGTGGTCGCCAAGGTGGGCAGCAAGATCTTCGCCTTCCTCGGCTCAGGCGAGGCGGGCACCGTCGGGCTGAAGTGCGGCCCGACCAGGGATGTCGCCAATGAGTGGCTGCACCGCTACCCGGAGGACGCCACGGTGATGGCCTACATCGGGCGGTCCGGCTGGAACACCCTGCGGATTGGCGGGGCAATCCCCGATGACGAGCTTCTCGAGGCGATAGACGCTTCCTACGAGGCCGTTGTGGCGAAGCTGCCGAAGAGGGAGCGCCCGGCATGATGACGACCACGTTCCGGCTCCGCACCGCGGGCAGCGAGTCGATCACGGACATCACCGGCCGGTGTGCGGAATTCGCGCGCGACGCCGCCAGCGGCGGCGACGGTCTCCTGCACGTTTTCGTCCCGCATGCGACTGCCGGACTCGCGGTCATGGAGCTCGGCGCGGGCAGCGACACCGACCTGCTCGCCGTGCTCGGCGAGCTTCTTCCCGCCGATGATCGCTGGCGGCACGCACACGGGTCGCGCGGTCACGGGCGGTCGCATATCCTGCCCGCGTTCCTGCCGCCGTACGCCACGCTTCCCGTCATCGCTGGCACCCTCGCGCTCGGCACCTGGCAATCAGTGGCGCTGGTCGACCTCAATGCCGACAACACGGAAAGATCCGTGCGGTTGTCGCTGCTGACGTCTGCCGCAGCGCGCTGAACTCGCTGTTTGGCGATTATGCCGACGCGGGCCGGGTAATGTGGGGTGCCGGCGCAGGAGTCGACAACGGATCACAGCACACATTCCTTATGGCGAAACACAGAAGACCACGCGACCCGCGAACCCCTAGCCGGCCCCGCCGCCGGGCAGCCGTCATCCGCGGCAGCACCCTGGCCGTGACGATCGCGCTCTGCCTGGCGGGCAGCCTCAAGCTCTTCGCGTCGGCGTCCACCGTCACCGACAGGGCGCACGCCGCATCGCTCGGCGGCGCGCGGCACGCGAAGCTCATTCCCCCGCCGGTGCGGCGGCATCTGCACAAACGCCTGCACCGGCGCGCGACGCGCTCGGCCCCTGCCGCGCGAGCGAGCGCTAGCCAGGCCGCGACGCCGTCGCCCAGCGCCCAGCAGGTGTCGGGCCAGTCCGTGACGGCCGTCGGCGACTCCGTCATGGTCGCCTCGACGCCCGCTTTGCAGACGGCGCTGCCAGGCATCTACATAGACGCGATGGTGGGCCGCCAGTTCAGTACCGGCCTCCAGGTCATCGCCGACCTCAAGGCGCGCGGTCTGCTCCGGCCGATCGTGGTGGTGGGCCTCGGAACGAACGGGACCGTGACGGCTGATGAGATCAGCCAGCTCTTCGCGGAGATCGGGCCGGATCGCAAGCTCGTCCTGGTCAACACCTTCGAGGACAGGCCGTGGGAGCAGGAGGTCAACTCGATCCTTGCGTCGGCCGCCACTCAGCACCCAGGGGTCGTGCTGGCGAACTGGTACACCACCATCGAGCACCGCACCAACCTGCTCTGGCCTGACGGGATACACCCGCAGCCCGCTGGCGGCGTCGTCTACGCGCAGATGCTCACGGCCGCGCTCGCTCGGCTGGCGAATTTAGGCGCCTGACGCGACGGCGTAGCGCCGGGGACGGCGCATCAGCCACTCCCAGAAGGAGCGGCGCGGCGGCCGGGCGATGATGTTGCCGCTGCGCACGCGCCCGGAGAGGGTGATCTGCACCCCCACAGGCACCTGGTTGCCCCATGGCGCCTTCACCCTGACGTTGCCGCTGCCGACCGCGACGTCGTCGGTGTCCACGGTGATGCCTGGCTTGGTGATGATGATGAGATTGCCGCTGCGCACCTCGACCTCGATGTCAATGGACCGGTGCGTGATGGCGGCATCGGTGAAGTCGAGCTTGATGTTCCCGCTCGTCACCCTCGCCTCGATGCGGCGAGGGACGACCCACCTGCCAACCTTGCTCAGGTTGCCGCTCCTGGCCTCCAGGCGAACCAGATCCTTGGGCACCGCCGGCGTCGCAGGCCCGGCCGGCGCGATGGCGTGACCGCTGGCGGGCAGGTCGCTGGTCAGCCTGGCGAGCTCGCCGTATGTGCGGGCCGAGAACGCGATCTCGACGCGCTCATCTAGCTCCTCAGCCGTCAGCCTGCCATCGCCGGCCGCCACCCTGAGCATCTCGATGACCCGGTCCCGGTCCTCGTGCGAAGCCCGCAGGCCATCGGGGGGCAGCGCCTTGTCACCAGGCCCGGCCGGTGAAATCTCGCCCATCATGGACAAACCCTAACCCGCGGCACCCCGCTCGGCGGCCATCACGGGAAGCGACGGCAGCGTCGCCATCATCAGCGCCTTGATGGTGTGCATCCTGTTCTCGGCCTGGTCGAACACGACCGACGCCGGAGACTCGAAGACCTCCTCGGTCACCTCGAGCGCACTCAGCCCGCGCTTGTCGTAGATCCGCCTGCCGACCTCGGTCTCCGTGTTGTGCAGCGCCGGCAGGCAGTGCATGAACTTGACCGCAGGATTCCCGGTGGCCGCCAGCACCTGCGCGGTGACCTGGTACGGCAAGAGCAGGTCGATCCTCGCGTCCCAGCTGTCGGCCGGTTCCCCCATGGACAGCCAGACGTCGGTGTAGAGGAAATCAGCGCCCTCGACAGCCTCAGCGACCGCGCTGGTGACGGTCACCGAGGCGCCCGATGCGCGGGCGAGCCCCGCCGCGATGGCGCTGATCGCGGGGTCCGGCCACAGCTCATCAGGCGCGCACACGCGCACGTCGAGGCCGAGCAGCGCACCGGTGACCAGCAGCGAATTCGCGGTGTTGTTGCGGCCGTCGCCCAGGTAGCAGTAGGAAACCTGATCGAGCCCGGTCTCGGCGTGGTCGCGCATGGTCAGGATGTCGGCGAGCATCTGCGTGGGATGCCAGGTGTCGGTCAGGCCGTTCCACACGGGTACGCCGGCGAAAGCCCCGAGCGTCTCGACGGCCTCCTGCGAGAATCCCCGGAACTCGATGCCGTCGAACATCCGGCCGAGCACCCGCGCTGTGTCCTTGATCGATTCCTTGTGACCGATCTGGGACTCGTCCGGTCCCAGGTGGGTGACGTGCGCTCCCTCGTCGTGCGCGGCCACTTCGAAGGCCGATCTGGTCCTCGTGGAGGGTTTCTCGAAGATCAGCGCCAGGTTCCTTCCCGCCAGACGGCTTGTCCGCAGGCCGCGGCGCTTCTCATCGCGCACCTGCGCGGCCTGGTCGACCAGGTACAGGAACTCCGCCTGAGACAGGTCGATCTCCTTGAGCAGGCTGCGCCCAGACAGACGCGGTTCATGCGGCAGCGGGTCCATCGGCTTCGGTCCTTTCCGGTCGCAGGCATCAACCTAGCCTGCGCGTGTGCGTCGCCCACGATGAGCCCGCCGCCGTGGCTGCACGACAGGTAGCGCCAGGACAAGTTGATCAACGCCGAGATCCGGTTCCTGTTGCCCAGCAGTGTCACCAGGTGTAGCCCGAGCCACGCGAGCCAGGCGAAGAGGCCGCGGAAGCGCTGGCCGCCGCCGAGCTGCACGACGGCCGAGCTTCGGCCGATCGTTGCCATCATTCCCTTGTCGCGATAGCTGAACGGGACAGTGGGATCACCGCCGTCGAGGCTGCGGATCTGGGCCGCGGCGTGCCTGCCCATCTGCAAAGCAGGCTGGGCGAGCTGCGGCAGCGGGTTGTCCGCGCCGACCGCGACGTCGCCGACCGCGAAGATGCGCTGCTGACCGCGCACCCGCAGATCGGGCTCGACAACGATCCGGCCGGCCTTGCCCTGCTCCAGGCCCATACCCGAGCTGGCTGCCGTCGGCGAGGGAGACGGTCTGCGCTGCCGCGTCGATGGCGGTGAGCTCTCCCTGCCTGAACCGGGCGCCGTACCTGGCGCATGTGGCTCTGAGCGAGTACGCGACATCGCTTGGCGCGAGGCCCGCGGTCGCGACCTGATAGAGCAGCGGCGGGAAGGTCGTGTAGATGTTCCGGTCAAGCACGATCACCCGGCAGCCGCGCGACAGCTCCTTGAGCGTCGCAAGGCCGCCGAAGCCGCACCCGGCCACGAGCATCACCGGCTGTCTCCCTGGCGCGGGACGCCTGATCGTGACTGGCTCAGACCGGCGCCGCATCGGCACCGCCTCGTGGCTGCTTGTCATTTCTCTTCTCATCGGCGTACGACACCGCCACCTGCTGCCCGGCCCTGCGCTGCTCGGCGAGCGGCAGCAGCGTCAGTGCCTTCCTGTCGGCCGGGGTCAGCGGCGGCTGGACGATGGAACGTGGCCAGAGCCCGCGCCGCAGCACGACGTTGACCTCGGCCGAATAGATCGTGATCTCGACGACCAGGTAGATCCACGCGACCAGGCTCAGCACGATCGCGAAGATCCCGTAGACCGAGTCGGTGTGCAGATAGTGCTTGACCAGCTGGGTTCCCGCGGCCTCCAGGATCGTCCAGCCCAGCCCGGCCAGCACAGCGCCGGGCAGCAGCTGCCTGATCGGCACGACCTTCGGGGTCAGCACCCGGAAGCCGATCACGTACATCCCGATGTTGGCAGCCGCGGCGAGCAATTCAGCCAGCAGGGTGAGGATGACCATGCTGCTCCCCCACGTGCCGAAGCTCGTCAGCACCGTGGTGACGATCACGCCCCCGCCGAGCACCAGCAAGAACAACCCCGCCCGGCCAAGCCGCTGCCAGTAACCAGGGCGATCGGGCCCTGGCAGATTCCATACCTGCGCCATCGCGAACATGCCGGACTGCGCGAGGCCTGAGGAGCCCCACAGCGCCGCTAGCAGGCCGACTATGAGGCCGACATAGCTCGAGCGCCGCAGCTGGGGCGGGTTGCGTGAGATCTCACGACCGATCACGGGAAACTGACTTGTCACCGCGTGGATCACCTGATGCCGGAGCGCGCCGTTGCCCGCCGCGACGATGCCGAGGATCGTGGTGAGCACGAGCAGCAAGGGAAAAAGCGAGACGAATGCCGTGTGCGACATGCTGGCCGCGAGCTGGCCAGCGTTGTCATCGCCGTACTTCTTGATCACCGCGAAGCTGAAGGCCGTCGCCACGTGCCGCTGCTGCCAGCGGTCGACGCGGCGGATCAGCCGCTCAACCCGATTCACCGGCCTGTTGCTACCGCGTGTCACCGTGCCTAAACGCAACCCTCGCTGAACGACGCTGACCTGCAGGTTCTCTCCGCACTTGTCACCGGATATTCGTCGTGTGGTCATGTCGTCGCAGCCGGGACTTGCACCCTGGTGGGCGAGGTTGTGTACGTGCGGATCGCCTACGTGACAGAGTCCTTCCCGCCCGACGTCAACGGCGTCGCCAGCACGGCGATGCGCGTCGCAGAGCACCTCGCGGCGCGCGGTCATCAGCCACTCGTGATCGCCCCCAAGCCAGCCCGGCGGCTGCCGAGCGTCATGACCGAGTTCCCGGTTGTCCGGGTTCCCTCGGTCGGCCTGCCCCTCTACCCGGGCTTCCGGGTCGGCCTGCCGGGTCCGGCGGTCCGCGCCGCCATCGCGACGCACCGCGCCGACCTGGTGCACCTAGCCGGCCCCGTCGTCCTCGGCGCGGGGGCGGGAACCGCGGCCAGCCAGCTCGGAATCCCCTTCGTCGCCGTCTACGCCACCGACATGGCCGCCTATGCTCGCGCCTACCACCTCGGCAGCGCCGGCGAGGCGCTGTGCTGGCGGCACATGCGCGGCATCCACAACGCCGCGGCCCGCACGCTGGCGCCGTCTTCCGCGACAGCCGCGATGCTGCGCGCGCAGGGATTCGAGCGCGTGCACGTCTGGGCCCGCGGCGTCGACACGGTCAGGTTCGACCCGTCGCGGCGCAGCGAGCGGCTGCGCCGCGACCTCGCGCCCGACGGCGAGGTGATCGTCGGCTACGTCGGCAGGCTCGCCGCGGAGAAGCGGCTCGACCTGCTCGGCGACGTCGCCAGGCTGCCGGGCGCGAGGCTGGTCATCGTCGGGGCCGGGCCGGCCGAGGCTGCCGCGCGCCGTGCCTTGCCCGGTGCGGTCTTCCTCGGCCAGCGGCAAGGCGACGAGCTCGCGAGGGTCTATGCCAGCCTGGACGTCTTCGTGCACGGCGGGCCGCACGAGACCTTCGGCAACACGCTGCAGGAAGCCGCCGCGAGCGGCCTGCCGGTCGTCGCACCGGCCGCGGGCGGTCCGCTCGACCTCGTGCAGGACGGCGTGACCGGGTTCCTGGTAGCGCCGGGGGACGCCGGGGCACTGGCCGGCGCGGTGACAGAGCTCGTCGCGAGCCCGCGGCTGCGGGCGGCGCAGGGTGCCGCGGCCCGGCTCGCCGTGCTCGGCAGGACCTGGCCGCGCCGGTGCGCGGAGCTGACCAGCCACTATCAGGCGGCTCTCGGGGTGGACGCCGAGGCGGGGGGGTCCAGGGCGGTCGTCCCCCCAGGGCTGGTAGAGGCGGGGG
>Ga0137380_10004821_pt1 | contig 11943 bp, 9 predicted proteins | sample SagtaG_17_FD_104809 | JGI IMG/M metagenome (GOLD analysis project Ga0137380, IMG submission 104809) | Vadose zone soil microbial communities from Sagehorn Ranch, Mendocino, California, USA - Sage2_L_100_16 metaG | ecosystem: Environmental > Terrestrial > Soil > Vadose zone | place: USA... | reverse complement strand
GCTTGGGGCCGCTGTACCACGCGTGCCAGGCCTGCTCGAGGTCCGGCCGTGAGAAGTTACAGCGGACGGCATAGACGTGGCTCATTGGAGAAGCAGCATACAAGACGTGGTAGCTTCTCGGCAGTCCCCCCCTGGGAGGTATCGAGATGCGGCCTCGGTTCGTGATCGTCGCCATCGTCCTCGTGATCGTTTCATGCATCTCACCCGCGCTCGCCGCGCAGGACGGGACCATGACGTGGGGCGTCCACGTGACGCTGGTCTCGCGCTGGCTCGATCCCGGCGACACCGAGGCGCTGATCACGCCGTTCATGGTGCTCTACGCGCTCCACGACGCGCTGGTGAAGCCGATGCCGGGCAACATCAGCACGCCGAGCCTCGCCGAGTCGTGGTCGGTTTCCAAGGACGGGCTCTCGTACGAGTTCGTCCTGCGCAAGGCCAAGTTCCACAACGGCGATCCCGTGACCGCGGAGGACGTGAAGTTCACCTTCGAGCGGTACAAGGGCAGCGGCGCCACCCTGCTCAAGGAGAAGATGAAAGAGGTGCAGGTGACCGCGCCGAACCGCATCCGCTTCGTCCTCAAGGAGCCGTGGCCGGACTTCATGGCGTTCTACGGCACCTCGGCCACCGGCGCGTCGTGGATCGTGCCGAAGAAGTACGTCGAGAAGGTCGGCGAGGACGGGTTCAAGAAGGCCCCGGTGGGCGCCGGGCCGTACAAGTTCGTCTCGTTCAACCCCGGCGTCGAGCTGGTGGTGGAAGCGTTCCCCGACTACTGGAAGAAAGCGCCGTCGGTGAAGCGCATCGTCATGCGCAGCATTCCGGACGAGGCCACCCGCGCGGCTGCCGTGAAGACCGGCGAGGTGGATGTCGGTTATCTCTTCGGCGGCGCCATCGCCGAGGAGCTCAAGCGCTCACCCGGCATCAAGGTCGTCGCGCCGCTGCTCTACGGGATGTACTGGGTCGACTTCCTCGACCGCTACGATCAGAAGTCGCCGTGGCACGATCGCCGGGTGCGTCTGGCCGCCAGCCTCGCCATCGACCGCAATGCGATCAATCAGGCGGAGATGCTCGGTCTCGGCAAGGCGACGGGCTCGTTCGTGCCGCCCGAGTTCGACTTCGCGCTGCGCGTGGAGCCGCCGCCGTTCGACGTCAAGCATGCCAAGCAGCTGATGGCCGAGGCGGGTTATCCGAACGGCTTCGACGCCGGCGACATCACGCCGCTGCCGCCCTACTCCACGCTAGGCGAGACGGTGGCCGGCTATCTCCAGGCCCTCGGGATCAAGAGCCGGGTGCGGACGATGGAGCGCGCGGCGTTCTTCGCCGCCTGGCGAGAGAAGAAGATCCACGGTCTCCTGATCGGCGCCACCGGCGCCGCCGGCAACGCGGCGGCGCGACTCGAGCCCTTCTTCACCAAGGGCGGCATCTACTCCTACGGCCCGAACCCCGAGATCGACGATCTCTTCCAGCAGCAGGCCCGGATGCTGGACCGCAAGCAGCGCGAGGTCGCGCTCCACCAGATCCAGCGCATCGTCACCGACCAGGTGCTGGTGGCGCCGATCTTCCAGCAAGGCTTCATCTGGGGCGTGGGGCCGCGCGTGGAAGCCTCGGGCGCGGGGCTGATCCAGGGCTATCCCTACGCGGCCCCCTGTGAAGACTTGAAGCTCAAGTAGCCTCGCGCGTCAGTGCAGGTGCTTCTCGAACCAGCCGAAGACCTTCTTCCACCCGTCGAGCGCGGCGGCCTGACGAAACTGGAGACGATCGACGGCGAAGAACGCGTGGCCCGCGTTCTCGTAGGTGTGGAACTCGTACGTCTTTCCCGCCTGCCTGAGCGCGGCCTCGGTCTTCACGGTGTCGTCCGGTGATGGCCGCGTGTCCTCGATGCCGAACAGGCCGAGCAAGGGACACCGAAGATCCTTGGTGAAGTCGATCGGCGCCACCGGCTGGCGCGGCGTCAGCTCCTCCGGCTTGGCGACGACGCCGCCACCGTAGCAATCGATCGCGGCGTCGATGCCCCGCAGCGTGCAGGCGGCGAGATACGACTGGCGGCCGCCCGAGCAGTAGCCGATCACGCCGACCTTGCCGTTCAGGTACGGCAACGCGCGCAGGTAGTCGACCGCACCCTGCACGTCACCCATCGTGCGATCGTCCGGCATGCCGCCGGCCGCGCGAACGCTCGCACTGTTCTCCTCGGGCGTGGCCTTGCCCTCGCGGAAGTGGAGGTTCGGCGAGATCGCCACGTAGCCCTGGTGGGCGAACCGGCGCGCGATCTCCTTGGTCGGGCCGTCCCAGCCCGGCATGTGGTGGATGACGACCACGCCCGCGTGACGCCCGCCGGTGAGCGGGCGCGCGAGGTAGGCGTCGATCTGGTCGTTCTGGTGCCCGCGCATGTGGACGGTCTCCGCGAACATCGCTTCGTAGGCCATGCCGCTCCTCCTCAGACTTTCTCGAAATCGATCCGCTCGACCACGGGCAACCCCTGGAGATGGCGGCGCAGGCAGTCGAGCCCCAGCTCGACCGCGCCCAGCCGCACCCATTCGCGGCCGCCGACGATACGGCTGCGCCGCGACGCCACGTCACCGTCGGCGGCGATGGCCAGGCAGATGCTGCCGCCGAACTCGATCCGGTCCGGCCCCTCGTCGAGATCGATCAGCACCGCCAGCGCGTGGGTGGTCCCCGCCTGGCGCCGCGCCGCCCGCGCGACGACCTCGGCGGTCTCGCGCGTGATCCCGCCCGCCGCCGCAGCGCCGTCGAGACCGACCGCCGCGCAGACCTCGCCCAGCTCACGCGCCACGATGCCGCGGCGAAAGATCTTCTCGGCGCCCGGCAAGTGGGCGACGCGCGCGGCGATCTGACCCCCGGTGAACGTCTCCACGATCGAGAGCGAGCCCTGGCGGGCCGCGAGCGCGCCGAGGACGACGCCCTCCAGCGTGTGATCGTCCTCGGCCAGGATGAAGTTGCCGAGCCGCCTACGCACTTCCCGCTCGACCGGCTCGAGCTTCTTTCGAACGTCGCTCATGTCGGTACCGCGCACGGTCAGCTTGGTCTCGAGCTGCGGATAGTGGGCGCGGAAGCCGAGCTTCACGCTGCCGTCGGGCACGAGCGCGTCCACGCCGGTGAGGAGCGAATCGACGTGCGATTCGCCGAGCCCGTACGAATGGAAGCGCTTGAGGTGGATCGTCGTCGAGAGCCCGCTGCGCGCCAGCAGCCGCGGGATGACCTGCTCCTCGAGCATGCGCGTGAGCTCGCGCGGCACGCCCGGCGTGAAGAAGAAGCGGGCCTTGCCGATGTCGACCGCGAAACCGCAGGCGGTGCCGATCGGATTGTCGATCATCTCGGCGGTGGCCGGCAGCATCGCCTGCTTCCGGTTGTTGGGCGGCATCACGCGGCTGCGCCGGCTGAAGAAGTCTTCCATCCGCGTCAGCCAGTCTTCGCTGAGCACGAGCTCGACGCCCGCCGCCTGGGCCGCGATCTCCTGGGAGAGGTCGTCCACGGTGGGGCCGAGGCCACCATTGACGATCACGGCGTCGGCGCGCTCGCCGGCCTGCTTGAACGCGTGAAGCAGGCTCTCGCGGTCGTCACCCACCGTCGTCTCCCACTTGACGGAGAGCCCGACGTCCTCGAGCCTCTGGGTCATGTAGCTGAAGTTGGTGTTGACGATCCTGCCAGTCAGGACCTCGTCGCCGGTGCAGATGATCTCGATGCGCATCGGTCAGCCCAACACTTTCACGAGAGCGCCCACGACCTCGCCCGGCTTCTCGCGCGGCATGAAGTGACCGACGCCGTCCACCACGCGCCGCACGGTGCCCGACGGAAAGCGCGACATGTCGTCAGCGGAGAACCGGCTCGGTGTGACGTGGTCATCGCCCCCGCGGAGCACCATCGACGGCACGGTGATCGGCGGACGCGTCGCCAGCCGGCGCTCGATCTCGTCGAAGCGCGGATCGCTCGGCGCGTTGCCATGGCGAACGCGGTACGAATGGATCACCACGTCCACGAAGTCGGGGTTGTCGAACGACGGCGCCGTGCGCTCGAACGTGGCGTCGTCGAACTTCCAGGTCGGCGACCACTCCTGCCAGAGGAGCCGGCACAGCTCGCGGCGATTGCGCTCGAGGCCCGCCCGCCCGCGCTCGGTGTTGAAGTACCACTGGTACCAGAAGGCGCGCTCCTGCTCCGGCGGCGCCGGGCGTGGCGGCGCCAGAGCGTCCTGGACGTTGTAGCCACCGATGGTGACGAGCGCGCGCACGCGCTCGGGGGCCAGGATCGCCGCGATGCACGCGGCCCGGCCTCCCCAATCGTATCCAGCCAGGGCGGCCGTGCGTAGACCGAGCGCGTCCATGAAATCGAGGAGGTCCTGGCCGATGGCAGCCTGCTGGGCCATGCGTGGCGTCGCGGCGTCCAGGAAGCGCGTCGGCCCATAGCCGCGCAGGTACGGAATCAACACGCGATAGCCAGCGGAGACGAGCCCCGGCGTCATGCCGTCGAACGCTCGCACGTCGTCGGGGAATCCGTGCAGCAGGACGATGGGAAAACCGCTGGCGGGGCCGTGGGCCTCGTAGCCGATCTCGAGCGTGGGTGTGCGCACCGAAAGCCCGGTCATCGGGACAGGATCATACACGGTCGTGACCTCGTGTACCCTCTCGCCCAGGAGGGAACCCGATGGCGACGAGTCAGAACGAGAAGGCCACCCGCTTCCGGGCCCTGCACGAGGGGCCGAGCGCATTTCTGATTCCCAACCCGTGGGACGCCGGCTCGGCGCGAATCCTGGCCGGGCTCGGCTTCCAGGCCCTGGCGACCTCGAGCGGCGCCGAGGCCGGCGTCCTCGGCCGGCGAGACGGCACCGTGTCCCGCGACGAGGCACTGGCGCACGCGCGCACGATCGTGGGCGCGGTCGATCTTCCCGTCTCCGCCGATCTCGAGAAGTGCTTCGGCGACGCGCCGGCCGTCGCCGCCGACACGATCCGTCTCGCCGCCGGGGTCGGCCTGGTCGGCGGCTCGATCGAGGACGCGACCGGCGACAAGGACCGGCCGCTCTACGACATCGCGCTCGCCACCGAGCGCGTGGCCGCGGCCGCCCAGGCGGCGCGCTCGCTCAGCTTCCCCTTCACGCTGACCGCGCGGACGGAGAACTTCCTGCGCGGCAACCCGAGCCTCGACGACACGATCAAGCGTCTGCAGGCCTTCGAGAAGGCGGGCGCCGACGTGCTGATGGCGCCGGGCCTGCCCGACCTCGCCTCGGTGCGCGCGGTGTGCGCCGCGGTGAAGAAGCCGGTCAACTTCATGGCCGGCATCAAGGGCAAGTCGTTCACGGTGGCCGAGCTCCAGGCCGCCGGCGTGAGGCGCATCAGCGTGGCCTCGTCGTTCTATCGCGCCGCGATGACCGGGCTGCTCGACGCGGCCCGCGAACTGAAGGACAAGGGCACGTTCGGGTACCTCGACCACTCGATCGCGACGCCCGACCTGAACGGGTTCATGTCGTGAAGGTCACCGCGGTCACGCCGTTCGTCGTCGATCCCGGGTACGGGAAGAACTGGCTCTTCGTGAAGGTCGAGACGTCGGATGGCCTGCACGGCTGGGGCGAGTGCTACACGCAGGCGGATCGCGATCACTCGATCGCCGCCCATGCCCGCCAGCTCGGCCGGTATCTGCTCGGCCGCGACGCCTCGCACATCCGTCACTTCACGCACTGGGCGTACAACGACTTCGCGTCCAAGCGCGGCTCGCTGGACTTCTGGGGCGCGGTGAGCGGCATCGAGCAGGCGTTGTGGGACCTCGCCGGCAAGCGACTCGGCGTCCCGGTCGTGACGCTGCTCGGTGGGCCCTGCCGCGACCGCATCCGTGTCTACGCCAACGGCTGGTACTCGGGCGCGCGCACGCCCGACGACTACGGGAAGAAGGCGAAGGAGACCGTCGCCCGCGGCTTCACCGCGCTCAAGTTCGATCCGTTCCCCGGGCCGTGGCGCACGCACATCTCGCGTGACGCCGAGCGCCAGGTCGTCGAGACCGTCCGGGCCGTGCGCGAGGCCGTCGGACCAAACGTCGATCTCATGATCGAGGTCCACCGGCGTCTGGCGCCCATGCACGCGGTTCGGGTGGCCCGGATGCTCGAGCCGTTCGATCCGTTCTGGTACGAGGAGCCGGTCTCGGCGCGCGATCTCGGTGCGCTCGTCGAGTGCCGGCGAAAGATCAAGATCCCGATCGTCACCGGCGAAGAGCTCTACACGCGCTTCGAGTTCCGCGAGGTGTTCGAGCGCCGCGCCGCCGACATCATCAACCCCGACGTGTGCAACGTGGGCGGCATCGAGGAGCTGCGCGAGATCGCCGCGATGGCCGAGGCGTATCACGTGGTCGTCTCGCCCCACAACTACAACAGCACCACCGTCGGCCTCGCCGCCACGCTGCACGTGTCGGCGGCGATCCCGAATTTCCTGATCACCGAGTACTTCGTGAACTTCGAGCCTCGGGCGGCCGAGGTGATGGTGAATCCGTTCAAGGTCGAGGGCAGCTATCTCACGGTGCCCACCGGGCCGGGGCTCGGCATCGAGCTGAAGGAAGACGTGCTCGCGCGCTATGCGTACCGCGAGTTCCCCGCCCGCACGATTCCGGCCCCTCGCGACGAGGGACCCTGATGAACCCGTTCGAGACGACCGGACTCGGCTTCGGGCCAGCGAACTTCACGCCGCTGACACCCGTGGCCTTTCTTCCGCGCACGGCCGCCGTTCACCCCGACCGTGTGGCCGTGATCCACGGGGACCGGCGCATCACGTACCGCGACTTCTACGCGCGGGCACGGCGGCTGGCGTCGGCGCTCACCGCGCGTGGCATCGGCGCCGGCGACACCGTGTCCGTCATGCTCCCCAACGTCCCGGCGATGCTCGACGCCCACTATGGCGTGCCCATGGCCGGAGCGATCCTCAACACCATCAACACCCGGCTCGATGCGCGCACGATCGCCTACATCCTCGGCCACGGCGAGGCGAAGGCGCTCATCACCGACCGCGAGTTCGCCGCCGTCGTCGGCCCGGCGCTCGAGCAGCTCGGTCGGAAGCTCCTCGTCATCGACGTCGACGACCCGCTCTACGACGGCCCCGGCGGCATGCTCGGCGAGCTCGAGTACGAAGCGTTCCTGGCCGAGGGATCGCCCGACTTCGAGTGGCGCCCGCCGCGCGACGAGAGCCAGGCGATCGCGCTCAACTACACGTCGGGGACGACGGGTAATCCCAAGGGCGTCGTCTATCACCACCGCGGGACGTTCCTGGTGGCCGTCGGCAACGTCCTGGCCTGGGACCTGCCGCCGCGCGCGGTGTACCTGTGGACGCTGCCGCTCTTCCACTGCAACGGCTGGTGCTACTCGTGGGCCGTGACGCTGGTGGGCGGTACCCACGTCTGCCTGCGCAAGGTGGACCCGCCGCTCGTGTTCCGGCTGATCGCCGAGCATCGCGTGACGAACATGTGCGGCGCGCCGACCGTGCTCTCGATCCTCATCAACGCGCCAGCCGAGCAGAAGGCGCGCTTCGACCACGTGGTGGACATCCAGACGGGCGGCGCCTCACCACCGGCCAAGGTCATCCAGGCGATGAGCGACATGGGCTTCCGCGTCATGCATCTCTACGGCCTCACCGAAGTCCACGGGCCGTCCACGTGCTGCGAGTGGCAGGAGGCATGGGACGCGTTGCCCGCTGGCGAGGTCGCCACGCACATGGCGCGCCAGGGCGTGCGCAATGCCGTCGTGGCGGGGCAGATCGTGGCCGATCCGAAGACTCACACTCCGGTGCCGGCCGACGGCAAGACGATCGGCGAGGTCTTGCTGCGCGGCAACACCGTGATGCTCGGCTACTTGAAGGAGCCGGACGCGACCGAGGCGGCATTCCGCGGCGGCTGGTTCCACACGGGGGATCTCGCCGTCGAGCATCCCGACGGCTACATGGAAATCAAGGACCGCGCCAAGGACATCATCATCTCGGGCGGCGAGAACATCTCAAGCATCGAGGTCGAGATCGTGCTGAACCGTCACCCGGCCGTCCAGATGGCGGCGGTGGTGGCGCGGCCCGACGAGAAGTGGGGCGAGACGCCCTGCGCGTTCGTTCAGCTCCGGCCCGGTGCGGAGGCGACCCCAGAGGAGATCATCGAGTACTGCCGCGACAACCTGCCGCACTTCGCCGCGCCCAGGACGGTGGTCTTCGGGCCTCTGCCCGCAACGGCGACGGGGAAGATCCAGAAGTACGCGCTGCGCGAGCAGGCTCGCGCGCTCTAGCCTAGAACAGTCACGAGCAACGAACGGCAAAGGCCGGCCGAGCCCGACGAAGAGGCCCGATGCCACAGATCTCGACGCGAGAGTTCGAGCGGCTGCCACTGCGGGTTCATGACTTTCTTGCCGGCGTGCCGCTCCATGACGTGTGGGCGGTCGACTTGCCGCGGGTGCGCTCCGGCATCACGCTGGACGAGTTCTTGCGGGCCGCCGGCTCGCGTCCGTTCACACTCTTCCCAATCGTGCGCGCGCTCCTGAACATCCGTCTCTTCGTCGGCCGGCGGCTTGGTTGGGATCGCGAGCCGGCCGCAACCGTGTGGGAAACCTTCACAACGCGCCTGACAACCTCCGATTGCTCCAGGTCCCTTGCGCCAGCGGGCACGTGCGAAGGACTTTTCCGCGTCGTATACCGCTTCGAGAACGAGCAACTTCTCGAGCTGATCAACCGTACCGCCCACGCCGCCGCGCTGAGCGCCCTTGTCGAAACGGCAAATGGGTACCGCTTCTATTTCGGCGTTTACGTGCGCAGCGTCAGTCGCTTCACGCCGATCTACATGGCCCTGATCGACCCGTTCCGCAAGCTAGTCGTCTATCCGTCACTCCTTCGCACCATCCGCGCGAAGTGGAATAAAACCTTCGGCACGGCCTGACAACGGAACACCTTTTCATAAGAACGTTGCGGTAGCGGACAGAAGCAATCAGACACATGGATGCGTTCGGACTTGGTCTTGCTATGCTCGCAACACTAGCGCTTCTCTCGGAGCCATCGGAGTGGCTGACACTAACGGGTGACCTGACGCTACCGAGATGCTAGTCGATATCTCCCCGTAGCACTCACAACTCCGGAAGCTGCGGATACTGGGCGGATGGTGGCTAGCCGGAATGAATCCAGATTATGACCTGCGGATCGATACCGAGCAGTCGGCACGGCGGAAGTAATCCAAGCGGTACTTTTGACACCAAAAGGAATTCATGGTCGAAGATTTGGCGGGAGCGACGACAGCATAGACCGATCATCGCGAGAGAGAATGATCGACATCCCCTTAACGCAGCGCATGATGGATTCGCCGGATCCGGCCGAAAGTGTTCACTGACTTCTCGACGCTGGCACATTAAGCACTAACATAACGAAAACCGAAAATATCTAACCGACCGCAATTCCTAACAATTTCGAAATTTGTGTCCGGCCTTCCAGCGTGACGCGCACCACGCGGGTGGCTCGTTCGGGAATCAGCCAGCCAAATTCTCGAAATCGCTTATAAATCGCGCACCCCAGCGTCCCCGCCAAGTGGTGCCGCCGTTCAGTCCAGTCGAGGCATCGAACCGCCAGCGTCTTCTGGGCAGCCGCAGACGATGGAACGCCCACTCCGATTGCTTCGAACCACTGTCTCCCCGAGGGAGCTACCGAGTAAGCCTTCGCGTTATATGGATTAATCATTCCCCGCTCTTCCAATTTCTTCACGATCTGAACACTGAGCCAACCGGCCAGATGCCCATAACACGTTCGCGCATAGCCCAGGCTCCCCACCTGTGGTCTCAAAGACGCAGCTCCGGCATCCGACACACGCGGACGGGCAGTCAGTACCAGCAACGCTTCAACCGCATCGGCCACCTCTGCGCCAGCCAACCGGTAGTAGCGGTGCCGCCCCTGCCGTTCGACATTGAGCAACCGGCCTTCGACGAGTTTGGCGAGGTGTTCGCTCGCCGTCTGGGGCGCCACGTTGGCAGTAACCGCTAGCTCTCCTGCAGGCAGAGCGAGGCTACTCATCAGTCGCAGCAGAATTGCGGCTCTTCCGGGATCTCCCAGCAGGTTTGCGGTACTGGATAGTTTGTCGTTCATAGAACCATTATCGGCCCAAAATTATTCGAATACTGCGGCCCCCGCCGAATTATCATTCGGCCCGTGGTATTAAGTTGTGCCTTGGGAGGCATTGACCTTGATCACACTTTTTCTGCGTTACACGATTAACCCCAACAAGTTGTCGGACATCGCGAAATACGCCGCCGATGAGCAAATTCCCATATGCGAAAGCGGGGGCAAGATTCTCGGATATTTCATGCCTACCGCAGCGTCATGCCATAAAATTCCCTGGCCTTCTGAATATCGTTCACCGAAAAACTGCTGAATGCCTTGCTTATGTTGAGCATGGACGCACTCCTAGAATCTTAGTGTTCTAACTTCGATGCGGAATCAGCTTTCGCGGTTTTCGAATGTGGAACCCGGCTCAACGAAACATCTGTGGCCGCTGGAACACATTTTCCCTGCACCCTCACTTGTGTATGCGCGCACATACAATCAAAATCTCACGCGGTTGAATATTGGGAATCCCACCCTTCGACTTCGCTCATGGCAGCCTCCTGTGACAGAAAGCGAGGATGGCCACCCGCCGATAATACTATTTGCGTGGTAGGTTTTGGCGGCGCACCATGTATTCTGCGGGGGCAGAGATCCGAGCTTGGCAGGAAGGAACAGGAGAAAGTGAAATGGCCTTACACCCACTCTCCAGGTTATCTGCGGTGCAGTCTAGCGTAGGCGCTCGGGTCATCGTGGTCTCAAACCGACTCCCGCTTACTTTGCGGAAGACCGAGGATGGCTGGTCGACCGAGCGTAGCTCCGGAGGCCTAGCGAGCGCGATGAATCCTCTACTCCGAAAAGGTGGTGGGGACTGGATCGGTTGGCCTGGAGGTGGCGGAGAAGATGATGTTCAAGGCCGCATGGCTATTCTTGCACAGTGGGCGGAAGATGAACGGTGTTTCGCAGTAGACCTGCCAGAAAAAGTGGCAACAGGATTCTACGAGGGCTACGCCAATCAAACGCTCTGGCCAGTCTTTCACAACTTCCCCTCTCAGTTGAAATTTGACGCGAAAAGCTGGGAGGCATATATAGAAGCAAATCGTATCTTCTGCGAAGCAGTAGTCAATCGTTATAGGCCGAACGACTTAATCTGGGTACACGACTACCACCTGATGCTGCTTCCCCAAATGTTGCGTGACAGGCTGCCCGACGCAGCCATTGGTTTCTTTCTCCACATTCCCTTCCCTTCATCCGAAATCTTTCCGGTTCTCCCCAGACGTGAGGAGCTTCTTGAGGGTCTTCTTGGGGCCGACTTGCTTGCCTTTCAGACCCATGGACATTTGCAACAATTTCGCGCCTCACTGCTTCGCGTCCTCGGTATGGAAAGCAAAATCCAGCAGGTTGCGGTGGGTAGTCGTCCTGTCCGTCTGGAAGCCCTTCCGATCGGGATCGCGCCGGAGGAATACACCGATCTGTTGAAAAGCGATAAAACTACGGCTGATCAATATGCCGAGTGGGTCGCGCGCTACAGCGGACGAAAGGTAGTGCTTGCCGTCGACCGGTTGGATTATACGAAGGGCGTTATCGAGCGCCTGCGGGCATACGCTCATTTGCTTCGTTCTTCGCCAGAGCTCAAAGAGAAGGTGGTGCTGATCCAGATCGCGGTGCCCAGCAGGGAGGGAATCGACACATACCAGGACTTGCGAACAGAGGTGAATCGCCTCGTGGGAGAGATGAACGGCAAACTCGGCACGCCTGAATGGACTCCTCTTGTCTACATCAACCGCTCGATTGAGCGAACGGAGCTCGTGGGTCTTTATAAGTTGGCTGATGTCTGTTGGGTCGGGTCTCTGCGCGACGGTATGAATCTTGTGGCAAAAGAATACGTCGCCTGCAAGCCCGAAGG
>Ga0137380_10004820_pt1 | contig 11945 bp, 10 predicted proteins | sample SagtaG_17_FD_104809 | JGI IMG/M metagenome (GOLD analysis project Ga0137380, IMG submission 104809) | Vadose zone soil microbial communities from Sagehorn Ranch, Mendocino, California, USA - Sage2_L_100_16 metaG | ecosystem: Environmental > Terrestrial > Soil > Vadose zone | place: USA... | reverse complement strand
TCGCGCGAGCACTGGTTGTCGGACACGGTGGCGAGCTCCTTCCTTGGATTCGCGATCGGCGATTTCTTCTGGGAGCAGAGGCGCAAGCCCGACGACAAGGGACCGAGAGTGGGAGTCAGCCCGGCAGGCGTCACACTGACGTGGGAGACGAAGTAATGTCGACGACGATGACCACCCCGGCTGCTCCGCAGCCACCCCTCCTCATCGAGGAGGGGAAAGTGCGGCTGCAAGACTTCCCCTCTTTTCAGCCGCAAGACTTCGCCTCCTTTCTTAATATGCGGCAAGTTTGAGCTGCTGGTGTCCTGCTCGTGGCAATCTTCCGAATTTGAACAGATCTCAGATGTCAATTCGAAAGAACACAATTTGGAACTTTCTCGGCTCTATCGCCCCGATGTTGCTCGGATTTGCAACCATTCCATACCTCATCAACAAGATTGACCTTGAAGCATTTGGCGTTCTAACTCTGATTTGGGCGCTGGTAGGTTATTTCAGCGTGTTCGATTTCGGCATAGGGCGAGCGCTGACCCGCCAGGTATCTTCATACCGTGCCAGCCCGATGGGGGACGGACTGCCTGCGATTGTCAAGAATGGGCTTCTAGCGGTGGCTGTGTTTGGCGTGGTTGGTGGGGTGGTTCTCTCCGCTACCGCGCATCAGTTTGGATACGGGTGGCTGAATGTTAACGAAACGCTGCGGCAGAGCGCGACAAATTGCCTGCTTATCGCAGCGGTGGGTATCCCGCTTGCTACGGTGGTGACCGGACTTCGCGGCGTTCTCGAGGGCTTCGAAGATTTTCGGACCGTAAACATACTTCGCGTGGTGCTCGGGTGCGCCAACTTCGGACTTCCTGCTCTTTCGGCCATGTTCCTGGGACCCTCGCTGGAATACATGGTTGCGAGCTTGGTGATCGCACGGGTGGTCATCCTTATCGCACACTGGAGGGCCGTAGACGTGCGAGTCTCCACGTGGGGCAGGGACTATTCTGTCGACGGAAAGACAATGAAGGGCCTATTGTCCTTCGGCGCTTGGATGACCCTGTCCAACCTAATCAGCCCGCTGATGGTGACCGCGGACCGATTCATCATTTCCTATCTGCTCGGAGCCGGCGTGGTCGCGTACTACACCGTTCCGTTCGACGTCATTGTGCGCCTGCTTGTGATACCGGCGGCACTGACCGCCGCCCTTTTTCCACGGTTTGCGCACCTGTTCAGTACTCGCAGGGACGAACTCGTGCGGGTGTATAGGAAAGGGCTTGCAGCGATGCTCACGATCATGCTTCCACTCTGCTTGATCCTCGCCTTGGGCGCATACGCGGGCCTGACTTTGTGGCTAGGCAAGGCGTTCGCTGAAAAGTCTTGGCTGATCGCCTCGATTCTTTCGATCGGCTTGCTGTTCAACGGCATGGCACAGATCGCACATGCAGCAGTTCAGGCCGCTGGTGGTGTCAAAGCGACGGCGCTGCTGCATGCACTGGAGTTCTGCCTTTATGTACCGTTCCTTTTTGCCGCCCTGGAGTTCTTCGGCTTGGTCGGTGCCGCGTCGGTATGGGTGGGACGAGTTCTTTTCGACCTCCTCGTCCTGCTCGTGATTGCGAGACGAAAGATGGTATGAAACATTGCAGACGAAGAACATGAATCGAACCGTTGCTATTGGCTTTGTTGTTTACCATCCCAAGCCGATCTTGATGGCCCGCGTCGCGCTAGCATTGGATTCAGGCTCTTCCGTCTTTGTGTTCGATAACTCTCCTAGTCAAGGCGATATTAGGGACTTCTGTAAAGGTCGAGTGCATTGCAGCTACGTCACCTGTGGCAAGAACGTCGGTTTAGGCATCGGCCTCTCTGCGATTTGCGCCCAAGCCTACTACAGTGACTTCCGGGCCCTCATTTTCTTCGACCAGGACACGGTGTTTCGCGAGAGCACATTGGCTTTTGTGGAAGATTACTATACGAATAACGTCGACCTCGGATCGGAATACAGTGCCATCGTATTTAATGCCAAGGACACGAGTTCTTCGGACACGGCGGACGCAGGACAACTAAAAGACGTGTTGATGGCGATCAGCAGCGGCAGCTTGTTCTTTCTGGAAAACCTGCGCCGGATAGGTTGGCACGATCAGAGTTATTTTGTCGATTGCGTTGACTATGAGTTCTGCCTCAATTCTCACAATCATCAGCTGAAAATTGGTGAATACTCCCGTGCGCCAGGCTTCGACCATCGATCGGAACAGCCGGACGAGAAATATCTCATCTTTGGAAAAGAGAGAATGATTCGGAAGTATTCTGCGCGTCGCGTACGCGACACTCTCACAGCCAGTGCGAGACTGATGTTGACATCAATTCGGACTGGCAATCTGCGCTTCTTCGTTGCGATGGCCCGCTCCGCATCCATTTACGCTGGCTTCCAAGTACTCGTCAGACTGATCGATTTCCTCAAGCTAAGAAAGTGGATGACATGATGGCTGGAGAGCGGGAGTACGCAGTTTTTACGGTCTGCAATTTGCACTACCTGCCGAAAGCACTGGTGCTCGCTGAGTCCGTGCTCAAGTACAACGCGCGCATACTGAAGATATTCTTGTGCGACAGGAAAGTAGACGTCGATCTTGCCGGCCTTCGGGCGGATATTTTCTGGATCGAGGACATGGGAGTGCCAGACTTGTACCAACTGGCCTTCAAATATGACATCGTCGAGTTCAGCACGAGCCTCAAACCCTTCTTGACCCTCAAGTTACTCGAAGAGGTGGAACGGGTCATTTTTCTCGACCCGGACACTTGCGCCTACCATTCGTTGGAGCCCATTCTGCGGGACTTGGACGACCATTCCGTCGTCCTGACGCCTCACTACACGACCCCTCAGTCCGACGATCCGTCCGAAAGGGACGTCGCCATGATGCGGTTCGGCTCCTTCAACTTGGGGTTCTACGCTGTTCGAAACTCGTCACAAGGTGTCGATTTCCTTCGCTGGTGGTGCGCACGCTGCTTCCAACTGTCATATATGGAAGCGCAGTTCGGCCTCTCTACGGATCAGAAATGGGTGACGATCGCCCCGGCGTTGTTTTCCGATCTGTATGTGTCATTCAATCTCGGCTACAACGTCGCGCCGTGGAACGTTTACGAGAGGGAAATCACGGCGGACAGCGACGGCCAATACTGGATCAACGGCACCTTTCCCATGATATTTTTTCATTTCAGCAATTTCGATCGAACAGATCCAGAGTACCTCAACAAGCGTTCCGCCGTTGAAAAGGGCGCGTGCAAGCCCGTGCTGGGCGCACTGAGCATCGAGTACGATCAACGGCTCTCGGCGCTGAAGAACGAAGCAGCCAAAATGAAATACGGGTTCGACTACATGTCTGGGGGGGAGTATATTTCTCCAACACTGCGACGCGCTTATGCCTGCATATTGGACGAACTTCCGCGGAATCATGATCCGTTCGACTCGGATGGCGTCGTGGGGAAGTTTGCTCGGAAAAATCATCTCTTCGAGAAGAAACCCGTCCCGTACAGTTCCGTCGGCTTTCGCCACATTCCGGCCCATCGTAACAAGCTCAAAATTGTGTATTTCTTCATGCGCGGCTTACTGCACCTAATAGGACCGAACCGGTTCCAGAACTTTTCCAGACTGCTCGTTTACCTGTCGAGCTACAGACAAAACCGCGGCCTGTGGAAATATTGAACCTGGCGCTCAAGGCTACAGTTGGGGCGCCACCAAGGATATTTGCGCGATCGGTATGGCGCGGCCTGGAAATCTGATTACGTCATGAATGCACTGATTGTGTCGCTGAACTTCAATCCGGGCCATTTCTCCCACCTAGTCGCCAACTATCGCTTGTTTGAGGAACTCGGGTACGAGCCATACCTGTACATCAACTCATCGTTCAATCGCATGGACGATGCCAACGAATTCCGCAAGATTAATACCTCTGACCAGCACCGCGAACTCGGGCCCGTGTCCATTGCCGTCTTCTGGTTTCCCAGCGTACGGAATATTGGGGAGATCGTTCGTCTCAGGTTGTCCAGCCCCGCTAGAATCGTCTATGTCTTCCACGAGCCTTTCGATTCGATCAAAGCCTACCGTGATTCCGGCTTCGGATGGCTCAAAATCGCCAGGATCGTAATGATCAATTTGGTCAACATTCCAGTTCTCTTCTTGTCACACAGAATCATATTGCCATCGCTGGCCGCGTATTCACTCTACGAGAAGAAGTACACTGCGCTCAATGGGAACTACTGCCGCATCCCATTGCCTTTCGACGACGAAGCAGTATCTGGCAGGGTGGAGTTTGGGGAGAAGGAGTTTTTCTCGTATATCGGTACCATCGCCGCCGATCATGCCTTCGATCGGTTTGTCGATTTTGTCGATATTGCCGTGTCCAATGGGTGGCTCACTAAGCAGAAGTTCCTTGTCGCGACAAGAAGTACTATTCCTGCGCGAGAAAGGCAAATTCTCCACAGGCTCTTGCAGAGCGGGCGAGTAGTGATCAGAGAGGGCGCTCCCTTGACGACACAAGAGATGAATCATCACTATCAGCGCAGTCTTGTGGTTTGGAACGCGTACAACCGATCCATGCAGAGCGGCGTCCTACCCAAGGCTTACATGTTCGGTGCCGCGGTGATCACGTTGAGGCGCAATGCGAACGAGTTTGTGGATGATCGCGAGACCTGTATTCTTATCGACGATAACACCGACAAGGAGGAAATAAGAAAAGCTGTTGAAGAGATCGAGCGCCGCAGCAGCGAGTTTGCGCAACGTTGCCGGGAGCGATTTCTCAAGACCTTCTACTATAAGGGGATGGTTGCCAGCTTTAGGCGATTGGTGGAAAGCCAGTGAACATCGAAGGTTCTCGGTCAAGTACACAGCTCACAAGTTGAATCCTTGTTTTCGAACACTAACGACCTTGGCGCCCCAATGGGTAATATTACTGTTGACCTTAACAGTCCGTCACCGTACGCCGAGCCGGACTCGAAGCTGTATCGGTTCAAGCGCAAGCTGACTGTCAAGACGATCCTCAAGTGGGTCAAAGCCGCTGCAAAGGGCAGGCAAACATTTTCTCTGCTTGAAATTGGCACCGGGTCTGGCTTCCTCATGTCGTTTCTGGAGTCCCAGTTCCCCAATGCGAAACTGAGAGGCATCGAGTACGACCCGCGACTCGTCACAATTGCCCAGAGCAAGATCAAGAATGCAAAAATATCGCAATGCAACGCCGAGGAGTTCTATTTTGCCGGCGAACAGTTCGACATCATCGTCTCGCTGCAGGTGATCGAGCATCTCTATCAGCCTGACCGTATGTTCGACGCTGTCCGAAAGCACCTGCGGCCCGACGGTGTGTTTATCTTCACCACGCCAAATCTTGGTGGACTCGGCGCCCGCGTGATGAAGAGCAACTGGCATGCCTTCTCTTTTGACCACGTGTCGCTGAAAAGCTTCGATGATTGGAAAGCGGCTGCCGAACGCAGGGGCTTTTCGAGCATTTATTGCGGTTCGACGTTTTTCTCCGGCATTCCGTGGATGAATCGACTTCCATTGGCACTGTTGAACTGGGGACTGCTTCTCACGTTCGGGGCTTGGCGCTGGAAACACGGGGAATCCTTCGTCGGAGTCTTCCGGCACGGCAAACCTGCCGTGGACTGGGGCGAGGCCGTCGGTAGGAGGGGGGTTGGCGTCCGAGAACAATAGGTTCGCAGCTCATTCCGTAAGCTTCCCTGTTCGGTAGACGTTCGACAAGGGGATTTTTCTGGCGGGCGCAATGTCCACTTTAGAACTGTCTACTGGACGGGAAGCGTACGATTCCACCGATTCCATGATAGAAAGATTGCCGATGACCCGGTCAATACCTTTCGACAACAAGACGCTGCTGATCACCGGCGCCACAGGATCCTTTGGCAATGCGGTGCTTAAGCGTTTCCTGAACACCGGAATCGGAGAGATCCGCGTATTCAGCCGCGACGAGAAGAAACAGGACAAAATGCGACGGACGTACAACGAGCCGAAGCTGAAGTTTTACATTGGCGATGTCAGGGACTACTCGAGCGTGGTCAATGTCACGCGAGGCGTCGATTACGTCTTTCACGCGGCAGCCCTGAAGCAGGTGCCGTCCTGTGAATTCCATCCGATGGAAGCGGTCAAGACGAATGTCTTGGGGACGGAGAATCTCCTGGAAGCGGCGATCCAGAACCGAGTGAAGCGCGTGGTCTGCCTGAGTACCGACAAGGCCGTCTATCCCATCAATGCGATGGGTATGTCGAAAGCCATGATGGAAAAAGTGATGGTTGCAAAGTCGAGAAATCTCGACGACAGCGCCACCGTGATCTGCGGAACACGCTACGGGAACGTGATGGGTTCGCGCGGGTCCGTCATTCCGCTCTTCGTGGGCCAGGCTCTCGCACGCCTTCCTCTGACGATCACCGACCCGGGCATGACCCGGTTCATGATGACCATAGAGGATGCTGTCGACCTGGTGCTATATGCGTTCGAAAACGGAAGAAATGGGGATATCTTCGTGCAAAAGGCCCCTGCCGCGACCGTGTATACATTGGCGCAGGCGCTGCTGTCTCTCATGAAGATGCCGGACCATCCAATTAGCGTGATCGGGACGCGGCACGGCGAAAAACTGTTCGAGACACTGCTGAGCCGCGAAGAGACGTCAGCGGCTGTGGATCTGGGCCAATATTTCAGGATTCCCCCGGACCTGCGCGACCTGAACTATGGAAAGTTTGTCGAACACGGCGAGAAGAGAATTTCAACATCCGAGGACTACAATTCCCAGAATACCGAGCGTCTCGATGTCGAAAGCATGCAGCGCCTGCTCTTAAAACTCGACTTCATTCAGGCCGTCATGCGGGGCGAAAATGCAGCGGCAGAGGATTGATTGATGAAGGTGCTGATCACTGGTGCGAATGGCTTCATCGGTAAGAACCTGGTTGTATATCTTGGCGAGCGCGGATGGACCGACATTACTACGTTCGTCAGAGGCGAACCGGTCGACGCGTTGACCGCAAAAGTGGCGCATGCGGATTTCATCTTCCACCTGGCAGGGATCAACCGCCCCAAGAGCGATACGGGGTTTTTCGAAGGGAACGTCGACTTGACTCGTGCACTCTGCGCTGCGGTGGAATCGAGTCGGCGCAAGATTCCTTTGGCATATGCGTCCTCCATTCAGGTGGACCGGGACAATGCTTATGGTTCAAGCAAGCGGATGGCAGAGGACACACTACATCAAATGACTGCAAGCACGGGCTCACCGACCTATATCTACCGTCTGCCAAACGTGTTCGGGAAGTGGTGCAGACCCAACTACAATTCCGCAGTCGCCACGTTCTGCTGCAACATTTCACGCGGGCTGCCGATTGAAATTCACGAGCCAAATGTAGTGATAGATCTCGTTTACATCGACGACCTCGTCGCGGACTTCGAACGCCTGTTGTCCTCACCCCCTCAGGATAGCGAATACCGGCACGTCGAGCCGCGATATCAAATCAGCGTTGGCAATCTTGTCGAACAGTTGCGCGCCTTCAAGGCTGGCCGAACTTCCTTGGAAGTGGGACCGGTAGGCAATGGATTGACGCGAGCACTGTATTCGACATACATCAGCTACTACTCACCCGAGCAGTTTGCCTACCCGCTCATCAAGCACGAGGATGCGAGAGGGATTTTCGTCGAAGTGCTCAAAACCCGGGATTTCGGGCAGTTCTCTTACTTTACGGCGCATCCGGGCGTGACACGCGGCGGCCACTACCATCATTCAAAGACAGAGAAATTCCTTGTCTTGAAGGGCGATGCGCTGTTTCGGTATCGCAATATTCAGACAGGCGAGACTTACGAATACCGTACTGACGGAGCGGTGCCTGAAGTCGTAGAAACGATTCCTGGGTGGGCGCATGACATCACAAACATCGGACAGCATGAGCTGGTGGTCATGGTGTGGGCCAACGAAGTGTTTGATCCGCAACGTCCAGATACTGTTGCACATAAGGTGTAGCAATGAAAAGACTTAAAGTCATGACGGTCGTGGGGACCCGACCTGAAATCATCCGTCTGTCGCGCGTCATGGCGAAACTGGACGAACACTGTGACCATGTGATCGTCCACACGGGGCAGAACTATGACGACGAGCTGAACGAGATTTTTTTCCGTGACATGGAGATCCGCAAGCCGGACCACTTCCTTTCAGCGGCGGGCGATTCCGCCGCTGAAACGATCGGGAAGATCATCGCTGCGACGGATACCGTTTTGATGCAGGTGCGGCCCGACGCACTGCTCGTTCTCGGCGACACGAACAGCTGCCTCGCAGCAATTTCGGCCAAGCGTCGTATGGTTCCAATTTTCCACATGGAGGCCGGTAACCGCTGTTTCGATCAGCGTGTGCCTGAGGAAACCAATCGCAAGATCGTCGACCACATTGCAGACATCAACCTCACATACAGCAGCATCGCGCGGGAGTATTTGCTGAGGGAGGGTCTGCCACCTGATCGAGTGATAAAGACAGGCAGCCCCATGTACGAGGTGCTGTCCTACTACCGGCCCGGAATCGATGCTTCCGATGCGCTGGATCGATTGGGATTGACAGCGGACAATTACTTTGTAGTAAGTGCCCACCGTGAAGAGAACATTGAGTCCGAAGTGAACCTTTCCAAGCTGGTGGCTGCGCTGAACGCGGTCGCGGAAACCTATGGCGAGCCGATCATCGTTTCCACCCACCCGCGCACCCGAAAAAAGGTGGATGAGAAATCGATTGCATTTCATCCGAGAGTGCAGTTGCTGAAGCCCCTGGGCTTCAAAGACTATGTCAAGCTGCAGATGCATTCCCGGGCAGTTCTCTCGGATAGCGGAACAATATCCGAGGAGTCGTCCATCCTCAATTTCCCAGCGGTCAACATTCGGCAAGCACACGAGCGCCCCGAAGCGATGGAAGAGGCGTCCGTCATGATGGCCGGGCTAGATGCGGATCGCATACTCCAGGTCCTAGCGATTCTTGCGGCCCAGCCCCGAGGTGTGGAGCGGGCGCTGCGCCAGGTTGGCGACTACAGCGTGCCTAATGTGTCGGACAAGGTTGTTCGTATCATCCACAGTTATACGGACTACGTCGATCGCGTAGTTTGGCGCAAGGCCCTTTAACAGCGACGCGTCATGCCTCGCACGTGGCTTGGGATGGCGTCGTGTTCACGAATTTCCACATGCTTGCGGATAACGAAATCCGTCTCACCTCCGATTTATTCGCGACAAGATAACAGGTGAAAATGTCCAAACAGCCAATTCTTATCATTTGCGATTCGCTGCCGGGGACATTGACATCGACGGGGTCGATGGTGGATTCATTGCGGCTCGAGTTCGAGGTGCTGGGCTATGACGTCCGTTTGGCCGGTATCGGAAGCGAACCGCAAGTCCGAGGGCAAGAGCTCACGGTCTACTCACCCTGGCTCAAATCACGCCACGTGTCTGTTCGCGCGTTGGCAGAACTCGGAGCTTCTATTTGGCTTGGCATACGCCTGCTCCTCTCTCTGCTCACTAGGCGCAACAGCGCACCGGGTCTCGTCGTGCTTTTCGTGCCCTCGTTGTTCCTTTGTCTGCCTGCTTGGATGGTCAAGCGTGCGGTGAAGGCGAAGACCTATTTGGTGCAGCGGGACATCGTTCCGGATTGGATGGTGGTGTGCGGACAGGTGCGTCGCGGCTTGGGAGTTTCCGCCTTGTATGCGTTAAAGAACTTCTGCCTTAAGCACGCCGACCACATCGGTATCGAATGTAAGGAAAACATGGAGTTCTTTCCAGCGAGATTTCGCCACAAGATCAGCGTGCTTCACAATTGGCGCAATTTCAGCAGGGACGTGCATTCCGGGCCCGCCTCAACGGATTGTTTGATATTTGTGTACGGCGGACGAGTCGGGCATGTACAAGGATTCGATCGGTTCTTGCGCCCGTTCGCGGAACTGCGGGATGACCGGGTTCTGCTTCGCATATATTGCGACGAGCGTGGTCGATCCGAGATAGCGGAGATGGGTTTGTCCGATAAGGCTTTGGCCCATATTCAGATTCTTCCCATGCTGCCCGAGGCGGAGTTTCTTGCGCAAGCTTCTAACGCCACGTTCGGTGTCGTCACGCTGGCGCCAGATATGCGAACTCACAATATTCCTGGAAAGATGCTCGCGTATCTCGCCGCCGGCATTCCCGTCTTCGCATTGGGTCCGCCTTCCTCTGCACTCGGCCGTGTGGTCAAGGAATCGGAGATTGGGTGCTACGCGGACGCTCGATTGCCGGATCAAATTCGAAAAAAGCTGGCGCAAGCAGTTGGCGATTTGGCGAGCGCGTCGAGAACGCGACAGGCCGTCATAAACGCTAGACGCTCTTTCGGCTCGACCCTTGCCGCGCAAATGATCCTGAAGAGCATCTACGGTGACGAATGACATCCTGAAAAAGCTCGAGTTGGTCGGTTATGATTTGACTGAATATTCCCTTGACACGGTCAAGATGTTCCACAACGATGCCGTCGCGGCCGGTTTCAGGCTTTAAAGTGCGCGGCATCGCGGTTGACTATACTTGCGGTACCACTCATATGGCCGGATTTAGCCCGTTCTAATGAACGAGTTGGGGACCTTCCATCGCGTGATACGCCTGTATAACCACACGTAGCACACACAGAAACCGAGCGCGAAAGCAACTAACCAGGGAGTCTCTCTCCAAAATATTATTGCCGGCAGTGCGCATGCCGCAGATATCGCCCAAATGTACAGAGACACCGTGCTATTTCGACGCATAATTCCTATTTGCTCCTTGGAACCAACCGAGATACGTACCAAGCGCTTGTAGATGAGCATGTGTAAGTGGAGACCATCCGGCTGTCCTGGAGAGCGACCGCGCAGGAGTATCTTGCGGTAAATGGAAAAGAGCGTCTCGAATATCGGATAGATCAACAAAAGTAACGGGAACCAGGGCGACACTTCCGGGTGCCGGGCGACGAGCAGTACCGTGAGTTCTGCCAGCCAGAAGCCAAGCAGATAAGCGCCACCATCGCCAAGGAAGATCTTCCCCTTCGGGTAGTTCCAGATCAGAAAGCCTAACAGGGCGCCGATCATGGCGAGCGCTGACATGAAGAGAAAACTGTCTCCCACTTGCACGGAAACATAAGCCAGCGCGGCAAGCACGATGACGGCGTGGCCGGCGGCGAGGCCGTTGTAGCCATCGATTATGTTGATTGCGTTGGCGATGCCACCGACGGCAAAGATTGTGAAAACGATTGCAAAAGGTGTCCATTTCAGAAGCGCATCCAAGCCAAGGACATCCAGCCGCGGAAGCACCGCACCGAGGAGCCAGGCGCCGCATGCCGCAGCCAGCATGGTGAGTGCCAAGCGCGCTAGGACGCTTGCGTTTTTGGTGACGTCTTCGGTAATTCCTCCTAGGAACGCAGGCAGGCTGGCAAATAGCAAGTAGCCGAATTGCTCGCCCGAGGCGCCTTGCTCGGTCGCAAGCAATGCGGCCCCTGATGCGAAGAGACCCGCCATCACGCCCAAGCCACCGATGCGGGGGGTGGGGGTGGCGTGAAATTTCTGTGGGCCGGCCCTTACGGGGTCAAAACTCCAGTTTGCGTGCAGCGCCTCGTAGCGCACGATGAGATAGCCTGTGAAAGCCGAAGCGAAGCCGGTCAGAAGCAGAACGAAAAAGCCCGCGAGAGCCTGCCACGCTTCAAAGCGCTGGGGCTTAGGCGGGCCGGGCAATGGACGCGTGGTGTTGGGCGGGTAGCAGACCGCGCGAAACCCTTGGGTCGCGACGCTCAACCGTTCCGTTTCCCGACAAGCGGCAAGAGCAAGGTCCTTGTCGTCCGAAATATAGATCACCACCCCGTGGGGCATGCGGGAACTCGGCACTGCGATCGGTTCCTCCGAAAATAGCTTCTCACGTTCGGGCTCAAGCTTACCCGGGCATTGCTTCGTCGCGACTCGGCAAGTGGGACAAGTGACTC
>Ga0137380_10004818_pt1 | contig 11948 bp, 8 predicted proteins | sample SagtaG_17_FD_104809 | JGI IMG/M metagenome (GOLD analysis project Ga0137380, IMG submission 104809) | Vadose zone soil microbial communities from Sagehorn Ranch, Mendocino, California, USA - Sage2_L_100_16 metaG | ecosystem: Environmental > Terrestrial > Soil > Vadose zone | place: USA... | reverse complement strand
GTACAGGACGAGCCTGCCCATCGGTCTGCTCCATTCGTGCGATCGTCTTGACGAGGTGATCCAGGTGAGGTCGCCGTCGCGGGCTCCCGGACGGTCACCGCAGCGGCGGGTTGTCGTCCATGCCGACGTGCCGGACCGGAAAACTGATCGGTCCCCGGACGGACAATCCGGCCAGCACGAAAGGCACGAAAGACGCATTCGGTGCTCGATCAGCATTTCTCCTCCTATGGCCCGATGCGAGAGGCCTGGAGGACTTGCTGGATGGCGGTGAGAGCAGGTTTGGCGGTGCCATCTTCAGTGAACAGGCTCATTGGTTCCCAGAAGCCGGGCGGGATGATGCAGTAGTCCGGTGCCCAGGGCCTGATGCCGGCGACCGCCCCGGTGGCAACCGACTGGGTCACCAGGTCACGCAGGTAGCGGTATTGGCCATCGGGTGTTTGCGGGTACCCGGGCTGGGTGTTGTTCCAGGGGAACTGCGGCCCCATCGGGCCGGAGGGGTAGCTGAACTCGGCGAAGAACAGCTTCCTCCCGAAGCGCTGCTGCAGCGTCTGGGCGATGTTAAGGAAGACGGCTTTGCGGTCACCGGGGTCGCCGTTGGTGGGGTACAGCGAGGTGCCGAACTGGCCGGGTTGGTATCCGGCCTGATTCATCCCCTCCCAGAATGCGATGTGCAAGGCGGCGTCCTGCACGGCGATGCTGGCCAGGTGCGTGCTGAACCTGGCCGCCGGGTCCACGGTGCGGACCCCCCGCGCGGTCGCTGCCAGCAGCCGACCCACATAGGGCCACAGGTGCTGTTGCAGCCAGGCGATCCGGTCGGTCTCGGGCATGCCCAGCAGCTGCACTGCCGTCATCTGGCCGATGGCCGGATCCACAGCGTCGGGTGGGCTGTAGCCGGTCTGGTCGAAGCTGCGGATCGCGACGCCGGCGACTCCCCATTCGACCTCGTTGCCCAGATCCCAGTAGTTGACCTGCACACCGGTGGACAGCAGCTGGCGGGCCACTAGTGCCCCGTATTGACGCAGCACGCGCTCCATCTGCTCGAGAGTGAGCGAGAGCCACGGCCCTGGCAGCCGGATGGAGGGATAGTCGCTGAAGTCGGGTGCAGGCTGGTGGGTTATGTCGCCGTAAACGGCCCACAGACCAAGCTCCGGGTTGAGCGGCATGCCAAGATCGCGGGCCAGCCGCGCCCGCTCAATGGCGCGCGCGAACCCGTACTCGGCCTGGCCGTCGCTGGCGTTCTCCCGGGTGGCCACCCGCACGAAGACCTCGGTTGCCCCGTGCTGGTTGAACAGCCGCTGCACGCCGGTGACGGTGCCCGCAGTCCGGCGGCCGTCGGTCAGTGACACCGCCCCCAAGACAGCCTCGGTGACCGGGCTCACCGAAAGCGACACCCGGAACCCCCCACGATCATGATGACCGCGCGCGTTCTTCGCCGCCGCTGGCCACGCGGGCAACGCCGCCGTGGCGCTCAAGGCGGCCGCGCCTCCCAGAAACGCCCTGCGGCTCGGCGCCGCGGCACCGGGATACTCGCTACGCATCGTCCTCCTCCTGTCGCGATGACTAAAGTTGCTTGCACCACGCTGCCGACATGCCCATGGGGCAGGATGGCGCGACCGCATCCACATCCGCTCGGGTCTCCAGGCGGCTGGTGCGGTAGCAGCGCCTACAGTGGCAGATACCGCCTTCATCTCGGCTTCATCTCGCCGTCACCGGTCAGGGCAGCTCGGGCCCAGAACGAGCCGTGGGGAGGACCGCACCATGAGTCAGCGGCCTCGCAAGATCACCGGGTCCGGCTCATCGGCTCCTTGACGCCGACTCTCTCGAGCGAGCATGGCTGGGAACCAGCGGGGCCACCAGGCGAGCCGGTCGTTGCGGTCCTCCCGGCCCGGCGCAGCCAACTAGCCTCGTACACACGCTGGCGTAACTGCTCAACTTCGCTAAGTTGGCGTTGCAGGAGCGGTTGGGAGGTCCTCAAGCTCGCGTATCAAGGCGCCGCTGCTCGCGTCACGGCGGATCGATGCGCCGAGGCGGTGAGCGGCAAGCCGGCGGCGAGCGCCTTCATGACCGTGCCGTGACCGCCGTGGGTCACCACCAATGCCGCGTGCTCCATCACCGGCCGGTGCGGGGCAGTGGCGACCACAGTCACGTTCTCCGACGCACTCAGCGCGGCGGGGTCCACCGCCAGCCCAGTGGTGACGATGGCTCCGCGCGGCGCCTGGTGCGGCGGATTCGGCACGCTCTCGGGACGACGCACAAAGCCGGTGAACGGGAGCGCGCTGTCGTGCCGGTCGATCCAGCGAGCTGCCGGATCATCAAGGTGCGAGAGTGCGGAGGGGTAGCCGGCTGCCGCGGCGGTTGACCAGCGCCTCCTGCCAGTGGCCATGGTGTTCCGGGCAATCACCTGCAGCTGGGAGCGGGCTGGAACACGGTGCAGCGGGCAATGGCCGGTACTGGTCGTTCCCGTTGATCTTCCTGCTACCCGCGGTGCTCTCGCCCTCTGCTTTGCGGTCCCAGCCTGCGGAGCCGAACGATCCTTGTGATCACGGAATATCTGGGCCGCGATACGATTAGGTTGTGGGTAACGTTCTTGTGACGGGATGGTCGGCGACGTCGGCCGGGAGGTTGCTTCTTAGTTCGTGTCTGCGCGTATCCCGGTGCGCGTTCGTGCGGAATACTCGGAACGATTTGCCTCCCGGAAGGCGTCAAGGCCGCGGAAGGGAATCTTTCCGGTCCCGAGGGTTGGGGACGTGCCGTCCTCGCAGGGGGGCAAGCGCTGGGTCCGTGAGTGGTGACGGCCGGACATGCAGGCGTTGAGCGGTACCAGTGCCGGGCGGGCCTCCCTGGCGTCAGCTATATCCTCTGGGGGTCATGCGGGCCGCGGGCTGGCAGTGGGTTTGCTGGGGCCGTTGGAGGTGTCGATCGGCGGGCGGCCGGTCGAGGTGGGTGCCGGTCGGCTTCGCACCCTGCTGGCTGTGCTGGCTGTGTCGGCCGGCCGGACGGTCTCGATCAGCCGCCTGGCGGCAGCGCTATGGGATGGGAACCTGCCCGACAACACCCGCCGCAGCGTGCAGACGTATCTGGCCCGGCTGCGCGGTACCCTCGGCGCGGCACGTATCGGCACAACGGCCGACGGCTATGTGCTGCACGCCGACCCCGAGGATGTCGATGTGCTGCGGTTTCCCCGGCTGCTGGACGCCGCTCTGGCAGAGGCGGACGCGGGGATCCAGCGGGAACGGCTGACGGTAGCGCTGGCCCTGTGGCGAGGCAGGCCATTTGAGGACGTGCAGTCGGCGTGGCTCGAGGAGTCGGTATCCCAGCGCTTGCTCGAACGGTACTACGCGGCGCTGGAGCGGCGTATCGATCTCGACATCGCCCAGGGCCGTCATGAGGACCTGGCGGCGGAACTGAGCGAGCACACTGCCCAGCATCCACTGCGAGAGCCGCTGTGGGCGCGGCGGCTCATCGTCTTGGACCGCTGCGGACGGCAAGCGGAAGCACTGAACTGTTATGAGGCGGTCCGAGTGCGCATCGCCGACGAGCTTGGCGTGGACCCAGGGCCAGAACTCCGGCAGATCCATGCCGATCTTCTGGCCGGGCGCCCGCCAGTACCGGTCCTCGGTGCGAGACGGCGGCCTGTTCCACAGCAGCTTCCCGCTGACCTCGATGCTTTCGCGGGCAGGATTGCCGTTCTCAAGGAACTCGACAGCCAGCAGCCTGGAGAACCCGGGCCCCCGCGTTCTGGCCCGACGGTGGTCGTGGTTCATGGGGCGGCTGGCGTGGGCAAGACCTCCCTGGTCGTGCACTGGGCCCATCAAGTGCGTGCCCGGTTCAGCGACGGCCAGCTTTATGTCAACCTTCGCGGTTATGGGCCCGGTCCAGCGATGGGGGCGGGTGAGGCGATACGCGGGGTCCTCGACGCTCTGGGCGTGCCCGCCCAGCAGATTCCGGCCGACGAGCTGGCCCAGGCTGGCCTGTACCGCAGCCTGCTAGCGGGCAAGGAAATGCTGATCGTGCTGGACAACGCCCGCGACGCCGGGCAGGTGCGCCCATTGATGCCGGCCAGTCCCGGCTGCCTGGTCGTGCTGACCAGCCGCCACCAGCTCCCTGGCCTGGTGGCTGTCGAGGGGGCTCATTCGATCACGCTCGACTTGCCCTCCACCGCCGACGCGCGTGAGCTGCTGGCGCGGCGCCTCGGCGAGGACCGGCTCGCCGCCGAACCGCAGGCGGCCGGGGAGATCATCGAGGAGTGCGCACGGCTGCCTCTGGCGCTGGCGATCGTAGCCGCGCGCGGCGCCAGTCCCGACTTCCCTCTCGCGGCGCTGGCTGGGCAGCTTAGCGACAGTAGGGGCAACCTGGACACATTCACAACCGGGGATCCCGGTAGCGAGCTACGGACGGTGTTCTCCTGGTCATACGACGCGCTCACAGGCGATGCTGCAAGACTCTTCCGGCTTCTCGCTCTCCACCCCGGCCCGGAGTTCACGTCTGAAGCAGCCGCTAGCGTCGCCGGGATCCCGGTCCGGCGAGCCCGCTCATTGCTGGCGGAGCTTACTCGGGCCCACCTGGTCGATGAGGCCGCCCCCGGCCGTTACACCGTCCATGACCTGCTGTTCGCATACGCCCGCGAACTCGCAGACATCCATGACCCAGGTCTCAAACAACGCGCTGCACTGCACCGCATGCTCGACCACTACCTGCACACCGCCCACGCCGCCAACCACCTGATCAGGTCGCCGTGCGACCCGATCGCCCTCGCCCCCGCCCAAGACGGCGTCACGTCTCAGATCCCAGTCGACCTGCACCAGGCGGTGGCCTGGTTCACCACCGAACGCCCTGTCCTCCTGGCCATGGTCGAGCAGGCCGCCAGCACCGGATTCCATACCCACGCCTGGCAGCTGGCCTGGAGCCTCACGGCATTCCTCGAGCGGCAGGGCTGCTGGCACGACCTGGCCGCTGCCCACCGCACCGCCCTCGACGCGGCCGGGCGGCAGGCCGACCTGGCCGGACAGTCCCGGGCGCACCACGGCCTCGGCCTCGCGTACAACCAGATGGGTCGCCTCGACGCCCACAGCCATCTCAGGTCGGCGCTGGACCTGTGCGCCAGGCTCGGCGACCATGGCGGGCAGGCCCGGGTCCACACCAGCCTCGCGCCCGTCCTCCACCAGCAGGGTGACCCAGCGGACGCGGTCCGCCACGCCCAGCGGGCGCTTGACCTGTACAGGAAGGCTGGCAACCAGGGTGGACAGGCCAGGGCTCTGAATAACGTGGGCTGGTTTCATGCCCTGCACGGGGACTACCAGCACGCTCTGAAGTATTGCGAGGAAGGCCTCCGCCAGCTCCGCCAACTCGGCGACCAGCACGGCCAGGCCGAGACCTGGGACAGCATCGGCTACGCGCACCAGCAACTCGGCAACCACCACGCGGCCTTCGACAGCTACCGGTCCGCCCTCGACCTGCTCCGGCAGACCGGCGGCCGTAACGCCGAGGCCCAGACCCTCATCCGCGTCGGTGACATGCGCCATGCCGCCGGCGATCACGCCGCCGCCCGCGCCGAATGGCGAGATGCCCTGGTCATCCTCGACGACCTGGGCCACCCCGATGCCCAACGGCTCCGCACCAAGCTTCACGGTTTGCGCAACACCCGATAATGCAGCAGCGAGCGCAGCTGTGCCACGCGTGGCTTGCCGCCTTCGCTCACCGTCGGCGGAGGACCAAATCAGCCACTTTGTGCTCCTTCTTCTTATTCATGAGCAAGCGTCGCGGGCACTCGACTGAGCGACTCGTGGACGGAGCGGACGCCCAGGGCGCCGTCTCCTACAGCCGAGGCGACCCGCTTGGTGGAATCGCTCCGCACGTCGCCGATGGCGAAGACGTCGGGACGAGTGGTTTCGAGGAGCATCGGGTCTCGGCCGAGCTCTTCCCAGTGCTTGGAGAAGTCCTCATGTCGGCGAGCCATCTCTCCGGTTACCACGAAAGCTTTCTCGTCGAGGCCCACCAGACCCGCGAACGCCTCGGTTCGCGGTGCCGCGCCGATCATCGCGAACACCGCCGTGGCTTCGATCTGGAGATCGTCGTGTCCGGAACCGCCGATCGTCACGGCTTCGAGCGTGCCGCTGCCGTGAAGCGCCCGAAGCTCGCACCCGGCTCGGACCTCGACGTTGGGTGCGGCCTCGACACGATCGATCAGGTAGCGAGACATAGTCAGCTCGAGCGGCCGGCGAACCACGAGGTGGATTCGCTCGGCGTAGCCGGCGAGGTTCATCACTGCCTGACCGGCTGAGTTGCCACCGCCGACGACTACTACTTCTTCACCGGCGCTCTGGAGCGCCTCGATGTGGGTGGCGGCGTAGTACAGGCCCAGGCCTTCGAAACGCGGCGTCCTCGGCTGGGAGGCGCCGATAGTCGGCGCCGACGGCAATCACGATGCAGCGAGCGTGCACCTCCTGACCGTCCGAGAGCACCACAGTGCGGAGCCTGCGCGCTTTCGACTCGGAAAAACCAGTGACCGCGTGAGCGCTCGAGATGACGGCGCCGAATTTGCGCGTCTGCAATGTCGCCCTTCTCGTCAGGTCCTCGCCTGAAAGGCCCGTTGGAAACCCGTGTGGGTAGTTCTCGATGCGAGCGCTCGTGCCCGCCTGCCCGCCCGGCGCGAACCGCTCCAGGACGACCGTGGTTTAGGCCCTCTGAGGAGGCGTAGACGGCGGCGGCGAGTCCGGCGGGCCCATCAGGCGGTCCTGGCCATAGCCGTGGCCTTGCAACCATTCCCGGCGCGCGACCAGGAGTACTATCCAGAGGGGAACGGAAATGACGCTCGGGTCAGGCCAGAAAAGGCTGCGCATCGCCGCTGTGATGATCGCGCTGTTCATCGGCGCGGCAACCTTTGCAGTGATGGCTCCCACCACGCCTACCAAGGCCGGAAACCCAGCGGTGTCGGCGCCCGCGGCGGCTGCGAAAATCGCGGGGACCGCGAACAATCCAGCCAAACCGCAATCAGCATCGGCGAAGCATATCGTGACAACCAGTTATGCATGGTACTTCTTCGCTTACTACCATGACTTTGTGACGTGTGTTTACATGGGGGTACTCTTCTCTTGGGCTTATAACTGGACCTCATGGAAGTGCTCATACATACCTTACATAAATTGCTACGGGCTCTATTATTATGCCCCGTACAACAGCCCCGCTGGTCAGCCCGCGGCAGAAAACCGGTCACTGCGCCTGCGGAAATCACTGGCTACAGCGTCCTTGTAGGACACTTCACCATCGTGTCGGCTATCTTATTTGGTCGAGGGCTTGCCGGAGGTCGCTCGCAGTAGTCACGAACGCGTGCAGGCACTGGCCGACCGCATTGACCTTCTGCCAGAGCGCGCCCGGGCGCATACCAGCGGATAGCCGACCCCAAGTGACCACAGGCGGTGAAACCAGTCTGAAGCCGGTAGGCGCTTAGATGCCACCGGTCGGCCTTGCTGGCGCTGTGCAGCCTGGGCGGCTGGCGCGATGAAGGTAGTTGACACTGGGCGCTCTCGCATCGCCCAGCTACTCGTGGATGACGAGGCGGGCGGCCAGGGGCCCAAGCGATGAATCAGGGAGAGGGCACATATGACTGTCGGGCCTCACAGCGAGATCCGGAGCGCGCGCGACAGTGTCCGGGCTCGTGACACGCGCTGGCTCGCGCTGCTCGTTCTTTGTCTTGGTGATCTGATGATCGTCCTCGATGTGACAATCGTCGGTGTCGCGCTCCCGTCGATCCGCGCGGACCTTGGATTCTCTGAAGAGTCGCTCGCGTGGGTTGTGAATGCGTACCTGATCACCTTTGGAGGCTTCCTTCTGCTCGGGGGGAGACTCGGCGACCTGCTGGGTCACCGGAGCGTATTCCTGGCCGGAGTGGCTGTCTTCACCAGTGCGTCGGTGGTGTGCGGCCTGGCGAGCTCGCAGGAGATGCTTGTCGCGGCGCGCGCTGTGCAGGGGGTCGGCGGGGCGGTCGCCTCGGCGGTTGCCCTCTCGCTGATGATGACGCTATTCACCGAGCCGGCCGAGCGCGCGAAGGCGATGGGCATTTTCGGCTTCGTCTCCTCGGGTGGCGGCTCGCTCGGCGTCCTCCTGGGTGGCATCCTTACCGACCTTCTCGGATGGCATTGGATCTTCCTGGTCAACGTTCCCGTCGGTATTCTGGTCGTCGTCCTGACGCTGATGGTCATTTCGGGAGCACGCGCCCAGGGCGTCGCGCAGCGGATCGACATTGCGGGGGCGACGACAGTGACGGCCTCGCTGGTGGTCGCCGTGTATGCGATCGTGAACGGGAACCAGATCGGCTGGCTGACGGGGCGGACGCTGGGTCTGCTCGCGGTGTCATTCGTCCTGCTTGTGATCTTCCTCGGGATCGAGGCACGGGTAGGCTCCCCACTAGTGCCGCTACGCCTTTTCCGCCTTCGCAACATCGCGGTCTCGAACGTCGTTGGCGTCCTGTGGGCTGGGGCGATGTTTGCCTGGTTCTTCCTGACGGCGCTGTACCTCCAACTCGTGCTCGGCTACAGTCCGCTCCTGGTCGGACTCGCGTTCCTGCCGGGGAGCCTGATCATGGGGGCGATATCGATCGGCCTGTCTGCGAAGCTCGTGCTGCGCTTGGGCATCAGACCTCCGCTCAGCGCCGGGTTGCTTCTGGCCGCGCTCGGGCTCCTGCTGCTTGCTCGGGCGCCCGCGCATGGTGTGTTCGCCTACGATGTCCTGCCGAGCATGATCCTGCTGGGCCTGGGCGCCGGCATGGCCTTCAACCCCGTTCTTCTTGCAGCGATGAACGACGTCGAGCCGAAGGAGGCCGGTCTGGCGTCCGGACTCGTCAACACCTCGTTCATGATGGGCGGCGCCCTGGGGCTGGCCGTGCTCGCGAGCCTCGCGGCGTCCCGAACCGGCGGGCTCCTCGTGCAGGGGGAAAGCCAGGTAGCGGCGCTCACCGGCGGCTACCACCTTGCATTCGTCGTCGGCGCGATCGCCGCGGCGGCCGCTGCTGCGCTCGGCGCCATCATGCTTCGCGCCCCGGCGCCGCAGGCCACCAGCGAACCCAAGGAGGCTACCGGGGAGCCCGCTCCCTGCACCGCATTCTCGGTCCGGGACTGCCGCCCCTCCGAGCAACTTGGGTGAGACAACAGAGGTCAGCGACTGTGTCGGCGAACAAGACACCCGGCAGGGCGCGTGTGTTTCCCTCGTGGCGTGGACGCATCGCCTTAGCTTGTTATTTAACCTGTCTGGTTTGGCACAGTTTTCTTCGTCTTCGTCGTGGTCTTCTTCTTGCGGGTGGTCTTGCCCACGTCGTGGCGGGTGGCCGGGCGCCGGTTCCGGGAGCCGGGCGGGCGCCCGGGGCCGGGTCTGCCGGGTTTGGGTGCGGCTGTGAGGCTGGGCAGTGTTCCGCAGATGCTGCGAAACCCGCGGCGGACCCGGGCGGGGGTCAGCCGGCCGCGCGCAGGTGGCCGCTGCCAGGGCAGGCGGAGGTCTGCGGCTAGGCTGCGGGCGAGCCACAGCTGGGTATAGGCGGCGATGATTATCCAGGTCCGCCGGCCGGCGGCGGCCGGGTCGCGGAGTTTCGGCGCGGTCCAGCCGAGGACCTGCTTGAGGAACCGGAACGTGTGCTCGATATCGAACCTGCGCAAGAACGCCCGCCAGCAGCGGTCTATCTCGCTGGGGGCGGCGGTGGCGTGCGAGGTCCACAGCCACACGGGCTTGGGGTGATGGTCGTGCGGCAGATGATCGACGGTTAGCTGGATGAGGGTGCCCTCGATGACCGGGAGGTTGCCCTGGTGGCTTGCCCGGGCGCCGCGGCGGGCAAGCTTGGGGTGAAGCCGGCTCCAGGCGGCTGCGATGGCGGTTCCGTACCGGCTGGCCTGGGTGGCGGTGATCACCTCCGGGCAGGGATGCGTGCTGCCGGCGAGCTTAAATTCCGGGCCATGCCGCACAGGCCGGCCCATCTGGCCCGGTCCCCGCGCCGGGGGAGGCTGCCGCAGCACCCGGTGGGCGGCCAGCCGCCCGGTCACCTGCACGGGCAGGCCGCTGAGCAGCCAGGCAAGCCGGGCCGGCTCGTACCCGGCGTCGAAGATCACCAGGATGTCCGGGTCGCCGTCTTGCCAGTGCCCGGTGGCGATCAGCCGCTGCACGACGTCGCGGACCTGCCCGGCGGTTACCGCGGTCAAGTCGTCATCTGGGCCGATCCGGATCGCGTCCAGCAGCCGGGTCCACGAGGTGCGGCCCGGTTCCAGCGCCGCGACGAACGAGTACGGCCAGCCCGGGATCATCTGCGCGCTGTTCTTCCCCCGCCCGTAGCAGTGGCAGAACAGCCGCTCCGGGCTGGTGACCGCGTCCGGCCGCAGCCAGTTGCTGACATCGGCCGCCAGCCGGATCCGCCCATCCTCCCACGCTGGCAGCGGCAGGGCGGCCAGCGACCAGCGCAGCCGCGCGACATCGGCCCGGCCGCAGTTCACCGCGTCATACAGCGCCCCATGCCCGCGCCGGTGCCCTGGCGCCAGCGACAGTTCCGCCAGCGCCCGCACCGGACCGCCAGCGCACAGCACCGCGCCGGCCACCTCGAACAGCTCATCCCCCCGCGCGGTTAAGCAGCCATAAAGCTCGCGGCGGAACACTGCCAGCCGGTCCCGCGCCTGATCTTCCCCTGGCCCGGGCTCGACAGTGCCCCCGGGCCACGCGATACTGAACGCCACGGCCACCGCCTGGGTCTTCAAGTTCTGTGGCAGGAACCCGAGGACCATCATGCGGTGGCCGCGTCATGTCAAGATCGGCGCCAGCCGAGGTTAAATAACAAGCTTAGTCGGCACGTAGTTCAGACTGCCGTGTTCCGAAAACCACGAGAACGTCGCCCGCGCCCCGCTCGAGCGCGCCTCGAGAGGTCTGCGTCCAGCGCACCCAACGATCCGGCAATGGCCGCCTGGCAAGGCCGGACCGGGGAGCCGCGGTCCGAGCCGGTTAACCTGCGATTTGGTAGGCACGGTAAATGGTCTCGGTTATGGCTCCGCCGGTGGCGTCGGTGGCCCGCACGCGCAGCGTCACAAAGGGCGCAGGTGCGGGTCGGCGAAGAAGGCGCGGACCAGTCCGGGGCGTTTCTGGAGCCGCCGCAGGGCGCCGATGGCCTTGGATTTCAGGTCGTCTTTGCTGGTGACGCCGGTCTTGCCGGTGCGGTCGTGCTTCACGTTCTTCCAGGCCCATTCGTCTGGGCTGAGCTCGGGTGAGTAGCCGGGCAGGCGGAACAGCTTCAGGCGGCCTTCGGTGGAGGCGACGTACTGCTTTACCGCGGTGGCCCGGTGCGCGGGATGCCCGTCGACGATGAGGTAGACGGGCCCTGGAGCGTCGTGCAGCAGCCGCTTGCAGAAGTCGATGAACGTCGCGGCCCGGCGCGCGGCGCGAACCAGCTCGGCGCGATAGCTGTCGGCCAGGCACCTGGTCAGGAACGAAGCTCAGGGCGAGGTTCCGGACACGCCGGTGACGGCTGCCGCTCCCCAGTTGGGCTGGCGTGCAATGGCATGCTCTCATCCCAGCTCAGGCGAAGTCGGCCACGGTGATGCCGTCGGCATGGCCGGCCGGCCACTGGACCAACTCGATCCGGTAGCCGTCCGGATCGGTGATCCAGCTGGTCCGCGGCCCGTCCGTGCCGGCGGGCAGTCCGGGCGGCTCGGCCACGATCCCTTGCGCGGCAAGATCGGCGAGGGTCGTGTCCAGCGACTCGACCTGGACGACGAGGTGGTTGATGCCGCTGCCGAGGTCGACTGCGCCCCTCGCCGGGTCGTACACCAGCTCGATGGTGACGAAGCCGTCGCCTGGGAGCCGGAGCATGGTCAGGCTGCCGAACGCCGTCCCATCGACGGTACCGATGATCGTGTAGCCGACGGCGGTGTAGAACGCGAGTGACCGCTCGAGATCGCTGACCCGCAGGCCGACGTGCAGGGTGC